>Ga0265306_10000017_pt1 | contig 57473 bp, 44 predicted proteins | sample Helome_3_FD_192493 | JGI IMG/M metagenome (GOLD analysis project Ga0265306, IMG submission 192493) | Marine sediment microbial communities from subtidal zone of North Sea - Hel_20160420 (Illumina Assembly) | ecosystem: Environmental > Aquatic > Marine > Subtidal zone > Sediment ... | reverse complement strand
TATCCTATGCATTTTCCCAGGGGGACGACACGGTGCTCACCGACACCGCCGACGATAAAGCCATCAAGGTCGTGGCTTCTGCCATTCGGCGCCCCGATGATTTTTGGCAATGGATCAGCTGGCAAAAAACATCTGCCACTGAAAAAATCTTGATCGATAGCGCCTCCCGCTTCAAGAACGCCGGCCTGCCACATGACAAAGCTGTCATTCAGGCCGCCGCCTATTTGACGGCAACCGGTCATTTGCCGTCGATCACAGAGGGCCAGGCCCCGGATCCGAAATTTCCCTACTGGGTCGTTTTTGATAACCACACCGTCGAAGGCCGGCGGGTGCTGCGGGACATCGCCCGGGACCTCCATATTCATCAGTCGCAGCTGGAATGGACCTATTTCTTTTTCGAAGGTTCTCTGACAAACGGAGAAATTTTTTCCAAGTGGTGGGACTGGTACTGCCAGTGGCATTTTAAGAAAATCGATCTGGCCGCCACTGAAGCGCATTTGCTCTGGGACCCCGCCAAAGTTCAGGTGAAGAATGCGCTGGCGCAGGAAAGCCGCCAGTTAAAAAATGAGCTTTACCGCTGGAAACTGGCCAACCCGGAACCAATTGCCGCGCTTAAAAGACAGGTTCAGTTGTATATCGATCATATGGATGAGATTCAGCGGGACCAAAGAAATCTGTTTTAAATGCGACCGCCATAAAATTGGCCTGCTGATGCCGCTGCCCCTTATGCCGCACTTCTGTATTCCGGAACATTATTATGGAAAACGGTATAGCGATAGCACAAAACCAAAATCGAGGAGGTGCCATGTCCGCCATAGTCGACAATCCCGAAGCCTATTTTACGCAGTTTGTTCCCGACAGAAACGCATTTCTGATGGAGCTGGAGGAAGAAGCCCGGCGTGAGGCTATCCCCATTATTGGACCGGTCGTTGGTGAATTTCTGTTTATCCTGGCCCGTGTCAGTGCGGCCAAACGTATCCTGGAACTGGGCACGGCGACCGGATATTCGGCTATTTTTCTGGCAAGCGCCTGTGAAAATGTCAACGGTCGGGTCGTAACGCTGGAGCAAGATGCGGCCATGGCGAAAAGGGCGCTCAAGAATTTTAAAACAGCCGGTCTGCAAGAGCGCATCGAGCTTCGCGTTTGCGATGCGTTGCAGGAACTGGCGACCTTGGAAACCGCCTTCGATTTGATATTTATGGATATTGAAAAGGCAGATTATCACCGCGCGTTGCCGTATTTCCAGAACCTGCTGAGAAAAGGCGGCTTGCTGGTGGTTGATAATGTGGCATTCAAAGGCGCCGATGGGTTTAATCGCGCTGTTGCCGCACAACCGGATTGGCGATCGGTATTCCTGTTTTCGTATTTACCCTTCCACTCGCCGGAGTATGACGGTATTTGTCTGGCAATTCGGCAATAAGCTGTCTCAAAAAGGTTGAGCCCGTTTCCCGATAGCCCCATTGAGCCCGCTGCCGTTGTCTTTTTTTAAAACAATTGGGTCATTCAGGTTAAAATTGCGAGGAGCCAGGCGCGAATATCTTCAATTTCATCGGCACAAACCGTATGAGGCATGGGATATTCATGCCAGTCGACCGCATACCCCAAACCGGTGAGAGCCTGCCGGGTTTCAACTGCTTTATGCACCGGGATAACCGGATCCATTTGTCCATGGACCATCATGATGGGAACCTGTCTGCTGGCGGAGCTGAACGCCGAAGCCATGTGCGCTATGGTCGGCAAATGCATCGACATGGCCAAAATGCCGGCCAGCTGTTTATTGTAATGCAGGCCGGCATGCAGAACAATAGCGCCTCCCTGGGAAAAACCGGCCAGTACAATTCGATCCGAAGCCACACCGGATCGCAATTCGTTTTCAATCAAAGCCGTCAGCATGTCTGTTGATTCAAGGAATTGATCATGGTCTATCGAATCGGATGTCAGATTTACGTCATAGATATCAAACCAGGCTCGCATAACGACACCGCCATTGATGGTGACCGCTCGCGCGGGTGCATGCGGAAAAACATAACGCACGGGTAGCCAATCCGGCAGACGCAGCTGCGGTACTATGGCCTCAAAATCGTGGCCGTCGGCCCCCAGACCGTGCAGCCAGATAATGACTGCTGCGGGATCAGCAGACGGATTGACTTCAATGTATTCGGGTAGATCTGAGTTCAATTTGATTTCCTCCTTGTTCCATACATACATGTTTTGCCACTAAGACACTAAGACCCGAAGACCCGAAGAGATGACATGTATCTTAACCCATTAGAAATACGAGAATTGTCATTCATGAAATCTTTTATGGATATGAAATGAACAAATGATATTGTTTTCACCACGAAGAACACGAAGCACACGAAGACGGTTTTCATAAAATCAGATTTAATTTATTTTTGTGAACTTTGTGCCCTTTGTGTCTTTGTGGTTTTATTATTCTTTTAGCGACAGATGATCACCTTGACAATTAAGTATGCGAATGTCAAATTGCATATATGCGTGCAGATGGTATCCAAATCCAGGAATTGCCCGATGTAAAAAATCCGTTGTTGATTGCCGGATTTGACGGCTGGGGCAATGCGCTGAAAATATCAAGCGGTATGGCCGCTTACCTGATTCGCACGTTAAAAGCACAACGATTTGCCGTAATGGACCCCGATGCCTATTACCGCTATGACGAAATGCGACCTGTGGTGCATATAGAGGAAGGGGTCATGAAGCGCTTTTCACCACCGGAAGGCGTTTTTTATGCCGCGCACACAGCACCGGATGAACCCGACCTGGTGATTCTGCAGGCCGACGAGCCCAACCTCAGGTGGGTCGGTTTTGTTGAGGAATTTTACAGTCTTTGCGAAAAGCTCAAGGTTGAATCCATTATCACCATGGGCAGTATGTATGACCATGTCCTGCACACGGACAGAATAATTTCGGCAATCGCGTCCAACACGGCTCTGTCTTCGATTTTACAAAAAAAAGGCGTAACTGCAATTACCTATCAGGGGCCCAGCGCCATTCATTCCATCATCCATTCGGAAGGATCGAAAAGAAACCATGCCTGCATGAGCTTATGGTGCCACTGCCCATATTATCTGCAGGGCACAACCCACTTTGGAATTTTAGCCCACCTGGGAAAATTGCTCGGCGCGCTGGGCGGCTTTGAACTCAGCACCGAAGATCTGGAAACCAGCTGGGAAAAACTGCAGGTCCAGATCGAGCAACTGATTCAAAACAATGCTGAGCTTCAGGCAGTCGTCAAGCAGTTACAAAAGGCTAAGGTAAGAGGGACAGCCGCCGAAATGAAGGGCGCCCTCAAGTCCGGCGAGAAAATCATAAATATTCAGGACTTTTTGCAGCCCAAATAACGGCCGGACCGTTGCGGGTTTCTTGCATGCCTTCCTCTCAGCAAAAACCGTTCTCCCTAAACAATCAGAAGCGACCATGCCGTCCCCGAAAGGCCGCGGCCCGTGATCGGTGCGAAGTGTATCGCCCGCGCGTCAGGGAGTCATGGCTTCTGACGCTGCGTGAGCGGTAGTGACGGTTATGATTAATTCCTTTTGAAGGGCGCTTGTTAAAGTTCTCATATTTAGCGGAATGCCGCCTGTATTTATTATGGTGTCTATACTTGGAGGGATGCCGCTTATAATTATAAGGATACGTGCGATACAGACCCAGATTATAGCGTTTATAGCTTGAATAGGGGTATCTTGGGCCAATGCGGTAATAGGGATAAGAATACCCGTAACTGCCCCAACGATCGTAATCGACGCTTTCGGCTGCTGCCTCAGCTTCCTGTAATATCTTATCGGCTTCCTGCAGCGCCGCATCAGCACGTGCATTGGCGGCCGCAATTCGCCGCTCAGCCTCCTGCTGCTGTTGCAGCAAAAAGGCTTCTCTTTCCGCCAGTTCATGTCTGGCCGCCGCAAGCCTGTCCTCTTCAAGGCGCTCACGATGGGCCTCTTCATCATGCGGAATCTCGGGTGATTTAATCAAAAGCTTGGCCTGTTTCGGCGGCGCGTGGTTGGTAAAATATCTGACGCCGTTTTCATCCGTCCAGGAGTAAATGTCGGCGCTGGCTGCTGGAGCTATAAAACCGGTAAACCCCAGGACAGCCAGTATCATTGCTGCTATGCTAAACCGATTCATGGGTGCCTCCCTCCGGCCGTTTCAGGCCTCTCTGATGCACGTCGGTATTATTTTTTCGGAAACGTCTGTAACATAACCATTGAATCTTTGCCTGTAAATCAAAATCCGTTGTCTGTAAGACGCATCAGGCGTCAAACCAGTCGACATCTTTTCTGCTGACAATCTCGGATGTGATTTTGTGATGAAGCTTTTCCTGGGGGGTGGAAAACAGTCGCCGATTCAGTTTCTGAGCCTGGCGGGCCTCTTCAAGAAAGTAGCCCATAATATCAAGGTCAGCCGCAATGGCGTGTCCGGATTTTCGGGCGGCTTCAACTTTAGCCAGCACGGCAATGACCCCGTATAGGTACAGGCTCAAGGTGGTAATGCGGCGCAGGAAAAATTGCTTTTGCGTGATCGAGCGCCCATATGTTAAAAAGCCCGCCAAAATCATCAGGCGAATCCGGCGCGCACTTGACCTCGCAAAGCGGGCCGCGCGGTTCATGCGTTTATCATTAAACACCAGGGGCCAGCTGCTGCGCTTAAACATCTCTTTAACCAGGGTGATAAATTGCGACAACCGGCCGGATGTTTGCGCCTGAATGCGTTTGCTTAACGTTCGCAAAACGAACATGGCCGGATAAATCGAATGAATTTCGGTTGTCCCTTCGAAAATGGTGGTTACCCGAAAATCGCGCATTCGTTTTTCATAGGGCTGAGTGGTCAGATAACCGGAGCCGCCGGCAACCTGGAGGGTATCGTAAATGACATCCCAGGCACGGGTGGTGCCAAACAGTTTGCAATGCGAGCTTTCCATTGCCACCAGAGCGGTGGGGTTGGTTTCGAGCATTCCGGCGGTAAAAGCCGTCATCGCAGAGGCCACATATCCGTGAACTTTGGCTTTAACCATTTTTTCCTGAATGAGCTCAAATTGATTGATCGGAACGCCAAACTGTGTGCGGCTGGCGGCCCGATCGTTCATATCCAGCAGCGACTGTTTCATCATGCCGGACGATGCCGCTCCCAGCGCCATCCGCCCGTAATTTAAAATGACCATGGCGATCTTAAATCCGTCACCGGGTCGACCCAGCAGATTCTCCCGGGGAACCTTTACATCTTTAAACCGGATGGTAGCGGTGGAGCTGGCCTTGAGCCCCATTTTAGGCATATCCTTGCCGATCTTGACACCATCCCAGACGGTTTCGACAATAAAGGCGCCCATGTATCCGGGCCGGGCTGGATCCATCTGCGCAAATACCGTTAACCCGCCGGCATAATTGGCATTGGTAATGTAGGTCTTGGTTCCATTGAGGATAAAATGCCGGCCGTCTTCGGATTCGGTGGCAACGGTTTCGATGTTTTGCGCATCCGAACCCGTCTGCGGCTCGGTCAGTGCATAAGAAAAAATCATATCACCGGTGGCCGCCGGAGACAGATATTTATGTTTCTGTTCCTCGGTGCCAAACAGCACAATACCCTTTATGCCGATCGAAAGATGGGCCAGTGCGAGTATCCCCAACGACATATTTTGACTCGCCAGTGTTTCGACGACATGCAGATACTGGTTCAGGCTCAGCCCGACCCCGCCGTATTCCCGGGGAATCGTGAGGCCGAAAAAATCATTGCGGCCTAGTTTCTCCATTAAATCAGCAGGTACCATCCCCTGCTCTTCCAGAAGGGACGCCGGATATTCTGAATTCGCTTCAAGAAATTTGCGAATAATACCCCGGGTGGTTTCATTGGCCTCAAAATCGCTGAAGCGGTCAAACGGTTCAGGATCCAACCGGCCAAAATAGATATTGGTTAAAAAATTTTCATAATCCATCTGCGCCTCCTTCTATTCAGACAGCATCGACAATGCCCGGTTACGGCAGGGCGATGATTTGATTCAAGTTTTGATCGGTCGTATAGTATACACTAAGCACTGCATATTAGCGGTCAAATCCAGTTCCGCGTCGGTTTTCCATCAATCGGCACCGATGCTTGCGGTCAGCACCGGCGGGTGTTCTTTTTAGCGAAATGCTTGAAAATTGTCAAAAATTTTAGCATGATGGGACAACGCTGAAATTGAAAGAGACCGCCAGAAGCTTCACGTAATGAACAAAACCACATTATACCGCTTTCCATAATAGTGTTTCGATATACGGCAGTGGGGCATAAGTGGTTGTCAAAATGAAACTAAAAGACAAAGGCAATTTGGAAGTAAAACACTTCGTATCGCAGTCGGGCCAAAACCAGTATTTTTTGATCAGTGGCCGTGAAACGGCCACGATCGATGTCTCCGAGGCGATCGATGAGGTTGATCAGATATTAGAGGAACGGGGTCTGGCCTTGAAATACGTGCTGGTCACGCATGCCCACCAATCCCATGTGCAGGCGCTGCCATTGCTTAAACAAAAATTCGGTGCAACCTTTTGCCTACACGAATATGAGTACCAGCATCTCAAAGAAACAGACGTCGACACCGAGCCGGACCAGATTCTAAATGACAACGACACCCTCAAACTGGGAAATCTTGACATACGCGTTTTGCTGACGGCCGGCCATACAAAAGGCTCTGTCTGTTTTTGGATCAAGGAGGCCGATGCCCTGTTTAGCGGCAGCACCCTGCTAAAAAAAGGCTACGGTCAAATCTGGGGACCCAGCAGCATGTCGCTGATGCATTTCAGCCTGAAGCGCCTCGGTTCCACCATACCGGCGCAAACCACGATTTATACCGGCAGCGGCGAGTTGACCAAAATGGCAAACGAGGGCTGGATACACTGTATGCGCTCAGCATAAGCGATGAACAATGACAGATAAAAACGTCACAAACGCAAGCGGAATCAGCCGGGTAAAAAATTTACCAGAGAAGCGGCCGGGGCCGGACATGAAAATCTGCAGGCCGAAAAAATCAAGAAAGATTTAAGCGGGATTAACCCCGGATATGATTTTCCAGGCCTCTTCGGCGGTTTCAACATATTGAAAAAGATTCAAATCTTTGGGTGAAATGGTGCCCTCCTCTACCAGGGCATTAAAATCGATCACCCGCTCCCAGAATTCCTGGCCAAACAGCAGGATCGGTATGGACGTCACTTTTTGGGTCTGAATCAAGGTCAGGGTCTCAAAAAGCTCATCCAGGGTACCGAACCCGCCCGGGAAAGCCGCCAGGGCCCGGGCCCGCATCAGAAGATGCATTTTACGTATCGCAAAATAATGAAACTGAAAGGTTAATTCAGGGGTGATATAGGAATTGGGCGCCTGTTCAAAGGGCAGCACAACGTTCATGCCGATGCTGGGGATGCCCGCCTCATGGGCGCCGCGATTGGCAGCCTCCATTATGCCGGGTCCCCCACCGGTTATGACCACCATTTTGTCTTTAGCGGTGTTGCTGGAAATAAGGCCGCCGAGTTTGCGGGCTTCTTCATAATATTTGCTGTTGGCCAGAGCACGCCGCGCGATATCAACTTTTTGTTTAAGGGCATCATCGTTTTTATTTTTGCGGTACAGGGCTTCAGCGGAAATCAGCCGGGCTTCGGCTGTTGCCGGATCCGGAATGCGCGCACTGCCGAAGACAACCACCGTTGATTCAATATGATTCTCCTGCAAAATCAACTCGGGTTTTAGTAACTCCAGCTGTAATCGTACCGGGCGCAGCTCATCCCGCAAAATAAATTCATCATCCTGGTATGCCAGCCGGTAGGAAGACGAGCGGCATTGCGGTGAATCAATATGCGGACGGGCCGATTGGGCATCATCGTGGGCTGAAATGAAAAAGCGGGGCTTCGGCTTAGACTTTTTAGAAGGCATCGATTACACTCCTTGTCAAAATGATGAACACACAGGTTTTGAATCCAAAGCTGTCATGCCCCGCTGTTTAATATAGGATTACAAGAAAAGCAACCCTGCAAAACGAAACCTCAGAGGCGCTGCAGATCGTTAATGGGGACAGATTCGACGATAGCTGAAAGGTTCGAGCGGGTTTCGACGACTGACCCTGTAGGACCGAAATAGGTCATCCAAAATCAGGGGTCTTTGCGCATTTTAAAAAATGCCGGCAGAAGAGGAGATTTCAAAGAAAATGTTTTTAATGGGCGATATTATTGATCTGGCCATCCAAATCGAGAAAAACGCGGAAAATATTTATCGAACGGCGCTGTCGAAAATTTCTAACCCGTCTTTGGTTGCGATATTGCAGTGGCTGGCCGATGAAGAAGTCGAGCATGCTGCATGGTTTAGTCAGTTAAAAAAGACCATTGATCCGCAGGTCAAAGACCCGGCGGTCGAAGCCATGGGAAAATCCCTGCTCAGCGATGTACTGGGTAAACAGAGTTTTTCCCTGAAAGAGGCTGACTTCAGCGAAATTAACCGGCTGACGGAATTACTCTTGTTGGCCATTGAATTTGAAAATGACAAAGTCATATTTTACAAGATGTTGCGACCGTTTATCGCCGACAATGAAATCCTTAATTTTCTGGAAAATATTATCACCCAGGAATCCCACCACATTGAGGAATTGCATAAATTGGTGGACCGTGATGCCGCAAAAGGAAAGATAACATCTGAAACTTAATTCCAACCAACAGAAAAAAGGGCGGATAAAGGCGCTGGTTAGCAAAAAGAAGCTTTTTTAACCGACGGTATCCAGGAGGGAGCCCAGCATTTCATCCTGAGCCTCAAGGGATTTTAAGTTTGCCTGATAGGCCCGCTTGGTGACCATTAAATTCGGAATCTCTTCCGTCAGGTCAACATTGGAGGTCTCCTTGTCAACCTTTTTATTGTTTTCGATGACATCATAACGAAGGCCCGGGCTATCATCCCTTTTAATTTCCACCCGAACACCCCCGTTGTGATCGGCATGCAGTATTGCGCGGTTTCGCTTGAATCCATCCGTGTTTACGTTGGCAATGTTGTCAGCCGTGACTCCCAGCTTTGTGACAAAAGCTTTTAAAGCGGATATGGTGCCGTTTAATGCTGAAATCATTTGCCCCCCAAAACCGAGTAGCATTATTTAAAAAAATTAAAACTTCCCGAAATGCCGTTATTCCAACCGGAACATACTCCATCATGTATGGTTGTGAGAGCCCGAATAAGAAGATGCACGTGCATTTGAGAAGTTTTAAACTGATTTAATTTTACTATCGCAACAATACAATATCTGTGCCAAAATTGATTTTTAAATATTTAATAATTATATTAAATATTTATTGAATTACTAAGTGCAATAAAGCATATAAAAATGACAATTATCGTCAATTATTTTGCCCTAAAATGTCAAATGAAGTAGCTGCAGCCGGTTTGAATTGCAGCCGATAAGGTAATAAGAAACCGGTTATTGCCTCCAGGAAGATAGCAGAAAATGAGATTTCAATTTTCCACAGCCAATCAAATTATTTTTGGCCCCGGCACCGCAAACGATATTGCCCCGCTGGCAGTTGAGATGGGGCACCGGCCCCTGCTGTTGACCGGCCGTAGCCCAGAGCGGGCATCCGCGTTGATAGATGCCCTGACCGGGGAGGACATGGAAATAGCCCGGTACTCGGTAACCGCAGAGCCCACTGTCGATATGGCCCTCGAAGCGGTGCGCAAAGCCCGCCGCGCTGAATGTGATCTGGTCATCGGTATCGGCGGCGGCAGTGTCATTGACACGGGCAAAGTCGTTGCCGCATTAATCACCAATGGCGGCCGGCCGGCAGATTACCTGGAAGTCATCGGCAGGGCCCGTCCTCTGGTTCATCCTTCTGCCCCGTACATTGCCATACCGACCACGGCCGGAACCGGATCAGAAGTGACCCGCAACGCCGTGCTGGGTTCATCGCAACACCGGGTCAAAGTCAGTATGCGCAGTCCGTTCATGATGCCGGATTTGGCAGTGATCGACCCCGATTTGACGCTTTCATTACCGTCTGCGATCACGGCTGTCACCGGTCTGGATGCCTTCACCCAGCTCATGGAAGCATTTGTCTCCAACCAGTCCAATGCCTTAACCGACGGTATCTGCCGCGAAGGACTGCACCGCATTGCCCATTCGCTGCAGCGCGCCTATGAGAATGGAAACGACCGCGGTGCCCGCGAAAATATGTGCCTCGCCAGTCTTTTCAGCGGAATGACCCTTGCCAATGCAAAACTGGGTGCGGTTCACGGCATTGCCGGCCCGTTGGGCGGCATGATTTCCGGAGCCCACGGGGCCATTTGCGCTGCACTGCTGCCCCACGTCATGGACATCAATATTAAGGCCTTGCGCAAACGTGCAGCGCACTCACCGGTGCTGGAGCGCTATAATGAACTCGCGCGCATTCTGACCCAGAGCACTGAAGCCCGGGCTGAAGACGGCATAGCGTGGATAAGGGATCTCTGTCAGAGGCTTCAGGTCGAATCATTGGCACACCTCGGCCTGAACAAAGCCGATTTTCCGGCTGCGGCGGCCAAGTCGCGGAAAGCCAGCAGCATGCAGGGCAATCCGGTTCGCCTGACCGAATCGGAATTACTGGAAATTCTGCAGATGGCCCTTTAGCACAACGGCGCAGGCGGTCAGCCGACGGCAAAAATTGCCGGAGGTATGGGGATTGTCAAAAAATCGTTCCGATATCTAAACGTTTTTTTCTACAACCCCTTATGCCACACTTCCTTATTCCGGAACATTACTATGGAAAACGGTGTAAAATGCTCAAAGCGGTAATTCGGCGGCGAAAAATTTGAGTGTTGGCTTTCTATCTGAAAACAAACGGGGGGGCGTCATCATCCATGGTGACGTGTTTTTTCGAGCGGTTGGGCGGTTTGAACTCCTTTTTCGTCCGTGGCCGGCGGCGGCCGGCGAACAATCCCGATAGGGTATAAACAGTAACGCGATACGACAGCCGCAATAGCTGTAGCACCCCATAAAACAGGCCCATGCCGAAGGCTACCTGAATAAATGTCGGTTGGGTGGAAGTCCAAGTACTAAATGTCTTCCAAATTTCTACCAGCCAATTTAAGGTAAGGTCCATCTTTTCATTCTTTCCGGTTTCGTTTTCTGATATCCTCGTCCTGCTGCAATGTCAAGCAAACAATCGACGGCCAGAGCGGTCAAAAAATTGACAGGCAGCACCTGCTTCCCCTTCATCCCCCTTTGGTATCCGGGCAAGGTGCGCACTAACCCTATTTTTTTTGAGAAACCGCTGCAGTATCCAATTGGCATGAAAGTTGAATACTAAATTATCAGTTCGCATGCGTACTCCGGCAGTTTTACCGCTTTCCATATTAATATTCCGAGATACGGAATTGCGGTATAAGTGGTCGCATAAAGAAACGCTAGAATAACGAAGCGCTTTTTTGACAACCACTACAAAACCATGCGACATCCGTCCCAAAACTCCAAATACTGCGGGACGCTCCTCCTTTCAATGCCCCCGGGGCTTAGCTCTCCCCGGGGGCTGCATCGGATTCGCATGCTGAACCGTAAAATCCTGTTGGATGAAAGGATTAAGCAATCATGATTTGCGTTGTTGAATATGGCAAACACATCGGAACCCTGAGAAATCTCTTTTCCGACAAGCAGCAGGCACTCGCTTTTGCGCAGCGAATTATTGCCCTCTCCGAAGAGGAGTATCGATGTGTCGGGCCGCATCAGTGGTATTGCCAGGAAAAAAATGAGTTTGTCAAAATCGAAGCCATTAATTAGGAACGTGGTTATCTGGAAAGTTCCAGTCGTTTACGCCCGATAGTGATCTCACCATGAAGATCACGAAGATCACAAAGGCAGGATGAATAAATTGACACCTTCTCTTCGGGTCCTTCGTGCCCTTCGTGGTTGAAAGAGACTAACTGCTGATTGACATTTAGCGGTAAAGTTCTTTTTAAAAATACCGATAATTAAAACAACAGTGTGCAGGCGGGCACGCTGTTTGATATAATTCCTTAGGGAGGGGGCGGCTCATCATGAGCCGCCCCTATTTTTTTTGGGTGACTATAGATCTGCCGCGTCGAATTGACGCCAGCCCCAATTTTTCAGTCTACTTGTGCCTGCGCGGGATCCATGCGTCATCATCATCAATCCTTTCAAGCGGTTGACCCCTTCAAATTGAAGCCCTATAATGACGTCAGATAGCGCCATGCCTTACAAGTGTATTACAAGAGTAGTAACCATGATTATCCGTATTTTTTTTGCAATTACTGGTTTTTTGATCGCCCTGGTGGTCGTTGTCACCTTTAACTGCCCGGCGGCTGCGGCGACTTCAGTTGAGGTGCCGCGCATTTCCATTGAACAGGCGAAACAGATGCTTGGCAGCCCGGATGTAATCTTTATCGATGTCCGCACGCGTATATCATGGTGGCGAAGCGCCGCAAAAATAACCCATGCGGTTCGCGAAGAGCCCGGCGCTGTGAAGCAATGGGCCCCCAAATATGCCAGAGACAAAACCTTAATAATTTATTGTACCTGAAAAAATGAAAGAACCAGTGCCCGGGCGGCACGCCATTTGATTGAAAATGGATACCGCAATGTTTATGCCCTCAAAGGCGGCTGGGCTGCCTGGAAAAAGGCCGGATATCCGATCGAAAATAAATAATCCCGTCAAAAAATTTTAGCTTGCAAGGCAGCCATTCAGGATTTATGATTTTCAGGACAAAAACTTTCTACTTCAAGCATCTGATCGATTTCGAGAGAGTGCCCGATGAGTAGTTTGGATAACCTGATTGCTTTTATCGACAACGGCGGCACCCGCTCCTACTCCGAGCGGCGACGCTCTGTCGCGATCGAACATCGGCCCGAAAGAAGGACGCAGTACGACCGCAGAAGCGGTGCCGATCGTAGAAGAAAGCTCAACGAAAAAAGGAAGAGGGGCAAGGAAAGACGAACGGTTTTCGTTGACTGACGCTTTTGTTGGAAAACGATCAGCACCAAAATTGTCAAACATCAAATCGCTGCACCTTACCTTCGACTTTGGAACCTTCCCGGGACCCACCCAAAAATGAAACAACATATTGTCATCTGCGAGCAGCAGACCATTCAATCCGAAATTGATTTGCGCCCGGGCGAAAGCAAATTGGGCCAACACGTATGCTTTTTGAAACCGGGCGAAACGCTTTTGGATTTGACAGCTTACGCGCAAAACCGGACGAGCGGTGTGCCATCATCATCCGCCGGGTCAGCTGTTGGGCGGCCGGATTGTCAACGGTTTGGAGATTTCAATCGTCCCTCGATTTAGACCCATCATTTGTGGGGCGAGTCAATGATGCAAGGTGCCATAACGCAGTTAGAACCCGCTGTGCTGTTTAGTGGGTAACCGTTTGATTTAATTTTTCATTTAACAAAATTGAAGCGCTGCAGCGCTGATCGTAATCTGCAAGCCAAAGCGCACGTCGCCGGGATTGTTATAGTGGTTGTCAAAAAAGCGTTCCGATATTCAAACGTTTTTTTCTACAACCACTTATGCCCCACTTCCGTATATCGGAACACTATTATGGAAAGCGGTATAAAATAATGACGAAATGCATACCGAATGAAAAAAGCAATTGTCTGTTGCGCGAGGATAAACCCGATCTCAGGCTGGTCAGGGCAAATTATTGTGTGCCGGGGGTAATGTCTCGCTGTAGTGCCGGTGCAGTCTGGAATGACCAGAAAAGGTGCAAATACGCTGATAAATCGACAGTTCGAAATCATTGCATGTATTTTATTGAAGCGATCGGCGGTCATTGTGACTGTGTTGAAGCGCAGCGGGAATTGAGAAATACTGCCGCTAAAGGGAAGGATTAAAGCGACCATTGACCAATGATGCACCCTTGCAATAAATTAAAAAACCCCCGGGCAGCCCTCACACTACCCGGGGGTGATTTAATTACGGTCATAGTGAAGCATTAAAAAACCTGAATTCAACTCAAATGGATCATACGATGCCCAGTAGTCGTCTACTATGACCATAGTGGGCAAGACCCATAATGGGTCTTGCCCTGCCTGCCCTCAAATGATTATTACCAATGGCCAGCAACAATCATTGACATGCTGGTATATATTTATCACAATATATTGATAAATGTCAAGAAAAAATACTATATGTGGTATATATACGGTTTAATCGGCCACATTGAAATCACCGAATTAAAAACAAATCCGTAAAAATCGGGGCGCCTATTGACGAAATTTCCAGAAATTATGCCATATGGGCTTTATTCTGCCTGTTTTGTGCTTATGCTAGATTTTATGTCAATTTGACAGTTCTAAGAAATCGTGTAGTTTATGTGAGAAAGTGAAGACTGATGAAATTAACAATACGAACAATTTTTCTAATTGCTTTAATGGTTGCGACTTTAAAAGTTGCGCCAGCGGCCGCCAATTTGACCGAATTGGTGAAGTCTATCCAACCAGCGGTTGCCACAGTCGTCGCCTATGATGTCAACAACAATGTGGCAAATATCGGAACTGGATTTTTTGTTAATAAATACGGACATTTAATAACAAACCACCATGTGCTCATCGGAAAATTCGGCGCTGAGATCAGAACCGCAGACGGGAGCACCTTCCGTATCAGAACGATTGTGGCCGAGAATCAAGAAACCGATTTGATTAAGGTAAGCGTCGACATCCCTTCTGATAAGGTTCACTGGTTGCGAGTGAGCAATGAGGTGCCCCCCGTGGCCGAGCAGGTGGTCGTCGTGGGCAGTCCCATGGGACTGGAGCAAACTGTCAGTGACGGGATTGTTTCCTCTGTGCGGGAAATACCCGGTCTGGGGACCTTTTTTCAGATGTCGGCCCCCATATCTCCCGGTTCAAGCGGCAGCCCGGTGGTCAATATGAAAGGCAAAGTTGTGGGCGTGGCCAGCTTTCAATTTTTGCAAGGTCAGAATCTAAATTTTGCGGTATCGAGCAAATCGATACGCGACCTGAAAATCAAAAAGACCGTGCAATCACTCTCAGAATGGACCTTCAGTCGGAGCGATCAAAAGCCGCGCCTGGCAGCAGAACTGTGCCGCAAGGGGTATAGCCTTTCAGTAAACGGACAGGACCAGCAAGCCCTGCAGTATTTTAAACTGGCGACCGAAAACGACCCCAACAGTACCACAGCCTGGTACGGCCTCGGATATTGTTATGCCGGCAAAAATTCTCATGCAGAAGCCATCGCGGCTTATAAGCAGGCCATACAAACGAACCCGGCCAACGAGATATCTCACTATCATCTGGGAAATTATTACAACAAAATCGGTCGCTACGATGAGGCGATTGAATCATTCCAGCAGGTGGTTGCGATAAATCCGGAGTTTGAAGCCGCCTACTTTAATCTCGGAATCTCTCTCAACAAGTTAGGCCGGTATGATGAAGGCCGCGAAGCTTTTGAAAAAGTTATTCGCATCAATCCGCAAGCGCAACATGCCTATTATAACATCGGGGTGACCTATACCAAACTCGGCCGATATGCTCTGGCCGCTACGGCATATAAAAAAGCCATAGATATTCATCCCGAATTTCCTGAGGCCCTGTTTAATCTGGGTGTTGTATACGGCGAACTCGGCAACTCCCAGGATCAAATGTCGGCCTATAAAAAGGCCATTCGGATCAATCCGGATTTTGCACCCGCCCATTATGCCATCGGGCAGGCCTTTTTACAGCAGGGCGATAAGGCTGCCGCTCTGGATGAGTATAAAATCCTCCGAAAATTGGATGATGAAATCGCGGAAAAATTATTTGAAAAGATTTACGAATAGCCCGAACGGGGTGGATCGAAAGACGACCCCCTATAAACAGCTGACCCATAATCGTGACCACAACTGTTTCGGATGCAGCCCGACCAAGCCTTCCGGCCTGCAGATGACCTTTTGGGCTGACGAAACAACCGTTACCTCAAATATCACCGACAGCGAATCTTTACGCTGGTTCGATCAGGTATTCAACCTCAAGTAAGCTGCAGCTGATTCATATACAATTCTTTCCCAAGATCAATCCATATCTTAACAGCTATCGAGTATATCCGGGTTTCAGGTGTCAGGTGTCAGGGCACTTCGGAACATACCGAAACCCGAAATCGCTCAAGTGTCTTTCCCAGCATGCAGGTTTCCATGTCTATATTTAAGGCCCTTTGGCCAAAGACTGACACCTGAACACTGAAACCTGAAACCTCCATTCGTCCTGACACCTATTGATGTTTTGCTTCCGCCAGTGCGGCCAGCGCCAGCACCGTATCGAGCTGGGCTTTGACCGGATTTTGATTGAGTTCATCTAAATGATCCAGCCGGCGCTTCAACTCCTCAAAGGCCCTGGCCGTTATCCGGTTAGTGGAGGCCACCGCCCGGATGCACAGCTGCAGAATGAAGAAACTTAAAAATAACACCAGGCCGATAGCCCAGAAGGCGTGCATGAAAAAATCGCCGGAAAGATAACGGCCGCTGAAAAATGATTGCAGGGTCAACCAGCCACAGTAGCCCAGGATACCGACGGCGGGTAAATTAAAAAGAATTTGAACCGGCAGGCCACTGAGATTAGCGGTTAAACGTTCGATCTGGCCGTCCAGGGCCGCGGTCCAGATGGCGGCCAGCTTTTGCTCGAAACCAGCGGTGCCGGACAGAGCGTCTTCCACTTTGCGAATCGAGCTGTCAAAGCCGCCCTGGATCAGGGATCTGGCAATATCCGGCCAGTTTTCAAGCACCACCAGTCTATAATTTCTGAAAGCCGCTGCCATCTGTTGATCCTTTTCCGGGTCTTCAAGGGTGGATCGGGTTTCCTTCGAATGCTTTAAGGCTGACAATCGATTGATTACCTGACGCACCGGGCGGCCGAATCGAAAAACAGCCATGATGCCGCTGCCAAAAATCAACAGCCGCGCCCAGACCGCAATCATCCACCCCATAGGGCCCAGCCATCGTTGAGCTAGTTTCTGATAAACCAGGACATTCAACCCGAACAAATGCTGTGCACCGCTTTCCTGCATGCCGGAAAGCGCATCCTCAAGCGCTTTTTTTTCAGCAGCGGCAATCCGATCGACCGCATCGGACAGAACGGATTTATGATCTAAAACGTTACGGCCGGCTTCCTCAAAGACAAAGTCCCGCAGGCGCCGGACATTTTCAATGCGCCGGTCGATGACATATCCGGCCTGGTTGATCGTGTTGACCACCAACTGCTGCAGATCTTTGAATTCATCAAAGTCATGCCGGGGAGCCGCGGCGGCATCCCAATCCGGATTGGTCAGATTGCGTCGTGCTGATATGCAAAACACCCGGTCGGCGGGCACCTGCCAGCCCCTGCGAATATGTTCCAAAAAATCCGGCACGATTTGATTCTTGAGCTCCGGCTCGGCAAGCCGGTCGCATTTATTGAGGACACACACCAGAGATTCCCCGCTGAACTTTGGGATAAAGCGCGCCAGAAAATCGACATGGTCGCGTCGCTTGGGGTTTTCGGCGTCGAACACGCAGATCAGCATATCGGATTTGGCGATGGTCTGTTCGACAATGGGAATATGTTTGCGAAATGCCCTGCTGTCGGTATCCGGTGTGTCGACCAAAAGCACATGTTCGAAGTGAACGGCCGCCGGGTTCGAACGGGTCTCGACGATTTCGCTGTCAAGCTCTTCGACCAATTGGTCGCTATCGCTGGGAGTGGCGCTAAAAACGATTAAATGATCGGTGGTGGGTCGCTGGTGGCCGGTATCTGAAAGTTCATCAATACCCACCAGGGCATTCAACAGGGTGGATTTACCCGAGCCGCTGGGGCCGACAAGCGTCAGCACCAGCTTCCGCTCGAAGCGCTCGGCGATGCCGTCGATCATGCCGGTTGCCTGGCGGCACTGTTTGTCAAGCCCCCGTCCCGGGAGCCATAGGGGTGCCTGGCCAAGCTCGGCACTCAACCGCTGCAAATCATTTTTACATGCGGCGATTCTGCCCATGGCCTTTAAGATGGCCGTATTGCGATCAAAATTCATTTTTTATCCGAGTTCCTTTGCACAGACATCCATGCCGGTTTGCATTTCCGCCATCTCAGCGGTCGCCCGCTCGATGGTTTCGCTCACCTTACCGATGGTGGTGCCGGTAATGGTTTTCTCAAAAAGCTGCTGCACTTTTTTTAATTTGTGATTAAACCAGGCCTGGGCGATGGGCCCCAGCATGGTCTGGAGCTGCTGTTGATCGGCTTTTTTAAACTGGGTGGTTACCGGAATGGCAACCAGGGCATAAAGATCTTTGGCCCCGAAAAGCCCGGTCAATTTCACTTTGATGCCGGCGGCACCGACCGGGTCGCCGGTGGACAGAACGTAAGTAACCGCCGCGGTCGCCGGCAAGACATTTAGCGAAGCCCAGAAGGTTTGACTGATTTTGGACCACAGCCCCATCTGGCTGCGAAACTCGTCGGCCAGCTTCTTTAAATCTTTCAGCATGTCTGCGGGAATGTCCAACAATTCTTCCTTTTCAGAAAGGATGGACTGCAGCATGGATCGAAAATCCTGATCCCGCAAGCGCCCCTGCTCCGCCAAAACGGCCGGATGGGTATCGACAAAAAAACGCAGGACGCGATCTTGTTCGGCGGATTCCGCCCGGGGATTTTGGGTGTCGGCAATCTTGCGTTGAATCCGAATGCGCTCAACACATTCGGCCATCCGCCGGACTACCGGATCATTCAAAGAGCCGTTAACCGAGATCTGGGGGCCGATGGCCTGGGCGTGCAAACTGGTCACTGCGGTGACCAGATCTTCTTCCAGCTTTTTATTAAAATCTGCGGAATCCTTGGGCCCGCCTGCGCCCGGGGAGACACGCGCTTTGGCCCAACCAGCGGCTCCGATAAGCACCTTGAGGGGAAACTCGATGACGTTGCCGGTTTTGCGCATAAACTTTATGTGAGCCGGGTCGGTTTTGGCCCAGATCCTGGCAAACCGTTTCATGACACGATCCATGGGGAAATGTTTGAGGGCTTCATGCACGTACTGGCTCTGGACGGTCTGAAACGCATCCAGATAGAGTTGCAGCTCATCCAGTGAGCAGCGGGCATCCGCCAGGAGATTTTCAGCCTTTTTGAAGACATCCGCAAGTATCGAGCCGTGCAATTCAAATCGCAATCGGGGGGCGTCGACGGCTGCCAGAGCCGCATCAAATTCGGCGGCATTTTCAGATACGGGCCGCAGCAGCATAAATTGTTCACCGGCGGCCACGCGATTGTCTTCATCAGTGCGGTAGATACCCAGAATATTTTTCCCGGCGTCAGCGCCGTATATGCCGTCTGCGACGGTCATGGCATGCTCGCGCACTTCCTGATCGCTGAAACTGGGGTAGACGCGATATATCAAAAAACACTTGCGGGTACCGATGCCGGTGAGCATTTTTGACATAAAGTCGGTGTTGTCGCGATTGTTGTAATTGGAGTTGGTAAAAATATAAATGAAAATATCGGAGGCTTCCAGGGCCATGCGGGTCACGTCCCGGTTGGTATACACGCCCCCGGCGCCGGTGTCAAAGTCGGGGGTGTCCAGTAAAACCAGATCCTTTGGTCCCGTGCGGTTGATCGCATAAAGCGGGTTGCCGGGACGGGTGAGTTCGGCGCTGTCTTTGAGCGGCTGGAGATCAGCCTTAAACGGTTCGGCCAGATCGGAGACCAGCCGGGTTTTGGCCACCAGGGATTCGGGAACCGCAAACAGCACCCGGCGATTCATACCGGCCCGGCCGCCGGTGGGTGCCAGTCGCTCTCCCGCAAGTGAGTTGAACAGGGTGGATTTGCCCGAGGAACCGCCGCCGCAAATGGCTGCCACCATCGGAAAATCGGTTGAAAACCGGGGAATCAACTTGGCTTCAACAATATGGCGCCAGGAGGCGATGTCGGACGCCTGACCGCATTGAAGCAGCTGGGCCAGACGCGGGATGCCTTCTTTCAAATTTGATAAGGCGTTATAAAACGCTGGCTCCACCTGACCCCCCAAATATTTATCTGAAATTTGTTAAACTCGTTGCCATTTAATAAAATCTAGACTTCTCATTAATTTTCATGCAAGTTTTGCTTTTAACATATTGAGATAATTAAGACAAAAGATAATTTACAAACGCCCCTATTCAATCATTGAATTATTATCAGAATTCGTTAAACTCGGTTCTACGGGCCGGGATAAACCCCGCCCCTACACAATGCTCTTTAATCTGTTTTGGCGGGGCGGGGTTTGTTTCCGCCCAGGCACAGAGCCAGGTGCCAGCGGCCTGTACATTAAACTTTTTAACTCTATTATTGACATCCTGCTGGAGATAGATGAACCTTGCCGACTTAGAAATTCTGACGCTTGATTGTCAGGCCACCGGTGCCAACCCGCAAAAAGAACACCTGCTTGAAATCGGCTGGGTACAAACCTGTGCCGCAGCGAGCGTCAAACCGGAGACCTTGCCCGTAAGCGCCTATCGTGTCGGTTTGCCGGCGGATGTCGACATCCCCCCGGCGGTGCAACGCATTACCGGTATAACCGGGACGGATTCAGATCAGGCCCTTCCTGCCACCGACGTCTGGCTCAAACTCATGCAGGCCGCTCGGCGGGTCGCCGCTGCCGATCAGATGGCGCAGTGCCCCATCATCATTCATTATTCCCGTTTTGAAAAACCGTTTTTAAAGCACCTTCACACGGCTGAACATCAGCCGGAGGCCTTTCCGTTCCGAATTATTTGTACGCACGAGATCGCCCAACGCCTGCTGCCCGGGTTGCCGCGCAGAGGACTGCGGGCTGTAGCCGGTTACTTCGGCCACTCGGTCCCCCGGCAGCGCCGCAGTGGCGCTCACGCTGTTGCCACGGCCGTAATCTGGCAGCATTTCGTTCGGCAGCTGACTGCGGAACACGGCGTTTGCGATTTAGATCAACTCAACAGCTGGCTGAAACGCACCAGACCCCAGAGCCGAACCGGCCGGGATTATCCGATGCAGCCTGCAATTCGTCTCAATCTGCCGGACACACCCGGCATTTATCGAATGTTACGCTCCAATGGCGATTTGCTTTACATCGGAAAAGCGACCTCCCTCAAGCAGCGGGTGAACAGTTATTTTCGAAAGAAAGGACCCCATGCGGAACATACCCTCGAAATGCTCAGTCAGGCCGCCAACCTGGACGTGACCCGGACCGGCTCGGCGCTGGAAGCCGCCGTGCTGGAATCCGATGAGATCAAACGGCACTGTCCGCCCTATAACGTCGCCCTGCAAACCGGACAGCGCAAACTCGTATTCTGTTCCAGCGATCTGAAAAAATGCGCTGTTAAGCCCGATAAAATTCATTGCATTGGCCCGCTTCCCGAAGGGAACCCAACTGCAGCCATGACGACCTTCGCTGCCTGGCATCAAAACAGCTGGGACCCAGCCGGTGATGATTTTCTCCAAGGCGGGTATGCCATTCTGGGCGTGCGGCAGGCCGATGCCCCGGAAACGGATTGCCTGGCGGATGGCCTGGCTTTATTTCGTCGCAATCACCGGAAACGCTTAAAAAACCCTTCTGCGCTGCGCATTGTGGCCGCGCTCGGCCGTGAACTCTGGGCTGAGAGACTGAAAGCACTTGAAAATGCCAAATCCGCAGAGGCGACAGAAGCGGACGAAGAAGCACCGGATGATCAAGGGGAGGAATCTGAAGAAGCGCCGAGCTGGACACCTGAGACTGTTGCCCGTGGAATCGAATATTCCATCATGCGCGGCGCGCTTCTGATCCGCCGCGCCCGCTGGCTGTGCCTGCTGAGTGAATCATCTCTGGCCTGGGAGGCCCGCAACGCAAAGGACCGCCGCAAAATTGTCCTGCTGTTAGAAAACGGTGCCGTGAGCCTGCGAGAAGAACTGCCCATTGAAAAAGAAACGCCCCTTTCAGCGGGCTATACCAAACGCATCCCCAAACGCCAGAAAATATTTGATGTCACCACCTACGAGCGTTTGCGGGTGGTCACTACCGAATTGCGGCGGCTCGTCGGCGAAGAGCGCAAAATTGAGCTTCGTTTGAACCCCGGGACTATCCTGAGCGGCCGCCAGCTGGCCAAATTGCTGCCATGGGTATAATCCGTATCCTGCTGCTGGCCGATACTCACCTGGGATTCGACCTGCCCTTTCGCCCGCGCATCAAGCGGCGCAGAAGGGGCCCGGAGTTTTTCGCCAATTTTCAACGCGCCCTGACGCCGGCGTTAGAGTCCGAAGTAGATGCCGTCGTCCACGGCGGCGACGTTTTGTATCGCAGCAAGGTGCCGGCCCGCCTGGTCGAAATGGCATTTGAGCCGCTAAAGCGGGTGGCCGAAACGGGCGTGCCGGTCTATCTGGTGCCCGGCAATCATGAGCGCTCGGCGATTCCCCATGGCCATCTGGCCACACACGCCGGCATTCACCTTTTCGATCGCCCGCGAACCTTCAGGCTGCAGACAGAGCAGGGGTCGCTGGCCCTGGCCGGCTTTCCCTTCGTTCGGACCGCAATTCGCAAGGGGTTTTTAGAATTGGTTGATCAAACCGGCTGGCGGCAGGTCAAGGCAGACGCGCATGTCCTCTGCCTCCACCAATCGGCAGAAGGTGCTGCGGTCGGCACGGCTGGTTACACTTTTCGCTACGCCCACGATGTCATCCGCACCGGCGATGTTCCCGCCGGTTTTGCAGCCGTTCTGGCCGGTCACATTCATCGCTTTCAGGTGCTAACAAAGGACCTCAGGGGAAAAGCGCTGAAAACGCCAGTATTTTATCCCGGTTCGATCGAACGCACCTCCTTTGCCGAAAAAGATGAACCCAAGGGCTATATAATCCTGGAATTTGACACCAGCGCAACTTTAAGCGCAACATTGAGCAATTGGGCCTTTCACGAGTTGCCGGCCCGCCCAATGGTCCAGCTGAATCTGCACACCGGCGGCATGAGTGCCGCCCAAATTCAATCCTGGCTTCAATCCAGCCTGTTTCAAATTTCACAAGACAGCATTGTGAAACTTAAAGTGCACGGCAAGATTTCAGCGCAGGCCATGGCCGTTTTCAGGGCCCCGGCCCTGCGGGCGCTGGCACCGGAGACAATGAACATCGAGGCCACTCTGGTTGATTACGCTCAATATCGAAATCGCCAAAAAAGGAACTGATTTACTCCCATTTATGTTATCGTTCCTCTGATCCGAAGGCTTGGTGCGCATTATCAATTTATAAGGTGTAAAGAAAAAAACGCAGCTGTTTTGGGCGGGCTCATCAAATCTCTTTTTTGAATGCGTATTCGGCGGGAATTTTTGTTTTTTGGTCAGACGATCCTATAATGGTGACTTTGAGCTTTTTTAACCCGAATTGAAGCGCCTTGTCCTTTTCAGTCTTCTTCATTGCTATATCCACCCGATTCCTGTATCTACTATTCATTCTATCGGTAACTGTGCAAACTCCGTAAGTGGCAATATAGAGTTGGGTGCCGAACGGAACGAAGTTGGCAGCACATCTTTTAAATCCAGTATTAAGGGCAACACAAATGTTTTCCCCATTTGCTGAGATGCAGGGGTTCCCATGGTTTTGTTCGGGATCCCCTACATTGTAAGCTGTAACTTCTCGGATGCTCGCACGAACTGTCCTGTTAAAATCTTTTTTATTTTCTCTGTGGTTTTTATTTTCTCTGTCTGAAGGATGCAATAGATAATGGCTTTTTGACAACTCCAAATTTGACAAAGACCCCTTCTTATCAGATAAGGTGGTATCAGGACCCCAGGTTGTGAGCAAAATAAAAGCAAGTACCGGTGTTAGATGCATTTTAAATTTATTTTACCTCCATATATGTTAGGTTGATTCTGACCATAATAATTATTTTCGATTTGTAAACCTGTTCGGCAACCCAATCAGATTCAATTCACAGTTGAAACTATTGGATTAATTCCAAAAAATCGTACAAGAAGGCGCTTTAGAAAAAATTGCCTGATTCGAAAGGAGGCGACATGCTAAAAAAAGGGAAAAAAAGTGATGATTACAACGGCTCTGCTTATAAGGGGATCACCGAACAAAAAACGATTCCACCGGTTCCGCGCACAGAAACCAGGGCTGAAAGTACCGTCATTGGAGAAAACATCACCATTGAAGGTAACATTCATGGAAATGAACATCTCGTTATCGAAGGTTCAATGAAAGGCAATATAGAGATGGATAAGTATAATTTTGCGGTCGGTCCAAAGGGGCGCGTTGAAGGCGAGATTCATGCCCAGAATGTAAAGATCAGCGGACAAATGATTGGCAATATCATGACAAAGGGCAAGGTTGAAATTACCAAAGAGGCTGATTTTATGGGAGATATTAGGGCAAAAGGCATTTCAGTGGAAGATGGTGCTTACTTTAAGGGATCCATCGAGCTTGCTCAGGAGCCTCACAGAAAGACAACATTGGCCGAAAAATCGACACCCGCTACGACCGCACAACCAGTTAACATGTCCAAAACCCAAACGGCCAAAGAGGACGTTAAGGAGAATTGATTTTTGGCGACCCCGACTGTACCCGTTTATGATTATTCGCATGCTGAACCATCGCTTGCAGACTATACCAGCATGATGCTTAAAATCTATGTTGAAAACCTTGCCCAGCCATCAGTAGCTCAGATTCTGGATGTGGGACCCGTTTGTAAAGAAAATATCATGTATTTTGTACAACGGATAAAGCGTTTGCACATTTGCGATTTGTTTTTACGATTGAATCGGAATCGGCGCAAAGGTTTGCCGACTAAAAAGGTGCGGGAATATTTAGACTATGCACCTGGTAGTTTCGATGGAATCAACCTATGGGATTTTATTGATCATTTGAATAATGATGAAATCGGCAGCTTGGTGCAGCTCTGTCATACATTACTAAAACCAAGGGGCATGATGATCGTAACCAGTTTTGAAAAACAATGGGCACCATCGCAAATACATTCCTTTGTCATGAAGGATGGCTATCAGATAACCTTTCGTCTTCAGAATCACTTAGATCTGCCCCGGCATTACTACAGCAACAGAATTATTACATCTATATTGTCAGAATTTCAGATGGTTAAGTCATTCATCTATCGGAATGGTGTCAGGGAATTTTTATGCAGACGTGATTAGCATATCACTGAGACCTCTATTTAAAAAACCCGGATTGACTTTAATTTAGACGAATTTCTAAAAAGGCTTCATACCACACTTGTTTGCGACTTTTTATTAATGGCGAAGTTAACTGTTAACTATCGCTTTTTTAAGGGAGGATAATTATGGGAAACACTTCCAAAGAGGAGAGAATTCAAAAGGTCATCGATGTGCTAAACAAAGCCCGTGCGATGGAGCTACAAGCGATTCATCAGTACATGAATCAGCATTACAACCTGGACGATCTCGACTACGGAGAGCTGGCGGCAAAGGTGAAGCTAATCGCTATCGACGAGATGCGGCACGCCGAGATGTTCGCCGAACGTATCAAGGAACTTGGCGGCGAGCCGGTGGCCGGGCATGACGGTACCGTTGAGAAGGGCCAGGCGGTCGAGGGCATCTTCCCATTTGACGCTGAGCTGGAGGATGACACAATCGACGTTTACAATCAATTCCTTCTCGTTTGCCGGGAAAATGGTGACAGCATCAGTATGAAAGCCTTTGAAGAAATCATTGATGAAGAGCAATTGCACTACAATTATTTTGACAATGTCAACAATCATATTGTGAAACTAGGGGGCACCTATCTCGCCAAAATTGCCGGGACCCCATCATCAACCGGGTTGGGTCCCAGTGGTTTTGCTGTATCCGGGGAGGGAGAATAGGGTCTTAAAAATAGATGTTAGGAAGTGGATTCTGCATCAAAAGGAACGGTCAGCCGGTATAGGCCATTCTCCAGGCGGGCATCGATCGGCAAATCACCTTTTTCAAAAATTTTCATCATTTCCTTGTTGGCATGCAGCACTTCAGCGGTAAAACCCTTTAAGCCCCGCTCTTTTGCCAGCCGGATCAGCATTTTATAAAGGTAGGTGGCAATACCCCGTCCCTGGTATTTTTCATCCACGATGAAAGCCAGCTCAGCGTATGCGCTCTGGTCATCTTTTGCAAATCTTGCCTCGGCAATGATGGTCTCCTGATCGGGTTCGCCTGCCAGTGCCACCACCGACATCACCTGGCTGTAATCTACATTGACGTATTCTTGTGTTTTGTCATGGGGCATGGTGGAGATGGGAAACAAGAATCGTCGGTAAATCGCCGTATTCGAGAAACGGTAAAAAAGGCGCCGCATGGCTTCTTCATCGGAGGGTTTGATGGCCCTGAAGCGGACCTTCAATTCGCCTTGGAAGATGTGCTCAGTTGCAATTTCCATGGGATATAAATGGGCGCTCTCGGACAAAAAAATCTGGTCACTGAACAAAATCCTTTTTTCTTTTGCCTGTTCCACGAGTTTTTGCCGGTCATCGGGATGCGCAATATCGATCAAGGCTTGAGCGCGCTCGCGGATGGTGCGCCACTTCAAGCTGGCAACACCGTATTCGGTGACCACCACATCGATTGATTCACGCATATGGAACTGGTTGCGAAGGTTGCGCAACATCACCACGATATTGGGAACCCCCTTCGAGTTGCGGCTGGGCAGTCCCATCACAGCGCGGCCACCGCGGGAAATTTCGGCGCCGGTAAACAGGTCTGCCGATTGTCCGGGCCCCGAAATAATGTCTCCCTTCCCAGCCGAAAAAGCAATACGGCCTAAAAGATCCACTTTGCGCGCTTGTTCCACAACGACAAAATTAGGATTGCGACCAATTTGAGTCGGATCAAACACCTGTTCAATACTTTGAAGTTCCACCAATGGATTGTGGTCCAGCCACGCCATCAGCTCCGGCGTTCCCAACGCATAGGAAGCCACTGATTTGCCCCGGAATACCTCTTTACGATAATTGGTCACGGCCCCGCTTTTGACGAGATCCATCGAAGCGTCCGTAAAAAAGGTCGAGTGGATTCCCAGATGGCGTTTGTGGGTAAGGTGCCGGGCTAAAGCCTCGAACAACGAACCGGTAAAAAAGCTGAGACAGTCCCCGTCTTCGATCACCTGGGCAATATTGGCGGCCACCTGGTCGATGGCGCTGTTAACCGGCCAGCGCTTAAAATAAGTTGGCGGTTCGGTTGACGCTACCAGCAGGTCAAAATCCGAGACCGGGACAAGGGTGTCGCCAAATGTGAAGGGGATATGGGTGTTGATTTCGCCGACCACCACCGAGGCTTGCTCCATGGCTTCCCGGGCAACATCAACGGCGATCCCGAGACTGCAGTATCCGTCTTGATTGGGAGGCGTGATTTGAATAAAAGCCACATCGATCGGTAGCCTTTTGGATTTGATAATTCTTGGGATCTGCGAAAAACGCGCGGGAATCAAATCGACACTTCCGGCCACCACGGCCTCGGTGGACACCCAGGTGGAAAAAAACGTTTTCAGGCGATACTTTTGCCAATCCAGTTTTTTTAGTGAGAGAAAATCGCTGTGGCGGGTGAGCTGGATCAATTCCAGGTCATTTGTATTGGAGAGGCCGGAATCAATGAGCGTTTTCATCAAAGTTCGCGGTTCAGCCACGCCGCTTCCCAGAAAAATGGTCATGCCCGGCTTGATGTGCGCCAGGACCTCCGCGGGAGCGACAATCCGATCTTCCCATCTGGTATCATCAATTCTGCTCATCTTTTATCTTTTCTTCTCAGTTTTGGTTCGGGTCGTTAAACACCAACCATATGCTCTGCTCAATTTAAGTTCATTTAACAACTTTCAGCAATAAATCAATCTTTTGTTATAGTGGTTGTCAAAAAAACGTTCCGATATTCGAACGTTTTTTTGACAACCACTTATACCCCCATTCCGTAATCCGGAATATTATTATGAAAAGCGGTATAAAAAATCGTTGCTTTTTAATCTATGATGGCGTCATAAAACCATAAAAGATATCCATTGCGGAGACGGAAAACGGTATAAAACGTTCGATACCCTGCGCACGCCCACGGGCAACCGAAACCGGCACTAAGTAAAACGGATGTGTTAATTTTTTTATACAAGGAGAGAAAAAATGAATCTCAATCGACCCAATGCGAACGACGCCCTTCAGACCAAAAACCGATCACGCAACGTCGCCCCCCAATCCGGTATCTGCAGCAGATGTTTGGATGGTTGCAAAGGAAACTGTGACATGTTCAAAGCCACTTTCCGGGGCCGGGAACTGCTTTACCCGGAGCCATTTGGCAGTGTTACGGCCGGAGCGGACAAGGATTACCCGGTGGACTACTCACATTTGAACATTATGGGTTATGCGCTGGGCGCCAAAGGAATTGAAACCGATCCGGACAGGGCCACGTTTCCAAACGTCGATACCGAAACCGAATACGGGGTCACCAACAAGATCAAATTGAAGGTACCGATTTTCACCGGTGCCCTCGGCAGTACCGATATTGCGCGTAAAAATTGGGATCACTTCGCCATCGGCGCTGCCATCAGCGGCATCAGCCTGGTGTGCGGTGAAAATGTGTGCGGGATCGATCCCGCATTGGAAGTCGGCGATAACGGTCTGATAAAAAATTCACCCGAGATGGATCGCCGCATCCAGGAATATCGCCGCTACCATGAAGGCTACGGCGATATAATGATTCAGATGAACGTGGAGGACACCCGCAATGGCGTGGCGGAATATGTGATTGAAAAGCACGGGGCAGAAACCATCGAGCTGAAATGGGGCCAGGGCGCCAAATGCATCGGCGGGGAAATCAAGGTCGACTCTCTGGAACGCGCCATCGAATTGAAAAAGCGCGGTTACATTGTCACCCCGGATCCGGAAGACCCGGCGCACCAGGCGGCATTTAAGGCCGGACCCTTGAAGCAATTTGAAAGGCACTCGCGCCTCGGTTTCGTGGATCAGGAAAGCTTTATGAACGAGGTGCAACGCTTGCGCAATTTAGGCGCCAAGCGCATTACCCTGAAGACCGGCGCCTATCCCATGCGAGAACTGGCCATGGCCATCCGCTGGTCCAGCGATGCCGCAATCGACCTGCTGACCATCGACGGCGCTCCCGGGGGTACCGGAATGAGCCCCTGGCGCATGATGAACGAATGGGGCATTCCGTCTATTTACCTTCACGCCATGGCGTTTGAGCTCAGCGAACGGCTTGCCAAAAACGGCCGGCGCGTCCCGGATCTGGCCTTTGCGGGCGGTTTCTCATCCGAAGACCATGTTTTTAAAGCCCTGGCCCTGGGCGCACCGTATTGCAAAGCGGTTTGCATGGGCCGGGCATTGATGATTCCGGGCATGGTCGGCAAAAATGCTGAACGCTGGCTGCGCGACGAGGACGGCGGCCTGCCGTCGACCGTCTCGAAATTCGGATTTACCAAAGAAGAAATTTTTATGAATTATGAAGTCCTCAAGGGCAAATACGGCTCAGAAATAGACACCCTGCCGCTGGGCGCCATCGGGCTCTTTAATGTGGTCGATAAGATCAAAGTGGGACTTCAGCAACTGATGGCCGGATCCCGCAACTGGAAAGTAAACTATATCAGCCGGGATGATATCTTCTCTCTGACGGAGGAATGTGCCAAAATAACCGGCACCCGGTATGTGATGGATGCCTATCGGCATGAAGCTTTAGAGATCATCGATGCTTAAATCTCAAACGGGTTGTCGTTAGCGCAATGACCAGATTGAAGGAGGTTCAAGATGTCAGACAGCGATTTGAAACAGATTTTGGCAAGAGATCCGGCGGAAAAAGAATTTCACCAGGCGGTACGGGAAGTCATTGGCACCATAAAGCCTGTGTTGGACCGCCACCCGGAATATCGCCAGCTGGGTGTTTTAGAGCGCATCACCGAGCCCGAACGCGTGATCCTGTTTCGGGTTCCCTGGATGGATGACGAGCGCAACGTGCGTGTCAATCGGGGCTACCAGGTGGAAATGAGCAGCGCCCTCGGGCCTTTCAAAGGCGCGTTGCGATTTCACCCCTCGGTTAATCTCGGCATTCTTAAATTTTTAGCCTTCGAGCAAACCCTTAAAAACGCACTGACCACCCTTCCGATGGGCGGCGCTCAGGGCGGATCCGACTTTGAGCCCAAAGGAAAATCAGAAGACGAGGTCATGCGATTTTGCCAGAGTTTTATGAGCGAACTGTCTCACCACATCGGACAGGACACCGACATTCCCGACGGTGGTCTGGGGGTGGGGGCCAGAGAAATCGGGTATCTGTTTGGCATGTATAAAAAACAGCGCAATGAATTCAGCAGCGTATTGACCGGCAAAGGGTTGCAGTGGGGCGGTAGTTATATGCGGCCCCAGGCAGCCGGATACGGGGTGGTCTATTTTGCGGCCGAGATGCTCGCTACCCGCAATGAAACCTTTGACGGTAAAACCTGTCTGGTGTCCGGTTCCGGAAACGTGGCGCAACACACGGCCGAAAAAATTATTGAACTGGGCGGCAAAGTTGTCGCCCTCTCGGATTCATCCGGCTATATCTATGATCCGGAAGGCATCGACCAAAAAAAGCTGGCTTTCATCAAAAGGCTGAAAAATATAAAACGCGGACGAATCAAGGAATACGTCGATAAATATTCCGAAACGGTTTACTTCGAAACCGACACCTCGCTTGACCATAATCCTTTCTGGAACCTGAAAGCCGATTGCGCCTTTCCATGTGCCATGGAAAACGAGATCGGGGAAAACGATGCCTATAACCTCATCAACAACGGCATTAAATTAATCTGTGAAGGTGCCGACATGCCGTCGTCACCAGAGGCGGTCAAAATCTTTATGGACAAACAAATTCTCTTCGCCCCGGGCAAGGCCGCCAACGCCGGCGGCGTGGCGGTATCCGGGCTGGAAATGGCCCAGAACAGAATGCTTCTGAACTGGTCCGCCGAAGAGGTTGATCGCCGCCTGAAAACCATCATGAAAAACATCCACCAAAACTGTCTGGATGTTGCCGCCCGTTACGATCTGCCCGGAAACTATCTGGCGGGCGCCAACATTGGCGGCTTCGTGCGGGTTGTCGATGCCACCCTGGATCAGGGGCTGATCTGAAAAGCGGCCTATGTTCGGACGCCGCTGGAGCGGTTTTGATAGACGGCATTCCGGCGGCGCTCAAGAAGTTGACCGAAGCGCTGGCTCTGGCAGAGCCGGGCGGTTTCATCCGCCTTTTCGTTGATCCGGGGTCCCTGATGGCCGATCTGCTGGCCCGTTATAGCTTTAGCGACGACGGGTAAATCCTGTCTAAAAAAATATAGTGCCGGCCAGCAACTTATCTTTGGTAAGATAAGAAGAAAATGACCAGGCTTTCCACCACTTCGGCCATAAATTCAAAATCCAGTTTGTCCATGGTGTCGGCCGCGGTGTGATAATACGGATTTCGAAAAAAGGCCGAATCGGTCACCATAACGGCCTTATATCCCCGGTCCCAGAAAGAGGCGTGATCACTGAGCCTGACCGCCGGCAGTATCCTTCCGTTCAAAGGAATTGTTAATCTTATCGAAGGCAGGTCTTCATTTTTTTGAAACTGGGCCAGCAGCCTTTTGGCGAATCCCCGGCTTTTGAAATTATTGACGACGCCGATGAAATTGCCGGTCTCGGGGTAATCCATGAACATCAGCGGAAACGGGTAATTCTGACAGCCCGGCTCGTGGCAGGCGTAACCGACCATCTCCAGGCAGATCATGCCGTCAATATTTTCCTTTTGGGCGCGTGCCATTTTGGCATACATCCGGCTGCCCATGTAGCGGGTGCCAAACGCGGGCGGCTCCTCCAGCGCAAAAGAAACAAATTTGATTGCCAGATCAAGGGCGTCTTTATTCGACTGTTGGGATAGCAACCGGGCGACCTCCAGCTGCACGGCAATGGCGCTGGCATTGTCATCGGCTCCGACGGTTCCACTGACCGAGTCATAATGCGCCCCCAGCAAAAGGCGCTGTTTGGGGTTTTCACAAAACGAAATTTCGGCAATGATATTATCCACCGGCAACGCAGCGTAGGAGTATGCTTGTTTGTCGACCGTAAGACCGAGATCCCGATAAAAAGATGCGATATAGGCAGCCGTTTTCTTCAGATTCTCGGGCACACTTACGCTGCGCTCACCGATGTTCACCGTCAGAGCATGCAGATGCTCCCGCAGCCGCTGCCGGGTTTGTTGGCGGTCAACCATAAATCCCTCCCTGTTATCGGCATGAAGGTTTTCTATTAGAGCCAATCCAAGTATAGCCGTAATAATGAAAGCCAGGGTTGAAAATTTGATCAGCATCTTTATACTGGCAAGCGTGAAAAATTTTTCTGCAAAAACGCTTCACCCGCGGGATGTGCTACCGCAGGCAGCGATAGCGCTGCAAACACAGCTTTCCCGCAGGGTGATTCGAAAAGGACGCATCCAGCCGCATGAAATCGCCACCGTGGCTGGTGTCGACACCGCCTATCGCCAAAACGTCGCGTGTGCAGCAGTGGTGGTATTCAGTCTCGCAGATCTGAAGGTTATGCAAGAAGAGGCGGCCGCGCACCCGGCACGGTTTCCCTATATTCCCGGCTTGCTTGCGTTTCGAGAAGGCCCGGTGATTCTGGAAGCGTTAAGCCGTTTGAAAGCAGCACCGGATGTCCTGATGTTCGACGGTCAGGGGATTGCGCATCCCCGCCGCTTCGGCCTGGCCAGTCATATCGGACTGCTTTCCGGCATCCCGGCCATCGGCTGCGCCAAGACAAGACTGATCGGAGACTATCAGGAGCCGCAACGCGCAAAAGGAAGCACTGCAGACTTGAAGGATGCGGGAGAAACCATCGGCGCGGTGGTGCGCACCCGCACAGGCGTCAAACCCGTCTTTGTATCCATCGGCCACCGGATGGACTTAAACACCTGCATCCGGGTCATCCTGGAATCCTGCAGGGGCTATCGCCTGCCCGAGCCCCTTCGCAGAGCCGATCATCTGTCGCGAAAAGAATTATCGGTAAAAAAATAAATTAACCACGAAAACACGAAACCCTAAAAACACGAAATTTTTCTTTTTCGCGATTTCGTCCTTTCGAGCTTTCGTGGTAAAAAAATATCATTTATTCATTAATTCTTCTATTTCTTCGGCTTCGCGCGGAATGGTTTTTGTTAAATCAACCGGGCCCCTTGGGGAGATGAGGATATCATTTTCGATGCGGACCCCGATGGCTTCGTCCCGGATATAAATCCCCGGCTCGCAGGTAAAAACCATGCCGGGTTCAAATTTGCGGTATCGATCACCGTAATCATGCACGTCCAGCCCCAGATGATGGGAGGTGCCGTGGGGGAAAAACTTTTTATAAAGCGGCGCGTCTTTGGGTTGCTTTTTTACGTCTGCTTTTTTCAGCACACCCAGGCGAATCAGCTCGGCTTGCATTAATTTGGCCACCGCATTCTGATATTTTTCGAGTGTATTTCCCAGTTTGAGCATCTGGATGGCCGCCTTTTGAATCTTCAACACAGCATTATAAACGTCTTTTTGCCTTTTGGAAAACTTGCCGTTTACCGGGACCGTGCGGGTGACATCAGCAGCATAATTGGCGAATTCGGCACCAAAATCGATGAGCACGAGATCGCCCTTCCGGCATTGTTTATCATTTTTTACATAATGCAGGGTGCAGGCGTCGATCCCTGAAGCCACGATGGTTTCATAGGCGGCACCCCTGGATCGATTGCGCATAAACTCGTGAACGATTTCAGCCTCGACCTCATATTCCCATACCCCGGGGCGCATAAAACCGAGCAGACGCCGAAATGCCTTTTCGGTGATACCGCAGGCCGTTTTAATCAGCTCGATCTCGGCCGGAGACTTGACGGCCCGCAAATTGTTCATAATGGGTGCCACACGTTCATAATGGTGCAGCGGAAAAGTTTGACGGCACCATTTAAGAAAGCGCATGTCCCGGGTTTCGACAATATCCGGCGCCCGCAGGTGCTCGTTGGTGTTTAAGTAAATATTTTCAGATTCAATGATCAACGGCCGCAGGATGGCATTCAGTTCAGCGATCCAGTGAACCTTCTGGATACCGGAAATATCCCGGGCTTCCGCCTGGGTATGCTTATGCCCCTCCCAGGTGGCAATCTGCTCGTTGGTTTCCTTGATAAACAGAATTTCCTTCTGCTTTTTGTCGGGAGTATTCGGACAAATAACCAGTACGGTTTCTTCCTGATCGATGCCGCTCAAATAAAAGATATCTGTCTGCTGAATAAAGGGGTGGGTACCGTCGGCACTGGTCGGCATCACATCATTGGAATTGAAGATCGCAATAGAATTCGGTTTGAGTTGCTTGCTGAAACGCTGCCGATTTTTAACAAATAAGCGGGGATCAATTTTGGGATATATCATATTGGTTTACCCCTCAAAGCTATCTCAAAAATGCATCTAACGTCCAATGGCTGCGTTACAAACCGATTCAAAATGCTCGAATACTATCGTGTATGCTCCACTTTTGAATCTATTTGCGCCTTGCCCTTGGACGTGATCTACTATTTTTGAGATAGCTTTTAAAAATTATACCCTGTTTTGATTACTCATAAACTGTTCAACAATTTTAGCTTCGATCTCATATTCCCGACCCCTGCTCAAAAAAACCGAACAGATGTCTAAATGCAATTTCAGATATGTCGCATCTGCAATTACATAAAATGCGGGATCGGTGGTGTCAAGCAAACAATCCAGGGATTAGATTCGGAATTGAAAAATGAAATGATGGTAAATTCAGGTGGGATCTCATAAAAAAGCGCCTGGAGCTAAAAAGCATATCATCTATCTAGCTTCAGGCGCTTTGCCAGTCGCTAATTTTTTGCTGATTTTTGCATGAGCCGGAGACTTTCATATTCTCATTAATTTACATGCAAAATGTCTTAGAACAACACCAGCGGATACACTTTAATAACCGCATCAAATTTGGCTTTATTGTCATCTTCGCCGGTTTCAACGCCTTGCTCACCCTCGACAATTGTTAGGATCGTCTTCAACGGGTAACTGTACTGTACTTTTTTATCTTTTACCTTGACACTGAAAAATTCTTCATTGGCTTCAACCAGCTCGGCTTCCTTAATTTCTGCAGAATTATCATAGTTTATTCCGATGGCTTTGCCTTCGTATCTTTGGAGCAATCCCAAAAACTTAGCGTGATTGCTCCGGTCCGCGGCGGCTACCTGCATGTCCCCGGCCGATATCTCGGCCTTCGCCTGGGCTTTTTTTTGCTTTTCCAGTGCATCCAGCCTGGCCTGGCTGGCTTTCTGCTTCTCCAAGGCCAGCGCCTCGTCCTGGCTGGCTTTCTTTTTCTTTAGCGCCTCGGCCTTGGCCTGGGCTGCTTTTTGCTTCTTTAACGCCTCGGCTTTGGCCCGGGTCAGTTTTTTCTTTTTTAGCGCTGCTGCTTTGGCCCGCGCGGCTTCTTCTTTTTTGCGGGCTTCGGCTTTGAGCAGGGCTTCCTGCTGCTTTATGAGGGCTTCCTGTCTGGCCTTCTTCGCCTGCTGTTTGGCCTGCACGTCAGCTTCGGTCGTTTTGTCGGGCATTTCTATAGATGCCGGCACATCGGCCTGTGCTTCAGTCTGGTCCGTACCGTATTCAACCGGCGTTACTTCAGATTCAGTTTCCAATATTATTTCCGGTTCGACCGGCTGGGATTCAACCTCTGGCGTTGATTTGTCCTCGGAATTGATCGGTTCCGCCGGTTTATGGGCCGAGGCTTCCGCTTCGGCAGGCGCAGTGGATTCTGCTTGTGCTTTCTCAAATTCTGAGGTTAACAGAATTTCTGTCGATTCGTCTGCAGCCATGGCCCCGGCTTCAAATTGTTTCGCAGCCGTATCACCTGTTTTTGAATCATGGCTGTCTTCATTGGCAGAAACCGATTTATCGGTTTTAACAGGCTCATCAGCCTCTTTTTTAGGGTTGCCCGGTGTATCGGCAGATTTTTCGGCACTCTCCACAGCTGCTGGTTCAGCCGGTTCATCAGCTTTGACGTCCCATAAAAAATGCGTTAGGGCATCCGTCGGCCCGGTCACCGTCTCTATGGCGGTTTCAATCGCCTCCAGCTCAATTTCCGTATTTTGCGTTTGTTTATTCTCTTCCGGTTCGGTCGCCTCTGAATCTGACGATTCCACTTCTATTAGCGGAATTTCTTCTGCTTGCGGAATCCTACTTTCAAGGGTGTCCTCATGCAGATCAGGCTGCTTGATCATTTCATTGTCAGGGGCGGCAGATGCGATAGACGGTTGGGTCTCATCGAGGATGGCCTCAGCCGCTTCGATGGCTTTTCTTTTTTCATCACCCAGCGTCGCCGCTGCTAATTTCATGGCAGGGTCTTTAACGAAAATAATCCCGCACTGAACACAAGCGTCTGCGAGACAATTATTCATAAGACCGCATTGAGGGCACGTAATCTGGTTTTCTTCCATTTTCGGCAACTCCTTTCGCTCTGCCAATCTGAATTTGATTTATCCGGCTGCATTTTCCGCGAAATGAATTGATTTTTAATCCGTGCTCATCCAATAATAAGCTCTTTCAAAGGATGAAACGAATTGGAAACAAATTTATTTCGACGGATTATATGAGGGTTGTCAAAAAAACGTTGCGGTATTCAAACGTTTTTTTCTACAACCCCTTATGCCGCACTTCCGTATTCCGGAATATTATTATGAAAAACGGTATAAACAGATTATCGGCTCAAGACCGTTATTTCTTAAATATTATATCACTCGATCCCGTTTTTAATTCGACCGGAATAACCACCTAAAATCGAATGAGTGTAATAATATAAATAATTACAAGATATTATAAAAAGCCAGACCGCCATCGTTTTCTGGTGATGGGTGATTGAAAGCAAAGATTTTTTATGGTATCTGCTGGCAGCCTCACAAATTTTATATTCAAACGATATAAGGAGATACACTTATGGCATTGGAAATCCGCTTTACGGGAGGTAAAAAAGTCGATGCGATGTTCAAGGGTTTTACGATCAAAACCGACCAGAGCGAAAAAGATGGCGGAGAGGGTTCCGCGCCGACGCCTACTTTTCTGTTTTTTGCTTCACTGGGCACCTGTGCGGGCCTCTATGCCCTGAATTTTTGCGAAAAGCGCAAAATCGACACTGCCCAATTAAAACTTGTGCTGGATTTTGAAACGGATCCAAAAACTCACATGGTCAAAAAGATTGTCATGCAACTGACGCTGCCGCCGAACTTTCCCGAAAAATACATCCCGGCAATCATCAAGGCGATGGATCTTTGCTATGTCAAAAAACACCTGCTTGAGCCCCCGCAGTTTGAAACCATCACGCAAACGGCAGATTAACCTCTACCTGAATTTTGCATGAAAAATTCAGGTACTAACCTCCACAGGTAGCCGGCCATGTCTACGGAACCCGTGTCTGAAACGACCGCAAGCTCCGTTTACCGCTTAACACTCAGCATTGTGGTGACAACTCTGTGCCGCCTGGTGCTCAACACAGCGCGCCGGTTCGCTTATCCCTTTGCACCGGCGTTAAGCCGCGGATTGGGCGTACCCCTGACGGCAATCACCTCATTGATTGCGGTGAATCAGGCCACAGCGGTTCTGGGACTATTCTTCGGACCGATTGCGGATCGTCTGGGGTATCGTTTAATGATGCTCACAGGGATGACCTTGCTGGTTGCCGGGATGTTTGCCGGGGGCCTGTTTCCGTTTTACGGGGTAATTCTGGTCGCGCTATTTTTAGCCGGCCTGGGGAAAAGCATTTTTGATCCTGCCTTGCAGGCCTATGTCAGCGAACGCGTCCCGTTTCATCGCAGGGGCCTGGCGATCGGTTTTCTCGAATTTAGCTGGGCGGGCAGTACCCTGTTGGGCATCCCGCTGATTGCGCTTCTCATCGACCGTCTGGGATGGCGGGCTCCCTTTTTTGCAATGGGCGGTTTTGGTATTTTGGGCATTCTAGTGCTCAGAATAATCGTCGAAAAAGGCAGACGCAAGCCAGCACCCGATCAGTCTGTACCGCTGTTTAAAGGTGCCTGGCGACAACTCCTGCGGGAACGTGCAGCCCTGGGAGCGCTTTCTTATGCCTTCTGGATTAGCGTGGCAAACGATAATTTATTTGTTGTTTACGGGGCCTGGCTGGAAAAACAATTTAGTTTGAGCATTGTGGCATTGGGCCTGGGAACAAGCGTCATCGGTATCGCCGAATTGGCCGGTGAATCGTTGACGGCCGCACTGGCCGATCGCCTGGGCTTAAAGCGATCGGTGATCGTTGGCCTGGCGGCCTGTCTGATCTGCTATGGCATTCTGCCTTTTCTGGGGCAGACTCTGGGGATGGCTTTAACAGGGCTGTTTATTATATTTCTGACATTTGAATTTACCATCGTCACCAGCCTGTCCCTGTTCACCGAACTGGTACCCACATCGCGGGCAACGATGATGGCCAGCTATCTGGCATCGGCCGGGATCGGGCGCGTGGTCGGCGCGCTGATCGGCGGCCCCATATGGCTGGCAGGCGGCATTTGCGCGACGGCTCTGGTTTCAGCCGCGATCAGCGGCCTGGCGCTCGTATCCCTCGTCTGGGGTCTGCGTGGCTGGCGTAAGCCGTAAAGGCTCAGGAATTCGATACAAATTTGCGCCTGGGGATCCACAAGGGGTTCAATATGTATTATATTAGATGATTGGAAGCACGAAATACGAATATCGAAACTCGAAACAAACTCAAATATCAAATGACCCAAATTCAAAAGTTTTGAACATTTGAATTTAGGATTTCGAATTTCGGGTTTTGATTGACCAAATAATATAATGATAAAAAGACTCGCAAAATACACTCTGCTCATTCTTATTCTAGGGGGGATAGCGCTGGCGATTTACGGCTGGCATCTATCCGTCCAGGTTGAAAAACGCTTTTCCACCCGGCGCTGGAGCATTCCCTCGACGGTCTATTCGGACACAACGCTTTTATATCCGGGACAGCGCATGAACTCATCGCTGTTCAGCGCGAAGCTTTCCAATTTAGGGTATCGCCGGGTGAACAGCGTACCCTCCCAAAAAGGTGAAATCCGGATCCGCACGCAGGCGCTGGATATTTTTTTAAACGACCTGAAAACCCCCTGGACCGAACGCACCGGATTTTTAGCTCAAATCGACTTCAGCGAAGACAGGATCGGAACAATCCGTCGCAAAGACAACGGCGAGACGATTCCGATCCTGGAATTGGAGCCCGAGGAAATCATGCAGTTTTTCGGCCAGGAACGCGAGCGGCGGCAACTGATTTCGATTGAGCAGATCCCTGAACACCAGATTCAGGCCGTATTGGCTGCGGAGGATCACCGTTTTTTTGAGCATCACGGCGTCGATTGGCGGGGCATTCTGCGGGCCATGATGACCAATCTGCGCCACGGCGCCGTCCGGCAGGGCGGTTCGACGTTAACCCAGCAGCTGGCCAAAAATTATTTTCTGACTCCGGAGCGAACGTTTATCCGCAAGTTAAAAGAACTTATTCTGGCGGTTATCATCGAATTCAGATACGGCAAGCGTGAAATCTTAGAAATTTACCTGAATGAGATCTATCTAGGGCAAAAGGGCTCGGTTGCCATCAACGGGATCGGGGAAGCGTCTTATTTTTATTTTGGCAAACCGGTAAAGCGACTGACGCTTTCTGAAGCCGCCACAATTGCCGGTCTCATCAAAGCGCCCAATAATTATTCTCCCTATCGCCATATGGCGCGCTGCCAGAGCCGCAGGGACAAAGTGCTGCAGGCCATGCACCGCTGGGAGTGGATTACGCGAACCGAACTTGAAGACGCGCTCAAGCAACCGATCAACGCCGTCGGATTTAGGGCAGCCGATAAAAAAGCACCCTATTTTATCGATTACCTGACCGAACAGCTGAACAGCCTGTATCGTTCGGAAGACCTATCCAGTCTTGGGCTTTCCATTTACACCACCCTGGACACCCAGGTTCAAATGGCCGCCGAAGAGGCCTTGACAAAGGGCCTGGCCGGTTTGGAAAGTTCAAATCCAGAACTGCAGCGCACAGCGCCTGAAGACAAACTACAGGGTGCCGTCGTTGTCATGCAGCCCAAAACCGGCCATATCCTGGCCCTGGCGGGTGGCCGCAATTACAGTGTCAGCCAGTTTAATCGAATCACCCAGGCCCGCCGTCAACCCGGAAGTGCATTCAAACCAATTGTCTATCTGAGCAGCCTGGCGCAGTTTACACCCACGACGCTACTGTCAAATGATCCCAAATCGTACACCGTCAACGGTAAACAATGGGATCCCCAGAATTTCGAGCCGGTGACCGAATATACGGTCAGTCTGCAGGATGCGCTTAAAAAGTCCCACAATCTGGCTACCGTCGACCTGGCCATGAAGACCGGCCTGGATCGGGTTGTGGATATAGCCGCAAAATTTCATTTTTCGACACCACTTAAACCCTACCCGTCGCTGGCCCTGGGCGCCTTCGAGGTCATACCGCTGGAGCTGGCCCGGGCCTATTGCGTTTTTGCTGCGGAGGGCGTGCAACCGTTTCCGCTATCCTTAAAAGGGGTTGTGGACGAAAATGACCGGATCCTCGAGCATCAGCATCTCAATATCGAGCGCATAATACCGCCGGCCGAAGCTTTCATCATGAACAGCATGCTGCAGGGTGTGGTCAAGGAAGGCACCGCCCGTTCGCTGCAATGGCGGGGTGTGACCTGGCCGGTTGCCGGCAAGACCGGAACGACCAACGATTTTAGAGATGCCTGGTTTGTGGGCTATACGCCGGATATTCTCGCTCTGGTCTGGGTGGGGTTTGACAACGGGGATCCGATTAAGGCCACCGGCGCAGCCGCGGCACTACCGATCTGGGCCGACCTGATGAACGCCATCCCCCAGTACCGATCTGAAACCCAGTTTAACATCCCGCGGGGAGTTGAAAAAATTTTGGTTTGCCCGGTCACCGGCCGGCCGGCGGTTGATGGCTGCCCCGAACCGGTGGAGGTGTATTTTCTGACAGGCCACACGCCGGGTGGGCATTGTCCGCTGCACGCTAAAGACGGCATCGCCGGAAAAATAATTAAAGGCGTAAGGGGGCTCATCAATGACGATTAAAGCCATGCAAATCATCTGCCTGGCTCTGCTGGCCGCATTGCTGGTTGGATGTCCAAAACCGCCCTTAGAAGGATATCCCTCTGAAGCTGAGGAAACAACGACATCTACAGAAGCGGCTGAAGATAACCCGCGCGTTGCAGCCTCGTTGCAATTGACCGACCAGGGGCGCCGCCTGGTGGAGGACCGCCGGCCGGATCGGGCCATCCGGGTATTGGAACAGGCCGTTAGCCTCCATCCCGGCAACGGCCAGAATTACTATTATCTTTCCGAGGCCTGGCTGATGAAAGGCTTCGCGGATCAGGCAAAGGAGTTCAACCAGCTGGCGGAAATCCATCTGAAAGATGACAGCCAGTGGATGATTCGGGTGGCTGAGCAGGCGGATAGGATAGCGGAATTGGAGAAATAGAAAAGCAGCCTCTAAAATTCATCTATTCCGCCTGCGGCGGACAGGCGCCCAATGACTGTGTTTCCCCGAGAGAACGGGATTACACACCTATTTTTATGAATATTAAGGTGTGCATCAAACCGATTCGAAATACTCGAATACTAGCGTGTATACTCCGTTTTCGAATCGGTTTGCGTTTTGCCCTTGGACGTGATCTGCTATTTTTGAGACTGCTTTTATTAGTTATTACAGTCCCTAATTACAGTGTTCAAAAGGTTTCAGACACAAATCTACACACACTATTTTGATGCGTTTGTAAGTTGTAATATTCAGAGAAAGATTCTTTACAAGTATTTAAATTTCCTTAGATTAACCATCATACCCAAAAGTACTGCCAAGATAAGGAGATAAAAAGATGAATAATGCGGAAATTACTGTATACGGTGCCCACTGGTGCCCGGACTGCCGGCGCAGCAAGCAGTTTCTGGGCGAACACCAGATCCCCTACAACTGGGTGGATATTGAACAGGACCCGCAGTCCGAAGCGTTCGTGATCGAAAAAAGCGACGGCAAACGGATCATCCCGACAATTACCTTTGCCGACGGCTCTTTTCTGGTGGAGCCCAGCAATGCGGAGCTGGCCGCCAAACTGGGGCTGAAAACCAAAGCCGCCCGCAGCCATTACGACCTGATCGTTTTAGGCGGCGGTCCCGCCGGACTGACGGCCGCCCTTTATACGGCCCGCGAAGCCATCGACACCCTGGTGATCGAACGTGCCGCCTTCGGCGGACAGGCCGCCGGGACCGAAAAACTGGATAACATGCCCGGGTTTCCGGATGGCGTTACCGGAATCGACTTCTCCGAGCGCCTGCGCCGACAGGCTGAACGCTTCGGTGTGGAGCTGCTGCAGGCCCAGCAGATTGCCGCCGTTCACAGCCCCGACAATTACCACTGCGTCACAACCGAAGACGGCAGCCAGTACAGTTCCGACACGCTGTTGATTGCCACCGGCAGTCGCTACAAACGGCTGAACGTGACGGGCGAAAACGAGTACATCGGTGCCGGGGTTCATTTTTGCGCAACCTGCGACGGGCCTTTCTACAAGGGCAAGCACGTGGCGGTGATCGGCGGCGGCAACAGCGCCACCGAAGAAAGCCTGCTGCTGACCAAATTTGCCGAAAAGGTGACCATCCTGGTGCGGGACGGCGAATTCAAGGCCACCCGGATCATTCAGGAAAAAGTTTTGAGCCATCCGCAAATTGCGGTGCACTGGCACACCGAAGTCAAAGAATTTATGGGCCAGGATGCAAAGCTCAACCGGCTGGGGGTCCGCAACAACCAGAGCGGTGAAGAGCAGGAAATGCCGGTGGACGGGGTCTTTATTTTTATCGGCCTGGTGCCCAACACGGGTTTTCTGGCCGACAGCGGCATTTTACTGGACGAATGGGGGTTCATTGTCACCGGCCATGCCCTGCTGCATCAGGAAAAGCGACCAACCGGCTTCGAGAAGCGCGACCCCCTGCTGCTGGAAACCAGCGTCCCGGGCATCTTTGCCGCCGGGGACGTGCGCGACAAAAGCACCAAACAGGTGGTCAGCGCCGCCGGCGAGGGCGGCAGCGCCGCGCTGATGATTAGGGCGTATTTAAAGGGAATGTAGAACCTATCTTAAAAATACATCTAACGCCTAAGGGCTGTGTTACAAACCGATTCAAAATGCTCGAATACTAACGTGTATGCTCCACTTTTGAATCGGTTTGCGCCGCGCTATGTTGAATACCCTAACTTCTTAAGATCGGATGTGAAATCCCGCTTTCAAGCGGGGGACGTAATCTACTATTCTTCAGATAGGTTCTAATTTTTTGATGGCGGTCTTGCAGTTGCTATCGGCGGTTTCGCGTTGAATGAACAGCTGCATAAAGTAAGAGGGCTCCATTCGCCTCAACAGTGCCAAAACGTAAGTTGCGAATGGAGCCCGTTGATTATATGCAGTTTACAGTTGCGTCTAATCCTCCAATTCCACTTCTTCCTCGCTGATGGTCTTGTTTCCGGTTGGCTCCTCTGCTAAGATCTCGACTTTCAGCTCATCAATTTCCCCAGAGGGATTGTCAATCAATTCCATGAATGTTTCTGAAACGACGTATCCTCTCGTTCCGGCCGGAAGTGTGGTGGTCTCCTTGTACACGCGCTCATCGGCAAGTACCAGTTCAATCACAATTTCATAGCCGACAACTTCCAGAGACTCCCCGGTCTCATCATCAGATTCAGGCTCGGTCCATTTGATTTCACCGTCCGGGAAGAAATCATCAAGATCCAATACGGCAGGTTCAAGAATGTCGTGCGAAAAATATGCCTTTCCATACAACCAGCCGCCTTCGCTCGATCGACCCCAAAAATGGTACCATCCCTCCGGAAAACGTTCAAAGAACTGATCCCTCGTCTGTTCGCTCTCGGGCGGCTCGACGCTCTCGATGGCAGTCTCGGTGAGTCCCTGGTCTTTAACGCCATTTTTGGTTGTGATGTCCAGAACCTTTTTCCCGCTTTCATTGAAGACCATCATCCGCGTGAAACCATCGGAATCCCAGAAGAATTGGATGCCGTGATCGGAATCCTCTGAGTTCCACTCAATGAACACTTTGACAGGGTCGAGTTTCTCCGCCTTTTTCTTCCATCCCTTTGCCAGTGCAGATTCGCCCATCGTAAAGAACACAGCGACTGCTGTTAACAGAATAATCGTCAACAACCGCATGTGTTTCCTCATTCTCTTTGATTTTTCGCTAACCTTTGCTGATAACATAATTTCCTCCTTGTGTGGTATTTGTGGGTGCTACGTAATCGAAAAGCGCCCGGGTTAATAGAAGCTTTATTATGTAGGGGTTGTCAAAAAAACGTTCTGGTATACAAACGATTTTTTCTACAACCCCTTATGCCGCACTTCCGTATTCCGGAACATTATTATGGAAAACGGTATAATCCGGCAGGCTGAGTTCATCTGGCTTGCATAATCGGCTAAAAAGTGAAATCCACGGTGTGCCAGTCGGTTTTAGAGCACTCCGACGGACTGAAAATAAAGGCGTTCCTGTCCTGGCAGACGGCCCGCACCCGGATCTGGTAGGAGCGGCCCTTTTCGAGCCCGGTCAGCGGCATCAATTTCAGATTGTTGACTTCAGCCATCAGCAGTCGGGCCTGATTTAAGGAGTCAACCTTTAACGGCGGTCCGCTGTCCCAGGAACGCAGCAGACGGTATTCATGTTTTTCGGGGTGGTGCTCAATGGTATTGGTTGCCGTGTGGTGCACAATTTTTTTATTGAACCAGAAGGGTTTGACCTCATAGAGGGCAATCGAAAAAATGATGGTGGCCAATACGTCCGCGGCCGGCGACGTATTGACTTCTCCGGTGATAACATCGCGGATTTTGACAGATAAAATCAGATGGTCCCGGGAACTGTTGATGACCAGATCATTGACCTCAGCGCCCAGCGCAGTTGTCAAAGCAGTTGCAAGGAAAATGATGCCGCACGTCATCCAAAAGCGGCGGAGAATTTTTAAACGCCTGTTTCCAAACTTCAAAGACCCGGACCGGCGCGGGGAGGAACGACTTTGTGAAGCTATCTTGGCTGCATTGGCGATGCTGAAATCCATCCGGTTACCTCGGTAGTACAGAAATCCGTTGTCGATTTCGGAGCTCATAGAATCGTTTTCAGGAACCACTTGAAAACAACCTCCGACTCTGGACATCGAGTATAATCAACAATTTTTACCGGAAGATTACGCCAAAGTTATTATTTGATAATGTAGGCAAAGAATGACAGCGGGGGCTTCGCGGGCCTGCGAAAGAGGATTATCAGGGACCGGGAAAGGATTTTTACCGCCATCAAGCGGCTATGGGAATTGCAAATGAGAGGTGGGGAATAATTGCGGTGGTAGTAAAATCAATAAAAAATCAGGACTCAAATACCAGGGCAAAACGGCTGCCCTGATTGATGGCGCTTTCGACATGAACCGTGCCGTTGATCGATTCGGTATAGGCCTTGACCAGGCTGAGTCCCAAGCCCACGCCACCCTGAGACCGGCTGCGATCGCAACGGTAAAAGCGTTCGAATATATGCGGCAGGTCGTTTTCGGAAATCCCGGTCCCGGTGTCTGCAAACTCGATTCGAAGCTCGCCGTTTTGTGCTGCGGCGGAGACCGTAACCGCTCCGTCTGCGGGGGTGTATTTGATGGCGTTTTCCAGAATGTTCGTCACGATCCGCTGCATTTTTTTGCGATCGCTGGTCACCGTCAGGGATTCCGGCAGGTCTGTTCGCAGATGTATCTTTTTGGCTTCAGCGATGGGGCGGAAAAGTTCACAGGCCTCGCGGATGAGTTCCACCAGCTCAAATTTTTCTGTTTCGACACCATTGAAACCGGCTTCAGCTTCGGTGATGTCCAGCATGGTATTGATCATGCCAATCAACGAATCGCATTCCTCAATGGTGCTGACAGCCATTTCTTTGTAAGCGTCAACAGATTTTTCTTTGAGCAGACTCATTTCGGCGATGCCGCGAATTCTGGCCAGGGGGCTTCTTAAGTCGTGGGCGATATTATCGTTAATTTCTTTCATTGAATTCAGCAAACTCTGGATGCGATCCAGCATGCGGTTAAACGTGGCACCCAGCCGTTCGATCTCCCTGTACCGCGCTTTGATCTGGACCCGTCGATCATAAGCGCCGTTTGATATTTCTTCAGCGGTTTCAGTTACTTCCTGCATGTCAATTGTGGCCCGCCGGGCCAGCAACCAGCCGATGATCGTGGACACGAGAATCAAGCTGACAATCAATATTGAAAACAATTGCAGGAAAATATCCAGATACTCGTCTACCTCTTCAAGGCTTTCCCCGATCTGCAAGACGCTATCCGGACCTATTATGGACGTCACCGTGCGGGCCTTGTCGGCGCGCTCAGCGAACTTTATGGTTTGGATTAAATCGGTCACGCCGTCATTTTGCATTTTTTGTAACTGGCTCTGTTGATCAATACTGCCCCAGAAGGACATATCAGTGCTAAAAAGGACATCCCCTTTGAAATTAGACAGACGGTAAAAGTCTTCTTGCGGATCTTCGGATGCCGCCTCATCGGCAATTGCAGGCCGGACGCCCTCCAGGCCGGCATCTTTCATCAGGGCAGTGAATCTTCCGGTTTTTTCCAGTAACTCGAAATCCAGGCGTTCCATGGTGACGGCATAAATCCGGTAATAAAAGATTAGAAAACCGATTGCCGCCAGAACCGTAAATGCCACCGCATACAGAATCGTCAGGCGAAATAATAACGAATTTTTTAAATCATGCAGTTTCCTTAAGAACATAGCCGACACCCCGAACCGTATGAATCAGCTTTATATCAAAATCCTTATCAATTTTATCCCGCAGATAACAAATACGGGCTTCAACGACATTTGTCTGGGGGCTGAAGTTGTAATCCCAGACATGCTCCATGATCATGGTTTTAGAAACTACCCGGCCGGCGCTGCGCATCAGATATTCGAGCAAAGAAAACTCCAGCGGCTGCAGGAAAATCTCCTTTCCCGCTCTAAAAACCTTGCGTTTATCCAGGTTCAACATCAGATCCGCAACCGTGAGCTCGGAAGGCGCGGTGACGTGCGTCGAGCGTCGAATGAGCGCCTGAACCCGGGCAAGCAACTCGGAAAAGGCAAACGGTTTAACCAGATAATCATCACTGCCGGTTTTTAGCCCCATGACCCGATCATCTACGGATCTTTTGGCACTTAAAATCAGCACCGGTGTATTGATATTATTCTTGCGGACCTCTTCGATGAGTGTTAAGCCGTCGAGCTTGGGCAGCATCAGATCCACGACCGCAATGTCATAGGGTTCCGTCAACGCCAGGTGCAGTCCGTCTTCGCCATCGGCAGCGTGATCAACAGCAAAGCCGGCTTCCCTGAGACCATTTTCGACAAATTGAGCAATTTTGAGGTCGTCTTCTACGAGCAATAATCGCATGGCATTATACTATATCATAAAAAAATTAAGGGTATGTTATCCGAAGATTACCATATGGTAATCTAGAAGCTATCTTAAAAACTTAGACAATCTTTAATGTGCTGAAAATAGATGTGCTGCTGCAAACTAGAATTCAAAAACTAACTGAAATTGATACATGTTTTGAGAGTTCGAGGCGTCGCTGTCCTGTTCTTTTTCATATTTGGAATATCGATATTCAAATAAGAGCATGGCATCGGTTAAAAAGAAGACGTCGATAAACTCCAGCAGTGAATAGCTGAATCCTGTCGCGATTTGATAATCCAAAACCTCATCCTGGTCTCCGCGGGTATCATCTCTAAAAACTTCATACCGCGTTGCCAGCTGCAATGAATCCAGCACATCAAAAGCAAGTCCCACGGCTGCGGCACTTTCTTTGTTCTCTTCTTCGTTTTCGCCGTTCTCCCGCGTTAGAGCGGTGATGTATTCCGTATCCAGGATGAACTTCCAGTAATTGAGCGAAAAAGCACCTCCAATGGACCGGTTGCGCCGGCCGTCGCCGGGTTCACTATCGTAAAAAGCGCTCAAGGTCAGCGCGTCTTCAATCGGCTCAAGGGCTGCATTGGCAATGAAAGATCTGAATTTATCTTCTTTCCGGCGTTTGGACCTGAAATCATGGGTATTGAAGTTTTGCAAATTTTCAATGACCTGTGGTTTGCGGTAGACCGAAAATGAGATGTCCAGCCCGTAAAAATCGGGGTTAAAACCAATGGTGGCCCCCCACTCGTCGATCTCATACAAATCTTCGGCAAGCGTGCCTTCGATCAGATGGTCTTCGAAAACCCCGAATGGCATCACGGTTTTGCCGCCAACGACGTACACAGGGACCTGCAGACTTTTCAAAGTGGCGATGGCCTCATTCAGACGTATATTTCCAGCATCACCCCTCTCGCCGACATCCTCCGCAGCGACCACGATTTTGGCCTTGCTCCAATTGTTAAAAAACATGCGGAGTGCCAGTTCCGCCGTGCTCATAAAAAAATCAGAACTACTGCCCCTATTTTCGTCATCAACATCCTTGACGTCAAGATATGTATAATTGAGTTCGACGCCGCCATTGAGTTTGATTTTTTCGCCGACAATCGGTTGAATCTTTTGATTGAGCCAGCTAAGGTCTTCCTCTTCTTCAACAATTTTTAACTCCTGTTTAGCGTCACGATCATCGGTTTTGTCCTGAGCCCTGATCGAAAAAATCGGCCACAAAACCAGAAACAGAGCAAAGGGCAGCACAAGCCCGCCAGGAATTTGTTTTCTATCGGAACATGATCGAATTGCTTTTCTTAACAAGTTGCTACCCCAGAGTACGCGCCGCATTTATCTTAAACAACAAACCGGTTTATGATTCCTGTCCCCACCAGCCAGCAGCAGATTTCAAAACACATCTCCGGCGGCTATTGAATTTGATTTGTACATTGTAACTATTTTTCTTATTGTTTACGATCAATTAGGTGGTCTAATGTGTACCTATCCAACATTATCCCAAGCTTATGCAAATATTATCATTTGGTAATGTATGGATTGCAAGGCCCTTCCGATTTTCCGGGGAAGGTGTGGCAATTTTATTCCAATTTTTCGCCAAAAACCTCCAGCGCCGGTTGGCTGATGCGGGGGTCATCGTAGTCTAAAAATTGCCCGCTGAATTCCCGGGGACCGTGTAGCGCCAGCCAGGCAAGCGAGCGCCCCGGCACCTCCGGCTTTTCAAGCTGACCGCGCTCTTTTAGGTTCAGATAATAAGCCAGCTGCCCGGCGGACATAACACCACGGCCTTTCTGCCGGATGGTGTCCTGCATCCGGGTATCCACCACCCCCGGCCTGACAGCCATAACCGTCACCCGGGGTTCTTCAGCCGCCAGCACGCGGCTGAAATGATTCAGCGCTGCTTTGGCCGCACAATAAGCACTGGCATTCTCGACGCTTTTGGTGGCCGCACCACTGCTGACATTGACGATCCGACCCCCTTGCCGGCGCAGCTCGGCGATCGCTGCCCGGATCAGGTAGAAAGGTCCGAGCAAATTGACGGCGATGTTGTATTGCCAGCGGTCGGTGTCGCTGTCGCCGACCGGAGCAAGAGGCTCCACCATACCGGCATTGTTGACCACCGCATCCAGCCGTCCAAATCGTTCCAGGGTTCTGGCGACCGCCGCCCGGCAGGCGCCGGCATCGGAAACATCGGCTTTATAAACCAGCGAAACGCCCCCCAGTTGCTGCACTTCACTGGCGACCGTCTCAAGCGCATCCGCCGAACGCGCAATTAATGCGACCACCGCGCCGGCTTTAGCCAGCCAGCGCGCAGTTGCCGCGCCCACCCCGCGCGATGCACCGCTTACGATAACAACAGAAAGGTTGGTTGGCATTTATACCTCCATTTTGCATGAAAATTAATAGGAAAATGAAAGCCTCCGACTTGTCCGCCTCTGGAGGACTCGTGCCAAATAATTTGTATTAAGTACCCGAAAATAAATCAAAGTTAAACCATAATGATCATGGATCTGCTAAAAATATTTTGTATCCGACAATTCAATAGTTATGTTTAATTGTCTAATTCTGGTACCTAATTGTCCAGGTGGTTATCGTCAGTGGATCCGAATCCTTTTTATAGTGGTTGTCAAAAAAACGTTCCGATATTCTATAGTGGTTGTCAAAAAACGTTCCGATATTCAAACGTTTTTTTCTACAACCACTTATGCCCCACTTCCGTATATCGGAACATTATTGTGAAAAGCGGTATAAATCATAAAATTGATATTCAGGAGGATACCAAAAATGAAAGTTAAAATCGATTATGACCTGTGTATGGGCGATCGCAACTGCAACAAACTGTGTCCGGAAGTATTCGATTACGATACCGATCAGCTGCAGGCAAGAGTCATCGTTGACGAAGTCCCCGAACACCTACAGGATCTGGTTCGCCAGGCAGCCGCTGAATGTGCTCCCGGGGCGATCATCGTAGAGGAATAGTCCATTCCTGTGCGAATGGAATTCACTCCACGTAAGTGAAATTTAGAACCTATCTTATAAATTTACGGCATGAAAACACAAAAAATCCGGGTCAAAGGCGCCCGCCAGCACAATCTGAAAAATCTGGATATTGACATCCCCCTGAACCGGATTACGGTGGTAACCGGCGTCAGCGGTTCCGGTAAATCATCTCTGGCTTTTGATACCCTCTATGCCGAAGGTCAGCGTCGTTACGTGGAAACGTTTTCGCCTTATGCGCGCCAATTTATGGATCGCATGGATCGCCCCCGGGTGGACAAAATTGAAGGGATCCCGCCGGCCATCGCCATCGACCGCAAAGACCCGGTGCGAACCTCGCGCTCAACCGTCGGCACCATGACCGAAATAACCGACTACGTTAAGCTGCTTTATGCCCGCCTGGGGGAGCTGCATTGCCACTCGTGTGGAAAGCCGGTCAAACCCGAAACACCGGCACACGTATGGAATTTTTTGAAACGCCAGCCGGCCGGCACCCGGATCGTCATCACCTTTCCGTATCGGCTGGAGGCTGCGTCGGTCAAAGACGTGCGTCAATTTCTGATGCAAATGGGCTTTGACCGCCTTTACCTCGAGGGCCGAATTACCCATCTGGATGAATGGCAACCCGCTGAACATCAAAAAGAAATACCGGTTCTGGCGGATCGCTTAATCCTGCGCACCAAAGACCGTGATCGCATCCTGGATTCTCTCGAACTGGCCTTCCGCTTCGGCGGCGGGCGGCTGGATGTCTGGATTCCGCCCCACGGCCAGCAGGCCTTCAGCAATCAGCTGCAATGCGCAAAATGTAATATCGTCTACAATCCGCCGCTGCCGAATCTTTTCTCGTTTAACAGCCCGCTGGGTGCCTGTGATACCTGCCGGGGATTCGGGCGGACCATCGGCATCGATCTGGACCTCATTATCCCGGATCCCTCCCGCTCACTGGCAGACGGCGCCATCAGGCCTTTTGGTTCGCGGGAAGACGGGCGCATGGAATTTGATGATCTGATGGATTTTTGCCGGCGCCGTAAAATTGCCACCCGGGTTCCGTTTCAACGCCTAAAGGCGGCCGATAGAAACGCGATTATCGAAGGCACCGAAAGTTATTACGGCGTCAGGGGCTTTTTTCGCTGGCTGGAAAGCAGAACCTATAAAATGCCGGTGCGGGTATTTCTTTCGCGCTATCGCAGTTATGATATCTGTCCGGACTGCAACGGTACGCGCTTTAAAGATGAGACCCTGCAATACCGACTGGCCGGCCGCACCATCGCCCAGGTCTATCAGTGCAATGTGATGCAGGCCCTTGATTTTTTCAACAGCCTGGCGCTTTCCGGCCAGGATGAAGCCAGCCGGTTGGTCTGCGATGAGGTTCGTAGCCGCCTGACCTATTTAAAGGATGTCGGCCTGGGGTATTTGACCCTTGACCGCCAATCCCGCACCTTATCCGGCGGTGAGGTCCAGCGGGTGGCCTTGGCCTCGGCCCTGGGATCTTCTCTGGTCAACACCCTGTACGTTCTGGATGAACCCAGTATCGGCCTGCACCCGCGGGATAATCATCGGCTGATTCGCATCTTAAAAGGGCTGCGCAACCTGTCTAATACCGTGGTGGTCGTCGAGCATGATCCTGAAATTATCCGCGAAAGCGATTTTCTGCTGGATCTGGGGCCCCTCGCCGGCGAAAAAGGCGGGGAGGTGATGTATTTCGGCCCCACCGCACGCGTCAATGGCTCGCTGACCGGCCAGTATTTAAAGGGCCAACGCCGGATTGCGCTCGGCACACAGCAACGCCGCCCCCAAAAGAATCAATGGATTACGATAAAAAAGGCGGCTGAAAACAATTTAAAAAACATCGATGTGCGCATTCCCCTGGGGCTGTTTGTCTGTCTGACGGGCGTATCCGGATCCGGCAAATCCACTCTGGCAGAAGAGATCCTTTACAAAGCGGCCAAACGCGCCTTGGGCGATCCCCGGGACCGACCCGGCCAGCACCAGAAAATCAGCGGGGTCGGAAACATCGATGATGTGGTTCTGATCGACCAGCGCGCCATCGGCCGGACCCCGCGAGCCAATGCACTGACGTACACCAAGGCCCTTGACCCCATCCGCAAGCTGCTGGCCGATACCGATGCTGCCCGCGCCAAACGCTTCGGACCGGGTTATTTTTCCTTCAATGTCGACGGCGGACGGTGTGAGACCTGCAAAGGCGACGGATTTGAAAAGGTCGAAATGCAGTTTCTTTCGGATGTGTTTATCACCTGCCCCGATTGTCAGGGCCGGCGCTTTAAAGAAGCGGTATTGCAGGTCGCCTATCGGGGCAAAAACATAAACGATATCCTGAATCTGACGGTCAGCCAGGCCCTGGATTTTTTTGATGATCAACCGAAAATTCTGACCGCCATACAGCCGCTGACAGACGTTGGTCTGGGCTACCTTCGCCTGGGCCAGCCCATCAATACCCTGTCCGGCGGTGAAGCCCAGCGCCTGAAACTGTCGCGCCATTTAAAATCCAATGGCAAGAACCCGGCCCATCGGTTGTTTATTTTTGACGAACCCACCACCGGTCTGCATTTTGATGACATCGGCAAACTGCTCACGGCCTTACAGCGCCTGGTGGATGGCGGCAACACGGTTTTGGTCATCGAGCACAACATGGATGTGGTCAAAACCGCAGACTGGGTCATCGATCTGGGGCCTGAAGGCGGCGATGACGGCGGCCGGCTGGTTGCCAGCGGTTCGCCCCAACAAATCGCACAAAACAGCGACTCGCACACCGGACGGTTCTTAAAAGCCTACCTGGATGGCAAGGGACGTCTGAAACGCCCAAAATCCGGCAGGCCACCGGGGGTTGCCGATCCGAGTGCCGACTTTGCAGCTTCAGCGGTGTCTAAAGAGATAGCCTTAAAGGGTGCCCGGGAACACAATTTAAAGAACATCAGCCTGACCATTCCCCAGAACGAGCTGGTGGTGCTCAGTGGCGTTTCAGGATCGGGCAAATCCACCCTGGCCTTCGACATTCTGTTTGCAGAAGGGCAGCGACGGTACCTGGAAAGCCTGGCCCCTTATGTTCGCCAGTATATGAAAATTTTAGAACGCCCGGATGTGGACCTGGTCACCGGTCTGGCGCCGACGGTGGCCATCGAGCAGCGCATCAGTCATTCCAGCCGCCGCTCGACGGTGGCCACCCTCACCGAAATTTATCATTTCCTCAGGCTGCTATTCAGCAAATTGGGCCGCCAGCATTGCCCGGGATGCGGTCGGCAGCTGGCGGTGCAAAGCCGGGCCGCCATCGTCAAACAACTCCGCAAACGCTATGCCAAAAGGCCGGCTGCAGTCCTGGCCACCCAGGTTTTTGGGCGCAAGGGGTTTCACAAGGACGTGTTGGCCCGGGCCCTGAAAAACGGATTTAAAAAGGCCCGCATCGATGGCCGCATGACCGCACTCAAAGCAGGCATGGCTCTGAGCCGCTATCACGAACACACCATCGAGCTGGTCGTCGGAGGTCTGCCGTCTAAAAATCTTGGACACCTGGTGGATAATGCCCTGAAAACGGGCAACGGCAGTCTCACGCTTTTGGACCGCCGCGGACGCGAAGAAATCTTCAGCCTTTCCGGAACCTGCCCGACCTGCAGGATCAGTCTGGAACCGCTTGACCCACGGCTGTTTTCCTTTAACAGCAAACAGGGCGCCTGCCCCGATTGCGGTGGGCTGGGCGTATTCGGCACCGCGGAGATCGAAGATGAAGAACCCAGCGAAACCACGGTTTGTGCCGCATGCCGCGGCAGCCGCCTCAAACCCCAGGCCCTGGCGGTGAAGGTCGGCGGTCATTCCATCTGGGATCTGGTGCAAAAACCGGCACGGAACATATTTGATGCCGTCAAAAGATTAAAGTTCCGTGCGCCGCAACGGCCGATCGCCGAGCCGGTGGTCAGCGAAATTTTAATCCGGCTGTCTTTGCTCAACCAGCTGGGCCTATCATATTTGTCGCTGGCGCGCAGCGGTGACACGCTGTCCGGGGGAGAGGCCCAGCGGGTTCGCCTGGCCGCTCAACTGGGTTCCAATCTTACCGGTGTCTGCTACATTCTGGATGAACCCACCATCGGCCTGCATGCCCGGGATAACGGGGTCCTCATCGATGCCCTCAAGACTCTGCGGGATCGGGGCAACAGCATCCTGGTGGTGGAGCATGATGAGGAAACCATTCGCGCGGCGGATACGATCATCGACCTGGGCCCCGGCGCCGGTCAGGAGGGGGGAAAAGTTGTGGCGACCGGTGCACTGACCCATTTGAAAAATGTTAAATCCTCGGTTACCGGCGCACTGCTTGACGGCCATCCGAAGAAAATTTCATCTCGACTTAGACCCTGCCGCAATGTCAAAAAACTGATAGTGCAGGGGGCGGAAACCAACAACCTCAAAAAAATCAGCGCGCATTTGCCCCTTGGCCGCCTGATTTGCATAACCGGTGTTTCGGGCTCGGGTAAATCTTCTTTGCTAAAAGAAACAGTGTATAAGGGGCTGCGCAACCGCCTGCAGAATAAAAAATATCCGGCCGGCAAGTGTAAAGACATTAAAGGCTGGCAGCAGATTCAGCGGGTACTGGAGGTGGATCACAGCCCCATCGGCCGCACACCGCGATCGGTCCCGGCATCCTATGTCGGCTTTCTGGCTGATATCCGCAAATTGTTTTCGATGACGCCGGATGCCAGAGCCAGAGGCTATAAACCCGGCCGCTTTTCATTTAATGTCGCAGAGGGCCGTTGTGATGCCTGCAAGGGTCAGGGGCGACCCAAAGTGGAGATGAGTTTTTTGCCAGATGTCTACGTACCCTGTGATATCTGCCGGGGAAAGCGCTATAACAAGGAGACCCTGGCAATCCTATACAAGGGCGAAAATATGGCCGATGTCTTGAAAATGACGTTTGCCGAAGCCGTTCGGTTTTTTTCAGCCATACCCCCCATCCGACGCGCCGTGCAGTTTGTCTGTGAAGTCGGGCTGGGATATCTGTGCCTGGGGCAACCCAGCCCCACCCTGTCGGGCGGAGAGGCCCAGCGCATCAAGCTGGCCAAGCAGCTGGTTAAACGCACAAACGGGCATACCCTTTACATTTTAGACGAACCGACCACCGGTTTACATCTGGCCGACATTCAACGCCTGATCAGCGTTCTGCAGGCTCTGGTCGATGAAGGCAACACCGTGGCCATTATTGAACACAACATGGAGATCATCAAGGAAGCCGATTATATTATCGATCTGGGCCCGGAAGGCGGCAATGAGGGCGGCCGGGTAATAGCCGCCGGTTCACCACCGGAGCTTCTCAAATATGCGGGCAAGTCTCATACGGCGAGGTGTTTTAACCAATACCTTAAAGGTTCAGGGGTTCGATAACAGAAAACAGGAGTCAGAAGTCAGAAAACAGAGGACAGAAAAATCGCATCATCTTGCAGTTTTTGCATCTGTCATCTGTCATCTGAACTCTGTCTTCCGAAAACGTGACACCCGACACCTGAAACCTCGTGAACCTTTGAACCCTAAACTTTTGAACTATATGAAAGATAACGATTATGATGAGACCATTAAAATTGGCTGTGGTCCAGTTCACGCCCCAATTTGGAGAAAAGCAAAAAAACTTTGCCCGCATGCAGAAACTGGTGGAAAATGTCACGGCCGATATCATCGTCTTTCCCGAGCTGTGCACCACCGGTTATTTTTTTCTTTCCAGGGAAGAAGTCGCTCAAGTGGCCGAAACCGCCAGCGGTGAAAGCGGCGATTTTTTCAGTGGTATGGCGCAGAAAAAGAATGCCGTTGTGGTGGCCGGGTTTGCCGAACGTTATCATAAAAACCTCTATAATTCGTGTTTTGTCATCGTTCCGGAAAGAAAAAAGTCATCTGTCTATCGCAAAACCCACCTTTTTTATAAAGAAAAAGATTGCTTCGACCCCGGCGATACCGGCTTTTTTGTGGTGGCGGATAAAAAGCGGGATGTCCGTATCGGGCCGATGGTGTGTTACGATTGGCGCTTTCCCGAATCGGCCCGGGTATTGACCCTGCTGGGTGCCGATTTGATTGTCTGCCCGGCCAATTTAATCACCGGGGCCTGGCGCCGGGTAATGCCCGCGCGCGCAATTGAAAACAATGTCTATCTGGCCGTGGCCAATCGGGCCGGCTTTGAAAAGCGAAGCGGCGAAGAATTGCGCTTTAAAGGCAGTTCCGCCATTTATGATTTTAATGGCCGGGAGTTAACAAAAGCCGGAAGCGATAATGACAAAGTTCTTCTGGCAGAAATTATTCCAGCAAAAACACGCAATAAATCCTTCAATTCCATCAATAATGTTCTAACCGACCGGCAGCCGCAGCACTATAAACCGCTGACAAGAATTGTAAAATAAGGTCTTCCCTGCTATACTGTAAAATTAGCTTTAAAACCCTATCTGATGCCCGATGGCCGCGTTACAATTGCATCTAAATTCATCAATTTAGTGTTCAACAAGCCTTTTGAGCACATTAATGTATTAAATCAAGATGCGAAATCCCGCATCGCGCGGGAGCCCTCGAACATCATCTAACCTTTTAAAGCCAATTTTAAACATCAAAAATTATATATATTAAACCCTCAATTGTATAAAAGTAAACGTGGGTTTTTCTGCCGAACAGGAGAAAATATGGCGAAGAAATTTGAGCTGAAGGTATCCGATTTAAGGTTGGTTTGTGACCCGAAGATCTTCAAGTTTAAAAACACATCCGAAGTCAAGCCCCTGGATACGGTGATCGGGCAGGAGCGCGCCGTGCAGGCCATTGATTTTGGACTAAATATGGCGGATCCCGGATACAATATTTTTGTGACCGGCTTGGCCAGTACCGGCAAATCGACCATTGTCAGAGATCTGGTTAACAAACACGCCAAACGCTTGCCAACGCCCAATGACCTGTGCCTGGTCAACAACTTCAAAGATGAATTTCGCCCGAAAGCCATCGTCGTCCCACCGGGAACCGCAATCCAATTCAGCAAGAAGATGAAACGGGCCATCGACAGTTTAAAAAAAGAGTTGCCCGAAGTATTTGAAGGTGATGC
>Ga0265306_10000015_pt1 | contig 58714 bp, 60 predicted proteins | sample Helome_3_FD_192493 | JGI IMG/M metagenome (GOLD analysis project Ga0265306, IMG submission 192493) | Marine sediment microbial communities from subtidal zone of North Sea - Hel_20160420 (Illumina Assembly) | ecosystem: Environmental > Aquatic > Marine > Subtidal zone > Sediment ... | reverse complement strand
ACCGATTATGTCGCGAAACTGTGAACCCCCTCACACTATCGTCGTGAAGCCGCTCACAGTGGCGGCACCTTTAGGATTGCGGGATTCAGGCCACCCGGGCGGGCCGCTTGATGGGCAATATGTCAGCCGGAGCCCGAATCTCTAGTGGGGTCTGAGGATGGCAAGCTTCTTCATTTTCGAGCGCAACGTGCTGGGCGGAATTCCGAGCATCGCTGCAGCACCGGAATCGCCGGAGATCTTCCAGTTCGCGTCTTCGAGTACGGCAACAATATGCTCGCGCTCAACCAGTCGCAAATCAGAAACGGTAGAATCAACCTGTTCCTCTTCATCCGATTCCTTCACGAGGGGTTCGGCCAGATCGAGAACGGGACCGCTTGAAGAAATCAGCGCGCGCTGAATGATGCCTTCGAGTTCGCGGACGTTTCCCGGCCAGGAGTAGCGGCGCAACTGGTTCATCATTTCCGCCGAAATTTCCGAGATATCGCGGCCGAGACGTGGTGCGTGCATATTGACGAAATGCTCCGCCAGTAATTGGATGTCGTCGCCTCGCTCGCGCAGCGATGGCATCTCGACAGGGAACGTATTGATCCGGTAGTAGAGATCGGAACGAAACTCGCCGGCTTGCACGGCCTGGGCGAGATTGCGGTTCGTTGCAACCACGAGGCGGACATCGACTTTGATCGTCCTGGTGCCTCCGAGCCTGTCGAATTCACCTTCCTGCAAGACACGCAGCAGTTTCGCCTGAAGTTCCACGGGGATCTCGCCAATCTCGTCAAGGAACAACGTACTGCCGTTTGCCAGGTCGAAGCGTCCGCGTTTCGAATTGTCCGCACCCGTGAACGCGCCCTTTTCGTGGCCGAAGAGCTCGCTCTCGATCAGGTTCGCGGGCAACGCTGCGCAGTTCACCTTGACCAGCGCCCTCTCGCAGCGGTCGCTGAGCTCGTGAATTGCCCTGGCGACGAGTTCCTTGCCCGTGCCGGTTTCGCCCATAATCAACACGGGCGTCCGGGTAGGCGCAACCTGTTCGACGAGCTGCAGGCTTCGCAGCACCGCATCGCTCTGGCCGACGATGTCGTCGAAGCCGTGGGTGAGCTCAATCTCCTGGCGCAGGTAGACGTTCTCGGCCTCGAGGCGCTCCGTTGCCTTCTGCAGCTTGCCCAATGCCTCCTGCAACGCCTTGCGGGACTTGAGCCGCAGCACATAGTTCGCAAACAACTCGGCGAAAACAGTAAGGTCGTCGACGTCCTGTTCAGTCCAGTCTTCCTGCTTTTGCAGGCGACCGCAGCTCAGGCCGCCGACGGTCTGGCCCCCGATAACCATGGGGATGATCAGCAGGGACTTGAGATCGAATTTCTCGAGACTGGACCTGTCGACGCGGTAATGATCCGGGAGATTCGCCACGTCGTCGATTCGTACGGGCCTGAACGCCCTGAGGTGCATGGCAAATTCCGGGAACTGGTTCATCGATATGGGGCCGAAACCTTCGCGCACGGCACCCCACAGGTAAGCGACCGTCGCCACGTTGGTCTTTTCGTCGATCCAGAACATCGTGGACCGGTCTGCTCCCACAAACTCGCAGACGGACTGCATACAAGTTGGGATCAGGGTACTGGCCTCCTCGTCAGATGCCTTGACGAGTAGCGACGACACGTTTGCAACCAGCGCCTGGTATTCACGACGACGCGTCAGTGCCGCCTTCGTCTGGCGCAGGTCCAGGATATTGTTTTCGACGGCCCACATTCGGTGTAACAAGCCATCCCGCACGACGCCAACCATGTTGACCCTGATGGCGCGATCCTCCCCGGCAGGGGTCTTGTAAGACATCTCGTAGCCATCGAGCCGATAGTCGCCCTCGACGAAGGCTCGGAAATACGCTGCATGCGCGGCCGTGTCCTTGGCACTGTCGAGATAGCCGAACAGACTTCCGATGACCTCGGACGGGTCGTCCGCCTCGAGTTCGCGCGCGAAGATGACATTGCAGTCCTGCAGTACCGCGAAATAGCTCTTCTCTATCTGCTCATCGACGGGCAAATCGGTCGATATGGGCGGGTCGAAACGGTAACAGTAGACAGCGTTCGAAGTGCTATCGAACAGGTACCGGAATCGCTCTTCGGCCTGGTACTCGAAGTACTTGGAGACCTCGAGTTCGCGACGCGTATCGATAAACGCGTCCTCTGCAGTCTTCCTGTGCCTGACCGCGATCAGGAAGCCGACCGCGATCATGACGATTCCCAGGTTCGAAGCCAGCCACTGGATACGCCGCATGCTGAAGAAGCGTGTTTCCACCACTTCTCCGGATGCGTCCAATGCCGGCACCAGCCACACGAAGAAGTGACCGCCGAACGCAAAAAGTGCCGCCAGCACAACACCCGTGACGATGAGCGCCACGCTGCTTGGAGGCAGGATTCGGCGATTCAGGAACCCCCTGGCAGCGGCGTAGCTCAAAAGCCCGATCACCAGGACAATAACGGCCAGTTCGGAAAACGCGATGAGTTCGAGAGCCCCCGGCTCAATCATCGTAGTGCCCCGGTCCATCGAGATGCGCAGCATCGCGAAGGCGAACTACCCGCTCTGGCGGGAGCTGCAATATGAGAATGTCGACCCGGAACCGTCTCAAGAGGTCGCTCATGTCAGTCGAATTTTTGACGTAGTGCTTCAAGACCTTGGTTACAAAAGCTTTTACCACTGTCACGGCGCAAAAGTCACGATATTTCGCGACTTCATCGAAATGTCGCGACTGAATCGCGATTTTCTCATTTTTCCATATTGCTCAATGACTTACACAAGCTCCTGAATTCTATGGAAAATATGCGAAAAAACGGGACTATTGTGTAACTTGGCACAGAATCTGCACTATATGGTTCAGAAGGCGCATATTTCCGATTTTTGACGGGTTTGCGCCTCCGATAAACGGGTCTGAGCGGAGAACAGCGTGCGAGAAACGGATAAAGGGGTCGAACTGGTGCTGATTGCGGACGATCCGGAGCGTGCCGCGATACTGAGAGACACGATGCGTACGAATGGGATCAACGGGATGATACGGCGTCTGCCTCCAGGTTCGGCGGCCGTCGACTGCGCCCGCAGGACGGGGGCCTACGCAAACAAGGGTGCACCGGACCTGATCGTTTTCGATTACTCCGACCCCACGGAGCACAACACAACGATCCTGCAGGAGATCGCCTTTTCACACGACCGGTCACGCGTTCCGTTGGTCTTGCTTACCAGCCCGAGTTCGCAGGACCTGCTGGATACCGGAGATATCGACGGCGACACCGCCGTGATGTTCTCGCCCACAAGCCTGGTTTCGTTTGTCCGCAAGATGCAGGCCAATAAGCGCAAGTCGTTTTTCCAGGCTATACACACGCTATATCAGTATGGCCCGATCCTTGTTCGCATGCCGGACCGGTTCCTGCACTACAGTCATCACCGGATCGCACTATCGGCCTGACGAAAGTATGGATTAAAGCTCACGGTCGTATTACTGTCTGACGGAAATCCTGACCAGGAGTGCACCGTGTCGGCCGACGAACAGACCCGTTTCCTGCAAGAACTCGCTGAGGACCTGAATTCACGAAATATCCAGCTGCCCTCCTTTCCCGACGTAGTCATCAACATACGCACTGCGCTAGAGGACCCCAAGTGCAGCTCCGAGCGCCTCGCTGAAGTCGTCAAGACCGACCCGGTTCTCGTCGCGAGGCTCCTGATGTCCGCGAACTCAGCGTTTCACAACAGGGCCGGCATTGAGATTGTTGACCTCAACCTCGCAATCAGCCGCCTGGGCTTCGAGGTCGTTCGCAACACTGCGATAACGCTGGCTGTCGAACAGATTTTCGCCGCATCCGAACACAAAGAACTCAAGAGTGCGGTCAAGGAAATCTGGTCCAGCAGCCTCTCGCTGGCGTCGATGAGCTTCGTCATCGCACGCAGCGAGGGCAAACTCAATCCCGATAATGCGTTCCTCTGTGGCCTGCTGCACGAAATTGGCAAGCTGTACATCCTGACCAAGGCGAGAGACTACCCCGGACTCATGGGCGATCCCGAGTCACTCAACACAGTCCTGGAGCAGTGGTATACCAGTATCGGCAAGTCGATCATCGAGGCGTGGGGGTTCTCATCAGAGATCGCCGATTCGGTCGAATCCGACGAGAACGTAAGCGACGACGAAAACGCGGCAGCGACGCTCGTTGACGTAGTTTATCTGGCGAAACTCGTGCTCGATGACATGGAGAACGTAGCCGAGTCAGCGTCCTTCCAGGGGCATGCCGGCAAACTGAATGTCAACGCCGAGAATATCCCTTCGATACAGGAAGCGTACGAGATGCATGCGCAGTCCATGCGCCAGTCGGTGGGCGGTTAGCCAAAAAAAACGCCCTGCCGCAAATCGCAGCAGGGCGCGGTAGTCACTACTCTTCAAATCTTACTGACGGAAACCGACATCGTAGCGGGAGTCGATGGCATAGGCCGTCTGCGATGCGTGCGACTGGATACTGCCCGACGACGGCACACCGTCATCACCGCGTGCTTCGAGGATCTGCGCGATGTCTCCGGGGATCTCGCCGAAGATAATGTTGTGTCCGCTGAGGTTGTACAGGTTCAGGTCGATACCGGTAAGGCCGCCAAACGAGTTGCTGGGCTGCTGGTAACTGGCGTCGGTGTTGTCGACCGGGCCCGCGATCAGGCCGGAACCCCGCAGGTGCTTCCAGATCTTGCGCGACTCGTTGCCGTTGTTCGTGCTGTTCCAGCCTCCGGATATATTGCCGTTGCCGTTGCCGTTGTCCGATGCGCTCCAGGTTCCGGCAAAGCGTGTCGACGCCGAAGGATCGTCGCCCGGCAGCACGCCGTAGCGATCCTGGTAGGCAAAGATGGCGGCAGAGACGCCGGCGAAATCGTTCTCGATCCGCTTGATCTTCGCGTTGGTGATCATCTCCCTGCCTTTCAGCACGCCACCGATGAGTAAGCCGATAATGACCAGCACGATGGCGATCTCGACGAGGGTAAAACCCGACTGACGGTACTTACCAAGATTCTGAATTTTCACAATTGTAGCCTCACGATTCATCGTTACTTGACAGCCTGCACGCGCCACCTCATGCGCATCACGCCTTCCATGCACAGGATATCGGCCCGTGATTTCAGAACTTTAGGACGAAATCGGTCGAATTAGGGTAAATGGCCCGCATCGACGAGCCGGCTATAGAGCGAGTTGGGCGACAGCCACACGATGAGATCATCGAATCGGCTGCCGGCGAGATCGCTGACACCGCGTGACACAAAAACGACGTCGTTGGCCACGCTGTAGTTGGTGCCCGATATCCCGCCTCCAATCGTGGCGCCTACGTTTGCCTGCTGATCTGCGGACGTGAACGACGACCAGTCCTTGCCAAGCGAATAGATTACGACAGGCGCGCTCGCCGACAGGGTTTCGTTGCTGCCGGCGCAGGCGGAGGCACTCGAGCCCACCGCGGTCGAGCAGACGACGAGGTCCGGTTGCAGGGCGGGCATCGTTACGACGCGCATCTCGCCCGCGGTAACAAAGTCCCAGGTGCCATCGGCATTGCTGTCCGTGCTCGACACGCTGTAGCGAACGGGCGATCCCCAGGGGTCGAGGAGCAGGTTGTCGGTGTTGCGCTGACCATTCAGATCGAGTGTCGTTGCAGGTACGAAACCGTGCTGTGCAGTACAGCCCCCTCCGGCAGTCGCGGTTACGCCGTTACTGGACGGGACCGCCGGGCATGGCAGGTGCCCGTTTACCAACGCGTAGCCCTCGATCGCTGCCTGAATTGTTGCGAGCTGTTCGACGCCTGTGCGCGTCCTGGCGTTCTCACGCTGTATTGACAGCGGCATCATCAAGCCGCCCAGCAGCAGACCCATGATCAGGATCACGATCGACAGTTCGACCAGGGAAAACCCGTGTTGCAGCTTCCTTTCTTTCATCTAGCACTCCGTCACGGCCAAGGCCTCGTCGATACAGAAAAGGCGGTCGTTGAATGTGGCTGAACTCGCCTCCGACGCATAGTCGAAGAGCGCACCGGGGCCCGGCACGCTCGCCGCATTGGCGTCCTCGAGATAATTAGCCGTGTCGCCTTTCGTATCGGCGTCCGTCGGCGGCGCATTGCGTACTTGTCCGAGCCCGTCGAGTCTCTCGCCCGAGAACAAGATAATCGCTGCGTACTGGCCGGCACCGTTCACACTCAGACAGTTGCTGCAGGCGCTGGGTACCGTTGCCGTCGGCACGTGCGACTCGGCGACCGCGTAAAAAAAATGGTCCTTCCAGTTTTGCCACAGCGACAGCATGGACGGCGACCATGCAGGAACCTGTAGAGGGTCACAGTCAGTAAGAACTCGCGCAATGCCGTTGCCGATCGACACGTTGCTGTCGTCCACGACGTCGGGCAGGCGGCCTGAAAACATGCCATTGTCGAGATCGTCGTAGTCCGCATCGTCACGATAATCCGTCACAGTTACGCCGGATGGCCATGGCAGGCGACGGTCATCGACGCCACCGGGATTCGTCGCTGCATAGTTTGCGACACAGGACGCTACCGCGAGCCCGAGGTCGCGCATATCGGCGTCGATGTCAGGGCGGCGCGCAATTCTTGACGCGATTTCGGCACGCGAGATCGTGACGATGCGATCATTGTGGCCTGCTTCGACACCAGCGAAGACCGCGAACGCATCCAGGCCATCCACGACTCCGCTAACCGCCGCATTGGAAATACCCGTGGCGCTTTCAAGAAAGTCGGATGGCGTGAAGCCGGGGCTGCATTGCGAAGCCGCGACGGCTGCGGGACGCGTCTGCCCAGCCACAGGTCGCATCGCGGCTATGACCATCGCTGCCGGGCGGTCCTGCGGCAGCGCGCCCTCGATGACCGTGCCCGAGTCGAGGCTGACGAGTTGCAGCTGACCGTTCGTGTCGGCATTGATCATCGGCGACGTCGCAGCGCCGGCATCCTTGAACGAACCTGACACGACGTACCAAAGGCATTCGGACCCGCCATCTTTTGGCGCGGCGATGCCCAGCGTCCGCCAGGGCAGCCGCCCCAGTATGCTTGCGCCGGTCGCACCGCAGTTGCTCGTGTGGGCGACACCCTCGGGCAAACCCCCGCTCGCGTCGATATCAGGGCAAGGCAAGCTGAAGGATCGTCCTGCGTTGAGATCCGGATTCAGCACGGCGTAATCGAGCAGCGCCTCCCTGGCTTCCGCCAGCGACGCCCGCGTATCGGTCATACGTCGCGTGTGCTGGTCGTCCCGATTGACGTTGGCGAGCAGCACCGTCGTGGATGCCACGATCACGATCAGCATCAGGAGTATCAAAGCGGCACCGCGTTGGCGGCGGTTCTCGAACCTATGAGCCATCGTCCGCAGCCCCGCGGTCGCCATCCCGTGTACGTTCTGCACCGCGTACGACCTTGACATCGCCCGGAAACGCCACGCCCGATACATCGTCTGCGGGCACAAAGCCCCCGTCTGACCAGACGCGCGACGGCCCGCCGCTGCTCAGGATGTAGCCAGCGGCATCCGGAAACTGCTTGGCAGCAGCCCTCGTGCCCTTTGTATTGCGGGACACGACGGGTGGCGCGTTGCCGCGCCGCTTGTCGAGACTGCGGCGTTGCGCGGGCGACAGGAAGATACGTCCGATTTCCACGTTGGCGAGCGACTCATAGACGGGCGACTCTTCGGCCGCCGCAAATGGACTCGCGGCGAGCCCGCAGCAGATGCCCAGAGCACATACGAGCTTATTTCCGAGCTTGCGAGGCATCAGGTCTCCCCACGGTTGATGTCGGGCGTTATGACGCTGAATATTTTCACGGAACACATTGCCGACAGGTTGGGCTCTGCCGGACTCGCAGGTTGTGTATCCGCGAGCCACGTGAGCGCACAATCGTCAACCCTTATCAGCCCCGGCGCCGCTGCCTGCAATTCGTCAAAGAATCGCAGTAAATCCAGTTCGTGAATGAGCCCCATCTCAAGCTGCGCCCGGCTGACATGAACCTGGATGTTGCCGACATCGACGACCGAGTCGACAGGGGCCACCGCTGCAAGTTGGGGTTCTATGGCATAACTGACGTGCGGCAATTCCAGCGTTTCTGCCGTTGTGCGCAGGGTCTCGATCCAGTCCAGCCGGCTTTCGCGGCCGATGAAGCCGAGTTCGTGGTAGCGCTGGTAGCGCCTGTGATAGCGCTCAACCAGTCGCCGCTGAAAAACAAGCGAATCGTAGTCGTCGTGAACGGCATCATGGTTGGCCGCGAACTGTGAGAACTCCTCGACCCTTATTCCGTGTACCCATGTCGCCGCGATCAATGCGATAACGGCGACAAGTGCACTGAGTAGCGGGCGCAGCGTGTAACGACGCACATAGACGAAGTCGATATCAGGTCCGTTCATCTTGGACCTCCGTGCCCGGTACGTCATACGTCACTCGTATGCGAAAACGAGCGAAATCCGCTGTCGCGATACCTACTTCACCCGATACGGCAGCACTGGTACTCGCATTGAGCGGGTACTCGACCGTGATGGCACGGCTGAAGTTCGTGCGTAACTCGAGGTCCGCGGCGAGCGCGTCGATACGCGCGAACGCCTTGCGCATGTCTCCGTCAAAGGGCGTAATGTCCGCGGTGATCTCGGCACCCACCGCGATGACCTCCGGAATGGCAACGGGCATCTGCCGATCCCTGCGGCGCGATGCGGCGTTGTCCGGTGGCGGCGGCGCTTCCGCGATCCACGCAAGTTCGCGTACCTGCATCTCGGGGTAATCTCCGAGGACCGCACCAACCTGGTTCATGACCCAGGGCACTGGAAGCCGATTACGCAGGATATAGTCGCCTGTATCCACGGCTACTTTCATTTCGTGCGAACCGGCCTGGATCGGGTTGAATTTCTCGTGCTCGCGGCGAAAGGTCTCGGTAAGCTGCGCGACCTGCGACCGGATTTCAGTAACGCGGCTCTGCAACAGCCACGCATCGCTGAAGTAGAAAGCAGCAAGGGCAGCGCACCCGGCAGCAACGCCGGTCGACAGGCCTATGATCGCCTGTCGCAGGCGTCGCATGATCCAGTAGCGATTCTCGCCTGATTTCGCGTAACTGTTCTTTTGTCGTCCCTGCAACAGCGCAGCCAGGTAGACATTCTCGAAACGGTCGGCGGGCAGGTGCGCCCTGGCCGATAGTCGGGCGGCCGCCGCATCATGATCAACGAACGAATACTGGGTATTCGTTTCGCCTTCACCCAGCATCTCGATGCGTTCGGCAGTCTCGGCATCGGCGACGACACAGACCTCGAGTATTTCCATGCTGCTGAGTAAACGAATACGCTCGAGGTAGCGCCGACTGCGTTGCGCCTCGGTCACGATGAATTGCGCGTAGGCAGCGTCATCGATGCCTGGCGATTGCGACAGGCGCGCGCTCTGCAGGTGGCCGTCCTTGATGAATACCTGGCGCAGGCGCTTGCCCTGGTGCGGCGCAACGAAGAGTGCCGGTGATGACGTGCGGAATAATTTCAGGAATACCGTCGGCGACATCAGCGGGACCGAGTACACACCACTCAGCGGAACCTGGTGCCGCAGAATGACCTGGATCCAGGGATCGAGGAGTTCGTGATTGGAGATCGCGCTGTGCAGCACATGATGTTCGTCACTGCTGTTATCGGCCTTGCCCTGTAACTGCGAGAGACTGTAGTTCGTCCTGCGATACTTGCGCTGCCGGCGACGATCGATCAGCGCATTCCGGTCGCGAATGCCGAGTTTCGGAATCGTTTCGAGCGCGAATTCTTCTTCGATGACATCGATGAGCATCGCGCTGGTCTGCTGTGGGAATTGCGCAACGTAGACGTCGAATTCGTGCAGGCCTTCATCGTCATCGGCGAACACGGCGACCCGTTCAGGCACCCCATTGCGCGGCGACCAGACGCTCAGAGACCCTTGAGTAACATAGAATGCGCGGTCGACTGTCATGTCAGATCCCGATACTGCTGATGGTTTCGTAGATCGGCCCGAGCACAGACAACATGATCCAACCCATGATGCCGCCAAGGACGACCGTCATTGCGGGTTCGATCATGGCTTTGAGGCGATCGATAGACTCGGTGACCTCCCGATCATAGAAATAGCTCACGTTCGCGAGGGCGTTGTCGAGGAGCCCGGTGGATTCACCCATGCGTACCATGCGAACGACCAGCGGCGGGAACATTTCGGTGGACTCAATACTCGCGCTCAGGGTCTTGCCGTCAGCGATTGAAGCCGCAATGCCCTGCACGCCTTTCCTGACGACCGCATTGCCAACGATGTCTTCGCTGATGCGCAAGCTGGCCAGCACGTCCAGCCCTGCGCCATAGCAGAGTGCGAAATAGCTGGCGAAACGGCTGAGGACCACTTTCGACATGATCGGCCCGACGTACCAGACCTTGAGCTTCCAGCCATCAACGCGGTAGCGAAAGGGCTCGCTGCGCGACGCCTGAACCTTGATGGCGATGAACACAACGCCCGGCAGTGGCACCGCCCACCACCAGTGATTGACTAGGAAATTCGAAAACGCGATGAGTGCGCGCGTGTGAATCGGAAGGTCCTGACCCATCTCGCGGATGAAGTCCACCATCTGCGGAACCACGTAGAGCATCATGAACAACATGACCGCGACGACAACGACGCCTACGAACGCCGGGTACATGATGACGGTCTTCGCCTTCGCCATGAGCTCGTCTTGCCATTTCAGGGACTCGGTGAGTTTGAGCATGACATCCGGCAGTTCACCCGACTCTTCGCCGACGGCGATGAGGCTGACGAAGACATCATCGAAGACGTCGGGATACTCGGCCATTGCCTGCGACATCGTCTTGCCGACCTCGACGGCGGATATCAGATTGCCGATCACTTCCTGGAACGTCGGATTGCCTACGCTGTCGCGCAGGTCCGCGAGCGCTTCGAGGATGGGCAGGCCAGCGCGCGTCATCTGCTCCATGTGGAAACAGAATCCGATCAGCTCCTTGCGACTGACTCGCGTCTTGCGGCGAAAGAGCCCGGCGCCCTTCTCGGCACAGCGCAGCATTTCGGTGCCCGATTGCCTGAGTTGCGCTTCGAGCGCATGCTCGCTGCTGGCATCGAGGCTACCCTCGATGATGGCGCCGCTGGCATCGATAGCCCTGTAGCTGAAACTCGGCATCGGCTCACTGCACCCTTGCGGTCAGGTCGACAACGCGAGAAATCTCCGAAAGGCTGGTCGTGCCGGCAAGGACATGCCGAGTGGCATCCTCTGCGAGATCTTTGAAGCCCGCGTTAATTGCGGCCTCGTGCATTTCCTTGCGCGTAGCAACGCGCGCGATCATCTCGTCAAGTTCCTGGTTGATCTTCAGCACCTCGACCACGCCGAGTCGACCCTTATAGCCCAGGAAGTTGCAGGCCTCGCAGGAACCCTCACGGTACAGGAGTATCGGCTTCGAACTGTTGATGCCGAGCAGCTTGCGTTCGGCTTCTTCAGGCGCATAAGCCTGCTTGCAGTGCCTGCAAAGGCGGCGCACCAGGCGCTGCGCGACGATACCGATGATATTGCCTGCCATGATCTGCGGTTTCACGCCGATGTCGATGAGGCGTGGGATCGCGCCGAGCGACGAATTCGTATGCAAGGTCGTAAATACCTGGTGTCCCGTCATGGCTGCGCGGAACGCCATCTCCGCCGTCTCTTCATCGCGTACCTCGCCGACGAGAATGATGTCGGGGTCCTGACGCATCATCGAGCGAATCCCGTTCGCGAAGTCGAGCTTGGCGGCTTCGTTCAGAGAAGTCTGGCGAATCATCGCCATCGGGTATTCGACGGGATCCTCGAGCGTCATGATGTTGACGGACTCGTCGTTGCGGTAGTTGAGCATCGAGTACAGCGTCGTCGTTTTGCCGCTTCCTGTCGGCCCCGTGACGAGGATGATGCCTTCGGGTCGCGCCATCATTACCTGCAGGGACGTGAGCGTTTCCTTCTTGAGGTTGAGTTGCTCGAGCGGCAGGATGCCTTTGCGCCGATCGAGAACGCGTAGCACGAAGTTCTCACCGTGCGTCGTCTGCTGACACGCAACGCGGAAATCGATTCGGCGCCCCGCGAGCGTCAGGCCGATGCGGCCATCCTGCGGCGCGCGTGTCTCGGCAATGTTCATTCTCGACATGACCTTGAGTCGCACGACCATCCCTGGCCAGTAACTGCGGTGCAGTGCCATGACCTGGCGCATGACGCCGTCTATGCGATAACGAACGCGCAGGAAACCGGACTCCGGTTCCAGGTGAATGTCGGATGCATCACGTTTCACGGCGTCGGCGAGGATCGCGTCGACGAGACGGATCAGTGGATGGTTGTATTCTTCGTTCTCAACCGCGACGTTGAGCGTATCGATTTCGCCGGTATCGATCTCCCGCAGGATGCCCTGGATCGAGAGCTCGTACTGGTAGAACTGTTCGATTGCCGCCTCTATCTCGGCTTCACCCGCAACCAGCGTCGCGATGCCGATACCCGGGCCGAGCGTCGCCGCAACCTGGTCGATGGCGACGATATTGAAAGTGTCCGCCATTGCCAGGGTCAGCACTTTTTCGTTCTTGTCGAAGTTAATCGGCAACATGCCATAGCGACGCGCAATGTTCTTCGGCACCATGTTGAGCGCGTCCGGATCAGGGACCACGGTACTCAGGTCGATGCTGTCGTGCCCCAGTGACTCGCCGAGCGTATCGCGGAGCACGCCCTCGCTTATGAGGCCCAGGTTGACGAGGATCCGGCCCAGCGGTTCGTCATGTCGGCTCTGTTCCTTGAGCGCGACCTGCAGCTGGTCTTCGCTGATCAGCCCGGCCGCAATCAGCCGTTCGCCGAGCGGGACGGAAGCCTCTGTCGTCGGGATCGCGCGAACTGTCGTCGTCGTCATTGCATCGATCCTTCGGCGTCGTCCGGCTGGCCGCTTGTCAGGAATGGGAAACGTGTTGCGGGCTCGAGTTCGATGGCCGCCGCATCAGCCGGATCGGCGGCGTGTGCGTTGGAAATCGTTGTCCCGAGGCTCGTGCCGCGAACGGTAAGCTTGTTGATCAACAGCCAGGACGCCGCAACCGCGAATGCCAGGGCCGCACACAGGAAGGGCGTAAGCATGGCGAGTCGTGGAGACTGCCGTTTTGTCACAGGCAAAGGGATCATGCCGGCTACCGTCATCGCATGATCATCCTCGACGGGCTCATATTCCACGGCGAAGTCCTGCGGCTCTCCTTGGTCTTCGTCGACAGCAACCGGCTCGTCCGACGCATCTTGCGATTCGTCGCGTATGACGAGCGCATTAGTCGTCGACATCAGCTCCAGTTCGCCTTGGTCTTCCTCGATAACGTCGTTCGCCGGCGCATCAAGAGCATCCTGACTGGTATCGAAACTGCCTGAGTCCGTCAATGCCTGGTCGGCATCGTCGCCATCTGCCTGGCGGAGCGCATCTACGAGTATGCTTTTCATGCCATCCCCCGTTACCGGTATTCGATATTGTTGACAGCCTCGGACTCTTCCGCGATATCGTAGTAGTCAGAGACCCGCGCGCTCGCCGCGGGCGTCGAACCGTTGCTCACTATCGTCGGCCGCAGGAAGATAACGAGTTCGGTCTTGACCATCTTGTCGCGCGTGTACGAAAAAAGACTGCCGAGCTTCGGGATTCGGGAAAGTCCCGGAACGCCGTCTTTCTGGCTCTCGCGCTCGTTCTGCATCAGGCCACCAAGGACCACTGTATGCCCGTCCTTGACCTGCAGGAGTGACTCGATTTCCCGGACCTGGATCTCGGGTATCAGGTTCTGGAATTCGGCACCGGAAAGAAGCGGCCCCGGATCGACGGCGAACCCGGTGATGCGGCTGATCGTCGGTCGGACATTGAGGCTCACGAAGCCGCTGCTGCTGATCTGCGGCGTCACGCTCAGTACGAGCCCGATGGGCACGGTGTGAACATAGCTCGTGAATGTGCGCCTCTCAGGTATGTCAGCCGTGGCATCGCGGATGTCCAGTTCGATCGTGAAGTACACGTTCTCGTTGACGACTTTGAGTAGAGAGGTCTGGTTGTTGAGCGCCATGATCTTCGGGCTGGACAGGACCTTGGTATCGCCGAACTGCTGCAACAACCGCACGGTTGCCGTAAGGCTGCTGCCGTCGTCGTCAATAGAGTTGAAGCCCAGCGACACGAACGGCGGCACGCGCAGATCACCCCCCGTGAGAGCGCCTGTGTACGACAGGCCGTTGCTGCCGAGACCCTGGTCGGCCGACAGGCGCTGCCAGTCCACGCCGGCCTGGTAGTTGTCGGCGAGCTTGACCTCGACGATCGTCATTTCGATAAGGACCTGTCGCTGCGCATTTTCCATGATCCGGTCGAGAAACTCGCGAATGCCCGTGTGTTGCTTCTGGTTGCCAAAGACCGTTACCACGCCCGACATCTTGTTCACGATGACGGGGTCGTTTTCCTGCGGCGCCAGCGCCTGCCCGGGGTCACGGTTGCTGTTGACAATCGCCTCGAGACCAAGCTCGAGCGCGCTCCAGAAGTCATTGTGCGAGCTGTTCTTGACCTTGGTCTTGGAGATATTGCCCTGGTCGTCTCCTTCCGAACCCGAGGAGTCTTCGCCAACGGTGCCTCCCGATGTCGCGATCTGCGTCGCGACACCGACCTCGGCCTCGGCTGTCCGCGAGATGTTCACGTAGTCGACCGCGTAGTTGTGCCAGTAGGGCACGTCGTCCTGAATGACGAGATTCGAGCCGTACAGCGTGAAACGCAGTTTGGACTGCTCGGCGATTCGCGCCAGGATCTCCGGCAGCGGGCGGTCGACCGCGTTGAGTGTCACGGTCTTGCCGCTGTCTGCCTGCAGATCGAGATTGAGACCGGCGTCGCGCGCCAGTGAGAACAACAGGTCGACGACCGGGACCTCCTTGACGACAACGGTGTAAGTCGGCGCCGGCTCGCGCGGCTCGGGTTCCGGCGCTCGTGCTGGCTCTTTTGCGACAGGAACCGGGGCGCTTGCGGGCTCGGCGTCTTCAAGCACATGCCCTGCCGACAGGTCGACCGTCGGCTGGCCGGCGCAGGCCCCCAGCACGGCACAGACTGCGCCCAGCAGAGCCGCTCGGCGCGCCATATTTTTGCTTCTGGTCAATTTTTCTGGGTGCGGGTCGAAACTCGGCATCCGGTGGGCCCTTTTTCGAAAATCACAGGTACCCCGTAGTTGTCGCCTGTTATGGAAAAATCTTTAGCTGAATCGGTGCACGGCTAAAGAAGGCCACGGGCCCGCCGCTATTACTGTTTGAGGAGACATCGGAGCCGATTCCGTGCACGGATCTGCATCAACCACAAGGACGGTCGCCCGCCCGGCAGCGACGCGGCGAAACGCCGTCTACCAGGCGCTCGAGATTGCCCAGGAACAGAACTGGGTCAGTCGCACTGTGGATGTCTTCCTGATTGCGCTGATTTCCGCGAGCGTCATCGCCGTGATCCTCGAGTCGATGCCTGGAATCGATTCACGATATGGAAACGCACTGCGTACCTTCGAGGTCGTTACGATCAGCGTGTTTACGGTCGAATACCTGCTTAGGCTTTGGTGCTCGGTCGAGAGTGCGGCGGCAGCAAACAGGACGCCATTACGGGCAAGGCTGCAGTACGTTACGTCGTTCCACGCGATCATCGACCTGCTGGCCATCCTGCCGTTCTACCTGATCCTGTTCGGCATCTTCGGCAGCGTCGACATGCGATTCCTGCGAGCTGTCCGCTTATTGCGCGTCCTCAAACTGACCCGTTATTCGGCGGCCATGAACATGGTCTTCATCACGTTTCGTGAAAACGCTCGCGCCCTCGCCGCTGCATTCCTGATTCTGGTTACGGTCATGCTGCTCGCGGCATCCGGCATGTACTACTTCGAGCGACAGTCACAGCCCGAGGATTTCGGCAGTATCCCGGCCGCCATGTGGTGGGCGTTTGCCACGCTGACAACCGTGGGATATGGCGACGTGACGCCGATTACGGTCGGCGGCAAGATATTCGGCGCGCTGATCACCGTGGTCGGTATCGGCATGGTCGCCCTGCCGACGAGTATCCTCGCAACGGGCTACAGCCAGCAGCTCAAAGTCAGCACCTCCACGTACAAGGACCGCGCGGCCGAGGCGCTCGACGACGGCATCCTGAGCGACGAGGAAATACGTGATCTCGAATCACTGCGCGTCGATCTCGGTCTCGGCAAACACACGGCAAGCCAGATACTCGACGCAGGCCGCGTGCAGCGTGCGCTTCAGCAAAGCCAGCATACGTGTCCGCATTGCAGCCAGCCGCTGCCAAACGACGCCGATTAGCGGCGACTTCAGTCCCTGCTTTTCTTTGGCGCGTTGAGCTCGTAGCGACGGATCTTCTCGACCAGTGTCGTGCGCCCCACACCGAGCAATTCCGCGGCGCGCTGGACGACACCGTCCGCTTCGACCAGGGCCTGGTGAATCATGTCCTGCTCGATCTTCGCAAGGTAGCGCTTGAGATCGAGCCCTTCCTTTGGCAGGTCGACCCGCACTGCAGATGCGACGGGTGCGAGCTTGCTGCCGACGACCTCCGTCTCTTCCGGCTCCGGATCTTTTCTTTCAACGATTGGCCATGGCAGATCGCCGGCCCTGACGACGCCGTTTGGTTTGATGACAACAAGCCGCTCGATGAGATTCGCCAGTTCGCGGACATTACCCGACCAGGAATACTCCTTGAGTATCTCCATGGCGTCGCTGGCGAATTGCAGCGACACGGATTTTTCGGCCGAGATGCGGTGGATGAACTCGTCGACGAGCAGCGGAATGTCGTCGGGCCGCGAGCGCAGCGGCGTGATCTCGATCGGGAAGACACTCAAACGATAAAAGAGATCCTCGCGAAACTTCCCGGCCTCGATGCGGCTGGGCAGATCGCGATGGGTAGCCGCGATGAGCCTCACATCCACGGGAATGCTCTCGGTGCTGCCAACGCGCTCGATAACGCGTTCTTCGAGGACACGCAGTAACTTGACCTGCATGACCGTCGGCATGTCGCCGATCTCATCCAGGAAAAACGTGCCACCCTTGGCCTGTTCGAAACGGCCGGCTCGGGCACTGACAGCGCCCGTGAACGCTCCGCGTTCGTGCCCGAAGAGTTCGCTCTCTAGCAGGTGTTCCGGTATCGCACCGCAGTTGACGGCGACGAACGGCCCCTTGCGCCCGGATTGCTCGTGTATCTGTCGGGCAACGACTTCCTTGCCGGTTCCGGATTCACCCGTGATCAGGACCGTGGCCAGGGACGGCGCCACCTGTTCGATCATGCGACGCACTAGCTGGGTATCCGCGCTGTTTCCGATCAGGCCGCTGTCCGCACGGCGTGGATCCGAATGGTCCGTCTGGTGGCGGGCGGCACGAATCTCGTTGAGCACTTCGCCGAGTGCATCGAGGCGCACCGGGTAATCGAGCGAATGGATGCGCGCCCAGGGGTAATCCTTGTGCAACTGCTGCGGAATCATGCGTCGTGGCCGTCCGTAATCATGACGATCGGTATGTTGGGGTCGAGCTTGCCGATGTCGTCGACGAGCGAATGAATATCCTTGTCGTTGAGATCCGGGCCGATGAATACGGCCTCGAGGCGATTCTCCCCGAGTTCGCTGCGCCATTCGCCCGGGGTTGCAATAGACACGTGCGGTGCATCCATGAACTCGATCAGCTCCTTGAGGTTTGCCGCCGCCGCCGGGGCGCGGTTAACGACAAGGATCATGCTGTCAGCGATGCTCAAGAGGGATACTCCGCCAGTATCGGATAAAGTCAATATTAGTCTGAATAACCCATATTCGGAATGAAATTCGCTTTATTTTACTTTATATGCGCTTTTTTGTTCATATACTGCTTACGACCGCTTGTGTCCTCCGTGCAGCAACAAGACGCCGTCAAAGGCCGCTAAAGATGCGGCCGTATGTGCCGATCAAGTGTCCTATGGACCTGGTTTCAAAGATCATCGGCACGGCTTCCGAGCAGGCCGAGAAGAGGCCCACGGTGGCCGTCGAAGCGATCGCCGATGGCGCGCTCGACACTCTTAGCAGCGTGATTCGCGTCATGGGCGACGAGTCGTTCCCGCTCGAGAAAGACCTCGATCCGGCCGTTTTCCCTGCGATGTGCATGGAGTTTGCGCGGCACGTCGAGAACGGCGCGGCGGTGCCCTCCTTCGACATCCCGCAGTCACAGGATGGCGCGCGCGAATGGTCGCGCGTCCGGCGCTTTTTTGCGGACAGGCGACATGCCGAGAAGTCCTTCGTAACGGAACGACTACAGGACTATCGCAGCATCGTCGATGACCTCGTATCGGGATTGCGTGAAATCGGGCAGCGCGACGAAAGCACTGAAAACAGCGTCCGCGAGAGCCTGCAGGCGATCGAAAAGGCCGTCGAAAACGGGCAATTGCGACAGATAAAGAAAGCGCTCTCGCGCACCGTGCGGCAGGTCAACCAGACCTTTTCCGAACAGAAGCGCGAGTATGAGAAACAACTCAAGGAACTCAACGACCGCATGTCGAGCATGCGCCAGGACCTGGTCGCCGCGCGCGAGGAAATGAAGCGCGATTCGCTGACCGACGCCTACAATCGTGGCGCCTTCGACGCAGCGATCGCACAGAGCCTGAACATGCATTTCATCCTGCAGCAGCCCGTAACGCTCGTGATGGTAGACCTCGACGACTTCAAGCGCGTCAACGATACATTCGGGCATGCAACGGGCGACGAAGTCCTGCGCGCCGTCGGCGATTGCCTGGCGCGGTCTTTCATCCGCAAGAGCGACTTCGTGGCACGCTACGGCGGCGACGAGTTCGCCGTGATTCTCTCGGACACCTCCGCGAGGCACGCCACCAGGCTCATTGATCGCTTCCTCGACTATGCCCGCGATATCCGCGTCGCATCAGTTCCGGACGAGGCGCTGGTTGCATGCTCGGCCGGGTACACGGAGATCGCTTCCAGCGACACGGTAGAGGAACTGGTCAAGCGCGCCGATCGTGCGCTCTACGAGGCGAAGGCCACCGGGCGCAACCGATCCGCATTCGTCAAAGCCTAAAGCATCGCCCTGAGCTGCCGATAAATAACAAGAGACGACATCCGTCTGATCCCGGGGAACGGAGGGAAACACTTTGGATTTGGCGACACTAATCGGCCTGATCGGCGCATTCGGCATTGTCCTGACGTCGATCATGCTGGGCGGTTCGGCCGGCACGTTCGTGAATACGCCATCACTGCTCGTGGTGCTTGGCGGTACAGTGCTCGTGACCATGATGAAATTCAGCCTCGGCAAGTTCGCCGGGGCAGCCTCTATTGCCGTCAAGGCGTTCCTGTACAAGCCGTCGAATCCCGAGGAGCTGATCGAGGAATCGGTGGAACTGGCCAAGGCCGCTCGTCAGGGCGGCCTGCTGGCACTCGAAGATCGCGAAATCAGCGACGATTTCATGAAAACCGGCCTGGGACTGCTGATCGACGGTCACCCGGCGGAGACGGTCCGCACGATGCTGCAGAAGGACCTCAACGAAACCCTGAAACGGCACAGCGACGGCCAGGATATCTTCAAGGCCATTGGCGACGTTGGCCCGGCCATGGGCATGATCGGAACGCTGATCGGCCTCGTGCAGATGTTATCGAACATGGACGATCCCAAGCAGATCGGTCCCGCGATGGCGGTCGCACTCCTGACGACCTTGTATGGCGCCATTCTCGCAAACATGTTCGCGCTGCCGATCGCCGACAAGCTGGCCGTGCGCAGCCGTGAAGAGAACACCAGCAAGACGCTGATCATCGACGCACTACTGAGCATCCAGGGCGGCCAGAATCCGCGCATCATCGCCAGCATGCTGGAAGCCTACCTGCCGCGTTCGAAGCGCACCGAGGAGGAAGACGCAGGTTGATCGCCTGCGCATAGCCCATGTCCGAGGCCGTCGAAAAAAAGGAGAGCGCCGGCGTTCCCGCATGGGTCATGACGTTTGCCGACCTCATGACGCTGCTCATGTGTTTCTTCGTTCTGCTACTCGCATTCTCGGAGATGGATGCCGCCAAGTTCAAGCAGCTCTCCGGTTCGATGAAAGAAGCGTTCGGCGTCCAGGCTGAGGTCGAAGTACGAACAATCCCCAAGGGCACGAGCGTGGTTGCGCAGGAATTCAGCCCCGGCCGACCCGATCCGACCGCCCTCCCCCAGGTTCGTCAGCATACGATCGATTCGAACCGTAACACCCTGGATGCGCTGGAGCGCGAATCGAGGGAAATAGAGGAGGCGCGTAAACACGCCCTCCGCCTGCGCCTCGCACTCAAGAAAGAAATCGATCGTGGCGACGTATCGATCCAGACCGAGGGCATGAAGGTCATCGTACACATCATGGAAAACGCGTCATTTGACTCCGGGTTCGCGGACGTCCGCGAGGGCTTCCTGCCTGCGCTCGCCAAGATCGGCGAACTGATCGACAATAACAGCGGCGAAGTGACGATCTCGGGCCATACCGACAACGTGCCGATAGCCAATGAACGCTTTCGCTCGAATTGGGACCTGTCGACCTCACGTGCAGTTTCGGTTGCACACGAACTGTTGCAGGTAACTTCGCTCAGTCCCGAAAATGTCATCGTTACAGGTCATGCCGACACGCGGCCCAGGGCGCCAAACGACACTGCCAAGAACCGCGCAAAGAACCGTCGAGTGGACATAGCGATCGTCCGCGGCAAGGAACTCGACGAATATCGCACCATGAGCATCACGGCTGCTTCAGAGGACGCCGACGTGATCGAGGAGGTGAATCCCCAATGACAGAACACGAAAACAGACGCTCCTTTCGAGTGAGCGAGTCCGTCTACGTCAAGTACGACGTGATCAGTGAGAAGGAGTTCGAAGGCGGCCTGGAACACCGCAAGCTGCGACTCGGGCTCAGCGACGGGGCCCAGGCCACACTGGTCGATATCGAGGCACGGCTCGGAGAAGCCATGTTCCTGCTCAATGCTGAACATGCCAAGGTTGGCCGCTGCATGACGCTCATCAACGACAAGTTGAATATCGTGATCGATCAGCTGCCATCACTGCGCGAAACCAAGGCCAGCCTCGCGAAGCTGCCACCGCAGACCTGTGACGTCGGCGCCGATGGCATAGTGTTTCCGAGCAAGGAGCAACTCGCCGTTGACACGAAGCTGCACATCCAGTTCCTGCTGTCGGCCGACAACCGTTTTGTTGAGACATTCTGTCGTGTGGTGCGAGTCACCGATTCGCCTGACGACACTCGTCAGGACCTCCCTTACGGCATTGCGGTGGAATTCCTGAACCTGCCACCTTCACAGCGCGAAATCCTGATACAGCACATGTTCAGTCGCGAATCGGAGACGCTGCGCATGCGTCGCCTGGAGCTCGACGCCGCCGACGGATAGCCGGCCTGGTTGAGCAATTGCTGCATCGGCTGCCGCTTCGTGACGGCGTATGCCATGCATGACAGTTTGAAGGGTTCGTTCTGGTCCACTACTGGCGGGTTGCACTCGCCGCAAGCTGCGCCTTGCCATGAAGTTTCTGCATTAATCGCGCTTCGCCTATGTTGAGACCACAGTTGCGCGTCAGTTCGTCGACACTCGCACCCTGTCGCGCCATGCGCACGGCGTTCTCGATAGGCATGCTGCGCTCCACGGGCGACGTCTGCGACGGTGCCTTGATTTCCATGACCTTGACGGCGCGTTGCAGCTCGCCGAGACGCTGCTCCAGCCTGCGCGTGGCCTGCATTTGTTCGCGCACATCTTCGTCGCCATCGTCGGCCAGCGCGGTGCCGGTCGGACTGTCCCAGAACTCTTCGATGCGCTTGCAGCGCCGCTCGAACTTCGAAAGCGCAACACCTGCAATCGCCAGCAGCAGCGCGTTCGCGGCCAGCAAGAGAAACAGGTAGTAGGAGTCAATCGTGATCATCATACATGCTCGTCTATTGTCGGTTTGTGGTCTCCGCCCTGCTCTTCATCGTTGTCGCTCTCATCGGCTTCCGGTACCTCGTAACGCGGCTTCTTGCGGCGATCGGTCTTGCGATCCTTCTGCGCCGGCTGCACCGGCTTTACGGGGTACGAGGGCCCGATGCGATTGATTCCTGAGATGAAGTCGGCCATCGCGGATATCCTCGTTTACCAGCGCTTTGCGGCAGCCCGCAGCCGCATGACAGCCTGGCCATGAATCTGGCAGACGCGCGATTCGGAAACGTCGAGTACAACGCCAATCTCCTTGAGATTGAGTTCCTGCTCGTAATAAAGGGACAGAACGAGTCGTTCCCGCTCGGGCAGTTGGTCAATGGATTCCGCGAGCTGCGAGCGAAACTGTTCCCGGTAGAGTTCCTGGTCCGGCATCGGTGCGTCGGATGAAGGCGGCTTGCGCTGCAGCGTGGGTTCCTCGAGCGTCTCTTCGAAACTGAACAGGCGGCTGCACGCGCTATCCGCCAGGATCTTGTGGTACTCGTCGAGCGTGATTCCCAGGTATTCGGCGATCTCCTCGGTACTCGCCGCACGGCCGGTCTCACCCTCGATCGCATTGATCGCCTCGGTCACCTGCCGGTACTTGTGGTGCACCGAACGCGGCGTCCAGTCGTGTTTACGAATATCGTCGAGCATGGCGCCACGAATTCGTATACCGGCGTAAGTTTCGAAGCTGGCGCCACGCGAGGCGTCAAAGTTGCCGGCCGCCTCGAGGAGCCCGACCATACCGGATTGCATCAGGTCATTGACGTCGACCGTTGCGGGAAGTCGAGCGGCAAGATGGTGGGCGATACGTTTCACGAGGTCCACGTGCTGCGTGACGAGGTCCCCGTCGGAGTACTGGTTCCTGGTTACTACGTTGGAATAAGTATTCATGCGACTTTCCCCCGTGAGGCGGCGTTCGTCATGAGCAAACGCTCGAGGAAGAACTCGATACCACCGCTGGCTTCCCTCGCAGCAGGCAGCGCATCGATCTTCGCGGCAATCTGCTGGAATGCCTCGCCCGAGGCGCTGCGCGGATAGGCGTCCACGACGGCCCTCTGCTCCTGCACTGCCTTGACGAGGTACTCGTCCTGGGGAACGTCACCAAGATGCCGTAACACGACGTCGAGGTAGGAATCCGTTACGCGCGCCAGCTTCGCATACAGGACGCGGCCCTCCCGCGCCGTCCGGCTCTGATTCGTGACAACATGGAATCGCGAAATTCCGTAATTCTGGCTGAACACCTTGATCAGCGCGTAGGCGTCGGTCAGCGAGGCCGGTTCATCGCGGACGACGACGATCGGATGTTGTGCCGCCTGCACGAAACGCGCGACCTTCGGGGAAATCCCCGCCGCCGTATCAACGACCATGACTTCCGGCTGGTTCGTCAGTTCGCTGAAAGCCTGGATAATGCCGACCTGGGCCGCCGGCGGCAGATCCGTCATGCAAAAGCTGCCGGACGACGCAGGCACGATACGGATGTTTCGCGGGCCGCGCAGAATCGTGTCCTCGAGTTCGGCCTCACCTTCGACGACGTGTGACAGGTTGTAACGTGGCTGCAAACCGAGCAGCACATCGACGTTTGCGAGGCTCAGGTCAGCATCCAGCAGGCATGTATTGCGCCCGCGGCTGCCCAGCGCTACGGCGACATTCGATGCGACGTTGGTCTTGCCGACGCCGCCTTTGCCGCTACAAATCGCGATCACCTTGACAGGCTTCCGTTGCATGAACCTCTTCAGGTCCGATCCTTGTGTGTTATCAGGCATTGGCAAAACTCTGTTTTGTGTAGTCTTCAGCCATGGTTCTTTCATCGATGCGCGGATGGCTGGCTTCCATGCACTCGACAGCCTGGTTCACGAGCCACAGTTTCTTGCGTGCGGCGCCGTGCAGGTCGTCTGGAATTCGCTGGCCGTCCGAAAACCAGGCTGCTGGCAGATCGTTCCGGATCAGCGCGCTCATGATGCATCCGAGCTGCGCCGCCTCGTCGATCTTCGTGACAATGCAACCCTCGAGCGGTACACGGCTGAATTCCCGTACTGTCTCGTCGAGTGCAGCTTCCTGGGTAGCAGCAGACAAAGTCAGGTAGAAGCGCACGCGGTCGGCGTTGCGCCCATACGCCGCAAGGCGGCTCGACAGATCGCGGTCTCTTTGACTGCGACCCTCTGTATCGATCAGAACGAGCTTCTTGTCCCTGAGGCGCGTAAGCGTCTCGGACAGTTCGTCGAAGTTGCTGGCCGAGTAGACCTGCGCCCCGATGATGTTGGCGAATGCGGTCAGGTGTTCCTTGGCGCCGATCCGATAGGAATCGGCACTGATAAGCGCGATATCGTCTGCCCAGTGGTCCATCGCGAAGCGCGAAGCGATTTTCGCGATTGTCGTGGTCTTGCCGACACCGGTTGGCCCGATAAGCGCGATCGTGCCGCCCGTCTTGAGTAGCTCGTCATCGACGACAGGCAGCGTCTGCGCCAGCGCTGTCAGTGGTGCGCTCCAGAGATTCTTGACGTCGCCGGTCGGCTCGAGTCGATCGACGATGATATTGGCGATGTCCGGCGCCAGCCCGAGTCTTGCAAGGTTACGCAGGATCTGTGCACGCAACGGGAATCGTCGCGTGGCGTCTTTCCAGATCAGCCCTGACAGCTGGGTTTCCAGCAGGCCCCGCACAGAGGAGAGTTCACTCTGCATCTGCTTCAGGGCCAGTCCGTCGACGGGTTGCTGATGCAGGTCTGCCGCAACAACCTCGACGGCCGGCCCGGCTTCGGGCGCAGCATCGTCTTCGGCCATCTCGGCGATCGTGTCGCTGGAGATGTCGGCTTGCGAATCCGGCGGCACGCCCATCGCATGGCGCACCAGGGCCTCGTCGTAATCGACAGCTGCGATCACCTCGATCCCGTCTTCGACGCGCCGGTTCGACAGGATCACCGCGTCGGGACCCTGATCCTCTCGCACACGGCGCAGGACCTGTCGCATATCCTTGTCTAAATATCGCTTGATCTTCACAATCGTTCCTCGTTCATTTGCTCGCTCGTGTCCTTACTCTTTCGCTCTTGTCTCAACCCTTGCTTTCCTTTCCTTGCCGTCGTCTTCAACCCACGGCGGCGATCATCTGAATACGCTTGTCGTCGGGCACCTCGTTGTAGGCCAGCACGTGCAGGTTGCGGATGTTGCGCATCATGCGAGACATCCAGGGCCGCACCTGTGGCGCCACGAGCAGGACGGCCGGCTCTCCGGCAACCTCCTGGCTTTGCGCCTTCTCCGTCAGTGACTGATGCAGTCTTTCCACCATTGCGGGCTCCAGGCCTATGTTTCCGCCTTCCTGTGCACTCTCATTCAAGATTCGTTCCAACTCTGGGTCCAGAGTCATGACAGGCAGCTCAGGCCGCGTCCCTGCTACGTTGTGGACAATCGAGCGCCCCAGGGCGACGCGCACCGCGGCCGACAAAGCGTCGGGATCCTGACTCCGGCTACCGTGTTCCGCCAATGTTTCGGCGATCTTTCGGATGTTCTTCAGCGGGATGTTTTCCTCGAGCAGGTTTTGCAGCACGCGCGTGATGACGCTCATGGGAAGCAACTTGGGCGTGAGCTCCTCGACGAGCTTCGGCGACGCCGTTGCGAGCCTGTCCATGAGTTGCTGGCACTCCTCGTGGCCGAGCAGCTCGTGCGCATTTGTCAGCAGTAGCTGGCTCAGGTGTGTCGCGACGACGGTCGCCGGATCGACGACCGTATAGCCCAGCATCTGAGCCTCCTCGCGCTGACCGGCCTCGATCCAGTAGGCCTCGAGCCCGAACGCCGGGTCCTCGGTGGCGATACCGTCGATCTTGCCGAATACCTGGCCCGGATTGATGGCAAGATCCTTGTCGATATGTATTTCGCTCTCGCCGATCGCCACGCCAGCCAGTGATATGCGGTAGGCATTCGGGGCGAGATCCAGGTTGTCGCGGATATGCACGGGTGACACGAGGAAACCGAGATCCTCGGTCAGTTTCTTGCGCACTCCCTTGATGCGGCCGACGAGTGGCCCGTTGCGCTGCGAGTCGACGAGCGGGATCAGGCGGTAGCCGACCTCGAGACCGATCAGGTCGACCGGATCGACATCCTGCCAGCTCAGCTCCGGAAGCACGCTGTCGGGGTCGACTTCGCGAATTTCGGGTTCCGGTGGGGCCTGCTTGCTCTTCGCAATACGCACGGCACCGAAACCGCAGATAGCGGCCAGCGTGAGAAACGCGAAATTCGGCATGCCGGGGATAAGGCCCAGGATGCCGACGATTGCGCCCGTTACGATCAGTGTGCGCGGATCGCTGAAAAGCTGGCTCGACACCTGCGCACGCATATCCTGTGAGCGCGTGACGCGTGTAACGATGATTGCCACGGCCGTGGACAGCAGAAGTGAGGGGATCTGGGCAACGAGCCCGTCACCGATCGTCAGCAACGTGTAATTGTGAACGGCCGCCGACAACGTCAGGTCGTGCTGCGACGTGCCGATGATGAGCCCGCCGATGATATTGATGAAGAGGATCAGGATGCCGGCAACCGCGTCACCACGAACGAACTTACTGGCGCCATCCATCGAACCGTAGAGATCGGCCTCCTCGCCGATCTCCTGCCGCCGTATGCGCGCTTCGTCCTGGTCGATGATGCCCGCATTGAGATCGGCGTCGATCGCCATCTGCTTGCCCGGCATCGCGTCCAGCGTAAACCTCGCCGAGACCTCGGAAACGCGGCCGGCACCCTTCGTGACAACAACGAAGTTGATGATGACGAGGATTGCGAAGATCACGAGGCCGACGGCGTAGTTGCCGCCAACGACGAATTCGCCGAACGCCTCGATGACTTTGCCTGCCGCCGACGTGCCCGTATGACCATTGAGTAGCACCACGCGCGTCGAGGCGATATTCAACGCCAGTCGCAGCAGCGTCACGACCAGCAGGATGGTCGGGAATACGCCGAAGTCGAGCGGCCGCTTCACGTACACGGTTGTCAGCAGGATTCCCAGCGATAGAGTGATATTGAATGTGAACAGCACGTCGAGCGCGAGCGGCGGCAACGGGATCATCATCATCGCCAGCATCGCCAGGACCAGCAGGGGCAACCCCAGCCCGTGGACTATGTCTGCGACGTAATTGTTTGTCTCATTAGCCATTACTGCTTACTCATCCTGAGTGGCGAGGTCCGGGGAACTCGTCTTCGTCGATTTCCGGCACGGGCGGCTCGGGCCTTCTTTGCCCCGGCCGCAGTGTTTCGTTCAATTGGTAGATGTAAGCGAGGACCTGGGCAACAGCCGTGTACAGGCGCGCCGGGACTTCGTCGCCAATGTCGGTCGTGCGGAACAACACGCGAGCGAGCGGCGGCGCCGAGAACAGCGGTACGCCGTGCTCCTCGGCGACCTCGCGAATACGCTTGGCAATCAGGTCCTTGCCCTTTGCGATGACCTGCGGGGCACCCATCTTCGTATCGTCGTACCTGAGTGCGACTGCGAAGTGGGTCGGGTTGGTGATCACGACGTCGGCAGTGGGCAGTTCTTCCATCATGCGTCGTGTCGCGGCTTGTTGCTGCAATGCGCGAATGCGTGACTTGACCTCCGGGCGGCCCTCGGTTTCCTTGAACTCGTCCTTTACCTGCTGGCGCGTCATGCGCAGCTTCTTCTGGTATTGCCAGAGCTGGAACGGAACATCGAACGCTGCGATAACGAGTAGCCCGAGGCTCACGATCAGCAGAGAGAGACCGCAGATCCTGAACGCTTCGATAATGGCCTCTGCGATCGGCTGCCGTCCGAGCAAAAGCAGGTCATTGACGGAGTGCCATAGCCATGCGACCGCGATGGCTGCGACCAGCGAGAACTTCGCCATTGCCTTGACGAGTTCGTTAAGGCCGTTGGCGCTGAATATCCGCTTTATGCCCTTGAGCGGATTCAGGCGCTCCGCTTTGAACGCCGCCGCCTTGAGACTGAACGACCAGCCACCGATGGCCGCGGCACTCAGAAATACGGCCGACAGCAGGACAACGACCAGTGGCAGCAGACTCATGAAGCTTTTTGATGCGATCTCGGCAAAGGCTGGTACGAGATAGTTTTCGTCGAGCAGCAGCTCGCGTTCGATCGCAAAGCCGCCAGCGAACGTGTCGAGCAGATCACTGCCGATCGGCCGGGCCAGGAGCAGCATCGCGCCGGCGCCCGAGAGCATGACGCCCGTCATCGTCAGCTCCCGCGATCGCGGGACATCGCCCTTCTTGCGGGCGTCCTCGCGACGTTTGGGAGTCGCTTGTTCGGTACGATCCTGTTGCGCTTCTTCAGCCACTTATCCTGTTCTCCGCCGGCGTGCCGCTACAAGCTAAGCAATTGCGAAATCGCCGAGATCGAGAGCGCCAGAAACGTCGACACGTTCTCGATCAGGACGCCCATGTTTAGAAAAATGACCGCGAAGCCCAACAACATCGTGACCGGAAAACCAACGGCGAACAGGTTGAGCGTCGGCGCCGCCCTGCTCATGATTCCGAACGACAGGTTGACAACGAGCAGCGCCGTTATCGCGGGTAATGCGATCTTCACTGCGAATACGAACAGGTTGCCGGTCCAGGTCAACAGCTCGGAAAGTATGGGCAGCGTCAGGCCTTGCTCCGATATCGGCCAGGCGTGAAAGCTCTCGGCGAGCAGCTGAATCATCGCCAGGTGTCCATCCAGTGACAGGAAAACCAGCATTCCCAGCATCATGAACAGCTGACCAAGCACCGGAATATTCACGCCTCTTGCCCGGTCGAGAAAGACGGCGAAGCCGAGCCCCATGCTCATGCCGATCACTTGCCCGCCCAGCGCGATCGCGTCGAAGACAAGCTGCACTAAGAATCCCAGCACGACGCCGATTCCGATCTCCTGAATCATCGTGACCAGACCCGCCGCACTCAATACCTCCTGAGTTGCAGTAGACGGAATGATCGGCGCTATTACGATCGTCAATGCAACGGCCAGTAACAGGCGGACGCGCACCGGCACGAAGCTGCCACCGACCAGCGGCATCACCATCAGGAACGCGCCGACCCGGACAAATGGCCATATGTAGGTCGCCAGTGTCTCGACCAGGGGCATAATAGCGATGTCGATATTCACGGTCTTGTCTCACAAACATTTCTCGGTCCTTTCTCACGTGTCATGAGATCAGGGAGGGAATCTGGCCGAACAACTGCTCGGTGTAACTGGTGATGACCTGGAGCATCCAGGGACCCGACACGACGAGCGCAATAACGAGCACCAGCAGTTTGGGAATGAAGCTCAGGGTCATCTCGTTGATCTGGGTCGCGGCCTGGATCATGCCGACCAGGAGACCGACCGCGAGCGCCGAGCCGAGCAGCGGTCCGGCCAGCATCATGGTTACCCAGAGCGCCTGCTGGCCGATAGTGATTACGGTTTCCGGTGTCATGACGCGGCTCCTAGGCGTAAAAGCTCGATGCGAGCGTGCCGAGCAGCAACGCCCAGCCGTCGACCATGACGAACAACATGATCTTGAACGGGAGGCTGATCAGCATCGGCGACAACATCATCATGCCCATCGACATCAGCACGCTCGAAACCACGAGGTCGATGACGAGGAACGGGATGAAGACGAGGAAACCGATCTGGAATGCCGTCTTGAGTTCACTGACCATGAAGCTCGGGATAACGATGGACAGCGGCGCCTCATCGACGGAGGCAATATCCGGGATGCCTGCAATCTCCGCGAACAGCTGCAGGTCGCTGTCGCGCGTCTGGTCCAGCATGAAGCGGCGCAGCGGCTGGATCCCGGTCGACAGGGCGTCGGCCGCGGATATCTCGCCATCGATGTAGGGCGTCGCCGCGTTCTGGTGGATGTCGCTAATGACCGGCGACATTACGAAGAACGTCAGGAACAGCGCGATGCCCAGCAGTACCTGGTTGGGCGGCGTCTGGGCGGTTCCCAGGGCCTGACGCAGTATCGACAGGACGATAATGATGCGGACGAACGCGCTGGTTGACAGGATTGCGGCTGGCAGCAAGGTCAGCAGCGTCATGAGCACCAGGATCTGGATGCTCAGGGAGTAACTCTGCCCGGCCGCCGCTTCGCTCGCCAATGCGAGCGGCTCTGTCTGCGCGACGGCTGTGCCGTGAGCAAAGAAACACAGGCAGGCCAGTACCAGCCACCTCACCTGCCGATCTCCTGGAACGCGGCGCGCAACCTTCCGGCGAATCCCGCCTGGCCGGTTTCCTTCTGCGTCACTTCCACGGGCTTGTCAAGCACGTGCAAGGTTTGTACGCCCGCCGCGGTCATTCCGATGAGCAACTGCTGATCGGCAACCTCGACGACCAGGAGGCGTTCTTTCGGTCCCAGGGCCCTCGTCGCAACGACGCTGATGACGTCGCTCGCTCCGGCGGACATGAAGCGCGAACGCGAATACAGCCAGCCAAGCAGCACGATGATGCCAACGATGACGAACATGCTGGCACCGAGGCTCAGAATATCTCCACCACCGACTCCCGGTGTCATGGGCAGCGTCGGTGTCGCGTTCGCGATCGTTGTATCGGAGTTCATCAGTACACGAAGCATCGGGGCGCCCTGCTAGTGAAGTTTCTCGATGCGCTCGACGGGGCTGACGACGTCGGTGAGGCGCACGCCGTACTGGTCGTCAACGACGACGATTTCACCGTGCGCGATCAGTGTGCCGTTGACGAGCACGTCCATCGGTTCGCCGGCGTCCTGGTCGAGCGAGATAACGGAACCCTCTACGAGGGACACGAGATCCCGAATCGAGATATCGGTCGAACCGACCCGCAACGAGACATCGACCGGGATATCGAGTACCAGGTCGAGATTTACGTCGGCTGCAGTGCCGTCCGCAGCCTTCTTGCCGTCATTGAGTTCATCGGGCGAGTACTCTGGCGCGCTCGACGATTCCTCGGCGGCTTGCTCTTCAGGTTCGTTGCCGGGAGTCGGCGTATCACTTTCCATTTTCGCGGTTCCTTTTGGTGACTATCTTTTTGCGGCTCGCGCCTCGGGATCGGGCTCGAGCCAGTTGCTTGCTTCAATCGCGTAGCGGCCGTCATGGACACCGAATCGACCGGACAGGATCGGCAGGTTACTTGCGGATACGGTGCCTCTCTGCGGGTTGCTGATGCCGATTACGTCACCCGGGGCGAGGTCTGCGATTTCGCCCAGCGTCATGTTCGTGTGGCCAACGTCGGACGAGATCCTGATCACCGATTCGGTGACCCGGGACCGCAATGAATGCTCCCAGCGCGCGTCCTCGGACGCGTCCCTGTCGCGTTTCTGTCCCTCGAAAACGGGCAATAGCGATGACACGGTTCGGACAGGCCAGAGAATCTGGAACGGCTGCTTCTGTTCCGCGACATCGAGTTCGAATTCGCAGCAGATCATCGAGTCCCCGCCGTCGATGTTGTCGATGACGCCGGTGCTCAGGTGTGTGCCCGTGATTTCCGCCGCGATCTTCGCCAGCGGTTGCCACACTTCGTTGATCACGGTGAGAACCGCTTCGCCGAACAGCGCGGCAACACTGATTTCGCCGGGCGTGAAGAATTCGGGTTCATGGCGCGCCGATTCGTTACCGAGTCCTCCGTAAAAGGTCTCGACAAGATTCTCGACCATCGAGCCATCGAGATTGAGCAGTGCCGGCCCATCGAGTGGCCTTGGCGAGAACTCGACGACGAGTGACAGCATCGAGCCGCGCTCACTGAATTCGCTGTAGGTGCAGGTTTCGATGCTCTGGAACGCAACCATCGCATCGGCATTAAGCAGTAGCTCCGCCTGCTTGCTCATGCGTCCGGCGAACTGCCGATTCAGGCTCTGCAGGCGGGGATAGCTGTTCGTGTTGATGCGCGAGCGTGGGCCGATCTCGAAATCAGTGACCGAAGCGTAGGTCGGTCCTTTGTTGGAGTGGACTTCGACCTCGCCACTCGACATTCCTTCGAGCAGTGCGCCTTTCTCGTCGTCTGTCAATACAGGATCGGTCATCGTAACCGGGCCCTACTGAATGACGAGCGCCGTGAAGTACACGGCCTCGACGCCGGATTCGCCGGTCTGCTCTTCCACGACTCGCTGAATCTCGGCAAGCCCGTCGGCGAGCATGCGCTCTTTACCTTCACGAGTCGTCACTTCTTCATAGACGGCGCTGCTATAGAGCAGGATCAGGCTGTTGCGAATGACCGGTGTATGATCGCGAACCAGGTTGATGATGTTCTGGTCACGCGCCATGACCTCCATCGTGATCTGCATGAAATGCGCTTCGCCGAGGCCGTCTCTGAAGTTGACGACCAGCGGTGGATGCAGGCTCTGGTAAAGCGCCGGCCCGGCTGGCGTCTCTGTATCCTCGGCCACTTCCTCGGTTTCGGCCGGCTCGTCACCGCCGAGGAAAGTCATGCCCGCGAAAACGCCTGCGCCGAGCAGCGCGAGACCCGCGCCGACCAGCATGAGTTTCTTCATCATGCCGCCTGACGGGGCTTCCTGTGTTTCGTTAGCTTCTTCAGCCATTACTTGCTCCAATGTGTCCTGACATTGGTTATGCAAGGGGCGTGCCAACGCTATCGGAGGGAGGTTTTCTCCCTATTTTTCAGATAGTTATACTTTTTCTTTCGATGATTCGTGCGTCGCCAATGCGTCAGAAAACCGTCGCCGAAGGCCGCCTGGCTCGATGACGCCGGGCGCCGTCAGAATTTTGACGACTCACACGAAGGTATCCAGGAGTGAACTCGTATTGACCGTTCTCTGCATCGAGGCCGGGTCGTTCCCGTCATCGAGTAGTTCGCCCGCGTCGCCCGAGTGCCCCAGCGGCCCGCCATTCTCATCGCGCTCACGCTCGGCGACGCCCTGTTCGCCGACGTTGGCCTGGCCCAGCGACAGCCCGTTCTCGGCCAGGAGTTCGCGAAGCCTCGGCAACGCCTGCTCGATCGCTTCTCTCGTTACCGCGTGTTGCGCCTGGAACGTGACGTTTGCGGCGCCGTCGTCAACGGAGACCTGGACGCGCAGAGGTCCCATTTCCGCCGGTGTCAGTCGAATTTCGGCCGTTTTGTTCTGGTTGGCGGCCATAAGAAGTACGCGTTCGCCGATCTGCTCGCCCCAGCCCTGCCCCCGGACAGGCGTCGAGATCAGGTCAGTGGCCTGCTGAACCGCTGCGGCGTACCCCGTATCCGCGGGCGCTGCTGCCGACGGCGTGGCGATCAAGGGTGCCTGCTGGGGGTTCGGCTGCGGGCCCAGCACCTGGACCGTCTGCGCCACCTTGGAACGCGCCTTGAATACTTCGCTGATTTCTTCGGTGTTCGTAACCGGGAGCGGCACCGGATCCGCCCGATACGGCTTGCCGTTGGGAATCGCTGTCTGCTCTGCTCCCGGCGATGGAGTCATTCCTGGCGGAATCTGTATTGCGAGCGGCCGCTCACGTAGCACGGGTACCTGGGTCTCCAGACTCTCGGTCAGCGTAATGGCGCCGTCCCTGGTTTGCGTAACCGGCTGCTGCGTCGTGACAACGGGCAATGGCCTCGTTTCGGCACCAGCAAGGATGTCCCGCCGGTCAATGGTCGCCGTGACCAGATCGGGGGCTGCGACGGCCGGAGACGCAACAGACGCCGCTTGTGGCAGCGCCGCTACGAGCGGTTCGGCGACCATTAGATCGCCCATCGGCCGTGGGGCGAGCATCGGATCACTCAGCAGATCGTGCAGCGGCCGTTCGGCGACCAGGCCCGTTTCCTCGACCAGTGGTTCCTGCAGCGCCAGCAGACCTTCACTGAGACCGCCGCCCTCAGCCAGGTTCAGTTCGATTGGCAATGCCTGTAGCGGCAACTCGCTGCCGCTCTGCGGCAAGAAATCGCCGGGTATATCAGCGCCCGGCAGGCCCGTGTCGATGCGTAGCCGCAGCAGGTCCGAGAACCCCGCGCCCGGCTCGCCCTGCTGCGCCATTGCAGGCGTCGCAAGCGTTTCGTCCGTGAGATCCAGAGGCGAGAATTGCAGGTTAAGTGTCGCGAACATGCGCCGTCCTTTTGAATAAGTAGTGTCCCTGCAATGTAAGTAGCAAGATATGTGCCAGCTCAGGAATCGCCCTGCCCGAAACCGCGGCCGCCGACGTTCGGCAGGTCGTCAAGCAGCTTCTGCTCCAGCTTGTCCTCGTAGGCACGATCCTCGGCCTTGTACTTGTCGAGCACGCGCTCCAGTGACTCGAGCTTCTGTCGCTTGACCATCCAGCGCTGGCGGTGGGTTGCCACGTTCTGCTCGCAGTCCCGCACAATCTGCTGCTGGGCTCGCACGGCCGCATCGAGCCGGTGCAGGAAACCCTGGTAGTCCTTGAAGTGCGCCGAGGTCACGCGGGCAACGTCCGCATTCTTTCTCGCATAATTGTGCCGAAAGGCATTGAGCTCGCCGAGCTGCTCGAGCTGTTCGTTGAGATGGCGCTGGGAGCGACCGGTCTGTTCGCCAAACCGCTTTTCCTCGGCGGCGGCCAGGGACGCGATCTTGCCGATCTTGCGCGTGCGGCTTTTCACGTCACGATTCCGTCGCTACCGGGACCGCATTTTCTTCCGTCGGCACCGCGTCGAAAAGCTCCCGCAGCTGGCTGAGGCTCGTCGTCGTGTCAACGCTTTGGCTGTGGTGTTGACGCAGGAACTCGATGATCGAGGGCCACAGCGAAATTGCTTCATCCAGTTGCGGATTCGAACCCGGCTGGTAGGCGCCGACAGCCACGAGGTCACGATTCTCCTGGTAGGTCGAAAAGACCTGGCGAAAACGCGTCACCAGTTGCTGCTGGCTGTCGGGCACGAACTGGGTCATTGCCCGGCTGACCGAGGACTCGATATCGATCGCGGGATAGATGCCCGCGTCGCCCATGCTGCGCGACAGCACGATGTGGCCGTCGAGAATAGCTCGCGACGCATCCACGATGGGATCCGTGTGATCGTCACCCTCGGCGAGCACTGTATAGATCGCCGTAATCGAGCCGCCACCCTTGGCGCCGTTGCCGGCACGCTCGACCAGCTGTGGCAACTTCGCAAACACCGAGGGCGGATATCCCTTGGTTGCCGGCGGTTCACCGATGGCCAGGGCGATCTCGCGTTGCGCCTGGGCAAAGCGCGTCAGTGAATCCATGAGCAACAGGACGTTCTTGCCCTGGTCACGGAAATACTCGGCAATCGCCGCCGTGAGCCAGGCACCGTGCAGGCGCATGAGCGGTGTATCGTCGGCCGGCGTCGCGACGACGACGGCCCGTTTCATGCCCTCGGTACCGAGTGACTGATCGATAAACTCCTGCACTTCCCTGCCGCGCTCTCCGACGAGCCCGACGACGACGACGTCGGCCTCGGTGTTTCGCGTCATCATGCTTAGCAGCATGCTCTTGCCGACACCGCTGCCTGCAAACAGGCCCATGCGCTGGCCCCGGCCGACGGACAGCAGTGAATTGATCGACCGAATGCCTACGTCGAGCTGGGCGCGGATCGGCTGCCGCTTGAGCGGATTGATCGACTCACCCATGAGCGAGACGGTCTTGCCCCGCGCGATTGGTTTGCCACCATCGAGCGGGTTGCCCCTGCCGTCGAGTACGCGGCCGAGCAAGTCATCGCTAACCGCTACCTCGGGCGATCCGGAAATGGGTATGACGCGAGCGTTCGGGGACACGCCGCGCATGTCTGCGACAGGCATCAGGAACAGGCGCTCGCCCGAAAAACCGACGACTTCCGTCTCGACATGCCTGCCATCGGCCGCGACGACATCACACCGGCCGCCGAGCGCTGCGTGACATCCCTCCGCCTCCATCGCCAGGCCGACCGTCCGGCGCAGGACGCCTTCCACGACAGGTTTGGGGCCGTCGTCGTAAGCACGATCGATATAGGCGCCCAGCCCGAGCGCGCGTTCCAGGTTCCTGTCCGGATCGGGGCCGGGGAAAACCTTGGTCTTCTCAGTCATGCGCTCGCTCGTCCCCGAGGATGTTGTTGATCACCGCTTGCAACCGCGCTTCCGCAGTTGCGTCGACCTGGGAGTTTTCAGTCGTGACCCGGCACCCGCCGTGCGAGATCAGCGGATCTTCGACGATCGTCCACGCGGGCTCGCCCTCGGCCGGGGACAGCGATTCGCGAACGAGCGCAGCATCATCAGGATGCAAATGGACCTGTACATTGCGGCTCGCGATCGGCAGCAACTGAATTGCTTCCCGAACGACGCCGATTACATGCGTCGGATCGATCCTGATCTCGCGCCGGAACAACTGCTTGACCATTGCGATCGACAATTCGACGAGCTGCTTCTCGACCGATTCGTCGAGTCGGTCGAACGGCTTGCTTAACGCAACAATAAGCTCGTCGTAGCGTTCGGCACGCTGCCGGATCTCCTGCGTACCGGCGGCGACGCCCTCCGCGTGCCCTTTCTGCCAGGCCTCGTCGTAGGCCTGCTTTTGTAATTCCTGCAAACGGCCTGCGGTCAGGTAGCCCTTGCCGGCAGATCCGTCAATGTTGGGGACCTCCCAGGCTGCGGCCTGCCGGGCTGCAGAATCCTCAGACATATTCCTCGCCACCCTGGCCCAGGTTGATATCGCCGGCATCCGCGAGGCGCCTCGCAACATCGAGGATTTCCTTCTGCGCGGTCTCGACGTCGCTCAGCTTGATCGGGCCTTTCGCGTCCATGTCCTCGCGCAGCAGCGTGGCCGCGCGCTTGGACATGTTGCCCAGGATCTTGTCGCTGATCGCGGGATCGCAACCCTTGAGCGCGACGACCAGGAGATCGTTCGGTATCTCGCGGAGCAGTGCCTGGATGCCGCGGTCGTCGACCTCGAGCAAGGTCTCGAATACGAACATCATCTCCTGGATGCGTACCGAAAGTTCCTCGTTCTTTTCCTTTATCTGTTCCAGCAACTGCTCGCCGCGTTCGGGCTTGAGGGCGTTGACGATACTTGCAGCAACCTTGTCGCCGCCGACTTTGCGAGTGCCGCCGCGGCTCGTGTCCCCGGACTTGCTGGCGATCAGGTTCTCGATCTCGGCCAGGGCGCTCTGTTGAATATCGGTCAGCCTCGCGACCCTCATGACGATGTCGGAGCGCAGTTCTTCGGGCAACTTCTCGATAACCTCTGCAGCTTGTGCACTATCCAGGAAAGCCAGCACGATCGCGATGATCTGCGGGTGCTCGTCCTGCACGATGTCGACGACTTCGCGGCTGCTCATCCATTTCAGGGCATCGAGGCCCTTTGCTTCGTCGCCCGAAACGATACGCTCGATGAATGCGTTGGCCTTGCTGGCACCGAACGCGTTGCCGAGCAGTTTGCGCACGTAGTTTTCCGTGTCGACGCCCAGCGCCGTCTGGTCTTCGACGTCGAGTATGAATACGTCGAGGACGCGATCCGCGTCGTTACGACTCACGCTCTTGAGCGAGGCCATTGCGCTGCCGAGCTGGTGGACCTCGTTGGCCTCCATGTATTTCAGCACCTCGGCCGCCTCTCCTTCCCCGAGGGTCATCAGCAGCAGCGCCGCCTTCTCGGTGCCGCTCATGTTCTCAACGAATTCACTCATCGGTCGCTACCCATTTCTTGACGACCTGGGCAACTCGCGCCGGATCGTTACCCGTCAAATTCTTGGCTGCGGCGACTTTTTCGTCATAGTTCGGACCCGCGAGTGCCGCTGAGCCGCCCGCCAGCTGCGCGGAACCGGGCGCGCCCGTGAAGTTCCCTCCGGCGCCGATATACTCGCCCGACACGGCTGTGCTGCCCGAAACCACGCCGCTAAGCATCGGCTTCACGACGCCGAAAGCAATCGCGAGAACCAGGATCGCGCCGAGTACCTGTTTCGCCGCATCAACCACGCCCGGGCGTTCCCACAGCGCCGGCGGCTCGATCTCTTCGATCGGTGCCGCGGTCTGGAATGCTTCGTTGAGGACAACGACCGAGTCTCCCCGGGCTTCATTGAATCCGACGGCCTCCCTGACGAGCGCGGTATACCGTTCGACATCAGAATCGGAAAGCGACGATTGTGTTTCCGCGCCTTCTGCCGGCGTGTCATCGATCAACACGGCAACCGACAACTTGCGGATCGCGCCGGACTGCGGGCGCGTATGACGAATCGTTCGGTCGACTTCGAAATTCCTGACACTGCTGCGCGACGAGTTCTGGGGTTCGAGGTATTCTCCTTCGTTACTGATCAGCTGCGGGTCGATGCCGGTCGCTTCGGGCGGCTGATTACTCAGTGCGCCGGGAATGCCTGATGCGACACCGCCCGCACCGCTCGTCAGATTTTCCTCGATCTGCTCGCTCCTCACGACCGTGCGCGCCGGGTCGAATGACTCGCGGGTCTCCTCGGTATAGGTGAAGTCGACGTCCGCGACGACTTCAGCCCGAATACGGCCCGCGCCCACGAGCGGCGTCAGGAGATCCTCGATACGCCGCTTGTAGGTTTCTTCCAGGCGTCGCGAGAACTTGAACTGTGTCGCTGCCTGCGCACCTGCGGCCTGGTCTGCGCCGGAGCTCAGCAGTCGGCCATGCTGATCGATAAGCGTCACATCGCTGGCGATCAGGTTGGGCACGCTGGACGCAACCAGGTTAACGACTGCCGACGCCTGGTCGGACTCGAGCACACGGCCACCATAGAGTTGCAACAAGACCGACGCGCTCGCGCCCTTGCTGTCGCGGATAAAAGCAGTCTGCTTGGGTATCGCCAGGTGAACACGCGCTTCGCGTACGGCGCCCAGCGAAGAAATCGTGCGCGCCAGTTCGGCCTCTAGGGCATGCTGGTAGCGGGCGCTTTCCATGAACTGGCTAACGCCGAAACTCGACTGTTCCTGCATCATCTCCATGCCGGCTGCCGAACCTGCCGGCAGTCCCTGGGATGCGAGTTCCATGCGGGCATCGTGAAACTGTGACTCGGCCACCATGATTGTCCCATTGCTATTGAGCCTGTACCTGATGTCAGCCGATTTCAGCACCTCGGCAACTTCGGCGGCCTCGGCGGGGCTCATATTCCCGGGCAGCTTCGTGAATTGTGGTGTCTGCGACCACAGCACGATGGCAAAGCCTGCGGCAACAGCGGCGGCTACCCCGATCAATGATATGACCTGGCGGACGGCTGGAATGCGCAGCACGCCAGCGAGGTTCAGCTGGCTCGATGGCACAACGGTCGATTCAATTACGTTTCCGGTTTCCATGACTTGTTATCGTTTCCCTGGTTCTGGACTGGGCCGGTTATCAGACCGGCATGTTCATAATGTCCTGGTACGCGCTGACCAGCTTGTTCCTGACTTCCGTTACGGCCCTGAAGGACAGGTTCGCTTTCTGCGACGCGATCATCACCTCGGCAAGACTCTTGTCGGTCGTGCCGTTCTCGAAGCCGATCTTCAGCTCCGTCGACTGCTGCTGAGCTTCGTTTACGGCATTGAGCGTGGTCTTGAGCATGTCACCGAAGTTGCTGGCCGGTGGCTGCGATGGCGCCTGTGTGGGCTGCAGGTCGCGGCCCAGCGTGCGAATCTGGCTCAGCAGGTCGTTGGCATTGATTTCATTCATGAGCGTTCTCCGGGTATTGCTATGCCTTCGTCCCGCATGCGGGCGAGCTTGTAGCGCAGCGAGCGGGGACTGATGCCGAGCGCCCTGGCAACGTCGCTGCGTTTGCCGCCCTGCGTCTTCATGGCATCAATAATCAACTGGAACTCCCGGTTGCGGAGTCCCTGGCTAAGGTCCGCGCCAGCGCTGTCCGCTGTGATCGCCTGTTCGAGAGCGAGGTCCGCAGATCTAATTTCCGAGCCGCCGAGGAGGATCAGCGTGCGCTGGATCAGGTTCTCGAGTTCGCGCACGTTGCCTGGCCATGCATGGGCCTGCAACGCGTCCTTCGCACAATCGGTAAGTGTCAACGCTCTGCCGCCGTGCCGCTGCAGCAGCATTTCGGCGAGTGGCAATATGTCCTCCGGCCTGTCGCGCAGAGCCGGAATGTGCAGTGGGAATACGTTGAGACGATAGTAGAGATCTTCACGGAACTTGCCGTCGGCAACGTATTGGCGCAGGTCGCGGTTGGTGGTCGCAAGAATGCGAACGTCGAGCGGAATGACCTTGCGTCCGCCGATACGCTCAACCTCCTTCTCCTGGATGACGCGCAACAGCTTCGCCTGCAGCCCGAGGTCCATCTCAGAGATCTCGTCGAGGAGCAGGGTTCCGCTCTCCGCCTGTTCGAACTTGCCTGCGTGCGCCCCGGTGGCTCCTGTGAAAGCCCCTTTCTCGTAGCCGAACAATACGGCTTCCAGCATGCTCTCGGGGATGGCGGCGCAGTTGATCGCGACAAACGGCTTCTCGCTGCGCGGCGACTGGTCGTGGATAAAGCGTGCGAAGATTTCCTTGCCGCAGCCGCTCGGACCGTTGATCGTGACCGTCACTTCGGTCTTCGCGACGCGCTGCGCGACGTTCAGCAATTCGACGGTGGAGGCAGCGGCTGCAACGGGCTGCCTGTCGGTTACGCGTGTCTTGATGTACTTGTCGACGACGGTCTTGAGTTCGTCGGCTTCGAAAGGCTTTACGAGGTAATCCGCGGCGCCGTTACGCATGACGTCGACGGCGTTTTCGATCGTGCCGTAAGCCGTCATTAGCACGGCAGGCAACGTCGGATGCTGCTCGCGAATCTTGCCGAGTAGCGTAACGCCGTCCATCGGTTCCATCTGCAGGTCACTGACGACCAGCCCGATCGGTTCCTTATCGAGAATATCGAGCGCCGCCGGCCCGCTGTCTGCCGTCAGCACAGGCCGATCGTCGCTGTTGAGCGTATCGAACAGGGCCTCGCGAAGGTTCGCGTCGTCTTCGACGATCAGGACGGCGGGTTGGGTCATGATCCCCCGTCCTCCGCGCCGTCCGCCGGTAGCATGATCGTAAAAGTCGTGCCCAGGTCCGAGCTTGCTACGGAAACGTCGCCGCCATGGGCCGAGGCAACCGCCTTGACGACGGAAAGTCCGAGTCCCGTACCCTGCGGGCGCGTCGTAAAAAACGGTTCGAACAGGCGTGGCAGGGCCTCATCAGGCACTCCGGGCCCATCGTCGCTCACGCAGAGGTGCACCGTAGCGCCGAAGCAATGGCCGTGCAGCAGGATCCTGGCGCTACCATGGACTGCCTGATCGGCGTTGGTGACAAGATTGAGAAGCGCACCCTTGAGCGCGTCCTTGTTGGCGGCAACCGAGAGCGAGACATCGGTGACCGATACCCGCAGGTCCGTCTCGCTGCCGAGCTGGCCCTCCAGGGTCTGCTGCACTTCGTTCAGCAGGCCCACGATGTTGATCTGTTCCTGGGCCCGCTGCGCACCGCCCGCAAAACCGAGCATATCGTTGACCATGCGCTTGAGGTCGTGCAGACCCTCGGTGATTTTGCGAGCAGCACGCGCGTTGTTCGGCGTGCGGTGGTCGAGTTGCGAGGCATACAGCATGGCCGATGCCAAGGGGGTTCGAACCTGGTGAGCGAACTCGGCCGTCATTTCGCCGATCGAGGTAAGACGTTCGTTGCGCTCTCTGAGTTCGGCCATTCGCCGGCTTTCGGTGATGTCCGCCAGCAGCAGGACCTCACCGGGTTCGTTCCTGAGGGGGCGCCGTGACAGGCTCAGCCAGCGACCGTCGCACAGTTGGATGTTGCCGTCCTCGCCGCTGCTCTCGCGAACCTCGCGCCGCACGATGGACGCCCACGAACAGCCGATCAGGGGCTGGTTGAGCAATGCACTGGCCTGGCTGTTCTGTTGCCGAATGACGCCGTCGCCGTCGATGACGAGGATGGCCCCGGGCAGCGTCTCGAGCAGTTCCGACAGGCGGCGGCTCAACTGCTCTTTCTCAATGAGCTCGCTGAGCCTTGCCGACTGCTCGTGCTCGAGACGGCGCGTCAGGGCCGCGACGGTCTCCTGCAGGTCGCGGTAGGACTCCTCGAGCAATCCTGATTGCTGATTGAAGGCCTGGAACGCGTCATGCAGTTGTTCCGCGTTGAGTGACATTGCTGCCAAAGTGTTCTCCGTTGCAAGAAAAAGACGTCTGCCTGTGCTATCGCCTATGCTTTTGCAAGTTGCGTGCCAGAACACTGTTTACATATTTTTCAATGACTTACGGATTTGTGACGGGGTGTGGAAGCGTCAAATTTCTGACATTCGAGCGGGGTGCGTCGGGATTCGGACTCAGCCGAGTTCGTACTTGCCGATTTTCTCGACCAGCGTCGTTCGACGCATGTTGAGGAGCCTGGCTGCCTGCGCAACGACGCCGTCGGCGGCCTGAATGGCCTGGGTAATCAGGTCCTGCTCGAGCGATTGCAGGCTTTGCTTGAGGTTGGCATCCGTGAGCTGCATGGCCTCGGAGACATTGTTCACTTCGTGGCCGGCTGCAGACGACGCCTCGCGATACTTGGGCGGCAGGTCGTCAACGTCGATCGTGCCCTCTGGCTTGATGATGGCCAGTCGTTCGACGAGATTCGACAGCTCACGGATGTTGCCGGGCCACGGATAACTGGCGAGAACCTGCACGGCGTCCGGGCTGACCCGGAGTGCGCCCTGGGCCTCGCCCCGGTGCGAGATCAACAATTCATCGAGCAACTGCGGCAGGTCGGAGACCCGTTTGTAAAGGGGTGGCATCTCGATCGGAAACACGTTGAGCCGATAGAACAGGTCCTCGCGGAAATCGCCGGCTTCCACCGCGGCCGGCAGATCGTGGTGCGTCGCGGCAATAATGCGCACGTCGCAGCGCTGGCTCTTGCCGCTGCCCACACGCTCGAAGGTACGCTCCTGCAGGACTCGCAGCAGCTTGACCTGCATGTCCAGGCTCATGTCGCCGATCTCGTCGAGAAACAGCGTGCCGCCCTCGGCAAGTTCGAAACGGCCCGTGCGGTCGCTGATCGCGCCCGTAAATGCGCCTTTCTTGTGGCCGAAGAGTTCGCTCTCGAGCAGGTCGGCGGGGATGGCGCCGCAATTGATTGGCACGAAAGGCTTGTCAGCGCGATCCGAGAGATCGTGGATCGTGCGCGCGACGAGTTCCTTGCCGGTTCCGGATTGCCCCGTCACGAGCACGTTGGTATCGAAATCGGCCACCTGTTCGATCAGGCGGCGCACCGCGCGTATGGGGTGCGACGTGCCCGTGATGCGGTGGCGGCGCTCACTGCCCTGGTAGCGCTCGGCGCGTCCCAGGAGTCGCTCGAGCTGGGCACGCTTGAGCGGTAGTTCCAGCCGCCAGTTCGGGCCGCTTTCGGATTGCAGGTCCGAAGACAGGCAGAGGAAAGGCAGCCCAGGATGCTGCGAGCGAATCTCGCTGGCTGTCTCGACGATGGTGTCGTCGCCGTTGCTGTCTATGATGACAGCCGTGATGTCGTTACGGTCCTTTAGTGCTTCGGCTGAATCGCCGATGATCGGGTCGTATTCGAGAAACTTGAGACGGTGGCTCAGATCAGCCGCGTGCGCACGATCGGAATCGAGTACGAGAACTTTCGCGCGGCTATCATTGCCGTTTGCCATGCCCTTCCCCAGAGATGTATACGAAAACCTATGAGGCGAGCATAAACGCTTGAAATGGCTACATTTGTGACCCGAGTCACAAATAAGCGCTTTTTAACGTAATTCGTACGCCTTCTTGGCCGCCTGGCCGCGCCGGAGTTCCGAGATCTTGCCCGTAATGTCCTGGCGTGCACTGCCTGCGGCTGTGGCGACCTTCTCGAGGCTTCGCTGTACTTCGAGAATGACCGCGAGACGCTCCGCCTCGGGAACTCTCATGACGGCGCTTCTCAGTCGCATCACGATGTCCTCGACATCATCCCATTCGCCGGCGTCGGCCAGCATCGCGATGTGCTCAGACATCTCGAGCGCGATAGACGTTGCGGTCTCTGCAAGTGCTGCTTGACTGGCTACCATGATCAACCTCCCGGGTGCGTCTTTACCTCGTCGGCAATCGCGTCCCATGCTTCCTTTAATTCGCGCAACAATCCGAACACTTCGTCGAGAATGGTCTCGTCGTTGTTCAGGTTGGCTTCCAGCAGGCGGCGCATCATGTAGGTATAGAGCGCGTCGAAATTCTCCGACATCCTCTCGTCCGCCTTGTGGTTCAGGCTCGCCTGGAGCCCTTCTATGATATTGATGGCATCGCTGATGTTGCGGCCTTTCTGTGGCACCTCGTCACGCTGCATGTGGCCGCGGGCCAGGCCGATTTTTTCCAGCGCGCGCGCTATCATCATCTGAATCAGTCGGTGCGGAGACGCATCTTCCACGTTGCTGCTCAAATCCATGTTTCGATATTGTTGAGCCGCCGCGGCTCCTGTCGGTGTCATCACTTTGCTACCTGCTATCCGTTACTGCCTGGTGGCGTGAAGCCCGGCAGATTGTTTAGTTGTTGGTTGAGAAAATTGCTGGTCGAGTTGAGTTCGCTGAGCAGCGAGTCGAGCGCATTGAATTGCCGCAGCAGCCGCGTCTCCAGCGAGGCAAGCCGCTCATTCAACGCCAAGCGCTGGTCGCCAAACTCCTCGATAGAGCTGCTCAGTCCCTTGGTGCGCGTATCGATAATGCCGCCAGTGCCCAGGAAACCATCAACCAGGGAATGCAATCGAACTGCGAAGCCGTCGCTGTTGGCGAACAGTTGACCGAACTTGACGAAGTCACCGTCGAGTACCTCGGACAAGGTCGCGCTGTTGAGTTTCAGGCTGCCGTCAAGTTGTGTTTCGACACCGACCTCGGCCAGCGTAGAAAAATCTGCTTCGATATCAGATACAGCGACGCTTAGCTCGCGCCGAATCTGGTCGCGAATGCCACGAAGGGTTGCATCGCCGAGCAATGGCGACGCGATCTCGGTATCCGCGTCGTACGCGCTAAGCGAGTTCAATGTCTGGACCAGCGCGTTGTAACTCTCGACGAATTCGGCAACGAGTACCTGCGTAGCCTCACCGTCGTCCTCAACCGTCAGGCCCTCTTGGACGCTTGTGACTTGCAAAGCCGAAATCGAGACGCCCTGCACTGCTCCATCGAAAGTGTTTGTGTCGCTAAAGACGTCCAGACCGTCAATGCGAATCAGGCCATCCTGCGCAGCGACGGTTTCCGTGAGCGCCGTCGACGTGGGCGGATCGTATTCCAGCGCGGCAAGGCCACCGTCACCGCCACTCTGTGTCACGGTGATCGTGTTCGCAGCACCGGTTTTCTCTGCGGTCAGGATAATATAACTGCCGCTGTCGGCGTTAACGATCGAAGCGCCGATACCCGGGTTGTTCTGTTCCGCGTTAATCGCGTCGCGAATTCCGGCGAGCGAATTGTTCTCGGAATCGATGTTGATCGAGACGAATTCGGTGCCGAGCTGAATTGTGAGTGTGCCTGTGCCCACGACGGCGTCGGAATCTGCGAACGCACCCGAGGTGAGTTTCTCTGCCTGGGCCAGTTGGATCACCTCGAGCGAATAATTCGACGACACCGCGTCGGTATCGGCGCTGACTGTGAAATAGTCCTCGTTAGAGGAGCTTGCCCGTCGAACGAGAAACTTATCGAGGTTCTTCATCACGTCGAGCTTGTCGCGAAAGTCGGAAAGTGCGGCTTTCAGGCTCCCAAACGCAGACAGCTTCGCCTGTGCCTGCGATTCCTTCTGGGTAATCCTGGCCGCCACTGGTTGACCCTCCGCAACTACCAACTGCTGTACTATGCCCGCGATGTCCAGGCCGGAGCCGATTCCACTTGAAATAATACTGGCCATGGTTAGGTCTCAGTCCGCAATCTCTGCGTATTCGTTGGGTTCATACCGGCTTGAGCTACAAGAATCGTGCCAGTTCCGTATTTCGGCCGACTGCCAGGATCAGACCTGGGCGTCGTAAAGCCGAAGCGCGACGGCTCCACTCTCGGAGCGGTACAGGCTCGCTTTCTCCGGCGGAATCTGCCGGATCACCTCACCCGTCTCACTATCGAGCACCTGAATGACCGACCTGCCGCTGTTCATATCCACTTCAAAGCGCAGATCGCGGCCGATCGACCGACTCGCGACGTTCAGCTTGCGTGCCAGTTCCTTCATGTCAGTACTGGTTTTCTCGACGACCGGCACGTTCTTGCCGGACGTTGGTTCCGCATTGCCGGTTTTCGCTTCTGCAGCTTTTGCCGTTAGCGGCGTCAGCTGTCGGTACGATCCGGTTGTAGCGGATATTGACCTTAAGTCTTCGCTAGACATCAGAGTTCTCCTGATCCCTTGAAGGAGGCCGCTTCCCTGCGACCTCCTCAAGGTGTCTTACTCGACCCTGCTTACTGCAAGAGACTCAGCGCCAGCTGCGGCTGGGCGTTCGCCTGCGAGAGCACGGCTACGCCGGCCTGTTGCAGGATCTGTGCTTTGGTCAATGCAGCCGTCTCGGCAGCAAAGTCAGCGTCCTGAATCCGTCCGCGCGAAGCCGTCAGGTTCTCGGCCACGGTCGTCAGGTTGGCGATCGTCGAGTCGAAGCGGTTCTGGATCGCACCAAATTGGCTACGTAATCCGCTAACAGCACTCAACGCCGCGTCGACACGAGTAATCGTCGTGTTGGCGTTCGCGACCGTCGTGACCGCCGCCGTGTTCAACGCGGATGCACCGAGCGCATATGGCTGCTCGGTGAAACCGAGACGCTCTTCAGCGTCACTGCCGCCAATGATCAACTGCTCGGCCGCCGTCAGGCGGATCGAGCCGCGTGCCACAAACGTTGCAGTACCATCAATATCAAGCACATCGTTGGTGTCGTTGTTGTCAAAAGCGGCCGCAGCACCAAGACCAGTAGACGAAGCTAGCGCTGCGTCAAGTTCCGTAATGTTGATATCACGGCCATCGGCGGCGCTCAGCGTTACAGAGCCTGCGGTGCTGTCGAACGAAGCCGTAACTCCCGTCGCCGAGGCGTTCGAATTGATCGCCGTAACGAAGTCGGTGCCCGACAAGTCTCCGCCTCCTGAGAAGTCCTGTGCTGTGTAAATAGCCTGGTTATTGATCGTCAGGTTGTACGCAGCATCAGTAACGTCTGCATAAGCGAAAACCACGGTCGTATCGGCAGTAGCCGTCACGCCCGAGATACCAGATGAATTGATCGCCTGGACTTTCGCGTAGGCGCTACTGGCCGTCAGCCCGGTTAGAGCGTCTTCAGCTACTGATGCGACGACAGCCTGCGCGTCGCCGCTGCCAACCGCAATCGTGACTTCGCTCGCCCCGATCGCACTGCCATCCACTGCGTTGCCCTGCTGACCAACAGCCAAGGCAGCATTGAACGCGTCGCTTCCGACGTAATCAGCTGTCTTACCGATCGAGATTGTACGCATCGATGAGTTCAGCGTTACGCTGATCGTCTGACCAACGTTGGCGCCAACCTGGAAGGAGGCGTTACCGAAGGTGCCGTCGAGCAGTGTCTGGTCGTTGAACGCAGTCTGTGTCGCGATGCGGTCGATCTCGGCGAGGCGCTGTTGCACCTCCTGATCGAGCGCGGCGCGGTCAGAAGCCGAGTTGGTCGCGTTGGCCGACTGTACTGCCAGCTCACGAATGCGCTGCAGGTTGTTGTTCAGCTCGGCCAGTGCGCCTTCAGCCGTCTGTGCCAGTGAAATACCGTCGTTGGCATTCCGCACAGCCTGGTTGAGACCACGGATCTGAGTGGTGAAGCGCTCGGAAATCGCGAGACCCGCCGCGTCGTCCTTCGCGCTATTGATTCGCAGGCCGGTAGACAGTCTTTCGAGAGACTGGTTAAGCAAACCCTGCGAACGACCCAAGTTGCGTTGCGCATTAAGCGAAGCAACATTTGTATTGATCGTAAGTGCCATTGTTTAACTCCTATTAAATTAACCCGGTCTGCTAATGCCGCCGGACATCAATGCCAGGGCCGCGATATCCTTTCAAGACCTCCGTACAGTGGGGTTATCGGTAGCTGGAAGCGAACCTTTAGGGCTAATTCAGGGATTGGGCGCAGGCTGCAGCCGGTGCGCCGGCAGCTAATGAAAAAACTTTAGCGCGAATGTCGAAAACTGTGACGCGATGCGCCGGATTTCATTCGTTATGATCAGAAGTAATTGAACAGCGAAAGCGACTGCGTGCGTACGAAAGACCTCTGCGCGGCTTCCAGCGTACTGACTTCCAGGCTCAGGCGCGACAGCGCCTCGGCATAGTCGAGGTCCTCGATGTCGGCCAGAGTCTCGCGAAACGTCAGCTCCAGGGCGCCATTGCTGTCGAGTTGGTTCTCAATTGCGGATAAACGAGATCCAACCTGTACGCGCACATCCAGTATGTTGCCGATCGCCTGGTCGATATTCTGTAACCCGGCGTTGACCGCGTTATTCAGGCTTGCCCGGGCGACCGGGCTGTCGCCACTCTGCTCCACAGCGGCCGCGACGTCTTCGACCATCGAGAAGACGTCCTGGAAACGGCTCGGCGCCACATTGAACTCGTCACCGGCCTCGGGCTGGCCGTCGATCGAGAACTCGATACCGCGGAACGCAAGCGTCTCGCCCGACTCGAAGGTTCCCGTCGTTACGACCGCGGCGGCCGCATCGAGTACTTCGTAATTCGTCTGGTCGATGAAGCGAACCGTGTACTGGCCCTGGTCCCACGCCACCGGATCGACGAGACTGCCGACGCCCAGCACGCCGGTTCCCGTGTTACCGCCCGCCGGTGAAGTCGTGAACGTGCCGTTGCCGTTGCGAATGTTAAAGAAGATCGCGGCGCCGGAGTCACCATCGGGTACCTGCCGACCTTCCCCGATCTGGATCAGCCGTTGTCCCTGGTCACCGTTGTACTGGAAGGCCGCAGATACCCGAGTGACTGGCGTTGTCCCTTCGAGATTGCCCGAAAACAGGAAACGGCCACCGGCATCCTTCTGGTTAGCAATCTGCACCATCTCGTCAAGCGCCTGGCGCATCTCGATGGCGATGAGCTTGCGCGATTCGACACTCTGCGTAGCATTGTTGGCCTGCAGCACCAGTTCGCGTACCCGCTGCAGCGAATTGTTGACGGCGCCCAGCGCCGATTCCTCACGGCTTAGCCGATTCGTCGCAATAGTGGAGTTGCGTTCAAACTGATCGAGCCGCCCTATCGACTCGCGTAATTCGAGGGCACGCGACGCCGCGATCGGGTCATCCGACGGCGTGAGAATGCGCCTTCCACTTGAGATCTGCCGCTGCGTGAAATCGATAGCCTGCTGCAGGCGTAGCATCGCGCTCTGACCCGCTTGAAACATGCCACTCGTCGACACTCTCATTGCTATCTCCTTGTCGCGGCGATCAGCGTATCGAACATCGTACTCACGACTGCCACGATCTGCGCGACGGCCTGGTAAGACTGCTGAAACTTGATCAGGTTCGCCGCTTCTTCATCGAGGTTAACGGCCGATGTTTGCGAAACTGCATCCTGGGCATTGGTTAGCACGACGCTCTGCGCGTCTACGTTTGCCTGTAACTGGCGCGAGGTTGCGCCGACGTTCGACACCAGTCGACCGTAGTTCTCGTTGATGCTGATCGCGCCGCCGTCGAGTATGCCGACTGATTGAATTGAGGCCATCAGCAGGCCGTTGCTGTTGTCGCCCGCCGCGCCATAGTTCGCTTCGATCGTAAACTGGTCGCCCACAGAGGGCGTGCCGCTGATCGTCACCGAACTGCCGTTAATGACTATCGGCGCACCGTCGGTATAGGCGAACGCACCGGCCCCATTGACGCTGTAAGTCCCCGGCCCGGTGAACTCGATCACGGCCGCGGTCAGTAATGCCGGATCGGTGCGGTCGAACACGCTCGCAGGGCTGATGGTCGCGTCGCCGATGTTGCCCTGGGACACGGCCGAGCGAGTCGGCGCAGCCATCGCGATTGCCTGCGGATCAGTGATGACGTTGCGAATGGTCCCAGCGGCATCCTGCCCGGTACGGACGAGCAACCGATCGCCAGCGGCAGGCGCGCCACCGACCACAATACTGATGCCGTCACCGACGAACGGATCGCCGGCGGTGCCTGTCCCCGACAGCGGAATTGCCTGGCCCGTGTCGGCTCTCGTCAGACTGTAAGCCGCACCATCGTACTCGAGCACGTAGTCGGCGCCGGTCAGCTGGCCAAGGTCCGTAACGGCTACCGTAGCGGTCGGCGTTCCCGCGTTGTAGCCGGACGCCAATACGGTCGGCGGCGCCAGGCTGAACAGGTCGCCTCCGAGGTTGCCGCGCAGGTCCATGCCCGAAGCGTGCTGTTCGTTGAGTGAGGCCGTCAGCGCCGTCGCCGTCTGTCCCAGCGACTGTCGTGCAGGGTCGAGCATGTTGGAGCGGAAGTCGAGGAGTCCGCCGAGAGCGCCGCCGGCCGCGGACGTATCGATTGGCGAGTTTCCGGCCGAACCCTGGTAGACGATCTGCGGGCGTGTCAGGTCGAACTCGGATCCGGTCACGGCAAGCTTGTCTGCGCGGGCACCGAGCACCAGCGACTGGCCCGAGCCTATGAACACGCTCATTGTGCCGTCATCCTGAACTGTCGTCTGAACGGCGACCTGTTCCGAGAGCTCCAGCACGAGCCGATCCCGCTCATCGAAAAGGTCGTTGGGCGGCGTCGGTGCGTTGTACGCAAGCGAGATCTTGTCATTGACGTCGGCAATCGACTCTGCGATCCGGTTGATATCGTCGACAGCCAGCTTGATACGGGAATTGACTTCGGAGTCCAGGTTGTCGAGCTGCGAATCGAGCGACTGAAAACGGGCCGCGAGACCTTCTGCTTCACCGACCAGTACCTGTCGTACCGCGATCGACGACGGATCATTGGCAAGATCCTGCATGGCGTTGAAGTACGACTGCAGGCCACTGTTGAGGCCGGCATCGGTATCGGCAAGCAGCACGTCCATTCGATTGGCCAGCGTGTTCAGGGCGTCGAAACGTGCGAAGCCCGTTGTCGACGAGCGCAGCTGCTCGCCCTGTATCGCATCATAGATACGTTTGACCGTCGAGATCTGCGTACCGCCACCAACGTAGCCGCTCCCCGCGCCGCCCCCGACACGCGCACTGAATTCAGCAACCTGCCGGCTGTACCCCGGGGTATTCGCGTTGGAGATGTTGTGGCTCGTCACCTGCAGGGCGCGTTGAAACGCGAGCATCCCGGTGAGGCTGGTATTTAATATGTCTGGCATCGGTTTCCCCTGCTGTCAGCCGACCGCATTAGTGAGCACGTACTGACAGTGAATTGGGTATCGGCCGGGACGCAGAATTCTTGAGTTCCCGGATCACAGATTGCATCGTCGGACTCTCGAGGATGCTCGTCAGCTTGTCGGCATACTCAGGATCGGTCGCGTATCCGCTCGCCTGCAACGCACCCGCGAACCCGGCCGCATCGTTCCCATGGCCATGCACCGTGGAGTAACGCGGATTGTCCGTCAGGAACTTCGTGTAGTCATCAAAGGTCGAGCCGATATCGTCATAGGCGCGAAACTGCGCGCGCTCCTTGCGCGGCACGCCGTTCGCGAATTCGAGTGTCTGCTTCGACACCTGGTCGCCCCGCCAGCCGCCGCCGGCCTTGATCCCGAACAGGTTGAAGCTGCTGCTGCCGTCCTTGCCCGACATCACGTGGGCACCCCAGCCGGTCTCGAGCGCCGCCTGGGCCACGATGGCTTCAGGCGCGACGTCGAGTTTTCTGCCGGCACGCTCTGCGTGCGGCCAGATGTCACGGGCGAATTTTTTCGGGTCCGACCAGGCGGGTTCGGCGGTCTCGGTCCTGGTGAGCTTCGACGCCTGCTCCCCGCCCAGTTGCCGCACGAGCATGTCCGCAAGGCCGATGCCTTTGCCGCTCGCCATTTCGAGCGCCAGCTGCTGATCCATCATGCCCTGGTACATCTCGTGCTGATCGCTCTTGCCGAATATCGGATCTCCCAGCGATGCCTCGCGCATGCTTTTTAGAATGGTCTGCAGGAACAACGCCTCGAACTGACCCGCCACCTCCCGGAGCGCGGCAGGATCCTTGTTATCCGCCGCGGCACGAAGCCCGGTGAAGTGTGCAAAGTCGGTTATGGATGCGGTCATCGCGGTGCTCGCAGCTAGATCACGATGAGTTCGGCGCGCAGCGCGCCAGCCTGTTTGAGGGCCTCGAGAATCGCCACGAGGTCGCCCGGCGCCGCGCCAACGCGGTTTACGGCCTGGACGATCTCGTCGAGGCTGGTGCCGGGTTCGAACAGGAACATGCTGCCTTCCCCTTGATCGATACTGATTTCCGAACTGGGCGCGATGACGGTGCGACCACCGCCACCGAAAGGCGCGATGGGCTGGCTGACGTACGGCGATTCGCTGATCGAGACGACCAGTGAACCGTGCGACACGGCAGCCGCCGTGACTCGTACGTTGTCACCTATGACGACCGTGCCGGTCCGGGAATTGACGATAACGCGAGCCTGGACTTCGCCGGGCTGGACCTCGAGGCCTTGCAGCGCCGATACGAACGCTGTGCGCTGCGCCGGATCCGCGGGCGCGCGCACGCTCACCGAGACCGCGTCGATCGAGTGTGCAGTGCCCGGCCCCATCGTCTTGTTGATCTGGTCCGCAAGCCGGTTCGATGTCGTGAAGTCGGGTGTATTCAGGTTCAGGACAATGGCTTCGCGCGTCAGGAAGTCCGAAGGGACAGAGCGTTCGACCGTGGCGCCATTGGGAATACGGCCGGCGCTCGGTACATTGACGACGATCCTCGAGCCGTCGTCGGCACTGGCGCCGAAACCGCTGACCACGAGATTGCCCTGGGCCAGTGCGTACACGTTACCGTCCGCACCGCGCAAGGGCGCCATTATCAGTGCGCCGCCACGCAGGCTCTTCGCATTACCGATCGACGATACGGTCACGTCGATCGTCTGCCCCGGTTTGGCGAACGGCGGCAGCTCGGCATGCACCGTGACGGCCGCCACGTTCTTGAGCTGCAGGCTCACGCCGGGCGGAATCGTGACGCCGAATTCCGTCAGCATGTTGATGATGCTTTGTACCGTGAACGGTGTTTGCGTCGTCTGGTCACCCGTACCGGTCAGACCGACAACGAGGCCGTAGCCGGCGAGCTGGTTACTTCTAACGCCCGCAACGCTGGCCAGGTCCCTCACCCGATCAGCCATCGCCTGCTCGGCGAAAAACGCTGCAATGAACAACGCCACCAGGGCGAAGCGTCCCAGCGATTTACGTGCTCTGTAAGTTAGCGACATCATGTCGTCCTCTGGCTAGTACGGGTGGAACATGGAATTGAAAAAGCGAGAAATCAGACCCATGCGATTGGCTGCCGCGAGGACACCCTTGCTGCTGTAGCTGATCTGCGCGTCGGCTATACGAAACGATTCGATCGCGTTATCGGTACCGACATCGTCCGGACGAATAATGCCCGAGAGACGGATGAACTCGCGCCCCTGGTTCAGCGTTAGCCACTTCTCGCCGCGAATCCTGAGATTGCCATTCGGGAATCGTTCCACGACGGTTACCGTGATGTCGCCAACGAGACTGTTACTCTGGCTGCTCGAACCTTCGCCATCGAACGTCGACTCGCCACTAAGGGAGCCCTCGAACAGCGGCCTGCCGTTCTTTGTCGGCTGACGGCCGAAGATTGTCGGGTTGGCGAGCGTCGCCTCCGTGTTCTTCGACGTCGAAGTCGCCGAGTTCTTGCTCGCGTTGGTCTGCTCCCTGAGCCTCACGGTAAGGATATCGCCGACGCGCATTGCCTTGCGATCCTCGAACAAGCGCACGTCGGCGCCGTCGTTGTAGATCGACCCGCTGGTTGGCGGGCTGAACTCAGGCTGCGACGGGTATGGCGGCTCGAAGCTCTCCGTGTGGATCGGAACGCTGCCACAGCCCGCAACGAGCAACACTGCGGAGACTATGAGCACCATCCTGTGGCAGTTACGAGTCATGATCGGTCCTAGAGGTTATTGTTGATGTACTGCATCATCTGGTCGTTGGTCGAAATCGCCTTGGAGTTCATCTCGTAGGCGCGCTGGGTCTCGATCATGTTGACGAGCTCGGACACGACGTTGACATTCGAGCCCTCGAGCGCACCCTGGTTAAGCGAGCCCAGGCCATCGAGACCCGGAGTCCCGGGCTGAGCCGTGCCGCTCGACGCGGTCTCGATGAAGAGATTCTCACCGACGGGCTGCAGGCCAACGGGGTTGATGAAATCGGCAATTTCCAGCGTGCCGACCTGGGTGGTCTGTGTCTGCCCCGCCGTCTTGACCGACACGACACCGTCGAGTCCTATCGTGATCGACTGCGCCTGGTCGGGAATCGTGATACCGGGCTGCACGATGTAGCCGCTCGAGGTCACGATTTCGCCCTGGTCGTTGATCTGGAATGCACCGTCGCGCGTATAGGCGAGATCGCCGTCGGGCTTGAGGATCTGGAAGAATCCGCGGCCGTTGATTGCGACGTCCATCGCATTATCGGTCTGCAGGACGCTGCCCTGCGTGAAGAGCTTCTCGGTAGCGACGACGCGCACGCCCGTGCCGAGGTTCATGCCCGAAGGCAACATCGTGTCCTGGGAACTCTGTCCGCCGGCCTGCCGCACGTTCTGGTACAGCAGGTCTTCGAATACAGCTCTGCCCTGCTTGAATCCGGTCGTATTGACGTTCGCGAGGTTATTCGACACAACCGCCATGCGCGTCTGCTGCGCATCGAGCCCTGTCTTGGCAACCCATAAAGCCTGGTTCATTTCAAATCTCCCTGGCGCCGGACCTAGCCGAGCCTCATTAGTTGTGCCGCGGTGTCGGCGTTTTCCTGTGTCGTCTTGATGACGTTGACCTGCATCTCGTACTGGCGCGCGAGCTCGATCATGTTGACGAGCGTCTTCGCGACATTAACGTTGCTGAGTTCGAGCGCACCGGATGTGAGTTTCACGGTCGCATCGGCGGTAGTGACGCCCTCCCCATCCATGCGCAGCAGTCCCTCTTCGCCTTTCTGCAGCATCGTGAGATCCAGCTTGACCATCTTGATGCGATCAACGATGGCGAGCGTCTCAGGTCCCTGGTCGAGCGGCTGGATCGAAATCGTGCCATCGCCACCGATCAACAGGGATTTGTGCGGCGGGATAGCCACGGGGCCACCGTTACCCATAACCAGGTGGCCGGCGCCGGTCGACAGGAGACCGCCCGGCTCGATACGCAGGTCACCCGCTCGCGTATACGCCTCCGTACCATCTGGCGCCTGGATCGCAATGAAGCCGCGGCCCTGAATTGCGACGTCGAGATCGCGGCCGGTATTCGTTATGGGGCCCTGGGAAAAGTCCGTGCCATAGGATTCGACCACGGCATTCACTCGCGTCTCCACACCCGGACCCTCGATCGGTACGGAACTGAACGAATGCAGGTCCGCCCTGAAACCGGTCGTGGAGACGTTGGCGAGATTATTACTGTTGATAGCCTGCGCATATTCAGTCTGCTTGGCGCCGGTCATCGCGAGATAGAGCATTTCATCCATAGTCGAAACCCGTCATTACCTGTTCAGCCAGTCACCTAGCGGATATTGATGACTGTCTGTGTGATCGTGTCATTGGTCTCGATGGCCTGCGCATTCGCCTGGAAGTTGCGTTGCGCTGTGATCATCTGCACGAGCTGTGCCGTCAGATCGACGTTGGAGGCCTCGAGCGCACCCGACTGGATGTTGCCGAACGATGCGGTGCCCGCTTCACCCAGCAATGCGTCGCCGGACTGGAAGGATTCGCCCCAGGTCGTGTCGCCGAGCTGTTGCAGACCCTGCGGATTGACGAAGTTCGCCAATGCGAGCTTGCCGAGCGAGGTCGACTGGCCGTTCGTGAAGCGAGCGAACACGACGCCCTCGGCGTCGACACTGACACCTGTCAGTCGTCCCGTCGTGAATCCGTCCTGCGACAGCGAGTTCACGCCGAAGCTATCGCCGAACTGTGTCGCCGAAGCGAAGTCGATCGACATGTTGATATCGTCGGCACCCGTGGTTGGCGTATAAGCACCCAGCGCCATCAGGCCACCCGGCGGCGAATTCAATGTGCCGTCCGGGTTGAAAATGACCTGGGCTGCGCCCGCGACCGCCGTGCCGTCGATCTCGATCTCCGTATTCCAGGTATTCGCCGCGGCGTCCTTGACGAAGTACACGGTCGCCGTGTGGGCCGCACCCAGGGAATCGTAGACCGTTACCGAGGTCGTATGATTGAAACTGCTCGGGTCCAGCGGATCGAAGACCGGGTTCGCAGGCAGCGCTGCATTGGCCGGCAGGTTGATGCCAAACGACGCGCGCGTCGTCGCCTCGGGCGGATTCGAGCCAATAGTGAGCTGCAGGTCCTGTGGTGTGCCCGTGTTAAACAGGTTGTTACCCGCATAGGGGTATGCCTGCAGCCGCTGGCCCTGTGCGTTGGTGACGTAGCCGTCGCGGTCGATGCCGAATGCGCCTGCACGCGTGTAGCTGCGGGCACCGTTGTCGCTGATCACGAAAAAGCCTTCTCCGCCGATCGCGAGATCGAGCGCGTTATCGGTGAAATCGATATTGCCCTGCGTAAACTGCTGCGCGATGGCCGACAGGCGAACGCCGCTGCCCGCTGCGCTCGAGCTGACGCTCTGCGTGCCGACGGCAAATACTTCGGCAAACTGAGCGCGCGACATCTTGAAGCCCGTGGTATTGACGTTGGCGACGTTGTTCGCCGTCACGCCGAGGTCCGCTGATGCGGCGTTGAGTCCGCTGAGTGATATTGCAAATGACATACTGTCTCTCCTTGCTGAGTTCTGCAGGTCCTTATCCGATAATTTGGTAAACCTGGCCGAGTGGCATCGCCTGCCCGCCCGCGAGGTTCAATGTCATGCCTTCTCCAAACTGGCCCAGCGTGACACTCTGAATTTCTGCCTCGATAACCGTCGGCGCGCTCTCTACATTGGTTCCACGGAGCACGCGCGCCGAGACCTGGTAATAGCCGCTGCCGGCGAATTCGCCCGATGAGTCCCTGCCATCCCAGGTGAACTCCGCGAGCCCCGGCGGCTGCTGGCCGAGGTCCAGCCTCCGTACGAGTTGTCCGGACGGGTCGGTAATATCGATCTGTACGCTGCCGGCACTCGACTGGAGCTCGATACCGCCTTTCATAGGCTCGCCGGCTTCGAGATGACCGATGTCCGTCACGGCCAGTACCTTGTGGCCCACGAGACCGGCGGCCTGTAAGGCCTGGTTGTCCTGCATCGATCCGGCCAGTCCGGCAAATGCGGAGTTGAGCGACGAGATGCCGTTGACGGTGCTGAACTGTGCGAGCTGCCCCAGGAACTCGCCGTTGTCCATCGGCTCGAACGGGTCCTGGTTCTGGAACTGCGTAATCATCAACGTCAGAAAATCGTCCTGCCCGAGACTGTCTTTTGCCTTGTTCTCGGGCACCGGCGCGATATTCTGGAAATCTTCAATGGGTCCAAGCGATGTCATGTCATAGCCTCATTCGGTGTTAGCGCCCCAGCGAAAGGGTCTGCAGCAGCAGATCCTTGCTCGTGTTGATCATCTCGACATTGTTCTTGTACGAACGCGACGCCGACATCATGTTGACCATCTCCTCAACCGTGTTGACGTTGGTCGCATAGACATTGCCGTCCCTGTCGGCTTCGGGATGATCGGGCAGATAGCGCATCTCCAGCGGTGTGGTGCTCTCGAGAATGCCGTCGAGCCTGACGCCGGCGACACCCTGCTGGTCGGCCAGCGAACTACTGAAACTCGAAAAGATCGGCTGCCGCGCGCGATACACGAGGCCGGGATCACCGCTGACACTGCCCGCATTCGCGAGGTTGCTCGCCGTGACGTTCATGCGTACGGACTGGGCATTCATCGCGCTGCCCGCAACATCAAAAACCTTGAAAAGCGACATCAGTCACCTCCTTTCAGCGCGTACCGAATGGACCGGATGTGTCCGTCGAGAAATGCCAGGCTCGCGCGATACTGCACCGCGTTCTCGGCAAAGGCGGCCTGTTCCATGTCCATCGATACGGTATTGCCGTCGAGCGACGGCTGCATCGGCACTCGGTACATCGTGCGCGCGCCGATGTCGTTGCTTCCCCACGCCTGCTTGTGCAGGTCGCTGGTTCGGGTCAGGCTCAGGCTTTCTTGCTGCACGCCCTTCAATGCGGTGCTGAAATCGAGATCGCGCGCCTTGTAATTGGGTGTGTCGGCATTCGCAATATTCGATGCCAGCACCTGGTTTCGCAGTGCGCGAAAGCGCAACGCCTGACCGTGATGTGTTAACGCAGATGTTTCCATTGCCTGTATTCCCGGAATTGATCTCCTGCCAACCTCTATGCAAAGCGTGTGCCAACTTGATCGTGACACCGGCTAAAGCGCGTCAGACGCCGGCCGATAAACAATAGTCCCCTCGCCCCGCAGCCACGCCGGCAATTCGTTGCCGCCGTCGGCAATTCCGTGCAGCCCCTCCGGAGACCCTTGAAATAGCGCGTAAAACACACTGGCACGGCAATTGCATTACGTGTTGGCAAGAGAAATTCCTGCGCCGCGGAACGATCGTGGCGCGAACCGGCCGGCAAACGGCGATACGTTGCTACTGCTGGCTTTGCGAACGGGAGAGTTACCGAACAATGGCGGTACCCACGTTATTTATCGTCAGGAAATTGACGGCCTGCCGGAGCCGGCGACGTAATTTCGACGCGCTGCTGGCCGCGATGCTGCTCGCAATGCTGCCTGCTGCACACGCTGCCACTACTGATTGGCAGCCAACCGGCGAAATCACCGCGGCGGCGGAAGATTTTCTACAGAGCCGGCTCGGCGACTCGGCGCGCCGCACGACGGTCGAAGCCAGCGCGCTCGACCCTCGACACCTGCTCGCCTACTGTTCGCAACCCATAGAACCTTTTCTCCGTCGCGGCACCAAGATCACGGCAAGAACCATCGTCGGTGTGCGCTGCAGCGGAGAAAAACCCTGGAAAATATATGTACCCGTCAACGTGATCGTCACGG
>Ga0265306_10000014_pt1 | contig 58908 bp, 50 predicted proteins | sample Helome_3_FD_192493 | JGI IMG/M metagenome (GOLD analysis project Ga0265306, IMG submission 192493) | Marine sediment microbial communities from subtidal zone of North Sea - Hel_20160420 (Illumina Assembly) | ecosystem: Environmental > Aquatic > Marine > Subtidal zone > Sediment ... | reverse complement strand
ATCTCGCCTCGCCCCTTGGCAGAATCGAGACCAATCGAGAAGGCCTTTGATATTCGCTTCATAAATCGCTGCAGGACACCTCGCAACTCCTCGTCCTGTGGCGCGAGCTCCATGGCCGTGTGCACGAACAGGCAGCCCTTGTATTCGCGATCGCAGCCTCGGTATTCATCACCGCAAAGATCGTCGATGCGCTCCTGGAAGATGGCCCGTATATGATCCAGCGACGCGCCCGGCTCGAGCAGTCGCAGGAACGATTTCTTGCCCATGCTCTCGGCATATTGTTCGAGGGCCTGCTCGAAGAGTTCGCGCTTGCTGCCAAACGTGCCATAGATGCCGTAGCGGCTTACGCCCGTGGCGCGGACGATATCCTCCATCGAGGTATCGGAGTACCCCTTGGTGGAGAACAGGTCGACGACGTGCGATAGCGTCGTTGCCGGATCGAATGCGCGTGCTCTTACCATGGCAAAACAGAATACTCATTCTGACTCATCCTGTCAAGCACCTACTCTGCGCGCAGTGGGATCCTCAGAATGATTGGTCCGGAAAGGTCCTCCGGAAGCCGGTTATCGCGGTCGAAGCGGTTCCAGTGGCTGTTTGCTACAAAGTAGAAATCTTCGCCTCGAACGAACCCCAGCGTCGGCTCGTCAAACTCCTCGAGATTCGACGCGAGCGTACGACCCGCGACGATCGACAAACCGTCCCTGGCAAGTTTCATTGCCGTGACACGATGCGGTCGAATACCGTTCTGGATCGCGATCAGCTCGTTGCCGTGGCGATACAGGCCGTCGATCCCGTAGTCGGTAATATTGGCCGCGATCGCGATCTTGTCGATGGCGCCATCACCGAGCGAGACACGATACAGGCCGCCGATGTAATCGGCGACATACAGGTAGCTTGCCGTACTGTCGAGCACGAGTCCCTGTGGCGAACCGAATACACCCTGGTCGACGAGCGACTCGAAGACGCCGCTGCCAGGAGTGTAGCGGTAGACCATTCCGGTCAGGCTGTCCGTCGTATAGAGCACACCGTCCGGAGCCAACACCAGGTCACCGAGCACCTGTTCGCCATCGGCTTCGGGCAACAGGCAACGCTCGGAGACAGCCCTGGTCTCGAGATCCAGCCGAAACACCCCACTGCTGCCGACCTGCTCCCCGGCATCGTCGAATTGCGGCACGGCGGCACTGGTGAACCAGAGACCGCCATCGTCGTCGAAGCGCATGCCGAAGACACTCCAGTGCCCGTTTTCCGGTGTGCTGAGCACATCGGGTTCCTCGCCGAGGCGGACGAGTTGCCCGTGGCGGATGCTGCCCAGGTAGAAGCGTCCGTTCGGGTCGGCCGCTATGCCCTCGGGTATGAAGTCCGGATTGTCCAGCGTCGCGACGACCTCGGCAAAGCCGATCGGCTCGTAAAGGCGCTGAACCGCGGCGGCGTAGTCACCCCACTCGAGGAGATTTTTCAAATCCGCAAATTCGTCGATGTCGGCTACGCCAAAATCGACGCCGACTGCAAGCAGGTCGCGCAGCGTAGCAAGCGATGCGGACGGATCGCCGTCGAGCGCCTCTGCCAGCGCGAGATTAAAGAGCGCACCCGGGTAACCCGGGCGGGCCGCGAGTGCCTTGCCTGCAGCCTTCCGCATCGCCGCAAAGTCGGCCTGCTGATAGGCGCCGACCATCTCCGTTCGGGCATCCGCGTAATCGTCGGCCTGGGCCGGATGGATCGCGGCCGCCAACAGCAGAAGAACCAATGACCCTTTCTTGCTCAATATTTTCATCCGCGCCATGATGACGTGATAATCAGGAGTCTGTTCCCATGAGACAAACACTGTCAATCGTCGTTCTGTTTTTCCTCGCGTCATGCGGACGCGACGAATCCTGTTGCATCGTGGAAATTATGGTCGCGGTCCCCGATAACACGGGCGAGGTGTTTGTGACCGGCAACCTCCCCGAGCTGGGCCCGTGGTCGCCGGACGTCTACGCGATGCAGGGCGACGGCAACGAACGAACTGCCAGCATCGATGTACCTCTGGGCACCGCGTTCGAGTACAAGTTCACGCTTGGCAGCTGGGCGCGCGAGGCGGTCGACGCAGATCTCGCTCCGCTCGCGAACTACAAGCTCGATGTCGACACCGACCAGGCCGTGCATCACGTGATCGAGGGATTCAAGCCCGACCCGATCGTATTCATCAGGGACTGGCAGGGGTCCGGCGTCAAGGGGACGCTGGTGTACTGGACCGACGTCTCATCCGCGTTCCTGGGACCAGCGCGTCACGTGAGTATCTGGTTGCCACCGGGCTACGACGGCGAAAGAGAAACCCCCTACCCCGTGCTTTACATGCACGACGGCCAGAACCTGTTCGATCCACGGCTCGGCGGAGCGCAGGGCGACATCTGGGACGTCGACGATGCGGTCGTGAATCTAGTGGAACAAGAGAGGATACCGCCGATCATTGTCGTCGGCGTCTGGAACTCCGACGAGCGTATGACCGAATACTCCCCGTGGCACGACGCGCCGGACTACGCGCGCTTCCTGATCGAGGAACTGATGCCGCGCGTCAACGAGGCGTTCAATACGGCGACAGGACCAAAGAACACTGCGGTCATGGGATCGTCGATGGGCGGCCTGCTGTCGTACTACCTCGTCACCTATCACCCCGACGTGTTCGGCAGCTGTGGCTGTGTGTCGAGCGCGTTCGTACTTTCCGAAGCGCTGATTGCCAACCGGGTTCCGCAGTTCGAAGATGGCCAGTCACCCGACGAGACGCCATACATTGTGCGCGACATCGAGGCCGGCCTGGGGGTCCCAGGCACTGTTCGCTACTGGTTCGACTACGGTACGATCGGCGGCGACGCCAACTATCATGAACCGCATGAACGCCTGCGCGCATGGCTGCTCGAGCAAGGGCTTGTACCCGGCGAGGATTTCGTCATACGTGTGTACGAAGGCGCCGATCACAACGAGGCCGCATGGGCCGCGAGGCTGGAAGATCCGCTCTTGTTTCTATACAGCGACCGCGACTGAAAGCGCGGTCCGGACGCCCGGGTCGTAGCCCAGGTTCGGCGCCAGCCACTTTTCGGCCTCCGCGACAGTCATTTCCTTGCGCTCCGCGTAGGACACCACCTGGTCGCGATCAAGCTTGCCAACCGCGAAGTACTTCGCGTCGGGGTGCGCAAGATAGAACCCGCTGACCGCGGCCGTGGGATACATGGCATAGGAGTCGGTGAGTCGTAGCCCGATGCTCTCCTCGACACCGAGCAGTTGCCAGAGCTTGGCTTTCTCGGTGTGATCCGGGCATGCCGGGTAACCGGGCGCGGGACGTATGCCAGTGTATTTCTCGGCGATTAGTGCCTTGTTATCGAGCTGCTCATCGCTTGCATAGCCCCAGAATTCGCGGCGCGTTTTTTCGTGCATGTACTCAGCCAGTGCTTCGGCGAGCCGATCGGCGAGCGCCTTGAGCACGATCGCACTGTAATCGTCATGCGCGGCCTCGAAGCGTTCGACATGCTCCTCGATGCCGATACCGGCCGTCACGGCGAATGCGCCGATGTAATCCGGCAGCCCGCTGTCGTCCGGCGCGATGTAATCGGCGAGGCAGGACTGCGGCTGCCCCGCGGCTTTCGCCCGCTGTTGCCTGAGATGCACGAGGCGATGATCGACGGACGCCCGTTCGGCATCGGCATAAATGGCGATGTCATCATGAGCGACCGAGTTCGCCGGAAAGAACCCCAGCACCGCACGCGCCTGTAGCCACTTTTCGTCGATGACCTTGTCGAGCATCGCGTTGGCGTCTTCAAACAGCGCGGTCGCAGCCTCGCCCACGGTTGCATCGTTCAGGATCTGCGGGAACTTCCCATGGAACTCCCAGGCATTGAAAAAGGGCATCCAGTCGATGTAGTCGCGGAGTGATGCCAGGTCGAGGTTTTCGAAAACCCGGCTGCCCGTGAACGCCGGCTGTGGCGGGGCGTAAGCGCCCCAATCACACTGGTGTTTCCTGCTGCGTGCCTGGGCGATCGACAGCTGCGGCGCCAGTCGTTTCTTGTTGGCGTGCTGGTCCCGGCGGCGCGCGTTGTCACGCCGGGTCTTGTCCACGAGCGCGTCCCGCGTGCCGGGCTCGATCAGGGCCTGGGCGACGCCCACCGAGCGAGACGCGTCTTTGACGTAAATCACCGGACCCTCGTAACAAGGCTCGATTTTGACTGCCGTGTGTGCCGGCGACGTCGTCGCGCCGCCGATCAATAGCGGCAATTCGAAGTCGAGACGCTGCATTTCACTGGCGACATGAACCATCTCGTCCAGCGACGGGGTAATCAGGCCGGACAAGCCGATGATGTTGGCGCCTTCGCGCTTCGCAGCCTCGAGGATCTTGTCGCAGGCAACCATGACGCCGAGATCGATCACCTCGAAGTTGTTGCACTGCAGTACGACGCCGACAATGTTCTTGCCGATGTCGTGCACGTCCCCTTTGACCGTGGCGAGCACGATCTTGCCGTTTGAACTCAGCTCACCGCCCTTCTCTTCCTCGATGAACGGCACGAGGTGACCTACGGCCTTCTTCATGACGCGTGCCGACTTGACGACCTGCGGCAGGAACATCTTGCCGGCCCCGAACAGGTCGCCTACGACATTCATGCCGGCCATCAATGGCCCTTCGATTACGTCGAGCGGTCGTTCGGTTGCCTGGCGGGCTTCCTCGGTATCATCGACGACGTATTCATCGATGCCGCTGACCAGCGCGTGTTCGAGCCGTTTATCTACCGCAAGCTCGCGCCAGGAGAGATCCTGCGCCCTGGCCGCGGCGCCGCTCGCCTGGCCCTTGTAGTTCTCGGCAACGGCCAGCAACTTCTCGGTCGCCTGCTCGTCACGGTTGAGCACCACGTCCTCCACCGCATCGCGCAGATCTGCGGGCAGGTCCTCGTAAATCGCAAGCTGACCGGCATTGACGATACCCATATCCATGCCGGCGCGTATCGCGTGATACAGGAACACCGAGTGGATCGCCTCTCGCACGACGTTGTTGCCACGAAACGAGAACGACACATTGCTCACGCCACCGCTGACGAGCGCATGCGGCAGGCTCGCTTTTATTTCCCTCGTCGCCTCGATGAAATCGAGTCCGTAGCTGGCATGCGTCTCGATACCGGTCGCCACGGCGAAGATGTTCGGATCGAAGATGATGTCGGCAGGGTCGAAGCCCACTGTCCTGGTCAGTACTTCATAGGAACGACGGCAGATCCCGATCTTGCGCTCCACCGTATCGGCCTGTCCCTGCTCGTCGAACGCCATGATAATGACGGCGGCCCCGTAGTCGCGGCAGAGCTGCGCCTGCTCGATGAATGCGTCTTCGCCTTCCTTGAGGCTGATCGAATTCACGACAGCCTTGCCCTGAACACACTTGAGTCCGGCTTCGATTACCGACCACTTCGACGAATCGATCATGACGGGCAAGCGCGCAACGTCAGGTTCGGACGCGATCAGGTCCAGGAATGTGACCATGGCCTGCTCGGAATCGAGCATGCCCTCGTCCATGTTGACGTCGATGATCTGCGCCCCGTTGTCCACCTGCTGCCGCGCGACGGCGACAGCCGCTGTGTAGTCATCGGCCTCGATCAGGCGCCGGAAAATCGCCGATCCCGTCACATTGCAGCGCTCACCGACGTTGGCAAACAGGTCGTCGGGACCGATATTGAAAGGCTCTAGGCCGGACAGGCGGCACTTGACGGTTAGCTCCGGTATGCGACGCGGCGTAACATCCTGCACGGCGCCCGCGATAGCGCGGATGTGCTCGGGACGCGTCCCGCAACACCCGCCCACGAGGTTGACGAAACCGCTCTGCGCGAACTCGCCGATGACCACTGCGGTCTGCCCGGGCGTCTCGTCGTACTCACCAAACTCGTTGGGCAGACCCGCATTCGGATGCGCGCTGACGCGTGTATCCGCAACGCGTGAGAGCTCGGCGACGTAAGGCCGCAGCTCGGCGGCGCCCAGCGCGCAGTTGAGGCCGATCATGAACGGGCTCGCGTGCCGCACGGAATTCCAGAACGCTTCTGTCGTCTGGCCGGACAGCGTGCGGCCCGATGCATCGGTGATCGTCCCGGAGATCATGACCGGTAGTTCGACACCCGTTTTCCTGAAACTGCGTTTCAGCCCGACGATCGCAGCCTTGGCATTGAGCGTGTCGAAGATCGTCTCGATCATCAGGAAATCGACACCACCTTCAATCAGCGCCTGTGCGGCTGTTTCGTAGGTGTCGGCCAGGTCGTCGAAACGGATATTCCGAAAGCCCGGGTCGTTGACGTCGGGAGAAATGGACGCCGTGCGGTTCGTGGGGCCAAGCACGCCGGCCACGTAGCGCGGACTGCCCGTCCTGGCGGCATGCGTGTCCGCAGAGGCGCGGGCGAGCCTCGCGGCGGCCGTGTTGAGTTCCGCGACCAGCCCCTCCATCCCGTAGTCGGCCATCGACGGGGCATTCGAGTTGAAGGTGTTGGTCTCGATGATATCGGCGCCCGCATCCAGGAACTGCGTGTGAATGTCGCGGATGATGTCGGGCCGCGTGATGGACAGCAGGTCGTTGTTGCCCTTGAGGTCGCTGTCCCAGTCGACGAATCGCTCGCCGCGGTAGTCGTCCTCACTCAAACCGTACGACTGGATCATCGTGCCCATCGCGCCGTCGAGAATCAGGATGCGTTCGTCCAGCGCCGCCATGAGTGACCCGATTCTGTCCTTGCGATCCATCACTGCCGTCCTAGGCCGCAACCTGCTTCGGCCGGACACCGAGCGCGTGGCAAATCGCGTAGGTCAGCTCCGAGCGGTTCAGCGTGTAGAAGTGGAATTCGTCGATACCTTCTTTCTGCAGCGCGCGAACCTGCTCGATCGCGACGCTTGCCGCGATGAGTTGGCGCGTGTCGACGTCATCCTCGAGACCAGCGAAGCGCTCATGAAGCCATGGCGGCACAGTCGCGCCACACATCTCGGCGAAGCGCTGCAGTTGCGGGAAGCGCGTGATCGGCAGGATTCCGGGCACGATCGACGACTCGATACCGGCTGCCGCGCAGCGATCGCGAAAGCGGAAGTACAGCTCTACGTCGAAGAAGAACTGCGTTATCGCACGCGACGCGCCCGCGTCGAGTTTGCGCTTCAGGTTGTCGAGATCGAACGCCGCGCCGGGCGCTTCGGGATGCACTTCGGGATATGCCGCGACCGATATGTCGAAGTCGGCGACTTTGCTCAGGCCCTCGACAAGATCCGTCGCGTATGCGTACCCGTCGCGCTGTGGCTGGTAAGGCCCGCTGTCCCTGGGCGCATCGCCCCGCAGCGCGACGAGGTGCCTTACGCCCATGTCCCAGTAGTCGCGCGCGATATCGTCGATTTCGCCGCGGCTCGCGCCCACGCAGGTCAGGTGTGGCGCCGGCGTCAGTTCCGTGTCCGCGATAATCCGCTCGACGGCCGTGTGTGTGCGTTCGCGCGTCGAGCCGTCGGCGCCGTAGGTCACCGATACGAACCGCGGCCCGAGATCGGCGAGCCGTTCGATCGACTTCCACAGCGTGGCTTCCATCTTCTCGGTATTGGGCGGAAAGAATTCGAACGAGACAGATGGCCTTTCTTCAGGAATATTGTTCATAGCAGTTTCTATTCAGGCGGCAGCCGACCGATGACCCGCCTTTGTTGCGACGGCCAGCAGCCACGCGGGTTGTTTGTCAGGAATGGAGCGCGGTGGTGCAAGGCGCAGTCCGGCGCCTGCGGCCAGTGCGGAAAGATCCTGCCTCAGCATATCGACGCCGCCACCATGCACCGCCGCAAGCAAAAATATGCGGCCACCGGGTCGCAACAACCGAATAGCCTCGTCCAGCGCCTTCGCCGGCGACCGTGCGTCCCGGAGGACATCGTCGAGTATCACGGTGTCGAATTCGTCATCGGCGAACGGCAGCGCATTCATGTCGCCCTGGCGCAGCGTACAGTTAGGCAGTCCGGCCAACAGCACCTCGGCTCGCGCGAGACGCCGCGCATCGGGATCGATATCGACGCCCACAACGCGTTGCGCTCGTGATGCCAACAGCTTGAGTAAGCGGCCCTGGCCGCAACCCACATCGAGCAAATCGCCGAGCGGCGCCGCCACCGTCAATTCGACGAGCGCCCGATGCAACTCGCGGTCCGATTCGACGACAGGTTCTGCCTCGTCCCCGGCACGCAGGGCTTGCAGGTTCGCGAGATCGCTCCGGAACTGCGGCTCCTCCCGGGGAAATAATGCGAGCAGGCGGCGCCGCGCGGCGGCGTCGCTACCGTGCGTGGGCACCCGGTAGTACACGAAATGACCATCGCGAAAGCGCTCGAGCAGATCCGCTGCGCAGAGCTGTTTGAGATGCTGCGAGATGCGCGGCTGGCTGTTACCCGTGACAGTTGTGAGCTCGGACACACTGCACTCGGCCGCGGCACACAAGGCTACGAGCCGGGAGCGTACCGGGTCGGCCAAGGCCTTGAACTGACTTAACAATTTGTCTGTCGAGGGTTTCATATAAATATATAAACATTTATTTATATTTAATGCCCAACAGTATACCTCACTATTCCCCCACCGACTACCGGGGCCCCGTGTTCACTCTCAAGTGAGCGGCCGAGATATTCTCCGCGACCGGCGCCAGTCGGTGGTGTTGTGTGGGGTGGTATTACTGAACGGAATCGGGTGCGGAGAAAACGCTGTCGGTGAACAGCCGCTCGACGTCCACGGCATCGAATAAACGCCGCCGCCCGCAGTATTCACAGATAACCTCGATGTCCCCGTGCCCCTCGAGCGCTTCACGCGCCTCGCGCTCGCCCAGCATCCTGAGCACGTCTTCGGTCTTGCGTGCGGTACAGCGACACCGGAAATTAACGTCGCGCGGCCGGTAAACGCGCACGTCGTCCTCCGCGAACAACCTGCCGATCAGCGGCATGCCGGCCTCGCCTGCGAAGTCCTTGCAACTCAGAGTCGCCGCAAGGTAGTGCAGCCGGTTCCAGTCATCCTCGTCAATGACCTGTCCCGGCACCTGTTGCAACAACAGGCCGCCCGCGATTTCCTCGTTGGCGACGAGCGCTACATGGCTGGGAACCTGCGCCGAGCGGACAAAGTAATGCTCCAGGCTCGCCGCGAGCGACTCGTCACTGATCTCGACGATGCCCTGGTAAGGCCGGTCGCCGGCATCGACGGTGACGGCACAATGAGCGTTGCCGGTCAGCTCTGCGAAATCGCGTGCGCCGTGGCCGGCATCGACCGAAGCCATACCGCGCAGTTCGAGTTCACTCGTGCACTGCATTACAAGCATGCGCAGTGCCGCGCCACCCTGGATCTGCAGCGTGATGGCGCCATCGAACTTGAGGCTTTGCGCAATGAGACCGGTCGCGGCCGCCGCATGTCCCAGGGTCTCGGTAACGAGGGCATCGTATTCGTGGTCGCGGAGCATGCGGCGCCATGAGCGCGACAGGTGGATCAACGCACCCCGTACCGGGATCGCCTCGAATCCAAACGGTATGACGTTGTCCGCGGGCATGCTAAGGCTTGAGTTTCTGCTTCAGTATCTGGTTGACCTGGCCGGGATTCGCCTGGCCGCGCGTCTCTTTCATCACCTGGCCCACGAAGAAACCGATCAGCTTGTCCTTGCCAGCCTTGTACTCGGCAACCTGGCCGGGGTTGGCCTCGATGACTTTGTCGACAGCCGCTTCGATCGCCGAACTGTCGGTGATCTGTTTGAGGCCCTTAGCTTCGATGATCTCGTCCGCCGAGCCCTCACCGTCCCACATGGCCTCGAACACCTGCTTGGCGATCTTGCCCGAGATCGTGTTGTCCGCGACCCGCGTCAGCATGCCCGCGAGCGCATCGGACGACACCTTGCTCTCGGCGATATCGAGCCCGTCGCGATTCAGCGCGCCGGACAGATCGCCAACTACCCAGTTGGCGACGAGCTGTGGTTTTGCGTCGGTAGCGGCGACGGTCGCTTCGTAGAAGTCAGCGACAGCTCGCGAGTTCGTCAGGATCGCCGCGTCGTCGGGCTTTAGCTCGTACTCATCGATGAACCGGTGGCGCTTCGCGTCCGGCAATTCGGGCAACTGCTGGCGAACGGTCTCGATGTACTCCGCGCTGATTTCAACGGGCAGCAGATCAGGATCCGGGAAGTAGCGGTAGTCGTTGGCCTCTTCCTTGGATCGCATCGGCCGTGTCTCGTCCTTGTCGGAATCGTAAAGGCGCGTCTCCTGGACGACCTTGCCTCCTTCCTCAATCAGATCGATCTGCCGCTCGATCTCGAAGTTGATGGCCTTCTCGACAAAGCGGAACGAATTGAGGTTCTTGAGCTCGGCGCGCGTGCCGAGCTCTTCCTGGCCCGACGGGCGTACGGAGACATTCGCGTCGCAGCGAAACGAGCCTTCCTGCATGTTGCCGTCGGAAATGCCGAGGTAACGCACGATCGAGTGGATCTTGCGCATGTACGCAACAGCTTCTTTTGCCGAGCGCAGATCGGGCTCCGATACGATCTCGAGCAGCGGAGTGCCGGCACGATTCAGATCGATGCCCGATGACCGGTCCAGGCCTTCGTGGATCGACTTCCCGGCGTCCTCCTCGAGGTGCGCGCGCGTGATACCGATACGTTTCTCCTCACCCTCCTCGTCGGTGATGAACAACTCGCCGTACTCGACGATCGGCAGCTCGTACTGGCTGATCTGGTAGCCCTTGGGCAGGTCCGGATAGAAGTAATTCTTGCGCGCGAACACGGAACGTGGCGCAACCGTGGCATCGACGGCCAGGCCGAACATCGCAGCCATGTGCACGACTTCCTTGTTGAGGACGGGCAGCACGCCCGGGTAACCCAGGTCCACCAGGCACGCCTGCGTGTTGGGTTCGGCGCCGTACGCCGTTGACGCGCCAGAAAATATCTTCGAACGGGTCGCAAGCTGCGTGTGGATCTCGAGACCGATGACCACTTCCCAGCCGGCGCTCATGCGAATGCCTCCGGACAGGCCGTATGCCAGTCAGTGACCTGCTGGTACTGATGCGCAAACCTCAGCAGCGTCTGCTCCTCGAAATGGTGCCCGACGAGGTGCAGACCAACGGGCAGGCCATCGACGAATCCGCAGGGCACGGACATGGCCGGCAATCCGGCCAGGTTGGCGCCGATCGTATAGATATCATTGAGGTACATCGTAATCGGGTCGTCGACCTTCTCGCCGAGCCGGAAAGCGGGTGTCGGCGCGGTTGGGCCGGCAATTACGTCAACATCGGCAAACGCTTTCTTGAAATCGTCGGCGATCAGGTGCCGTACCTGCTGCGCCTTGAGGTAGTAAGCATCGTAATAGCCCGCCGACAGCACGTAGGTGCCCGTCATGATGCGCCGTTTGACCTCGTCGCCGAACCCCTCGCCGCGACTGCGGCAATACAGGTCCCTGAGATCCTCGAAATCCTCGGCACGGTGCCCGAATCGGACCCCGTCGAAACGCGACAGGTTGGATGAGCATTCGGCTGGCGCAACCACGTAGTAGGTCGGCACCGAATAATCGATGTTCGGCAAATCGACCTCGACGGCCTCGGCACCGAGCGACTCGATGACCGCGATGGCCTCTTTCACGCGTTCGCCACAAGCGGCGTCCAGCCCCTCATCGAAGTGCTGGCGCACTATGCCGACCTTGAGGCCCTTGATCGATTCGCCGATACCGGCGACGTAGTCGGGCACCGGATGATCGATTGAGGTCGAGTCACGCTCGTCGAAACCTGCCATAACGCCCAGCACGCGGGCCGCATCTTCGGCAGTGCGAGCGATGACGCCGGCCTGGTCCAGGCTGGACGCGAACGCGATCATGCCGTAGCGCGATACGCGTCCGTAAGTTGGCTTGATGCCCACGGTACCGGTGAGCGCGGCCGGCTGGCGGATCGAGCCGCCCGTGTCGGTACCCGTCGCCGCGGGGGCGAGCCTGGCCGCGACCGCCGCGGCCGAACCACCTGACGAGCCGCCGGGCGTACATTCGAGGTTCCAGGGATTGCTGACCGGCCCGTAGAAACTCGTCTCGTTCGATGAGCCCATCGCGAACTCGTCCATATTGGCTTTGCCAAGCACAACGGCGCCCGCTGCGGCCAGCCTTTCGACGACGGTCGCGTCGTAGGGCGATATGAAGTTATCGAGCATCTTCGAGCCGCAGGTGGTCTTTACGCCCCGCGTGCAAAAGATGTCCTTATGAACGATCGGCAGGCCGTTGAGCACGCCGACATTGCCCGCCGCACGCGCTGCGTCGGCCGCCCTGGCCGCATCCAGTGCCGCGTCGGCCGTAACGGTCACGAACGCGTTGAGCTTCTCGTCATGTGCCTCGACGCGCTCGAGCAGGCCCGCGGTCAGCTCGACCGAGGTAAATTCGCCCTTTTCCAGACCGGCCGTGAGCTCGGTCATCGATTTCGAGTGCGTGTCCATCATTCGATGACTTTGGGAACGAGATACAGGCCGCCGGATACGGACGACGCATTTTGCTGGTAGCGGTCACGCTCATCGGCCTCGATGACCGCGTCCGACCGCAGCCTCTGGGCCACATCGAGGGGATGGGCCATGGGCACGACGCCCTCGGTGTCGGCTTCAGACAGGTGGTCGACGAAATCGACGATCTTGGAGAGCTTTTTGACGCTCTCGGCGTACTCTTCTTCGCTGAGTTCCAGCCGCGCCAGCATCGCGATGTGCTGGACCTGATCTTTACTGAGAGACACGGGGTAATTCCGGGGTTGGTAATTGGTTCTCGGGGTTATCTGTTGGTCCGCATTTCCGCGGGCACGCAATAATACACGCCGTCTTGTGCAATGTCGTGCGCATTGTTAGATTACGCCGTTAATCCTCTATCGAGATCCCGCCCCAACATGTTCAAGAATATCCTGGGTTATTTCTCCAATGACCTGTCCATTGACCTTGGCACTGCCAACACCCTGATTTACTCGCGGGGGCACGGCATCGTGCTCGACGAACCCTCGGTTGTGGCGATTCGTGAGGATTCGGGGCGTGGCGGGCGCATCGTGGAAGCTGTAGGGGCCGAGGCAAAGAACATGCTCGGGCGCACACCGGGCAACATCACCGCGATCCGTCCGCTCAAGGACGGCGTTATCGCAGACTTCACGGTCACCGAGAAGATGTTGCAGCACTTCATCCGCAAAGCGCACCAGTCGCGCTATTTCCGCCCGAGTCCGCGGGTCCTGATCTGCGTGCCGTATGGCTCGACACAGGTCGAACGCCGCGCAATCCGTGAGTCGGCAGAGGGCGCGGGGGCAAGAAAGGTACACCTTATAGATGAGCCCATGGCGGCGGCCATCGGCGCCGGCATGCCCGTGCACGAGGCACGCGGCTCTATGGTGCTGGATATCGGCGGTGGTACGTCAGAAGTCGCGGTCATTTCGCTGAACGGTATCGTGTATGCCGCTTCCGTGAGGATCGGCGGAGACCGTTTCGACGAGGCGATCACCAACTACGTGCGCCGCAACTACGGAATCCTGATCGGCGAGGCAACCGCCGAGCGCATCAAGCACGAGATCGGTTCGGCGTTCCCGGGCCAGGAGGTACTCGAGATTTCGGTCAAAGGCCGCAACCTGTCCGAAGGCGTGCCGCGCAGCTTCACGCTCAACTCCAACGAGATTCTCGAAGCGCTGCAGGAACCGCTGCAAGGTATCGTCGGCGCGGTCAAAGAGGCGCTCGAGCAGACACCGCCCGAGCTCGGCGCCGACGTCGCCGAGCGAGGCATCGTGCTCACGGGTGGCGGCGCGATGCTGCGCGATCTCGACAAACTGCTCATGGAAGAAACCGGCCTCCCGGTGGTCATCGCGGACGATCCGCTGACCTGCGTGGCTCGCGGCGGCGGCCGGGTAATCGAACTGATCGATGAACACGGTCCTGCGGTGTTCGGCCTGGAGTGAATGGTCGCATCCCGGGGAAATAACACTAATCCAGCCCGCATACCGGCGCTGGGCATCCGGCTCATCGCACTCACGCTCATCAGCATCCTGCTGATGTACCTCGACCATCGCCATAATCACCTCGATAACGTGCGCAAGGCCATCGGCGTCGCGGTATACCCCTTCCAGCTCGTCGTCGACGCGCCCGTTCGATTCTGGGCCTGGCTGGGCGAGTCGACCACTTCCCGTAACGAGCTGCAGCTCGAAGTCGGCCGACTCAAGGCCGAGCGCCTGCTTACGAACGCGCGCCTGCAACGGCTGACAGCACTCGAAGCCGAAAACGCTCGCCTCCGCGCACTGCTCGATGCACGTGGCAAAGTGCGCGACGAAGTGCGCGTTGCCGAAATCATGGCAGTCGACGCAAATCCTTACGAGCATAACCTCGTTATCGACATTGGCAGCCGCGATGGCGTCTACGATGGCCAGGCCATTGTCGATGCCGACGGTGTCGTCGGGCAGGTCATCGAGACCGGCATCATGACGTCGCAGGCAGTGTTGATCAGTGATACCGATCATGCGTTGCCCGTCGAAGTCAATCGCAACGGGTTGCGCACGATCGCCGTCGGTACCGGCGAGATCGACCGCCTCGACCTGCCCTTCCTGCCCAATAATGCGGACATCGAGACGGGTGATCTGCTCGTCACCTCGGGACTGGGTGGCGCCTTCCCGGCGGGTTACCCCGTGGCTATCGTCGATGCCGTGACACGCATCCCGCAGGAGCCGTTCGCCAGTGTAACTGCGCGACCCGCCGCGGCGCTCGACCAGGTGCGCGAAGTCATGCTCATCTGGTCAGCGGCCGAGGACACGGCCACCGGAGACGAACATTGAGCCGGGACCGCGCTTCGCGACGGCTGCCCGTTATCATTACGCTGCTCGTCGGCCTGATGCTTACGATCATGCCGCTTGCCCAGAGCGTCCAATCCTTCCGGCCCGATTGGTTGGCGCTGCTCGTGGTCTTTTGGGCAATGCAGCTGCCGCGAACATGGAGCGTCGGCACGGCCTGGTTTATCGGCGTCGTTCTCGACGTGTCCTACGGCACGCTGCTCGGGCAGCACGCGCTCGCACTTTGTGTCATTGCGTTCATCACCGTGCGCTTTCATCTCCTGATGCGAGTGTTCCCGCTGTCGCAGCTCACGGCGACCGTATTCGCACTGCTGGCGCTCTACCAGTTCCTGCTGTTCTGGATAAACGGCGTTGCGGGCGTTTCGGCGGAGGCCGTCGAGTACTGGGGACCGGTCCTGACAGGCTCGCTGGTCTGGCCATTCCTTTACATGTTCCTGTCGGGAGTGCGCTATCGGGCCCGGGCGGGAGCCTGACATGGGCCTGCTCTCCCCGATCAAGGATCACCATTTGGAACGTCGCCTGTTCATTGGCCGGGTCGTACTATCGGCCGTCGTTTCGATCGTGCTCATTGGCTTTGTCATTGCGCGACTCGTGCAGCTGCAGGTATTCGATCATGAGCTCTTCGCCGAGAAGTCGCAGGGCAACCGCGTCCGTATCGAGGCCGTGCCGCCAATCCGCGGCCTGATCTTTGACCGCAAGGGCCGCGTGATCGCCGAGAACCTGCCGGCCTATCAGCTCGAACTGATTCCCGAGCAGGTCGACGACATCGACGATACGCTCCGGCGGCTGGCCGATCTCGAGCTGATCGCGGCAGACGACATCGAGACCTACAAAGAACTCAGCCGCAGCGGACCGCGCTTCAAGCCGGTGACGCTCAAGTCTCGGCTGACCGAGGAGGAAATAGCCAACTTCGCTATCCAGCGGCCGCGCTTCCCGGGCGTCGATTTCAAACCCAGGCTCGTGCGCCACTACCCGGACGGGGAAGCCGTCGCACATGCCATAGGCTACGTCGGCGCACTGAGCACGGGGGATTTGGAGCGACTCGATGTCGCGCGCTACGCCGGCACATCCCATACGGGCAAGACCGGCGTCGAGAGCAGTTTCGAGTCGGTGCTGCACGGCGACGCGGGTTACCGGCACCTGATCACGAACGCGCGGGGCCGGCAGATTCCGAGCGACTCGAGCGATTTGCTGGATACCCTGCCCGTCGATTTGACGCCGGGGCCAGGCTCCAATGTCTACCTGAGCCTCGATCTCGACCTGCAGAAGATCGCGTTACGCGCGATGGAAGGACGGCGCGGTGCCGTGGTGGCGATCGACCCCTGGAGCGGAGAGATACTGGCGCTCGTCAGTGCACCGCCATTCGATCCCAACCTGTTCGCCGTCGGTATGACGACGCTCCAGTACAACGAACTACAGAACGACCCCGACCGACCGCTGTTCAACCGCGCCGTGCGCGGCGCATATCCTCCGGGTTCGACGATCAAGCCGATGCTGGCCCTCGCCGCACTGGAGACCGGTGCTACCAACCTGACGCGCAAGAGCTTCTGCATCGGCTATTTCATGCTGCCCAACACGACACACCGCTATCGCGACTGGAAGCCGGAGGGTCATGGATCCGTTGATCTGCACGACGCAATTGCCCAGTCCTGCGACGTTTACTTCTACGAGATCAGCAGCGACGTCGGCATCGACAACATGCACGACTACCTGAGCCGCTTCGGCCTCGGGAATCAAACCGGCATCGACGTCGGCGGAGAACACCGGGGCCTCGTCCCGTCCCGCGAATGGAAGCGCGCTGCATTCAGCAATCGCGATGACCAGCGCTGGTATCACGGTGAAACCGTCATCGCATCGATTGGCCAGGGGTACATGCTCGCGACGCCGCTGCAGCTTGCAACAGCGGCCAGCGCCCTGGCAACGCGCGGCATCCGTTACAGGCCGCATATCGTTGCGGCCGTCGAGGACGCGCTGACGGGCGAACGCACGATGATCCAGCCCGAGCGGCAGGCCGACGTCGAGATCAGCAACGAGTTCTACTGGGAGAACGTCATCGAAGCGATGCACGACGTCATGCAGGGACCGCGCGGCACGGCGCGAGCTGTGGGACTCGGGGCACCTTACGAAATGGCCGGCAAAAGCGGGACGGCGCAGGTGATCTCAATCGCCCAGGACGAGGAATACGACGAGGAGGAACTCGAGGAGCGGCTAAGGGATCACGCGCTGTTCATCTCCTTTGCGCCGCTCGACGACCCGCGCATCGCTGTCGCGGTCATCGTCGAGAACGGCAGCAGCGGCAGCGGTGTCGCCGCTCCGATCGCGAAATCCATCATGGACCAGTATCTCGGATACGGTGACGATGCCTCTGAGTGATGCGCAGCGCTTGCTAACACCGAAAGCGGCGCCGCTTTCGGAATTTGCGCTGCTTTTCCGACGCACGAATATCGATGGCCCGTTGCTGGGTGGGCTGCTGCTGATCTGCGGCTTCGGCTTGTTCATCCTTTACAGCGCTGTGGGCGAAAGCAATCGACTCCTTATAAACCAGGTGGTGCGACTCAGCGTCGCCTTCGTCGCCATGTTCATCGTCGCGCAGATGTCGCCCGATTTCCTGCGCCGCTGGACGCCATGGGGCTACCTGGCCGGCCTCATCCTGCTCATCCTCGTGCTGACCAAGGGCGATGTCGGCCAGGGGGCGCGCCGCTGGCTCGATCTCGGAATTCGATTCCAGCCGTCCGAGGCCATGAAGCTCGGGGTGCCTATGATGGCGGCATGGTATCTGCACGATCGCCAGATGCCGCCGAAGTTCGGCCAGATCCTGATCATCGCCGTGATGATTGTCGTGCCGACGGTCCTGATCGCACGCCAGCCGGACCTCGGGACCGCGCTGCTGATCGCGGCGTCGGGGGTCATCGTCATCATCCTGGCCGGCATGTCATTTCGCCTGATCCTCGGCATGGGTCTGCTGGCCGTGCCGGGCGCACTCGTACTCTGGAACTTCATGAAGGACTACCAGAAGCAGCGAGTGCTGACGCTGCTGAATCCCGACAGTGATCCGCTTGGCGCCGGCTACAACATCATCCAGTCGAAGATCGCAATCGGTTCGGGAGGACTGTTCGGCAAAGGCTGGACCAACGGCTCACAGGCTCACCTTGAATTCCTGCCGGAGCGAGACACCGATTTCATATTCGCTGTGCTCGGCGAAGAACTGGGTTTGCTGGGCGTGCTGTCCCTGCTCTCGCTCTACATGTTCGTTGTCGGCAGGGGGCTGTATATTGCTGTACAGGCGCATGACACCTATTCGCGCCTGCTCGCCGGTTCTATCAGCCTGACGTTTCTCGTGTACGTGTTCGTCAATACCGCCATGGTGACCGGCCTTGTACCGGTTGTCGGCGTGCCGTTGCCCCTCGTCAGTTTCGGCGGAACCTCGATGGTGACGTTGATGGCCGGATTCGGTATTCTGATGTCGATCCACTCCCACCGTAAACTTTTACCGCACTGATGAAGAATCGACTAATCGTTGTCGCCACAGTATTCCTGGTATCCGTCTCCTGCGCACAGGCCGTTGACGACGTGGTCCATGTTGACGTCGATAGACCTGACGTTGCGGAATTCATCGACGAGATGGTCAGCGATCACCAGTTCGATCGGGATGCCCTGCGCGACGTTCTGGGCAAGGCTGAGATCAAGGCGTCGATCATCAGGAAGATCTCGACGCCGGCCGAGCGCACGCTGACCTGGGAGGAGTACCGCAAGATCTTCATCACACGGGAGCGCATCGGCGTCGGCACCGCGTTCTGGCGCGACAATCGCGAAATGCTGGAGCGCATCAGCAAGGAGTCCGGGGTCTCGGTGGAGATGATCGTCGGTATTATCGGCGTCGAGACTTATTATGGCCGCATCACAGGCAAAGACCGTGTCATAGATGCGCTCGCGACCCTCGCGTTCGATTATCCGCCGCGCGCCAAGTTCTTCCGCAAGGAACTCACGGAATTCCTCGTACTGGCGCGGGAGGAAGAGATCGATGCGACCGTACCGATGGGTTCCTATGCCGGCGCGATGGGCCGGCCCCAGTTTATGCCGTCAAGTTTCCGCGCGTATGCCATCGACGCAACGGGCGACGGCAAGCGCGATATCTGGAACGACTGGGCCGACGTCGCGGGCAGTGTCGCCAACTATTTCATCGAGCACGGCTGGCGCAGCGGGGAGCAAGTCACCGCACAGGCCACGCTCGGCAGCAACTGGAAGCAGGCCGCGCCCAAGCCGAAAAACACGCTGAAGGCGTCGGATACCATCGAGTCGCTGAGTCGCAAGGGCGTGCTGTTCGCGACGGAGCTACGCGCCGATAGCAAAGGCGAACTGCTGACCTTCGAAGGCGGCGACGGCATCGAATACTGGGTCGGCTTCCACAACTTCTTCGTAATCACGAAGTACAACCGCAGCGTCATGTACGCGCTGGCGGCTCACCAGCTCGGCCAGGAAATCGCATCGCGTGTCAATGGCGATGCGATCTAAGGTTCTGCTATCGGCGGCAGCGCTGCTGCTGGCCGCATGTGGGGGAAGCGGGATCAAGGGTGACGGCCCGCCCTCGTCCGGCAGTGCACGCATCCCGGACCTGCCTGACGATCCGATTCCCCGCCCCGAAGCCCGCAGCAAGTACGGCAATGGACCCGTTTACGAGGTTTTCGGCAAGCGCTACACCGTCATGCCGTCGAGTTCCGGCTACCGTGAGCGGGGCGTCGCGTCGTGGTACGGCAAGAAATTTCACGGCAACCTGACGTCGAACCGCGAAGTCTACGACATGTACCAGATGACGGCTGCACACAAGAGCTTGCCGTTGCCGACCTACGCGCGTGTCCGGAACCTTCAGAATAACCGCAGCATCGTTGTGCGAATCAACGACCGGGGTCCGTTTGTACACAACCGTATCATCGACCTTTCGTATGCCGCGGCCACGAAGCTGGACATGATCCGTGACGGAACGGGGCTGGTCGAGGTCACCGCGATCAGTTTCGATGGCCCCGCAGGCGATCGGCCGACCCGGCAGGTCACGTCGCGGCCTCCCGAGCCCGAGCCCACGCCCGTTGCGGAGGAAAACCGCATCTTTGTCCAGGTTGGCGCGTTCGGCGACCGCGCGAACGCCGAACGCCGGCTGACGCTGCTGTCAGCTGCGGGCGTTCGCAACGCGTTCATCCACGAGGACCGCTCCACAGACCCCGCGCTGATGCGCGTGCGGATCGGCCCGGTTGCAGACGTGATCCAGTACGACATCCTCGTCGAGGAGCTGGAGAACATCGGCATAATGGACCCCTACCTGATTGCTGAATAGCGACAGATTGCCGCGTACAATACGCGGCCACACGAATCACCTGCCCTGAAAGAGGCCCCATGTTGCAACGATTGATTTTCACGCTCGCGACCCTGCTGCTGACCGTATCGGTATGCGCGGCACAGGTCATGCCGGCCCCCGCGCCGCCGATCATTGGCGCCAAGAGTTATCTCGTCATCGACAGCCAGACGGGTCACGATCTCGCCTCGCTGAACCCCGACGCGCCACTGGCGCCGGCCAGCCTGACGAAGATCATGACGACCTACGTCGTGTTCAGCGCGCTGCAGCAGGGACAGATCCAGCTCGAGGACGAGGTCACGATCAGCGAAAAGGCCTGGCGGACAGAAGGATCGCGAATGTTCATCGAGGTCGGCACGCGCGTATCGATCGAGGACCTGCTGCTCGGCATGATCGTGCAGTCCGGCAACGACGCGAGTGTCGCGCTTGCCGAACATGTCGCGGGTACCGAGAGCGTGTTTGCGGAGCTCATGAACCAGTACGCTGCGAAGCTCGGCATGCTTTCCAGCCATTTCGAAAACGCTACAGGGCTACCAGCCGAAGGCCATACAACGACGGCACGCGACCTTGCTACGCTGGCGCGCGCGATGATCGCCGAGTTTCCCGAGTACTACGCATGGCACTCGATGAAGGAATTCACGTACAACGATATCAAGCAGAGCAATCGCAACTCGCTGCTCTGGCGTGATGCTTCGGTTGACGGCCTGAAGACCGGACACACGGATGACGCGGGCTACTGTCTCGTGTCTTCGGCCAGGCGCGACGACATGCGCATCATTTCGGTTGTACTCGGCACGTCCAGCAACAAGGCCCGCACGGACGGCAGCCAGGCTCTGATCAATTATGGCTTCCGCTTCTTCGAAACGCGCCTGTTGTTCAAGGCTGGCGAGGAAGTTGCAAAAACCCGGGTATGGAAGTCCGCCAACGAGGAGTCCCGTCTCGGCGTGCTGGAAGACCTCTACATCACGGTGCGTCGCGGGGCTTACGACCAGCTGGAGTCATCCCTGGACATCCCGGCTATTGTCGAGGCGCCCGTCGCCGCCGGGCAGCCTGTGGCGGAGCTGAAGGTCCGACTCGGCGAGGAAGAACTACTCAGTACGCCGCTGCGTGCGCTCGATGACAACCCGGCGGGTTCATTCTGGCAGCGTACGCGAGACAGTGTCAGCCTCTGGTTCGAGTAGACATGAGCGAAGAGTCTGCACTGCAGTTTCCCTGCGAGTTCCCGATCAAGATGATGGGACGGGATACGCCCGAATTTCGAACGGCGGCGCGCTCGCTCGTGGAGAAATACGTCGGCAAGGTAGGCGACGATCGGGTGCAGGCATCGGTCAGCCGTAATGGTCGATTCGTGTCGGTCACAGTCACGATTACAGCGACGAGTCAGCAGCAGCTCGACGACATCTACCAGGATGTTACGGCGCACGACGACGTATTGATGGCGTTATGAATACCAGCTTTCTCGGTCGGCAGGACTACGTGCCACTGTGGCACGCGATGCAGGAATTCACGGACGAACGTGACGAATCGACACGGGACGAGATCTGGTTCTGTGAGCACCCGCCGGTATTCACGATGGGGCTCAATGCGAGCGAGGAACACCTGCTGGCACCGGGCGACATCCCGGTCGTGCAGATAGACCGCGGGGGGCAGGTTACGTATCACGGCCCGGGTCAACTCATGGTCTACCCGTTGATCGACATTCGGCGCGCCAACATAGGCGTGCGCAAACTCGTCACCGCGCTCGAACAAAGCGTCGTTGACCTCGCAGCAGAATACGATGTAGAAGCGGCAGCGCGCCCGGATGCGCCGGGCGTCTATGTAGAAGGCGACAAGCTCGCGAGCGTGGGCTTGAGAATTCGGCGCGGCTCGAGCTTCCATGGCATGGCCCTCAACGTCAACGCCGATCTCGAACCGTTTTCACGGATCAACCCTTGCGGCTACGCCGAACTCAGGATGACGGACCTGCACCGCCTCGGTGTCGACCTTTCGCTGGAAGAGACTTCGGAAAAGCTGCTGCCGCATTTCCTCGAGCACCTGGGCTTGTCGATCGACTGACTGGCAGGTGCGCAACAGCGGTCGTTCGGATGGTAGGATTTGCAAATTCGAACGGTTGTTACTGACCCGAATTTCGAACCGGAACCAACAGCCTTATTAGGAGAGCAATATGCCGAACATTTCGATCAAGGACACCGTTGTGTTCGTAACCGGTGCCAATAGAGGTATCGGGCTCGCGATTGCCGAAGAAGCTTTAGCCCGAGGTGCCAAGCGCGTCTATGCGGCGGCTCGTGACGTCTCCAGCCTGGAAGGTCTCCGGGATCAATATCCGGAGCAGGTCATCGCTGTGCAGTTGGATGTGACAGATAATCGGCAGATAGAGGAGGCTGCGGCGCGCGCGAAGGATGTTCAGATACTGATCAACAATGCCGGCGTCGCCGGTTACTCGGGTTTTATTTATCACCACGACCAGGAAGGGGCACATCGCGAGATGGAGACCAACTATTTCGGGCCTCTGAACGTTACGAGAGCATTTGCCGAGGCAATAATTGCCAATGGCAACGGAGCGGTGGCCACAGTGATTTCCATCGGCGGGTTAACGAATTTTCCGCCAGCCGCAACGTATTCCGCGTCGAAGGCTGCGGCGCACTCGCTCACTCAGGGTATGCGCGCCGAGCTTGCTCCTCAGGGCGTGGCCGTTTTTGGCGTATACCCGGGACCCATCGATACTGATATGGCATCCGGCCTCGATATGGAGAAAGAGACGCCGGGTAACGTTGCGAGTCGCGTTTTCGATGGCATGGCAAGCGGCATGGAGGACATAACGACTGATGCGTTTGCTGATCAAATTGTCCAAAGCATCAAAGCCGACGCCAAAGCAGTTGAGAAGGAAAACGCAAAAATGGCGCATCGGCCGAAGGCGTGAACTCGAAGGAGGGGAAATGCGCAGTGCGGTAAGAAAGCTGTTACTTATTGGCACTCACACGTTGGCCGTCGGTATCGGCTTCGGACTCGGGATCTACCTGCTGCCGATCTTGATCGCGCCGGAAAGCCCCGATGCCGAAGCGGTCCGATCTACGGCAGACGTTGCTCAATTCAAGGGAATTGTCCGCCGTGACCTGGCGGACAGCGATGCATTTCATTGGGGTGAAGGAACCCTGTTTATTGGAACTGACAACATCGCTTTCGAGGGCCGCTTGGCACCCGGGCCCGACTACCGTTTGTATCTGTCGCCCGAATTCATCGAGACGGAAACAGATTTTGAAGCCCTCAAACCGGGCATGGTGCAGGTGGGTCTCGTTCAGACATTCGAGAACTTCATGGTTGCTGTGCCGGAGTCTGTAGATCCAGCGGAATACACTGCTGCGATCGTGTGGTGCGAATCTTTCGGCCAGTTCATCACTGCTGCTGCCTATCAGTAGACGGTGTTTATGTCCGATTACCCGGAATCTTTCGATCACATGCTAGCTGCCTGGAATGAGTCAGACGCCTCGCTCATTCGATCACATCTCGAGAAGGCGCTAGCGCCACAAGTTCGCTTTGTTGACCCGTCTATTGATGTGACTGGTATTGATGGGTTTGAAGCCAATGTTCACGAAGTGCATGCCGAAAACCCTGGTAACGTCTACTCGCGAGTTGGCAAAGTAGACTCTCAACACGGATTTCATCGTTATCACTGGGCTATACACAACAAAGACGGCGAGCTTGTACTTCCGGGATTCGATGTTGTGGAGACAGACTCCTCTGGGCGCGTTGTCTGTGTGATTGGCTTTTTCGGTGAATTGCCGAGAGCATCTGGCTAATTGAAGTTGGCCAGACATGGGTACGTAATGCGAGACATGGATTTCTTTGTTACTAGTTAGATTAGAGTCGAAACTATGAGCACCGCCTATTTTATTGTCCTTGACCAAGACGATCCTGACTTCGATTCATTTGTTGACGGAAAAATGTTGACCCAACAACTGGGGGCGGTCAACAAAGTCGCCAATACGCTGGGTCTCAAGCAATTTGAAGACTACGCGTTTCAGGATCTAAGCGAGTTCGGGGGACCGGATTTGGAACCAGAGTGGTTTGGAGCAACTGAGGGCGTCAAATGGGCATCGGCGATACTTCAGCAACTACGTGACGATCCGGGCGCCGTAAAAGACATCGAGGCGGTCATCGAAGACCTGGAAGAATACGTCAGGGTATTCAAAGAGGCGGAGAAGCGAGACCTAAAGTGGCATCTAGAGCTCGATTTTTGAAGTGCGACAGGTAGTTCCAACGTACGCTTATGGTTGCGGTTTCAGCCGTTCGCGCAGAGGGAAAGCAAAGCCTATTGAGTCGCCCTCATTACCAAAAAATATAGCTCTTATTTTCGGGAACCGGTATCGAATTTGCAGTCAAATAATCGAGACGGCTAATGACAGATTTATCAAAAGGACTTAGTTCCACCGGAACATCGAATACCATATCAGTTTGGCTGATCCGTTCGATTCTCGCATCGAAATACCGCCGCAATCCAACATGCGTATGTAGGGCAATCGAGTAGTCCCTTACCGCCGAATCGGGGCTCTGCGTCTCGTCCAATAAATTCGCGCGATTCCAATTAATTGTGAAAATATACCTAACAGCGCTCGCCATCGCGGAAAACTCGATTCGTTCCGCTTTCGACAACTCTTCCCCATCCAGACCTCTTTGCCACAGCTCACCGTTACCTTGAAGTGTATCGGCAAGTTGAGCGTTCAGGCTGGCATCGTTGCCCACAGCCTCCATGACAGCAACCCTTTGGTCTTGTCGAATTTGAAGACCAACGAACAACAAAGACGCGACGATGGCTCCCATTCCAACGATCTCTAGCCAATCTTTTATCTTCTCACGGCGCATGCAAGCTCTCTTTGACATTGGGATCAATAACGCGATGCTATCAGACAGCTCGCGACTGAGCGGGAGACTCTGGCTCCCGTCTGCCACGGCATCGAGAGTCCGTTTTGGGTCAGTAGCCGTCATGCTACCTCAGACCAGGCGGCTGGCGGCTTTCGGCCGATAGCTGCCCGTCACTTCCGAACAAAACTGACCATTCGAACGGCCGCTATTGGCAAAACAAGACACTCAGTAGCAACGACCCTTTTTAGCCCAAACTGACCCCTCGCGACCCGCTGCATCTGACGGATGCCAGCCCTTAGTGGGCTTTAAGGTAGAATTGCGGCTTCTCATTCAAAACAGACGACTACAACCCAAAGTGTTTGAATTGGTCGCAATTCCATTCGATCCTGATTTTTCATTCGGTCGTGCACCGAAATATGACGACAAAGGCTGAACAACATCGTGAATCGAATAACAGCGACGAGCCGCTTGCAGCGGATCTCTACGCGGACCTAGACTAGATACGGCCGCTCTGCAAAAGCCGAAGGGTTCGGATTTTGCCCCGATCGTGAGCCGGTTCACGAGAGATCACAGGTAGTCGTCGCAGGTATTACGCATGCCAGAGCGTACAGATGTCCTCGACTCCATTGGCAAGACGCCACTGGTGGAATTGAAGCGGGTTGTTCCGGAGAACTGCGCTCGCGTATTCGTTAAGGTCGAGGGGCAGAATCCGACCGGTAGCATGAAAGACCGAATGGCGATCTCGGTTATCGATCGTGCGTCCGAGTCCGGTCGACTCAAGTCTTCCGGAACCGTCGTCGAGTACACAGGCGGCAGCACGGGTACGTCCCTCGCATTCGTTTGCGCGGCCCGGGGGTTCCCGATCACCATTGTGACGTCCGATGCATTCAGCCAGGAAAAACGGGATCATATGCGTGCCCTGGGCGCGAAGGTCATCGAGATCCAAAGCGAAGGCGGCCGCACGACGAAAGAGCTGATCCGGAGCATGATCGCCAAGGCTGAGGAACTGAGTTCCTCGCCCGATGCGTTCTTCGCGGATCAATTCAACAATCCCGACGCAGCGGCCGGCTACGTGCCACTGGCCGACGAAATCTGGATCCAGACACGGGGTGACGTGGACGCGTTCGTCCAGTCGGTAGGCACTGCTCAGTGTATTCGTGGAGTCGCTGGCATCCTTCGTCAGCAGAATCCGAATATCGAGATCATTGCGGTCGAGCCGACCGAATCCGCAGTTCTTAGCGGCGGTGCTCCGGGCTCCCACAAGATTGAAGGCGTTGGGCCGGGTTTTGTGCCGCCACTTTGGACTGATGAGATTGCCGATGAGATCCTGCTGGTCTCGACCGATGAGGCGAAATCAATGGCCCGCCGGCTGGCAAACGAAGAAGCGCTGTTCTCCGGGACGTCTGCTGGAGGAAATGTAGTAGCTGCCATCCGGGTGGCCGAGCGGTTGGGCCCCGGAAAGACTGTCGTTACCCTGCTCTGCGACTCGGGCCTGAAGTACCTGTCTACCGATCTGTACTCTGCCGAAGAAAAGCCACGACACTAAAGGTCTTCGAGAGCCGCAAGCCGCTCCGGCGTGCCAACGTCCGCCCACAATCCCTCATACACGGAACCCGTCAGGCGCCCTGCGTCCGCCGCCTCACGCAACATCGGTACGATCGAAAACCGGCCTGCCTCGCAGCCGTCGAAGAACTCCGGCCGGTAGATCGAAACACCGCTGAACGTTAGCTCGGCGTCGTTGCAGATCAAGCCGTCGCGAACGCCGAAGTCGCCATGATCGCGATAATCCGGTGTGGGCACCAGCACGAGATGGCCAAGCGCATCGCTCGCCAGGTCGATCTTCGGTACCGGCATGTCCGTCAATATGTCGGCATTTACGACGAGAAACGGTTCACTACCCAGCATTGGCAGCGCTTTATGAATGCCGCCGCCGGTTTCGAGGACGTTGTCGCCTTCCTGGCTATAGATGACGTCGAGCCCGAATCGATCGCCGGAACCAACCCGATCTACGATCTGTGCCCCGAGCCAGCCTAGGTTAATGACGACGGTCTCGATACCACCCGCCCGCAGGTTGCGCAGGTGGCGTTCGAGCAGACTCTCTCCCTGAACTTCCACGAGCGACTTCGGCAGGTCATCCGTCAGCGGTCGCAGTCGTTCGCCGCGGCCCGCGGCAAGCACCATGCTCCTCATTGTGCCGCACCGAATGCAGGCAGCACTTTTTCCCCGATCAGTTCTGTGACAAAGGCGAGTTCCGCGTAATCATCGCGGAGGTCCATGATGTACGACAACGTCCTGGGAATATCTGAGAGGTACCGCGCTTTGCCGTCGCGATGGTTTAGCCGACAGAAGATGCCGGCGGCTTTGAGGTGTCGCTGTACACCCATGAGTTCGAAAAAACGGCGGAAAGTTGACTCGCTGAGTCGCTCGCGCAGCGGCGCGTCGAGCCCGGAATAGAACTGCAGGGCTCGTTGCCATGTGATTTCTGCGGGCCATTTCGCGTAGCAGTCCTTTAGCAGTGACACCAGGTCGTAAGTGAGCGGCCCTTCCATCGCGTCCTGAAAATCCAGGATGCCGGGATTGTCGCCGTCGGTAACCATGAGATTGCGCGAGTGGTAGTCACGGTGCACGAATACCTGTGGCTGGCTGAGCGCGTTCTCGACCAGGAGGTCGCAACAGCCCTGCCAGGCGGTCTCTTCTGCATCTGTGAATTTCAGGCCGAGGTGCCTGCCGCACAACCAGTCATGAAACAGGGACATCTCGAATCGCAACAGCTTCTCATCGTAAGGCGGCAAGCGCGACTGGTATGCAGCGCCGTGGCGCTGCATGGCGAGCAGGGCGCCCAGCGCATCGTCGTAAAGCCGCGGCGCGGATTCCGGTTGGTGCTGAAGTTCGTCGAGGTACTGGCGGGACCCCAGGTCGCTGAGCAACAGGAATCCGTCATCGAGATTCGCCTCGATGACACGCGGTGCGTTCAGTTGCATGGCCTCGAGGTAGCCCGCGACGCGCACGAACGGCAGGCAGTCCTCCTGTTCCGGCGGGGCGTCCATCGCGATGAAACTTTGCGAGCCGGTCGTCAGTCTGAAGTAGCGTCTGAAGCTCGCATCATCTGACGCGGGCGTCGGCTGGCAGCCGGCAACCGCCGAAATCGTCTTGGTCCACGCTGTAAGCGCTGCCAGTCGGGCATCGGGCGTAGTAATGTGTGGCCTCCGTAACGCGTTGAAGCACCTAAGGAACTATGCGAAGGTAACAAATACCAATGACTGATAACATCCCAGCCTTTACTGCTTCGGGCCCAAACTGATCCGACTGCCGTTGATTGCGAAACACACGATTCTTGCTTGCGTCCTGCTGGTCGCGGCACGCGCGGAAGCGGCGGACCCGCTGATATGCGAGACGTCCGTCGGCGACCCGATCGAGACAGACCCTTACCTGGCCGACTCGGCCGTCGAAAATCCCGATGCTATCGTGCTGGAAGCCGGCCGCTTCGAGGCCGAAATCGGCGAAAAGCCTGTGGCGACCATGGGCGGAGGCGTGTTGCTGCGCCAGTCCGACAAGCTCGCGGGCGCCGAGACGGCCCATTTCGACACCGAGCTACAGGTAATTTACCTCGACGGCAGCGTCCGCTTCGAGGACCCGAGCACGCAGATTATCAGTGACTCCGCCCGGCTCGCCTACAAGACGGGCCAGATTCGCTTCGACGGCGCCAAGTTCTCGCTCAACGACAGCGCATCCCGCGGCGCCGCCGATGCACTCGAGATCAACCAGAGTGGCGAGCTGCTACTCGCCGGGGTCGAGTACACGACCTGCCCACCCGGTTCGGAAGACTGGCTGTTGCAGGGAGACTCGATCAAGCTCGACACCGTCGAAGGTACGGGCACCGCCAGGGACGTCAAGCTTCGTTTCAAGGGCGTGCCGATCCTCTACTCCCCCTACCTGTCATTCCCGATTGGCGATGCGCGCAAGTCCGGCATGCTCACGCCCGAGATCGGCAGCGCAGGCCGCAACGGCAATGAGATTCGGGTACCGTTCTACTGGAACATGGCGCCGAACTACGACGCGACGATAACAACGCGAATGCTGACCGATCGGGGCATGCAGCTTGGAACGCAATTCCGCTACCTGACGCGACGTAACCTCGGCACGATCATGGCCGACTACCTGCCCGACGATGACATCCTCGACGAGTCCCGGCACCAGGTGATGTTTGAACATCGCACGCTGTTCGACAGCGGCTGGCGCAACCAGGTCAATTTCCGCGAGGTCTCGGACAGCCAGTACTTCGAGGACCTGGGCGGCAGTCTTAGTGTTTCGAGCCTCACGCACCTCGAGCGCAGTGTCAGTTTCGACTATTTCAATGACTACGTTTCGCTGAAGGGTCGCGTGCAGGACTACCAGACCATCGATGATGCGATAGTGCCCGAGGATGAGCCCTACCAGCGGCTGCCGCAACTGGTTGCGAGTGCTTCCTGGAGCAGCGACATCTTTCGCCTGGGTATCGACGGCGAGATCGTGAACTTCGACCGCGACGTCGGCGTTACGGGCTGGCGCCTTAATGCTGCACCGATCGTCGAAGTGCCGATTGCGAAACCCGGATGGTTCGTCATTCCCGCCGTTGCGCTCGACTATACGCGCTACGAACTCGACAATACGCCAGCCGGCTTCGCATCAGACCCGTCTCGCACGGTTCCGATATCGAGCCTCGATACCGGCATAGTGCTCGAACGGCTCATGCAGAACAGCAACCGCGTGCAGACGCTCGAGCCAAGACTACTGTACGTCTATGTCCCATTTCGTGATCAGGACGACCTGCCCGTGTTCGACACGATCACTCCCGATATCAACCTCGTACAGCTGTTTCGCAAGAATCGTTTCCTCGGTGTCGATCGCATCGGCGATACCGATCAGCTCAGCGTAGGCATTACGTCGCGCATACTCGATGTATCGTCGGGCCGCGAACTCCTGACAGCGACGGTCGGCCAAACGCGTTACTTCCGAGACCGCGACGTCACGTTGCCCGGCATGTCGGCCGAAACGCTCGACGAGTCCGATTACATTGCGCAGCTGCGCTTCCTGATCTGGGAGAACGTGAACTTTGATTTCGGCCATCAGTGGAGCACGGGCGAGGACGGCACCACCAAGTCCGAGGCGCGCCTGCAGTACCGCCCCGCCAATGACAAGATCCTCAACCTGGCCTATCGATTCCGCCGGGACTCGCTCGAACAGGGCGACCTGTCCTGGTCCTGGCCCCTGGCCACGCAATGGAATTTCGTCGGTCGCTACAACTTCTCCTTTCGCGATGAAGAGGTGCTCGAGCAGTTCTTCGGGCTCGAGTACGAGAGCTGTTGCTGGGGCCTGCGCCTGGTGTCCCGCAAACATATCTCCACGCGCGACGGAACTCGGGATTCCTCGTTCGGTCTGCAACTTGTATTGAAGGGAATGACCAGCGTCGGCACTAAGGCTGACAAACTGCTCGAACGTGGTATTCTTGGCTATTCTGCAGACCTCCGGTAGTAAACCGTGTTAAAAATCAATGCCTTATGCGCCTTCGTCGCACTGGTAGCTGCGCCTGTGGCTGCCCAGGAGCTCTCCGATACGGGCGAGTTCCTGGACGGCGTGGCGGCCATCGTCAACGAAGGTGTGGTGCTGAAAAGCCAGTTCAACGAACAGCTTGAGGCAGTTGCCCAGCGTGCGGCCGATCAGGGAGTGCCCCTGCCGCCGGCCAACATTCTGGAGGACCAGATCCTGGAGCGGCTGATTCTCACGGAAATCCAGTTGCAGCGCGCCGATCGCATCGGCCTCGAAGTGTCTGATGCGATGCTCAATGAATCGATCACGCGGATCGCGCAGCAGAATGGCGGCCGGTTCGAGGACATGCCCGCGTTGCTCGCCCAGGATGGCATCGACTACGCGACATTCCGCCGCACGCTGCGTGATGAAATCACCGTAGAGCAACTGCGGCGCATTGAAGTGGGCCGCAGTATCGAAGTGTCGGAGCGCGAGATCGGAAAGTGTATCGCAGACCTCGAGGGCAATGTCGTCGCAAACTCCGAATACGAGCTCTCGCATATTCGCCTGTCGTTTTCGGAAACCGCCAGCGCCGACGAGATCGAGGAGGTCGAGGAGCTCGCGAACAGCATTTACGAGCAGATCCAGGATGGCGCGGACTTCCGGGAAATGGCTGCACGCTATTCGGCGGGCGATACCGCTCTCGAAGGAGGCTCGCTGGGATGGATGCAGGGTCAGCAGGTGCCTACGCTGTTCGTCGGGGTTCTGCAGGATATGCAGGCAGGTGACGTATCGCGTCCGATACGGGCATCCAACAGCTTTCATATCGTCAAGGTCGACGACCTCCGCAGCGCCGTCGAACGCAGCGAGATCAACCAGGTCAAGGTTCGCCACATCCTGATAATGCCGAACGAGATCATCGACGACGCGACCGCGAAACAGCGCCTCGATGAAGCGCTCGAGAAAATTCGGGCTGGCGAGGAATTCGGCGAATACGCCAAGCTCCTCTCCGATGATCCGGGCTCGGCGAATCAGGGCGGTGACCTGGGCTGGGCCGGACCGGGGACCTTCGTGCCCGAATTCGAGCTGGTCGTCGACCAGTCGGAACTCGGCGTGGTCAGCGACCCCTTCCGCTCGCCGTTCGGTTGGCACATCCTCGAGGTTTTGGACCGGCGAGTCTACGACAACACCGAAGAATTGAAGGAGCGCAATTGCGACCTGACGATCCGCAATAGCAAGATGGAAGAAGAGACCGTATTGTGGATGCAGCGCCTGCGCGATGAGGCCTTCGTCGACCCGCGCATCTAGATGTGGCCCTCGACAAGCCAATCGTAGTTACCGCAGGAGAACCGGCTGGTATCGGCCCGGAGATCTGTGCCGCACTTGTCGATTCTCCCCATGCGGACGATGTTGTCGTCGTTGGCGACAAGTCCCAGTTGCGATGCGACTTGCCGATCATCGACACGCCGTTTCCCGCGCCGATCGTGCCGGGCAAACCGGATTCGGCGAATGCGCGGACGCTACTCGACGGACTGACGATGGCCGTCGATGGCTGTACCAGCGGCCGTTACGCGGCGATGGTGACGGCGCCGCTCGCCAAGGACGTCATTGCCGGCGCGGGCATCCCGTTCACGGGGCACACGGAGTTCCTCGCGGAACTGACCGGTACAGCGCTGCCCGTAATGATGCTCGTCGCGGGTGACCTGCGCGTTGCGCTTGCGAGTACGCACATGCCACTGCGCGCTGTTCCCGATTACATCAACATCGACAACCTGTCGAAAGTCATAGAGGTTCTGCATGATGACCTGTGCTGGAAATTCGGCATCGCGGACCCTGAAATCGTCGTGTGCGGACTCAATCCACATGCGGGCGAAAACGGCTTGCTGGGACACGAAGACGCGGACGTCATCGCGCCGGTCATCGAAACGCTGTCGGCCAAGGGCCTGAAGCTGCGTGGTCCGTTGCCTGCCGATACGGCATTCACGCCGGCCAGCGGGCACAAGGATGCGGTGTTGGCCATGTACCACGACCAGGGACTGCCCGTGCTCAAGTACGCCGGTTTCGGCCATGCCGTCAACGTAACGCTGGGACTGCCGATCGTGCGCACGTCGGTTGACCACGGCACGGCTTTCGATATTGCGGGAACGGGCACGGCAGACCCGGGCAGCCTGTTTGCGGCGGTCGAACTGGCCGCAACGATTGCAGGCAGATAATGCATCGCGCCCGTAAACGCTTCGGTCAGCACTTCCTGGCGGATCCGGCCATTATCGATGCCATCGTTCGCAGTATCCATGCGACACGGGACGATGTCGTCGTCGAAATCGGACCCGGGCAAGGCGCCATCACAACGTTGCTCTCGAGGCAGGCCGGACACCTGCACGCCATCGAACTCGACCGCGACCTGGCGGCAGACCTCCGCCGGCGGTACGACAACGATGCCGCCGTGACGATTCACGAGGGCGATGCCCTGAACTTCGACTATTCGAGTCTCGGCGAGAAACTGCGGATCGTCGGCAATCTTCCGTACAACATCTCCACACCCCTGCTCTTTCATTTGTTGAAACACCGCGATCACATCGTCGATATGCACTTTATGCTGCAGAAGGAAGTCGTGAATCGCATGGCGGCGAAGCCCGGCAGCAAGGCATATGGGCGCCTGGGCATCATGCTTGGCTGCCACCTCAGCGTGGAGCCGCTGTTCGATGTGGACCGACTCGCATTCGACCCGCCTCCCGACGTCACGTCGACCGTCGTTCGTCTCGATCCATTGCCACCAGGAACTTACGCGATCGACGACGAGGCGTTTATGTCGACGCTCGTAGCAACCGCGTTCATGCAACGACGCAAGACGCTGCGCAATTCGCTGAAGAAGCTTGCCGGACGTGAGGATTTCGAAGCGGCCGGTATCGATGCCGGCCTGCGACCTGAGCAGATCAGCATCGCGGACTATGTTGCTTTGAGCAACCATCTTTACCGAAAATCGTAGCGCCAAGCGCCGCGAGCATACGCTAGAATAGCGGCATGGACGAGAAGCACAGCGGCATTCACATACAGGTTGCTACAAGCTACATCGACGACCAGTCCGAGCCCGATGCCGACCGATACGTCTTTGCCTATACGATCACGATATCCAATGACGGCGAATACGCCGCAAAGCTGCTTAGCCGGCACTGGGTGATCACGGACGCGAATGGCAAAGTACAGGAGGTGAGCGGCGACGGCGTGGTCGGTGAACAGCCGCATCTGAATCCCGGCGAACGATTCCGCTACTCCAGCGGCGCCGTGCTCGAGACGCCCGTCGGTGCGATGCAGGGTTTGTATCGAATGGTGTCCGATGATGGCGCGAACTTCGATGCGCCTATCGCGCCATTTACGCTCGCCGTGCCGGGCCTTTTGCACTAGGCGAACGCGGTGGGCATCTACGCGATCGGGGATCTGCAGGGTTGCTATGACCCTTTCCGGCGACTACTCGACGCACTCCGTTTCGACCCCGACAACGACACGCTGTGGCTAACGGGCGACCTCGTGAATCGCGGTCCCAAGTCGTTGAAGACTTTACGGTTTGTCAGGGAGCTCGGTGACTCGGCGATTACGGTCCTCGGTAATCATGACCTGCATCTCCTGGCGCTCCAGGCCGGCGTCGTGCGATTCGGCAAGCGCTTCGGCACGCTCGAGAAACTACTCGATGCGCCCGATGCTGCAGAGCTCTGCGACTGGCTGCGCCAGCGCCCACTCGCGCACTATGACAAGAAGATGGATACGCTGCTCGTGCACGCTGGAACGTATCCGGACTGGAGCATCAAAAAGACACTCGCACGGGCATCCGAAGTCGAAGCGGAGTTGCAGGGCAAGTACTATGCAGACCTGCTTGGCAAGATGTACGGCAACCGGCCCAACCTGTGGTCTGGAGGGCTGTCCGGGTACAAGCGACTCCGGTTTATCATCAACTGCCTGACACGCATGCGCATGCTGACGAAAGCGATGCATCTCGATCTGAATTTCAGTGGCTCGCCGTGGCGGGCGCGCAAGGGTGAGGTGCCCTGGTTTGATGCGCCGAAACCGGCATGGAAGGGCACGCGCATCGTCTTCGGCCACTGGTCCCAGCTCGGGCTGATCGTACTGCCTGAGCTAATCAGCCTTGACACGGGCTGCGTCTGGGGGCGGCAGTTGACGGCCGTGCGGCTCGACAAACGCGTGCCGCAGGTCGTGCAGGTCGAAGGACAGGGCCGTTGAAGTCGCTTTCTGCGTTCAACGACAGCGTTCGTAGGTCCTGAACTCGAAAGCATAATCGTTGGCGGCTGAGGCCTCGTGCGCCTCGCTTTCCAAGAGCTGCCAGTCCTGTTCGTCCAGTTCGGGAAAGTACGCATCGCCGGCGATATCCGCATGCACACGGGTCATGTACAAACGGCCGGCCTTGGGCAGGAACAGTTCGTAGATCTGGCTACCGCCGATGATCATGATCTCGGAGGCGTCCCCGGCTTTCGCAAGTGCGGCCGCCGGTGAGGCTACGACGTCACAGCCTTCCGCCGCGTAGTCTTCCGTACGCGTCACGACGATATTCCGGCGACCCGGCAATGGCCGGCCAATCGATTCCCAGGTCAACCGCCCCATGACGATCGGCTTGCCCATCGTGAGCTGCTTGAATCGTTTGAGATCGTCGGAGAGCTTCCAGGGCAGGTCACCCTGCACGCCGATGACGTTGTTCGTCGACGCCGCAACGATAATGCTGATCATCGGCGTCGCTCAGACCGCGACTGCTGCCTTGATGTGCGGATGCGACTCGTAGTTGAGGATCTCGAAGTCCTCAAAACGATAGTCGAAGATGCTCGCGGGGCGCCGTTTGATCGCGAGCGTCGGCAGCGGCAGCGGCTCACGGGGCAGCTGCTCATCAGCCTGCTCGAGGTGGTTGAGATACAGGTGGCAATCACCGCCGGTCCAGATGAAGTCGCCGACATTGAGGTCCGCCTGCTGTGCCAGCATGTGCGTTAGCAGTGCGTAGGACGCGATATTGAAGGGCACGCCGAGGAAGATGTCGCAGCTGCGCTGGTAAAGCTGGCAGGAGAGTCTGCCATCCGCCACGTAGAACTGGAACAGGCAATGACAGGGCGGCAGCGCCATGTTCTCGATCTCGGCAACGTTCCATGCACTCAACAGGATACGGCGCGAGTCCGGCGTTTCCCTGAGCTGCCGCATGATCTGGGCCACTTGGTCGATGCTGCCACCGTCCGGCGTCGGCCAGCTGCGCCATTGCACGCCGTAGATCGGCCCGAGGTCGCCGTCTTCATCGGCCCACTCGTCCCAGATCGAGACGCCATTTTCCTTCAGATAGCGAATATTGCTGTCACCCGACAGGAACCAAAGCAGTTCGTGAATGATCGAGCGCAGGTGCAGCTTCTTGGTGGTGACGAGTGGAAATCCTTTCGACAGGTCGAAGCGCATCTGGTGACCGAAGACGCTGAGCGTGCCTGTCCCCGTGCGATCCTCCTTAGCCGTGCCCGTGTCGCGCACGAGGCGCATCATATCGAGGTATTGCTGCATTCAGGTCCTTGCCTCCGCAGTGATCGCCGAACGATAAGCCATAAAGACGAGTATGACGCCGGCGATTATCATCGGCGCACTCAGGAGCTGCCCCATCGTAACCCAGCCCCATGCGATATAGCCGGGATCCTGGTCGGGCAAGCGCACGAACTCGATCGCAAAACGGAAGATCCCGTAGAACGACAGGAACATGCCCGAAACCGCGAGGTAGGGCCGCGGCCTCGCCGAGTAGACCCAGAGGATCGCGAACAGCACGAAGCCCTCGAGCAGCGCCTCGTAAAGCTGCGACGGGTGCCGCGCCACCCCGTCGACGACGAAAGCCCACGGCACGTCGGTCGGTTTGCCCCAGAGTTCGCCGTTGATGAAGTTACCGATGCGCCCGAAACCGAGACCCAGCGGGACGAGCGGTGCGACGAAGTCCGTCATTTTCCACATCGTGTGCTTGAGCTTGCGCCCATAGAGCCACATCGCGATCAGCACACCCGCCAGTCCACCGTGGAACGACATGCCACCCTCGGTGATCCTGAAGAGGTAGAACGGGTCGCTCAACAGCTGATCGGTGCCGTACACGAGCGCATAACCGACGCGGCCACCGACGATGACACCCAACATCGCATAGAAGACGAGATCGTCCACCTGCTCGGCGTTAATCGGTGAATCGTCGCGCCTGCTGCGCCTCCTGGCCAGCCACCAGGCCAGCAGGAATCCGATGACGTACATCAGGCCGTACCAGCGAATCTTGAGGAACCCGATCGAGAAAATAACCGGGTCGATCTCGGGGTAGGTCAGCATTAAATCCTGCTCGGCGTCGAATAAGACCAGTATCATAGTCAGTTTCCGAAGCGCGTCATAGTCGCGCCCGTCTCGAGGAAGCAATGCCGAACCGACTCCAGCAGGAAACCAGCCCCTACCTCCTGCAACATGCAGACAATCCCGTCGACTGGTACCCCTGGGGCGACGAGGCTTTCAATGTTGCACGGCAGACCGGCAAGCCCGTGCTGCTGTCGGTCGGCTATTCGGCCTGCCACTGGTGCCACGTCATGGCGCACGAGTCTTTCGAAGACGAGGCGACCGCGAAGCTCATGAACGAGCTGTTCGTCAACATCAAGGTCGACCGCGAGGAGCGGCCCGACGTCGACAAGATCTACCAGACGGCGCACCAGCTCCTGACCCAGCGCGGCGGCGGCTGGCCGCTGACGATGTTTCTCGACGGCGACGATCAGCGGCCTTTCTTTGGCGGCACCTACTTCCCGAACGAGGCGCGCTACGGCATGCCCGCATTTGGCGATCTGTTGCAGAACGTCGCCGGGTACTTTGCGGATAATCGCGACGAAGTGCGCGCGCAGAGCGAACGACTTCTCGATGTCTATGCGAAACTCGAGCCCGCGCCTGCCGACGCCGGTAAGGGGTTCGACCGTGCGCCGCTCGACCTGGCCCGCGAGACGTTTGCCCGGACTTTCGACGCAGAGTATGGCGGCTTCGGCTCGGCCCCCAAGTTTCCGCATCCGACGACCATAGATCGGCTGCTGCGCCACTGGCGCGCCACGGCCAGTGACGCGGAACCCGATGTCGAGGCGCTCTACATGGCTACGTTGACGCTAAAACGCATGGCCGACGGCGGCCTGTTCGACCACGTCGGCGGCGGTTTCTGCCGCTACTCGGTGGACCGCTACTGGCAGATTCCACACTTCGAGAAGATGCTGTACGACAACGGCCCGCTCCTCGCGCTGTGTGCGGAGGCCGCGCTCGCGACAGGTGAGACGGAATTCGCCGACGCGGCACATGCAACGGCGGACTGGATGCTCGCCGACATGCAGGCCGACAACGGTGGCTTCTTTTCGACGCGGGATGCCGATTCCGAAGGCCACGAGGGTCTCTACTACCTCTGGCGACCCGAACAGGTGCGAGAGCTGCTGCACGACGACTACGAGATTTTCGCGAAGCGCTTCGGGCTGGACCAGGACGCCAATTTCGAGGGGCAGTGGCACCTGACCGCACACGAGCCGATCGAGGCCATCGCAAAGAGCACGGGACACGGCAAGAAAGACGTTCGGTCCGCGCTTGCTCGCGCGAAGAAATCGCTGCTCGAGGCCCGTTCACTACGCGTCGCGCCCGAGAGAGACGAAAAGCAACTGACCGCATGGAATGCACTCGCCATCCGTGGGCTCGCGATCGCCGGGCGCGCACTCGAGCGTCCCGCGCTCGTGGACGCGGCAGCCAGGGCCGCCGCCTTCCTGCGATCGACAATGCTCGAGGACGACCGACTACTCGCGAGCTACAAAGATGGCCAGGCGCGCTTCCCGGCGTACCTCGACGATCACGCGTTCCTGCTCGACGCGCTGCTCGAACTGCTGCAGGCGCAATGGGACACGGCCAACCTCAGGTTCGCTATCGACATCGCGGAACTCATGCTCGAGCACTTCGAGGACCGCGACGACGGCGCGTTTTTCTTCACGGCCGACGATCATGAGACGCTGATCCATCGACCCAAACCGCTCGCCGACGAGGCCGTTCCGTCCGGCAACGGGGTCGCCGCATTCGCGTTGCAGCGGCTGGGATTCCTGCTCGGCGAATCCCGATATCTTGACGCCGCGGAGAGGGCCCTGCGTGCAGCCTGGCGAGCCATCGAGGAGTACCCTCACGGCCACGTCAGCCTGCTGACCGCGCTCGAGGAGTACCTGCAGCATCCCGAGATCATCGTAATCCGCGGTGAAGGCACCGAAATCGGTCGCTGGCGCGACTCGGCCAACCGGCTCTACGCACCGCGGCGGCTCGTGTTCGCGATTGATGCGGGCGATCAGGACCTGCCCGGCGCGCTGGCGGAGCGCAGGGCGATCGAGGGCGAGACCCTCGCCTATCGATGCCTCGGCACTCACTGCGAGCTGCCGGTTACGACCTGGGAGGCGCTGGCCGCCGAGATCTCCGAATCCTGACGCACTAAAGGCCTAAAGAAACGACCGGTCGCGGCCGATATATCGGCATGGCTATGCAAGACGACCACCGCGATTACTACGAAGTGCTGCACGTCAGCCGCGACGCGCCGCTCGAGATCATTCGCAGCAGCTATCGCATGCTGATGCAGCGGCTGAAGAACCACCCCGATCTGGGCGGCGATCCTGCGGTCGCAGCCCGCATCAACGAGGCCTACGCCGTGCTCAAGAATGCCGAGCAGCGAGTGGCGTACGATGCGCGACTCGATCTCATGGGTCAGATCGCCAGGGGCTTCCCCGAAGATCAGCCCAATGATCAGCCCGAATCGCCGGAAGAGCCCGCCAGGATCCTCGACCCGATGCGCGAATGCGTTTTCTGCGAGACGCCGCACGATCGTGGCAGCGTCGTGGAAGACGACGCCGGTTGCCAGACCTGCGGCAGCCCCCTGGCCGCGGCGAAGGAACAACGCATCGGCACGATCGATCAACGCGCGGTCGATCGCATCGGCAAGCAGCAAAAGATCACGTTCTACACCCACTGGCCGCAGCGCCGCGGTTTCAAGGGCCACACCGAAGATATTTCGCTGAACGGGCTGCGCTTCTCGACTCGACGCGATCTCACGAAGGGCCAGCGCATAAAGATCGTCAGCGACGTCGTCGAGGCCGTCGCTCACGTGACCCACTGCATCCACGAACGCCGCGGCTGGGCCACGCACTGCGTGGCGGGCGTGTCATTCATCACACTGCGGTTTGTTCGATCGGTCGGCGGATTCGTCTCGGACCGGGTCTGACGGTATCAGGGATACGCCGTCAGCACGCTACCGGTTGCGGGGACAACGCCCGTCGACATAGGTCCGCGAAATTCCACGGGCAATGACAGGATTTGCATGCCCGCATTGCGTTGCACCGCGAAATGCAGGTGCGGGCCACTGGAGAATCCCGTGTTGCCCGAATCGGCGATGTACTGTCCCGCGACAACGCGATCACCCGGCTTCACCCGGATCGAGTCCCAGTTGAGGTGCGCGTAAACGGCGAAGGTACCGTCGTCGTGCAGGATTCGGACGAAGTTGGCCGCGTACGCATATTCCTCGCGGCTGACGCCACCCTTGAAATTCTTGCTCGCAACATCGAACACGACGCCACCGCGTGCCGCGAGCACGTCGGTGCCGATCGGCATGGCGATGTCGATGGCGTACTGGCTGTCGGGCGACTCGTGCGTCACCTGTTCAGGAAATGCCTGGGTGATCGGGTAATTGCCACCCGCGGAAAACGGCACGCGGTAACCATCCGTGGCCCGATGAGCCGCTGACGGATTGCCCGGCAGATACGCAACGCGGTAAGAGACAGCAGGCGCGTCGACGTCACCGAGTACCGGCAGGCTCAGCAGCCGTTTTTCGCTCCGTGGCAACACGACCCAGCGCAGCTCTTTGTCCGGGTTCGGATATTCGACACCCCGTATGCTATCGAAAACAATTGCGACTTCGACCGGCGCAAAAAAGTCATTCTTCGCGACGAGGTTGACCCGACTGCCGACCAGGTCGTGAGTAACTGTGAACTTCGGCTGTCGGCTCTGCGTATTGAGCTTGCGCACCTCGACCACTGCACCATCCTGCGGCGGGCGATCGGTGTAGATCCACTCCCCGTCCTCGCCCTGGTACTTGTACACCGACTGCGCCGACGCGAGGCCGGACGCCAGCAGCGCCAACAGCAAACAACAACTTGTTATTAGCCTACGAGCCAAAACCTATTCGCCTCCAGCCATCCTCCGTGCGCCGGATCTCATAGGCAGGCCAGTACTGCGTATCGAGTTTCAGCGTGATGACTTCAGTCGTGTCGTTCCAGGTCACAGTCTTGAGGCGCACCGACTCACGGTGTTCGATCCCCTCAGTCGCATCAATGAATGCCTGCAGATCCGGCGTCGGCGTCTCGTTGACTTCCACGACGCGGCGGCCCGCCCAGAGTCCGTAACGGGTGGCCGGCGAGCCGTAACTGAAATAGGCGATGTAGACGCCATAGGGCTCGATGCCGCGCTGCGCCGCCATGGCCCGATGCGGGTTCTGCAACAGCGCACCGGCCCAGGCGATGGCCCTGTCGATGCCACGGCCGTCAAGCGCGGCCGTCCTGATCGCAATTTCGTGAACTTCGTCGACACGCCAGATCGTGACGACGACTTCGGGTTTTTGCACGGCGTCTTCGAGTTCACGATAGGACGTAACTACCTCGCCATCGATCGCAAGGATGACATCGCCGTTCTGCAGCAGCTCCGCCGCCGGTGATCCGGCGACGAGCCGCGTAATGCTCAGGGCACGCCTTTTCACCGGGTCGTTTTCTTCGAGTCGGCGCACCCATTCCTCGTCGACACCCATCTTGCGTGCCGCGAACAGTGGCGCATAGACGAATTCGGCTTCGAGCGAATAGAACGGCTGCCCGTCTCGCACGGTTTCGACAAACTGCTCAACAATTTCGCTACCGATACCACGATTGATCTGGGTCACTTCGGCTCCGGCCTGCAGCACGAAACTCGACCATGTCGCCGCGACCCTGCCTTTCTTGTCGACAAGCACGCCATCGACGTCGTTCGGCGCATTTACCAGGGAGATGCCCTCGATATTCGTGTCGCGGAACCGCAGTGTGCGCGACAGCGGCAGGCGCAGTGGATCTACCGATGCCACCGTGCTTTTCTGGTGAATCAGCTGGTGATCGGCCTTGATGCCTACGACCAGCACGTCGTCGCCCGGACTGAGCTGCTTCGTATTGAAGCGTGCTTCCTTCACGGGCGTGTCGCCGATGCTTGCCGGATCGTAGGAAACGATCGCGAAGTTATGCAGCGGATGCAGCTGTTCGACCTTGCCCTTGACCTCGAGCGATCCCGCGAACGTAACTGTGACATCACCGATAGCGATCGGCACGGTGTTGCGATCGACGAGGACATAGCCACGTTCCTTGTCGACGATCAGTCCGGTGCCGTAATAATGGCGGTCCGCTACGCCCGACAGCGTGTACGGCAGGTCGTAGGTGACGACAACCAGCGACGGCGCGATCTCGCGGACCACAGGGTCTGCATACTGGGTCAACCGTGTGCTGCTGACTTTGACCGGTTCTTGAGGCGGCCCATCCACGAGGGTACGACAGGGCCAGAATCCTTCTGCATCATCGCGCCTGCAGCGCCTTGCAGGAAACCAGACACGGTTCATCTCGAGCAGCCGCACGGTCGAGTTTTGCGGGTTTTCCAACGTAATGTAGCGGAGGAGTGCCCGCTCACCGTCGGCGAGTTCCGCCAGCGCAGACTCGAGATCGTCCAGGTCGTTGATCTCCTCGCCGTCCATCTCGACGATCACGGCGCCGCGCGGTACCGCGGACTTCGACAACAGGTAACCGGGATTCGCAACGTACACGCCGCGCGCCGCGCGATTGTAGTGTCGTGCCTGCTGGTAAGAGAGCTTATTGAGAATTGCATCGCCGAATTCGATGTACTCATCGGGTGTTATTGCGTGCAGATCGTCGACGACTACCGTCGTTTCGATGCGCTCGCCACCGCGCTCGAGTTCGATGGCGATCGCCTCACCGACATGACTATCGAGGATCGCTTCGAGCGGCACGAATTCGGTAATGAGCTCGCCGTTGACACGTAGCAGGATATCGCCCGGCGCGATTTTGCCGGCGGCCGGCGAATCCGGGATTACCTGGTCGACAACCAGCATGCCGGTCTGTTTGGGAAACGTCGAGCGAACCAGTTGCTCCGCCTCGGGCGTTATGCCCAGTCGCCGCAGCTCGTCATAAGCCTTGCTCTGGAAAGTGCTCTGCAGCGTCCCGCGTGTGACAGGCTCATCGTCCTGCAGCGCCGTCAGCACCCGGTCAACGCGGTCTAGTGGCAGGAAAAAGCTGCTTGCGGCGGAATTATTGGCACCCGCATTGAGCGCCACAACCTGTCCCTCGATATCGACGACGGGCGATCCCGAAGACCCCCCGGAGGTGCCCGATGCCGCCTGCAAATAGAAGGTATTGAAGTCGTTGTACTTGCCGCGACCGTACTCGGGCGCCTTGCGGTCGAGCCGCGCAATCGTGCCCGCCAGGATGGAAAGCTGCTCGCCGGCGTCATTGCCGACAACCCGAATCTCCTTGCCAATACCGGCGCCCTCGGGGTCGAGTTGCAGCTCTATAGGCTTTATGTAACTTAGCTTTGCGGGATCGTAGCGGAAGAATCCGAAATCATGGACGGGATCACGGTACACCGGCGTCAGCGAAACTTCCTCGTTATTGCGGAAAACAGCCTCGGCAATGACCGGGCCCGGCGTGACGACGTGGCGGTTCGTGAGGATCAGGCCACGCTCGGCATCCACGACGAAGCCCGTCGCCTGGCTCGAGCTGTTCCACTCGGTGTCAAAGGCCCTGGTGCTGTCCACGCGGATCGAAACGACACCAGAAGAGATGCGTTCGAGGGTCTCGGTCCAGGCCGTATCCTCCGCGGCATACGCCGAGAACGGGAGATACAGCGCGGCGATCGCCGCAAAAAGCCTGCCTGGTGTCATAGCGATCCTGTTCAATTTCCGGGCCCGAACGCCCATATCAGCCTTATCTCGACCGATTATCGGCGGAGCGGTTCCCTATTTGAGCAGAATCGGGCGCTGAGGGCGAACATCAAACTCACCCAGCGGAATGTGACGTGCGTCACATATGTGGCCGTGACGCAGTTACCCCGATTCTGGCCGGTACGCGAGGTCGAGTTGGCGTGCGGCCTTGACGTCATCGAGCCGGCGGACGGGCATCTTGTAAGGCGCTTCCTTGTACTCGACACCGTCCTCTTTCGCAGCCTTCACAATATCGATCATGGCCGCGATGAAGTTGTCGAGCGTCTCCTTACTTTCGGTCTCGGTCGGCTCGATCAGGAGGCACTCGGGCACGAGCAGCGGGAAATACGTGGTCGGCGCGTGGAAATTACGATCCAGCAGGGCTTTCGCGACGTCCATCGCAGTCAGGCTCACCGATTTGGCCTCATGCTTGAGCGTAATTATGAATTCATGGCTCGCTCGCCGGCCCGGGTATGCAAGTTCGAAGCCCGCGTTACGCAGCCGCGCCATTAGATAGTTGGCGTTCAGTGTCGCGTATTCGGCGATGCGTTCCATGCCATCGCGGCCTACCATCCGCATGTAGACATAGGCCCGCAGCAACACGCCGGCGTTCCCCATGAATCCCGACAACCGGCCGATGCTCTGGGGTATGTCGTCTTCGGCGAGCCAGCCGTAGACCGTCTCGCCGTCGACCTCCGTCTTGCCGACGACGGGAATCGGCATGAACGGCAGCAGGCGCTGGTTGACGCCAACGGCGCCTGAACCCGGGCCGCCACCGCCGTGCGGCGTAGAAAACGTCTTGTGGAGGTTCATGTGAATGACGTCGAAATCCATATCACCTGGACGAACCTTGCCGAGGATCGCGTTGAGGTTCGCGCCGTCGTAGTACAACAGCCCGCCGGCCTCGTGAACCATGTCGGCAATATCCTTGATGTGCCGCTCAAACACGCCAAGGGTCGAAGGATTGGTCAGCATGATGCCCGCGGTTTTCGGGCCGAGCACAGCCTTGAGCGCGTCGATGTCGACATCGCCGTCCGGCCCGGTGGGGATCTCCTTTACCGTGCAGCCGCACATGTTTGCCGTGGCCGGGTTGGTGCCGTGTGCGGCGTCGGGAACGATGATCTCGTTGCGCTCGCTGTCGCCGCGCGCGTCGTGGTAGGCCTTGATCATGGCGACGCCGGCGAGTTCGCCCTGGGCGCCGGCCATTGGCGTCAGTGACACGCCCTGCATTCCCGTCACATCCTTGAGCATCTCCTGCAATTCGTACATGCAGGACAGGAAGCCCTGGCCGTGGCTTACGGGCCCGAGCGGGTGGCGGTTCGCAAACTCGGGCAGTAATGCGAGTTTGTTGCAGGCCCGCGGGTTGTACTTCATCGTGCACGAGCCGAGCGGATAGAACTGCGTATCGATCGAGAAGTTCTTCTGCGACAGGCGCGTGAAGTGCCGCACGGTCTGCAGCTCCGATGCTTCGGGCAGGCGCGGCCTGTCCGTGCGCAACAAGTGCTCGGGGATGGCGAAATCCGGCGCGTCGACCGGTGCCTGTGCGAATGCGCGGCGCCCGGAGCGCGATTTCTCGAAAATAAGGTCACTCATCGATGTCTATTCCCAGCGCGCGGAACGCAGCGCGATAATCAGGTTCGGAAGTAATGTCTTCAATCAGTTCGCTGTGCACGACCGTGTTGTTCTCGTCGAGCACGACGACGGCGCGCGAGAACATGCCAGCCAGCGGCCCGTCGAGGATTTGCACGCCGTAGTTCTCGCCGAAGCCGGCATGCCGGATCGCCGACAGGCCGACGACGTGCTGCAGCTCGTGCTCTTTCTGGAAGCGCTTATGGGCAAACGGCAGGTCGTAGGACACCATGAGCAGCGCAAGGTCGTCGCGTTCGCCACCATAGCGCTCGAACTTGATCACAGACTCGGCGCACACCGCCGTATCGATGCTGACGAAGATGTTCATAATCTTGCGCATACCCATCCAGTTTGCGAGCGAGACGTTCTGGAGTTGGGTGTTGACGAGCGATACGTCGGGCGCGCGACTGCCGACAGCAGGCAATTCGCCGTGGGTGCGGTAGGACGCGTGTTCGAACTGGATCTTTGCCAAGGTTTTTCCCCGTCAGGTCATGACCGCCGCGAATGCCGCGATGTACGCATCGATATCGCCGTCGGTCTTGGTCTCGGTCGCGCAGACCAACAAGGCATCGACACCGGCATAGTCGGTCAGGTCGAATCCGCCCAGGATGTTCCGCTCAGCCAGCGTCGCGAGTAACGGTGCGACCGGCCGATCGAGCTGCAACGCAACCTCGTGAAAATACGGGCCCTCGTACAATCGACTGACGCCGTCAATGGCACACAGCCCGTCGACGAGCCGGGTCGCATTCGCGTGCGATCGTCGGGCGACTGCGGCCAGTCCCTCGAAGCCCAGCAGCGACATGTAGATCGTGGCTGCCGTGACCATGAGTCCCTGGTTCGTGCAGATATTCGACGTCGCCTTGGTGCGCCGGATGTGTTGCTCACGCGCCTGCAATGTCAATGCGAAGCCCGGCTTGCCGTCGAGATCCGTCGTGCGCCCCACGATGCGGCCCGGCATTTGCCTGACATGCTGCTGCTTGCAGGTCATGTAGCCGAAATAGGGACCGCCCGAGGACAGCGGCACGCCGAGCGGCTGCCCTTCGCCGATCGCAATGTCAGCGCCCTTCTCTCCCCAGTGTCCGGGCGCCTTCAGCAGCGCCAGTGCCGTGGGGTTGGCGATCGAAATCACGAGGGCGCCTTCGCCATGCGCCCAGTCCGCCAGGCGATCGACGTCTTCGAGCGTGCCCGGGAACGAGGGCTGTTGCGCGACGACCGCGACGGGGCTCCTGCCCGCCTCGAGCGCGTCGAAAGCGACGTTTCCGGTTGCCGCGTCCACGGGCAGCCGCTCGAACGTCAGCCCCTGGCTGCCGGCGATTGCCTGCGCCACCTTTTCGTAGACGGGATTGACGCCCGGCGCGAGCAACACGAGACCGGTCTTCACGCGCCGGTTCGTACGCACGGCCATGAGCGCCGCTTCGGCCAATGCCGAGGCACCGTCGTAGAGCGATGCGTTGCTGACGTCGAGCCCCGTCAGCTCGGTGATCATCGTCTGGTATTCGTAGATCGTTTGCAGCGTACCCTGGCTCGCTTCCGCCTGGTACGGCGTGTACGCGCTGTAGAACTCGCCGCGTGTCGCGATATCCCAGACGGCCGTCGGTATGTGATGCTCGTAGGCGCCGGCGCCGATGAAGCACATAGGCGACCCGTCCATGGCCGCGCGCGCACTCATAAGGCGCGACACTTCCATCTCGTTATGCGCCTCGGGTACACCGTGCAGGTGGTCGATACGCAGTTCTGCGGGAATCTCGTCGAACAGTTCTTCGATCGAATCCGCGCCGATGGCCGCGAGCATTTCCCGCGTGTCTTTCTCGGTATGGGGTATGAAAGGCATTAATCGTTACTCAGTCGTCAAGCTCGTCGAGAAGTTGCTGGTAGGCGTCGGGCGACATCATTTCGCTTTCGTCGATGTCTGCACTCGGCATCATGCGCACGATCCAGCCTTCACCGTAAGGTTCTGCGTTGATCTTCTCGGGATCGTCCGCAAGGTCATCGTTGACGGCTGCTACGGTGCCGGCGATCGGTGCATACACGTCCGACGCGGCCTTAACCGATTCGACCACGGCCATCTCGCCCGCAGCCTCGACCTCCTGGTCGACCTCGGGCAATTCGACGTAAACGAGATCACCCAGCGCGGTCGCGGCGTGGTCCGTAATCCCGATCGTGACCGAGCCGTCGTCTTCGCGCCGCAGCCATTCGTGATCTTTTGTGTAAAGAAGGTCTCCCGGCAACTCACTCATGATAGGTCTCCCTGTTGTTTACCCTGCAGCAACGTCAGACGTCGATGCGAATCTGCCCATTACGAACGAACGGCGTCTTGACGATCCGAACATTCAGCAGTTTGCCCCTGACTTCGACCTGGGCACGGTCGTAATCGCCCGCAGGGACTCGCGCGAGCGCTATCGAGCGCCCGATCGTCGGCGAGAAACCGCCGCTCGTAATCTCGCCCTCACCGATACCGTCGACGACGACCTTCTGGTGATTGCGAAGCACACCTTTGTCTTCTAGTAACAGACCCACGAAGCGTTGTCTGTCCGGGGAGTTACGTAAGGCCTCAAGCGGCGCGCGACCGATGAAGTGGCGATCCTCGGGCTCCCACGCGATGGTCCAGCCGAGACCGGCCTCCAGCGGCGATACCTCCTCATCCATATCCGAGCCATACAGGTTCATGGCTGCCTCCAGACGCAGGGTGTCGCGGGCACCGAGGCCGCAGGGCGCCACGCCCGCGGCGAGCAGCCGATCCCAGACCCTGCCGGCGTCGGCAGCTGGCATGACGATCTCCCACCCGTCCTCACCCGTGTAGCCGGTGCGGGCGACGAACATCTCGCCAGCCTGCAGGCCGTTGAAAGGCTTGAGCGCCAGCGCGCTTTCCCGCCACTCGGTGTCAATGCAAGGCGCAGCCAGTTCGCGCGCCTCGGGGCCCTGCACAGCCAGCATGGCCAGTTCGGCGCGCTCGATGACATCCACGTCGAAGGCGGCCGCCTTGTCGCGTATCCAGGCCATGTCCTTCTCGCGCGTCGCCGCATTGACGATCAACCGGTAGTCGGTGTCGGCGATGAAATAGATGATCAGGTCGTCGATCACGCCGCCTTCCGGGTTCAGCATGCACGTGTAGAGCGCTTTGCCGAAGTCCTTGAGCTTGTCGACGTCGTTGGCGACCAGGTGGCGCAGGAATGCACGGACCTGCTCGCCCCTGAGGTCCACGATCGTCATGTGGGAAACGTCGAACACGCCCGCTTTCCGGCGCACGGCGTGATGCTCTTCCTTTTGCGAACCATAGTGCAGCGGCATATCCCAGCCGCCGAAGTCGACGATGCGAGCGCCGGCGTCAACGTGATTATCGTAAAGCGGAGTCTTGGAACCCATGGTGTCAGCTCGTTTCGGTTATTGACGCAAAAAAAAACGGGGCGGCAAGCCTCGCAGCCTGCCGCCCCTCTGTCCCTTGCAACCTGAGAGATCAATGGCTTAACTACAGCCACATACCCCTTCGGTGGGCCTGTTCGGCCGCTCTCCAGAGCTGATCAGCAAACACAGTCCTTCTGCCTGAGCGTTTCCGAGCGTGTTGCGCCTTCGGCGCCCCGATCGAACGGGGTCTCTTCTGTGCAGGCTATCGATCAGTGCGGGCCATCATAGCCAATGCAGGGTGTGGTTGCCAGCCGCAGCCCGGGCAGTAACAATGCGCCGGATGCAGAAACCGGAATCCCTAATGAAAGCACTCGTGTCCACACTGCTCGCGCTGTTAATCCTGGTTCATGGCTCGGCTCACGCCGACATGGCGACGGACTTCAGCACCCTGCTCGACGAGCAGTGGGAGTGGCGGCTCGCAGCCTCTCCCGTGCGTGCCTCGATGCTCGGCGACCGCCGCTACAACCAGGAGTGGACCGACAACAGCCTCGACGCGATCGACAAGCGCCACCAGGAAGCGGTCGAATTCCTGAGGCGGGTTTATGCAATCGAAAAGAGCGCCCTGCCCGAGTCCGAACAGCTCAACTACGAGCTCTTCCGTCGCCAGCTCCAGGACGATGTCGATGCGCACCAGTTCCAGGGTTACCTCCTGCCGTTCTCGCACCAGGGCGGCACTCAGAGCCTGCAGAACCTGACCAACCAGCTGCGCCTCACGACGGTGCAGGACTTTGAGGACTGGCTCGCACGACTCGGCAAGATCGACACGGTCATCGGCCAGGAAATCGCGCGGGCAGAAGCAGGCCGCAAAGCCGGTTTGACGGCGCCCAGGGTGCTCATGGAGCGCGTCCAGCCGCAAATCGCGCTGCACGTCGTGGAAAACGCCGAGGAGAGCCCTTTCTATGCGGTGTTCGAGGACCTGCCCGAATCGATCGCGACCGAGGAACAGGAACGTCTGCAGAGCACGGCACTGGAGATCATTGACAAGACCGTGCTGCCCGCCTACCGGAAGCTCGATCGCTACTTCTCGACCAAGTACCTGCCCGCCTGCCGCGAGAGCATCGGCCTGTCCGCCCTGCCCAACGGCAGCGCCTGGTACGAATACCGGGCGCACTCCTACACGACGACGCGCATGACGCCCGAGGACATTCATCGCCTCGGTCTCGACGAAGTCAAACGCATCCGCGAAGAAATGATGACGATCATCGACGAGGTCGGCTTCGAAGGCGGTTTCGGGGAATTCCTGACGTTCCTGCGTACCGACCCGCAGTTCTACTATGACGATCCAGAGGATCTGCTCGAGGCGTACCGCGCAACGAGCAAGCGCATCGACCCCGAACTCGTGAAGTTGTTTGGTGTGCTGCCAAGGATGCCTTACGGTGTGCAGCCGATTCCCGACTCCATCGCCCCGCACACGACGACCGCGTATTACTCGCGTCCGGCCGCAGACGGCAGCCGCGCGGGCATCTACTGGGTCAATCTCTACAAACCGGAAGTACGTCCGAAGTACGAGATCGAGGTCTTGAGTGTGCACGAAGCGATGCCCGGGCATCACCTGCAACTGGCCTTGCAGCAGGAACTCGGCGAGATGCCGATGTTCCGACGCTTCCAGGGCTTTACGGCTTTCGTCGAGGGATGGGGGCTCTACAGCGAACGGCTCGGCTATGACCTCGGGCTCTACCTGGATCCCTACAGCCGATTCGGCCAGCTCACCTACGACATGTGGCGCGCCGTGCGTCTCGTCGTTGACACGGGCATGCATTACAAGGGCTGGACCCGGCAACAGGCCATTGATTTCTTCAAGGACAACGCGGCGAAGACCGAGCACGACATAGTCAATGAGATCGATCGCTACATCAACTGGCCGGGCCAGGCGCTGGCCTACAAGATAGGGCAGCTAAGGATGCTCACCCTGCGCGAGCGTGCCGAACGCCGTCTCGGCGATGACTTCGATATTCGCGCGTTCCATGACGAACTGCTTGGCGGCGGTGCGTTGCCGCTCGATATCCTGGAGCAGCGCATGGACGATTGGCTCGCGACTTATCGCGACGAATAATAAGCGCGCACAACGGGATCGGCCTCGACGCGTTCCTGGTGTGCGACCAGCCCGGGAGCGAGCCGCTCGACGAGATCCGTAGGCACGTGGTCGAGGCTGCCGCTGCGAAGCCAGCGCGTCTGCCCACAGGCTTTCAGGTCTGCGACGGTCAAGCGATTGTCGGCGAAGTAGTCGCCGCCGCGCTCCAGTAAGGTGCCCAGACCCTTCACGTACACGGACAGCCAGCCGTCAACGATCTTTTCGCGTGCGGCTTTGAGTTCGTCGCCCTCGAGTCCGAAGGTCGGCACGACGCAGTGCAGCATGTCTTCGAGCGCGCCCAGCGCCTCGTCACAGTACAGCGCCTGCAGGTCGTCTTCCGGGTAAAGGCCGGCCATCTTGCCTATATAACGGCTCAGCGCATTGGACTGAGTCACCGGGGCGCCATCGATTTCGAGAACCGGCACCGCGTTGAACGGCGTACTGCCGCGCATCTCGCCAAACTGGGCGAACGAGAGACGCTCGTCCTCGAACGCTATGCCCGCTGCGTGAAAAGCAATACGGATCGCCTCGGCGCGTCCGCCGTCGAAATCGAAATAGGTCAGTTTGTAGTCAGTCATATTCGTCTCTCGTCGCCGCTACAGTGAACGTTATGATGGGCAGGATATCACTGCCCGGGAGCACGTACTGCAATGACTCGTACCGCCCTCATCCTCTTACTCGGTGCACTACCCGTGTTACCGCTCGCACTGTTCGCGGGCTATGCAGTAGTTATCGGCGTGCAGATGCTGATGGATAGCCATTCAGGCGGATTTCTGCTGATATTCTGGGGCGTGGCGGGTCTTTACGGCGCAGTCGCCCTCTGGTTCGCCGCCTTCGACGTCAGGCACCTGTCGGTTCTGATCGGGTTGCTCGTCGGGTGCATCGCTGTAAGTCCAATAGCGTACTGGATTCCCCAGTCATCCGACTGGCAAACCATCTCGATACACAGCTACGTGCTCTTCGGGCCCATAGTGACCGCGTGCGTACTCATCGGCGAGTCTGGATACCGGATCTACGCGGGATCGCCCGACCGGCGAATTGCCCGTGCCCGGTTCCTGTTCGCGCTGTGCATGCTGGCGATAGTCCTGAGCGCACTGTCCATTGCCCTCATCGGTCGAGGCTAGATAACGGCACTCATGTTCGACAGCAGCCCGATCCGGCCAGGCCGGAGCGCGCGCCGCAATCGCTATGCCGCTAGTCGTCCGACCAGTCCGGGATACGGCCCGGCGTCCAGGGAGCGCCCTTGACGTCGAGTTCACCCTCGAGCGCACTCAGGTCCCGCTCAACCGACCGCAGTGATGCCAGTGCGGACCTGAATTCAGTCGCCGCGATCTCGTAGGACTCCTCGAACAGGCCACCGACCGGTGACTGCGAGTACACGAGGATGCCGTAGATTCTGCCTGCACGCTCCGAGACCGACATCGCTACGGGTTCATTGCGACCTGCGATCGTAGCGTTGCCATTAATGGACACGTTCACGTCCGCGAGACGACCGGCAATGTCCTGCAGTTTCGAACGATCATCGTCACCGGCCGCCGGCGTCTGTACGATTGCGGCCCGAACATAGGCGATGCGATTATTGAGTTCCTCGATCGCGTTGCTGGCACCAGCCACGGCACGCTGCAGATTCGCAGCCTTGAGCTGGAACGCCTGCAGTGCCCGGCGGTCGCTCGTGATTTCCGGACTCGCATCGAGTGCCTTGACCGTGAACGACTGCGCTGCACCAACTTCGCTCACAACGCCGTCTTTTTCGACCGCCAGCCGCGCCGTGTACTCGCCGGGAAGCGCCAGCGGGCCGACAGGCGGCTGCTCCCAGTAGGGCCGTTCGCCCTGGTCCTCGAGATTGATCGGGTCGGGCGCGGGCAGGCGCAGGTCCCATGCACTGCGGTGCAGGCCCTTGGCGGTTTCGCCCGCGACTTGCCGCACGAGTGTGCCATCGGCATCCCGGACCATCACGTAAACGGCCGGGCTAACCTCGCGGTCCTCCGCTCGTACAGCGTCCCAGGCCGGGTACGGCGTGTCGCCGCCTTCCTTTTCTATTTCGATTTCTTTCTCACGACGCGCCGCCTTGCGGGACTTCACACCGTCCTCGAGGTAATAGGTGAACACTGCGCCGAACGGCGGATTGGGCGTATTGAAGAACGCGGCCCCCATCGAGCCTTTCTCGCGACCGTCCCAGAGGTCGCCCTCGATGTAGAGCCAGGGGTCGCGCACCGGGAACAACTGCTGGCTTTCGAGCGCCGACTGTTTCGTCCGCAGTGCGCTGTAGTCGTCGAGGATGTAAATGCCACGACCGAATGTGCCGACGACGAGGTCGTTTTCGCGCTGCTGGATCTCGATGTCGCGCACGGCAATCGTCGGGAAGTTGTTCTTCAGCTGGGTCCAGTTCGCGCCGCCATCCTGCGTCACGAACAGGCCGAACTCGGTACCCAGGAACAGCAGGTCGGGATCGACGTGATCCTCGACGATCGAGTGAGCCGATCCGCGCCCGGGCAGGTTCCCGACGATCGACTTCCAGCTGCGCCCGCCGTTCTCGGTCTTCATGACATAGGGCTTGTAGTCGCCGCGCTTGTGATTGTCGAAAACGGCGTAGGCAACGTTGGTGTCATGAGACGACGCCAGGACATCGTCGATGTACGACATGTCGGGCACGCCGCTGAATTTCTCGATACGTCGCCAGTTATCGCCGCCGTCCTCGGTGATGTTGATCACGCCGTCGTCGGTGCTGACGTAGATCAGACCTTCCCGGAGCGGGCTCTCGCTGATCATGATCGCGCTGCCGTAGATCGAAGTGGAATCGTTCTTGGCAATCGTGTCGATGCCCCAGACGCGACCCATTACATCGAGCTGGTTGCGATCGAGCTGCTGCGTCAGGTCAGGGCTGATCTTCTCCCAGCTGTCGCCACGGTCATCGGAACGGAACAGGTACTCGGCCGCATAGTAGAGGCGTGTCGAACTGTGCGGGCTGATAATCAGCGGAGTATTCCAGTTCCACTTGTAGCGATCCTCACCGCTGGCTGGCTGCGGTGTGATGTAGACCCGCTCCTGTGTGCGCCGATCGTAGCGGGCCAGGCCACCGTACTGGTACTGCGGATAAATAATGTTGGGGTCGGTCGGATCGATCTGCGGCTCATAACCATCGCCACCCAGCACGAACTTCCAGTCCGAGTTCGTGACGCCGTGAATAACGGTCGTGCGGGACGGCGCACACAATGAATTATTGTCCTGCGTGCCGCCGCAGACGTTGTAGAAAGGCTCGTCGTTATCGGGCTGGATGCGGTAGAACTGCGCGATCGACAGGTTACGCACGTGTCGCCAGGTATCGCCCCGGTCCCAGGTTTCATAGATGCCACCGTCGCCGCCGATATACAGGTGCCTGGTGTTGTTCGGGTCGATCCAGAGTGCGTGGTCGTCAACGTGCCGCCACTCGTTGGATATCGGCGCAAACGTCACGCCGCCATCTTCGGACTTGTGCGTGAACGTGCTCAGCGAGTAAACGCGTTCCGAGTTGTGGGGATCGACGACGAGCTCGTTGTAGTACTGCGGGCTCGTACTCATGTAGGAGGAGCGCTTGCTCCAGTTGCCGCCGAAATCGGTGCTCCGGTAGACACCCTTTTCCTCGTCGTTGGCCTCGATGATGGCGTAGATCATGTCGGGATCCGAAGGTGCGCCGGCCAGGCCGATACGTCCCATATGATCCGACGGCAGGCCTGCAGAAACCTTCTCCCAGGTCTTGCCGCCGTCCATCGTCTTGTGGATTGCGCTGCCGGGCCCGCCGTTGATCAGCACCCAGACGTGGCGCCGGCGCTGGTAGCTCGACGCAACGATGACATCGTGATTGCGCGGGTCGACAACGAACTCGTTCACGCCCGTATGCTCGTCAATGTCGAGAATTCGCTCCCAGGTGGAGCCGCCATCTCTTGTACGATACAAGCCGCGGTCGCCGCCATCGCTCCAGAGCGGCCCCTGTGACGCGACAAGTACATCGTCGGAGTCGTCGGGGTTGATCCAGATCTGGCTGATGTGGCCGGAGTTCTTCAGGCCGACGTTCTTCCAGGTAGCCCCACCGTCAATCGATTTGTAGACGCCATCGCCGTAGGCCACGCTGCGCTGTGCATTATTCTCGCCGGTGCCGACCCAGATCGTCTTCGAGTCGTTCGGATCGAGTTCTACGACGCCAATCGCGAAGGAACCTTCACCGTCGAACAGCGGTGTCCATGTGATGCCGGCGTTATCTGTCTTCCAGAGATTGCCCGACGCGACGCCGACAAGGAACTCGTGGTCGCCACCCGGATAAAACGCGAAGTCCGAAATTCGCCCCGACGTAATCGCAGGTCCTATCGGTCGCAACGGAATATTCGCGAGCGGGTTACCTTCGTCATCGTCGGCATGTGTGACAAAGGGGGTAAAGAACAGCATGCAGCAAAGGCTGGCAGCAGTGAGAGTACGCGAAAAAACGGTCATTGGAGTCCCCGAATGCTGTTGTTATTAGAGGCGCCTGGAATCGCCGGAGACAGAGACTATCACGACGTCGCCGCGAACTCCCGCCGGGATACGGCGGCGCGCTGCTCCGGCGTCGCGCCTGCATCATAGAGCTGCTCGATGCGCGCAATCCGGTCCAGCAACCCGGCGCCATTCGCAATCTGGATGTTGAGTCCGGGTCGGGCATTCATCTCGAGAATCAGCGGGCCGCGATCCCGGTCGATCACCATGTCGACGCCAAGGTAGCCGAGCCCCGTGACTTCATGGCCACGCGCCGAAGACTCCAGGATGAAATCCCACTTGGGGATTTGCAGGCCGGCGACCAGCGCACCCGTGTCCGGGTGTTCGTCAACGACGTGGTCGTCGAGTACGCCACTTAGTGTCTCGCCGCTACCCAGGTCGACGCCCGCGCCTACGGCGCCCTGGTGCAGGTTCGCTTTGCCGTCGGACGCGCGCGTCGGCAAGCGTACCATGGCCATGGCGGGATAACCCCGGTAGACGACCACGCGGATATCGGGTACGCCCTGGAAACTGACTTCAGCGAACGTGGGATCGAAATGCACACAATATTCGATGAGCGCTTTGTCGGGATTGCCGCTCAGGCTGTACTGGCCGCCGACGATGTTGGAGATATGATGGTGAATCTCGCCCTCGGATATCAGCATGCCGCTCGAAAGACGAAAACAGTCTCGTCTTCGCTGGCTGCGCCCGGTTACGACGAGGATGCCGTCTCCGCCGCTGCCCTGGGCGGGCTTGACGACGAACGAGTCGCGTTCACCGACGATCTTGCCGAACTCGCGGACCTGTCCCTGGTGCGCGATGACACCGTACAGGTCCGGTACTGCCATGCCGGCGGCGAGCGCAAGCTCCTTGGTCAGTACCTTGTCGTCCACACGCGGGTAATAACGGCGCGGATTGAGTCGCATGATGAAGTCCGCATTGCGCTCATTGAGGCCCAGGATGCCGGCTCCCCGCAATTTTCTGACCGCCGTAAGCATCACTCGCTCATCAGGTCCCTGAAGCGCCGCAATTCGGTCAGGCGATATCCGGTGTAGCGACCCGCGAGGACGACGAGCGCCAGGATGATCAGCAACAGCTCGGGGAACGTGAAGATCAGGTGTTCGAGCCACGCTATGCCCATGAAGATATAGGCCGCAACCGCGACGACCAGGCTGCCGAGGCCCGCACGCATCGCGTCGGCGGGGCCGCGCTCCTCCCACACGACTGACATGCGCTCGATCGTCATCGCGATGATAACCATCGGGAACAAGGCTACCGACAGGCCGGTTTCCATGCCGAGCCGGTGTGACATCAGGCTGATAAACAGCATGAGCAGCACGACGACAATCAGGACAGCGCTCAGGCGCGGCACGAGCAACAGTCGCAAACGGTCGAGCAGGAAGCGAATAGTGAGTCCCAGGGCCACGAGCGTCGTAAACAGGATCACGCCCCAGAACAACTTGGTTTCGCGAAACGCCAGTGCGATCAGTACGGGCATAAAGGTACCGAAAGCGTCTATCCCGACAATGTTGCGCATGATCACCATGATCAGCGCGCCGATCGGTATCATCAACAACACGCTGTAAACGGCCTGGGTCTGGATCGGCAAACTGTAGAGCGAGAAATCGACGGCGCTCGTCCCTCGTTGCGCGGCCTGGGTCTCAGCTATCGCTACGGCGTCGAGGTGGTTCTCCTGGATCGCGAAATCCACCCGGACATTGCTGCCGCCCTCCAGGTTGACGAGCGGCTCGTTGCCCCGCCACCAGACGAAAAAGCGATCGGGCAGGCTCTGCTCACCCGATTGCGGGTTGAAATACAACCACCGGTCGCCATCGTGCACCTCCAGCCAGGCAACGAGGTCGGCGCGCCGTTGCCTGCCAGCCAGGGGAAAACCGCGCACCATCCGCGCGGGGATCCGGGCAGACGCGAGCAGCATGGTGACGACGCCGACGAAATCCGCATCGCTGTCGACGCCGGCCAGCAGCAATTCGACGTTGGGATCGGGCGAGGGATCGTTGATGCGCCGCAACAACTCCGTGGTAAACGACGCCGCATCCGCGGAATGGTCGCGCACGTCCGAGACGATTACTTCGACAGCGGTATTGAGCGGCTCATCGATGACGGGCAGTGGCGGAAACGGCGGTGTCGTGTCTGACTGGTCGACGCTCTCGTCCTCGTACACCGATATCCGGTAGTAGATGGTCTGTTCCCCATCGGCTCGCCGCACGGCCCATTGCGCCTCGCGACCGCCGCTGCCGTAGTTGATGCTGAACCCGTAGCCGCGGGATACCGAATTCTCGTTGAGCATACGGAATCCTGGCGTCAGGGTCGGGACATGCAGCTGCGCCTTGATGGATCCCGGGCCGCTGTCGAAATTCACGGCGGCCTCGATCGTCCAGACGGGCGTCTCCTGGTCTTCCGTTAATGGAAAGCCCAGCACCTGCCACTTGTAGAAGAATACAGACAGGCCGACGACGGCCAGCAATGCTGCAAGCACATACACATAACGCTGCTTCATTGTCCCCCCAGTCGGGCGTCAGTCGACGCCCAGCGCGACCTTTACGGCGCGTTCTCTTATCGGGCCGCTGCGATTGAACAAGCGCATGCCGGCCGTTCTCAATTCAGCGACTACCCGAGAGTCTGTCGTAAACAGGCTGTTGAGACCAGTCATGAAGTGCAGCATCGTCGCATTTGCGCCTTTGCGTGCCCTTTCGTAGCGTCGCAGCACAGGCAGGTCCGCCGGGTGCAATCCCTCCTCCAACGCCTCGTCGATAACGGCTGCAAGCGCCGCCGCGTCCTGCAGTCCGAGGTTGGCACCCTGCCCGGCGAGCGGATGAATTGCGTGGGCCGCATCGCCGAGCAGTGCAACGCCAGGGAGAACATATTGCCGCGCATGCTGTGCGCCCAGCGGGAATGACGCTCTCGGCCCCGCAACCGCGAGTTCGCCGAGCACGTGGTCGGACGCCTCGGTCAGCAGGAAGCCGAGTTCATCGTCGGCCGCGTCCAGCGCGCGCCTGGCCTGCTTCGGCGTGGTCGACCAGACCACGGACACACGGCCGTCGGACAGGGGCAAGATACCGAGCGGGCCGTCGGGCAGGAATCGCTGCCATGCCGTCGCTTCGTGCGAACGCTCGGTCTCGAGATGCGTCACGAAAGCGGCCTGGTCGTAGGGCCAGCGCCGGGTTTCGATACCCACGGCGTTGCGCACGAACGAGCGCGAGCCATCGGCCCCGATCACGAGGTCGGCAGACTGTGTGCTGCCATCCTCGAACTCGACACGGTAGCGGCGCCCGGTTTGCCTGAGCGCACGGATCGGACAGTCAAAGCGCAGATTCACGGCGCTCGTATCGAGCTGGCGCAGCAACGCGTCCTGCAGCAACAGGTTCTCGACGATGAACCCGAGCTGCGGCACTGCGAACTCCGCGGCGTCGAACCGGAGCGCGGCAGCGCCGTCAAGTGTGTCGCTGTGGTCCCATACGCGCATGCACTCGTAGGCACTAACGCGCGACTCGGTGACGTGTTGCCATGCGCCGATCGAGTCGAGCAATTCGGCTGACCCCGTCGCGATGGCGGACACCCGCAGTGCCACGTCGTCGCCGATTGAGAACACGGGGCGCGGCGCGGCATCGGCCAGCGAGATATTCAATGCACTTCTGTGACTCGCGCTGCTGAGTTTGGCGGCCAGCGTCAGGCCTGCAACGCCGCCGCCAATTATGACGATGTCGAAACTTCGCTTCACTCGAGCGGCACCCCGCGAGACAGTCGCGGCAATCGCCCGGCAAGCCCCATCGTGTGTTTTG
>Ga0265306_10000013_pt1 | contig 58916 bp, 50 predicted proteins | sample Helome_3_FD_192493 | JGI IMG/M metagenome (GOLD analysis project Ga0265306, IMG submission 192493) | Marine sediment microbial communities from subtidal zone of North Sea - Hel_20160420 (Illumina Assembly) | ecosystem: Environmental > Aquatic > Marine > Subtidal zone > Sediment ... | reverse complement strand
AGCTCCTCAAGTGCCAGCCCCAGAGGGGCCACTCTTTCCGGGCCGGCCCACTGGACCGGTGACGCCCGTTTGGAAAAGTGAGGATCAGTCAGAATATTGTAGCCCGCCACCTGCAGCAATAGGGTGGCATGCCCGATCCAGGTCACGGTGTTCTTATCTCGATTTTGCTTTAAGAAACCCGGATCGTTTTTTGCCAGAGGAAAATGGTAGCTTTCCGGACCCGGGATTTCCTTTTTGGCCCTTTCGCGGCGCCATTTTACAAAATCCCCAAAACCATTTTCCTCATACACATGGACATTTCTGAACCCGCCGGGGGTATGGTGGGGTTTGTCCGCTGAAGGGCTCTGGGCCGCACAGTTTAATGCCGTCATGTAAATAAAACCCAATGTCAGATATTTTAAACCGTTAGTTGAGTTCAACATAGATATATCGGTAGCATTGCCGAGACTGTGTTTTTCATCTCGGAGATCACAGAGACTAAATTCTTTAGAACCCTAATGGCCCCCTGTTTTAGCTTTCTCTGTGCACTCTGCGGTTAGAATTCATAATTCCTCATAATCTGGACCCGCAATACTTGCAGAATTTGGCGTCTTTGTCATGTCCTTCGGCGCTGCACTCCGGACAGGCCTGGGTGGAAATCTGGCGTTTAAACGCTTGCGCCAATTCCACCGTTACGATCCCGGTTGGAACCGCGATGATACCGTATCCTAAAATCATAATCACCGACGAAAGCAACTGGCCCAGGATGGTCTGAGGCGATATATCCCCGTAACCGACAGTGGTCAGGGTTACAATTGACCAGTAGATGCTCTTGGGTATGCTGGTGAAACCATGCTTTGGCTCTTCGATCAAATATATCAATGCGCCGAAGATGGTTACCAGCGTCAAAACGGTAAACAGAAAAACAATAATTTTGCGCATGCTGGCACGCAGCGCCTGGATAAGCAGCCGGGCCTCGCCCAGATATTGCACCAGTTTCAGAATCCGGAAAATACGCAGAACCCGCAATATCCGAATAACCAGCAAATACTGCGCCCCCGGGAAAAAATAGCTCAGATAGGTGGGCAATATGGCCAGAAGATCGACCATACCGAAAAAACTGGTCGCATAGGCACCGGGCCGCCCGACGCTCAGCAGTCGCAGCAGGTATTCGACTGTAAATAAAATGGTAAAAAACCACTCACCGGCCAATAAGACTTGACCGTACACCTCTTGAATGCTGCTGACACTGTCGAGCATCACCAGCAAGACACTGGTCAGGATGGCCAGAATCAGCACGACGTCAAACCATTTTCCGGCCGGTGTATCGGCTTCAAAAATAACCTCATGCACCTTCAGCCGCCATCTACGCTGCGTACCATTTTCTTTCATAAGGCCCTCGATATGTCATCAACAAATAAAAGTTGAATGAGCATAGAAAACAGAATAATAGAACTAGCCGATTTGTAACAATTTGATATGGGAACACGTTGTGGGTGTGAGTTTATACTCGATACTTCTTACTTCATTTCTTTTACTTTTTTCACGGTGTTATTAAAACCAAACATAGAAGCGGTTTCATAGGTTTAGATAATGTTCGATAGCAAGGCGTAAATCGATTCAATAACGGAGAATACACGTCAGTATGCGAGTATTTTGAATCGATTTATAACACAGCTATCGGGCATTAGATGGCCGATGAAAACGCTTCTATTGTTGTTTAACCTCATGGCCATTCTTCCTCAACAAATCGACGACACTTTCGGGGCCAACCAAATGGCCCGCACCCACCACAAAAAAAACATTTTTATTTTTGCGCATCGCGTCTTCAACTTTCTTAACCCATTTTATATTGCGCTGAATCAGCAGGCGGTCATGAATTTCCGGATATTCCTTGAAGCTCTTATAAAGCAATTCATGCAGTTTTTGCGCATCACCAGCTTTCCAGAATTTAACCATGTCATTGGATAGATCGTTGACAACATCCAGTTCATTTAATGTCTGACTTAAAAAATTGTTTTGATCCTGTGCAACCATCGTACCAAGCAGATTTAGTTGAAACTCGGGGGATTCCAGAAATTCGATTTCTTTGCCATCTGCTTTGGCCTTGTTAAAAAAGTAAACATCAATCCCGTAAATGGGATTAAACCCCAGTTGCCTCAACTCTCGAAGAGCTAAATCTTGGGCCACTAACCAAGGCTTAAACTGATTGTAAATCGCCAACGGCAGGCCAATCTCAGCCATTTTCTTTTCAAGTAGCGTTCTCGTGTGCGCATCAAGATTCTTTAGTAAGTTCTCTCCCTGCGGGTACATGCCCAATTCTTGAAATTTCATCAGGATTGCTGGTTTCAGCATGGCTTCCAGGTCGGTTTCAAAAACAAGCAGTTGGCTTTGCGCATAGGCTTTATTTATTGATGCAGATAGCGGATAGTCATCTGACTTCAGAAGATGCAGAGAGCCCAACAAATAAATTTTGTTCGATTGGCTTTGAATCGACCATAGACAATTTTTACTGGCCTGCTGGACGGCGACTGTCTTCGCCGGCAAGTCTATAATTGTCGTAAAGAGCGTTGTCAGCAGAAAAATAACAAATAAAACAAAACTTAATGCACATTTAAAAAAATGTCGTTCTGGCATGCAGATTCCTTTCCGGATAAGATTATTTAATCATGACAAGACGAAAAATTTAGCCGCGGCGGCACCGCATCACTGGCTTTTAATTTGTCCAAAAGCGTTTACGTGCTGGCAATAAAAGTCAGACAGCGTCATTATTGCCATTTCTGCAGGATCTCATTGACCATCTTGCCATCCGCCTGCTTGCCGAATTGCTTCATGATGGCACCCATGGCCTGCATTTTGTTTTTGTATTCGGAGAAATCGATGTTTTCCTTGATCCAGGCAATGATCTCTTCGCGGCCGGCCATACGGGGCAAATACAATTCAAGAATATTTAAATATTCCGAAGATTCCTCTTTTTTAGCCTCCAGCACCATTCGTTCGGATTTGGCCAACCCCAGGATGATCCCGACGATGTCATCGTTGGTAATCTCTGCACTGGTTTTGAGCCGGGTGGATTTTTTACCGCTTTCCAGAGTGATGGGGACCGTCAGTCTCGGAAATTCAGCCATAATTTGCCGGATAGCGCTGCGTGCGGCCACATCCTTTTTCAACATGGCCTGCTTAAGGTCGGTTTTGAGTTTAGCCAGCAAAGGCATGTCCATATCCGCATTCCATCCGTATGTTTGGGTTTGGGTCTCACTCATCAGCCTCTCCTATGTAATCCGGTTTTTAGTCGATAAATTTCGGGGGCAGCGGTGGATCGGCTGTAATTGCTTTGCCGGGTAAAATAATCACCGTCGATGTCCCATGTGCCAGAACCTTGCCCTGCTGATCTATAACCTGCGCTTCAGCATAGCCGAGGGTCCGGCCGACTTTAATCTGGCGTCCGCTGGCAATTAATTTGCCGGATACGGCCGGCGCAAGATAGTTTAGTTTCAAATCAACGGTTGTAATGCCGACATCCGGATCCTTTATCCCGTAATAAACCGACCAAAAAGCGGCCGCATCGATGATCGATGCAAAGACACCGCCGTGCACCACGCCGAATGGCTGTAAATGCTTTTGGGCAAGTTCGATTTCAAGCGATGAATACCCGATTCCAACATCCATCAATTTCATCGTAAGCAAATCAAAGTACGGGCAGATGTTTACGATTTCATTAATTCGCTTTATGTATTCAGGATTGGGTTTTTTCATATAATCTCATTTGATTCGTTTATAAATGTAAAAATCGTAGGGTTCAATGCCCGCGACCGCAATAGTTTCAGATTTGATCACCCGAAATTCAGTTGCTGGAATTTCCGGAAAATAGGTATCTCCCGCTATGTCCCTGGGTATCACCGTCAAATAAATGCGATCCGCCATTGCAAATGCAGCCTGATACAACTGCCCGCCCCCGCAAATAAAAGCTTCATCTTCATTTTGCGGGCAGCTTTTTAAGGCTTGCAAAAGATCGTGAACGACGATGCATCCGTCGGCAACATAATCCTTTTGGCGCGTAACGATGATATTAGTTCTATCCGGAAGAGAGCGTTTAAGAGATTCGAAGGTTTTTCTTCCCATGATCACCGCATGACCGAGCGTGATTTTCTTGAAAAGCTTCTGCTCTCCCGGTATTTTCCAGGGAATATCGCCTTGCCGCCCGATTACCCGGTTTTTTGCCATAGCCGCAATCAACGATATTTTCATCCCCTGAAATCTCCTAAAACCAGTGTCATTTGGCTAAAATGTCATTATCGACTTCAGATCATGGAGCCCGGCATTGTCCTCAGCGTGAAAACCAACCCGATTAGAATAAAATGCCGACAAAATAAATGTTGTTTCCATTTATGCTGTAATTTACCCAAAACCTATGAGCAAAAAGGAGATTGTTTCCATTTATGCTATAATTTACCCAAAACCAGTTTCAAAACCTTTAGATCTTGCTGAGGGCACGGCGTCGATTCGATTTAAAAACGGAGCGTACACGCTAGTACGCGAGTATTTTGAATCGAATTGTAACACAGCCCTCGGGCAAGAGATGAGGGTTTTGAAACTGGTTTTAGATGTAGCCGCCATTAACATGTATACTCTGCCCCGTAATCCATCTGGCTGCTTCACTTGCCAGAAACGCCACGGCGTCCGCTATATCCTGCACCTGCCCGATGCGGCCCAGAGCGGCCATTTGAGCCATCTGTTGAATCTGTTCTTCTGATTTGCCATCACGGAAAAGATCGGTATCCACCGGCCCCGGAGAAACTGCGTTAACGGTGATATTCCGCCCGCCCAGTTCCTTTGCCAGCGCCCGGGTGATCTGATCGACGGCTCCTTTGCTGGCGGCATAAATGGAATAGCCGGGCAACATCATGCGCGTCACGGCTGATGAAACATTGATGATCTTTCCACCATCGGAAAGCCGGCGGGCTGCTTGTTGACAGGCAAAAAATGTTCCCTTCACATTGATGGCAAACAGCCGGTCAAATTCTGCTTCTTTGATGTCGGCAACATTTTTGCTGATGCGGATACCGGCGTTGTTTATTAAAACATCAAGCCGGCCAAAGTGTTCGATTGTCTGATCGAAAAGCCCTTGAATGTCTTCAAGCTTTGAGACATCCCCTTGCAGGGCGATGGCCGCACCGCCGGCGGTCTCAATGCCCGCAACAACTTCTCGAGCGCTATTTGAGTTGTTGACATAGTTGATTGCAACGGAAGCACCCTCGCGGCTCAATCGTTCGGCCATCGCGCGCCCGATTCCCCGGGATGATCCGGTCACCAGCGCAATTTTGCCGGACAGATTTTTGGGGCTCATTTGGTTCTCCTTTTGGACACTTAAATTCAGTTTAAAGTTTACGATTAAAAATGGGCGGCTTGAATCCCGGACTAGCCGGTTAACTGTCTAAACAGATTCAAGTAATCATTTTTTTTCATGGGTCGCGGATTATCGATATTGCTGCCGTTTTTAAAGGAATTAGCCGCCAGTTCTTCCAGGTCATTTTCCTGAACCCCCAGGGAGCCAAACGCAGGAAGCTGGACATCAGAAGCCAGTTGTTGTACGGCCGTAACTGCCTGGCGGGCACCATCGTCCACATTTTCATAGGTCAGCCCCATGGCGACGGCAATTCGAGCATATCTTTCTTTGCAGTATTCCATATTGTATTGCATTACCGCCGGCAAAACCACCGCATTGCAAACACCGTGGGCTGCGTCATATTTTCCGCCGAGCGCTTCGGCCACGCAATGGACAGCCGCAACATCGGAGTGGCTGAAAGCAATTCCGGCCAGCACACTGCCCAGCAGCATTCCCGCCCTGGCTTCAAGATTGTGACCGTCAGATACAGCGCTTCGAAGATAGGCGGCAATCAATTCGATCGCATAAAGAGCGGCTGCATCCGCTAGTGGTTCTGAGGCATTGGCGGTAAAGGCTTCAATGGCATGCGTTAAGGCATCCATGCCGGTGGATGCGGTTAAATCCGGTGGCATGGTCAGGGTCATCTCAGGATCGACCAGCGCAACCCTTGGCGCAATTTTGGGATCTTTAATACTAAATTTGAATTTTTCGGTGGAATCCGTGATCACCGAGCTGAAGGTCACCTCGCTGCCGGTCCCGGCGGTCGTCGGGATGGCCATCAACGGCAACACATCAGGACCGATCTTATGCGGACCTTCATAATCGCGGACGGCGCCTCCCTGGCGGGCCACCACCGCGATGGCTTTGGCACAATCGATCGGACTGCCGCCACCGATGGCCACCAGGCAGTCCGTGCCGAACCGACGGGCAATTCCAGTGCCTTCCTGAACGTTATAATCCTTCGGATTGGGCTCAACACGATCAAATACCTTCCATTTCAGTTGATGGGCATCCAGCGCATCGGTAACCCGCTTTAGCAGGCCTGAACGCACAACGCCCTCATCGGTGACCAGAAGCAGGCTTTTAAAATTTTCATTTTTGATCACATCAACCAGGCTTTTGGTGGCGCCGACGCCGTATTCTATTTTGGTCGGCAACGCGAAACTGAAATTATTCAATAGATTCATGTCGTGGATTCCTTCTCGGGCATTATTAAATTTAATGCTGATAGGTAAGGTTCAGGGTGTCACGTTCCAGAAGACAGAGTTCAGATGACAGAAGACAGATGGTAAAATCTGGAAATGGATGCACCAAGCACCCTTTCTGACCTCTGTTTTCTGTCCTCCGTCATCTGTCTACTGACACCTGAATCCTTCTCTGCCAGTTGTTGCCTCCCACAAAAGAAAACACTATTTGATTTTCACAGCAGTATTATTTTATAAGCCAAAATGATATAGATGGCAACAGGGCGGAGATTTTACTTGAACCTTACATGGAAGGATCAGTATTGACAGAAAAGCAACCGGGTCTGCAAGCCGGAGCGCCGCATAGTGCTGCAAGAGAGCAGGTTGTCCGCAAGGTCACCTGGGTCGGACTTTTCGCAAATTTATTTCTTGCAGGATTTAAATTCACTGCCGGCATTTTAGGAAGAAGTCAGGCGCTGGTGGCCGATGCCATACACAGCCTTACGGATTTGACAACGGATATTGCCGTCATTGCGGGCTCTCATTACTGGTCCCGACCGCCGGATGAGTCCCATCCGTATGGACATCAGCGCATGGAAACGCTTGTGACGGTATTTATCGGTATCGTATTGGCTGCAGCGGGTATCGGCGTCGGATGGAAAGCCATTTCAACCCTGCATGCAAAACACGCATCATCTCCGGGTTGGATCGCGGTTATGGCGGCATTGCTTTCCATCATTTGTAAAGAAGCGATTTACCGCTGGACGGCCATCATCGGCAGAAGGGTTAAAAGCTCGGCTCTGGCTGCCAACGCCTGGCATCATCGCGCGGATGCAATCAGCTCGGTGCCGGTTTTAATTGCGGTGGCCGGTGCCCGTATTTTCCCATCCTGGTCCTTTTTAGATCACGTGGGAGCCGCGGTCGTCTCAATCCTTATTTTGTATTCGTCAATTAAAATAATGTGGCCCGGACTCAGCGAACTGATCGATGTCGGAGCACCGACCGAAATACGAAAAAAAATTCGAACCAGTGCGCTTAAAAACGAAGGTGTCCTGCAGGTTCATGATATCAGAACCCGCTATGTCAGCTCCAGCATCCAGGTTGATTTGCATATTGTGGTCGAAGGCTCCCTAACCGTGCGTGAAGGCCATGATATTGCCGATGACGTAAAGCATCGCATCATCACTGAAATTCAGGAGGTTCTGGACGTCATTGTTCACGTCGATCCACCCGAAAGAGCGCTCACGGAAGGAGATATGCGATAAATATCAGACGCACCGAGCCCAGCCATGCAGACCCCATCTGGTGGCTTTAAGTTGATCTATTGCTATTTTAAGCCAGCTTTAAAAATGTTGGTTGAAAATAGACGCATAACATCATATTCTTAACATGTTATGTTTTAGCTGCCGCCGATATCCTTGCGGACAATATGATAAATTACGGAGCAACCACGCAATGCCGGTTTATGAATACACAGCCCTGGATGCCAAAGGCAAAATGACGTCCGGTATCATCGATGCGGACGGTGCCCGTGCCGCTCGACAGAAATTAAGAGGGAGCGGCATCTTTCCAGTTGATGTCAAAGAAACTCAGGAGAAGGAGACTCCGGAAAAAAAGACGACCCGGGTCGCTGATATAGCTCGCTATCTAAGGCGAGTTAAGCCTGCTGAAATTGCCATAATGACGCGACAGCTATCAACTTTGATCAGTGCGGGTTTTCCGCTGGTTTCTGCAATAGACGCCCTGGTGCCCCAGACTAAATCCCATCGACTTAAGACTGTATTGGCCCAGTTAAAGGATGCCATCGTTGAAGGTCAGAGTTTTGCACAAGCGTTATCGCAATATCCGGGGATTTTTACGCCGCTGTTTGTTAACATGGTCCGCGCCGGGGAGACTTCCGGCACACTCGAAATCGTTCTCGAGCGACTGGCCGATATTACGGAAAAACAGCAGGATTTGACCAACCGGATTCAAACCGCACTAGCGTATCCGCTGTTTATGTGTGTCATCGGAACACTGGTATTGTTCGTGCTTTTGACCTACATTGTTCCGAGTATCACCGCCATTTTTTTGGACATGAACCAGGTATTGCCGGCACCAACTCGCTTGCTGATTTTTTTAAGTAGTTTTTTCAAATCGTTTTGGTGGGTTATCCTTATTGTGCTGATCGGCGCCGCTATAGCTTTGCATCGAGCCAAAAAAACCGATAAAGGGCGCTATGCGTTTGATAAAACCATGCTTGCAATGCCAGCTTTTGGTGTTTTAGCAAAAAAACTGGCCGTGGCCCGTTTTACGCGCACGCTGGGATCTTTGCTTGAAAACGGCGTTTCGATGTTAATTGCACTTGACATTGTCAAAAATATCGCCGGCAATGTGCTGATTTCCAATGCTGTGGAAAAAGCATCCCGAGAGGTCGGCAAGGGGCAGGCTTTGTGGGCGGCCTTGAACGAAGGTCAAGTCTTTCCGCAATTGTCCATTCAAATGATTCAGGTGGGCGAGCAAAGCGGTGAATTGGAAGCGATGCTCAATAAAATTGCCGATATATTTGAAAAAGAAGTCGAAAACAGTATCATGCGCCTGACGTCTTATCTGGAGCCGGTCATGATACTGGTAATGGGCTGTATTGTCGGGTTTATTGTACTGTCAATTTGTCTTCCTATTTTTGAAATGAACCAGCTGATCAAATAATTGCGGTGATATATTCCAACATGCATGAGAAGGGAAACGTTATATGAGGACCACACCTAAAAATGACAACCGGGGATTTACGCTAATTGAGTTAATGGTTGTTGTGATCATATTGGGCATCCTGGCGCTATATGTTGGCCCCAAAATAATGGGAGAACCGGATAAAGCAAAGCGCGTAAAAGCCCAGATGGATATTGCCACCTTTGAGACCGCTTTAAAAATATACAAACTCGACAATGGTATATACCCGACAACCGAGCAGGGGCTTGTGGCGCTGGTTGAAAAACCCGAAACCGGTGCGATCCCCAAAAAATGGCGCGAAGGGGGTTATCTTGAGAAACGCAAAGTGCCCAAAGATCCCTGGGGAAATGAATTCGTTTACATTTCGCCGGGCGTGAATAGTGACTTTGACTTGATTTCCTATGGGAAAGACGGCGTTCCCGGCGGCGAAGGTGAGGATAATAAGGATATTAATAACTGGGAAATCGAGTAGTTTGCTGTCAGCAGGCGCGCCCTTTTGCGCAATCTCTGTGTCAATCTGCGGAATTGTATTGTGCGGCGTACTTTAAAGTACGCCTCCGCCCAATTTCTTGATTTCCTTGACCTTGCACAAAATGACACGCTTCTGACAGCAAACTCAATTTGAAGTATCACAAGAAATAGTTCGCAATTAAGAATCGATAACTTAAAATCAGAAAAATGAATCGTCTCTGGACGGGCGTTTACAATAATAGCATAATGTTTTCAAAAGTCCTGAAACAGGAATTGAACTTACGCTACGGAAGACGGACGACATACCACAAGCACCGTAACGGTTTTACGCTGATGGAACTGATTGTGGTCATGGCATTGTTGGCCATTTTGCTCATATTTAGTATTCCCCGCTTGCATGAAACCTTATTTCTGGATGAAAGCAAAACCAGTTCCCGATGGATTATCGGTAAAATTCAGGCTTTGAAAGAGGCGGCTGTTCGAAATCAGAAGCATTATACATTACATATCGATCTGGATACAGACCATTACTGGGAAACCGACGAATCTATGCCGGCAGAAGATCTTGAAGGCGCCGCCATGCAAACCAAACCGTTACCGAACGGTTTAAAAATCGCTGATATCGAATTTGCTGTTCGCGGAAAAATCAGTTCCGGTCGGACCGATATTACGTTTTACAAAAACGGTTACTCAGACAAAGCCCTGATTCATACACGAGATGGGGAAACATATGTATCGTATCTGATCGAGCCTTTTCTTTCTGAAGTAACCCGCTATGAGACTTACGCCGGTTTTGAAAATTGAGTTGCACGTCCGAACAAAGGGGTCTGTTTGAAACTGCTCTGACGTTTTTGCAATCCGCCTGTAAGGCCCTGTTGACCACAAAGAACGCAAACCCGCCCACCGAAAACAGCGACATCATATCCGGGTCTGTAAGAATAAGAGTTGTCGACCATAAAAAAAGATTGTAAGTTGGTTGTTAATTTTTGTATAATATAAAATTACACATGTATAAAAAAGTGCACATTAATGGCTGATTTTGAACATTGCCGATATCGAAAATTGTCGGGATTTTCGCGATTCGCAGCCGGTTTTACATTGCTTGAAGTCATGGTTGCCCTGGCCGTCATGGCAATAGTTTTGGTGAGCGTATATCGCATGCATTCTCAGACCTTGACCATGAACACCGCAGCCCGCTTCTACACTCAGGCGCCTTTGCTGGCCCAAAAGAAAATGGCTGAGGTGACAACAACTTCTGCAAGTGTTTTTGCAACTGATTCAGGCGATTTCGGTGAAAATTACCCGGGATACAGCTGGCAGGTATCGGCGACCGATGTGTCTTCCGAGATTCTGGGAGAAGTTGCTGATGATTTTAAACGCATTGATGTTAGCGTGTCGTTTAATAACGACCAATTCTCATATAACTTAACGACCTATCGGTTTCAGAGGGAATAGACAAATCCCAGGGAACAGGCAACAGATGCCAGAAAACAGCGAACAGAACCGCGCTAAGCGTGCCCCAAAACCAGAGATCGGCGGCCGCCGGCATTCGACCGCCGGCTTTACGTTGATGGAAATTCTAATCGCCATCGCGATATTGGCAATCGTGGTGACGACTGCTTTGGCATCATTTAATGCCGTATTTTCAACCACAGAAGTTCTCGACGACAGTGCCAATCTTTATGAAATGGCCCATAACTGTATGAAACGCATCGTGCTGGACCTGACGTCGATGCACATTTCCCAGCGGCCCTTTTACAAACCGCCGGAATTTGATCAACCACCGGACCCATATCGTCTGGTCGCGACCACCGAGGAGACCGGTGGCACGGGATTTGCACAAAATTTAAGATTCACCAGCCGGGCCCACCTGCCCTTTGAAAAAAGTTCCAGGGAAGGGATCGCTGAAATAATATATTACCTTCAGGCCACGGATAACGGGTATCTGAAGTTGAAACGTGCGGATAACAATTACCCGTATCCTGTCTTTGAACAAAAAGGCAGCGATCCGGTATTGTGTAAGTACGTCAAATCATTGTCGTTTAAATTTTTTGACAAAGACGGAATTGAATTCGACATCTGGGATTCAGATTCCGATGAATTCGGTTATGCGACACCAACAGCGATTGCCGTGAAACTGGAATTGGCAAAAAAAGCCGAAGCGCACACCTTTGAAACCATGGTGCCCTTGCCCCTGTTCCGGGAGAGAGCGGAATAAAACATGTTTCGTATGACCAAAACGATCAGCAACAATCGAGGCATTGCCCTCTTGCTGGTCATTTCCGTGACGACCATTCTGGTCGCAACGGCTCTGGAATACAATCGCCGGGCACGCTTTACGGTACTGTCAACAACGGCTGCAAGGGATCGCCTGACGCTTTCGCAGATGGCATCTTCAGGCATCCACGCCGCCATGGCACTGCTGGCAAAAGATCGTGCCGAGTCGAATATTGACTCTTTGCAGGAGGACTGGGCAAATCCGGACAAAATAAATGAACTTTTGAGTGAAATCCCGTTTGATGAGGGCGAGCTTACCGTCTCCATCACCGATGAAATGGGACGAATTCAAATCAATGCTCTGGTAACGTTTCCCGATAGCCGAAATTTTAATGATTCCCAGCGCCTGCTGCTCGAGCGGTATTTAAATTTTTTCAAGGATGCCACTGAAGAAACGCCGGAAGATAGCCAGCCGCCGGCAATTATCAATTCGCTCAAGGACTGGCTGGATTCCGGCGACGACGACGCTATTACCGGGCTAAGCGGTGCTGAGTCCGCATATTATCAGGATTTGAGCCCATCTTACAGCAGTCGCAATGGTCCCATAGCGGACATCCATGATTTATTAATGATCAAAGGCATCACACCCGAATTGTTTTACGGCAGCTCTGAAAAGCCTGGAATCGCAGATGCTTTAACCGTGTATGGCATGCAACCGGGGGCCGGCACTGCATTTACATTTCCCGGCAAGATAAATGTCAACACCGCTGAACTTCCGGTCTTGGTCGCCCTGTTGCCGACTGAAAACCCAGATCTGGCCCAGACCTTATATGATTTGCGCCAGCAGGTTGCCACTGATAAAAATGCCCCTGACTTGTCAGACCCAGGTTGGTATAAGAATCTCGCCGGACTCAGCGGCTTAAATCTGGATACAAAATTGATCACCACCGCAAGTGACATATTCAGGATTGTATCTGGGGCCAAAGTAAACGATGCCGTGTTGATCGCTAACGCTGTGGTTCAACGGCAAAAAAATGAAAAAAACGGTAAATGGTTCTGCAAGATACTGAGCTGGAACACAAAATAGAAGCTGTCTCAAAAATGCATCTAAATTAATACCCATTTTTCCGGTATTTTGGTATTTTATAATTCAAGGCTATAAATGTTGAGTTCAGAGTTATAAATTGTTAACCTATGAGCCTATGGTTCATTCGGGTAAGAAATTAAAGATTCTATGAGCAGAAAAGTTCTCGGCATAGACATTCGAAATCAATCACTAACCGCCGTGCTTTTAAGCAGCAGCCTGCGGGAGTTCCACGTGGATGACTATATTCACCTGCCATTTTCCGGCCCTGATGACCTGGAAAGAAGCCTGTCGGCCGCTCTGGAAACCCTGACCGAGAGAATGGACTTGACCGGCAGTGACTATGTCGTTTCCGTCCCGGCCCACCAGTTTATTTTCCGGAACATGCAGATCCCCTTTCACAATTCCAAAAAAATCCGAATGGTTCTGCCCTTTGAACTCGAACCCACCCTGCCCTTTGCGGTCGAAGATCTGGCTATCGATTTTCACACATTGAACGGCGCCCCGGCCGGCAATCAAACCGATCTCATTGCTGCGGCAATTGAAAAAAACCATTTAGCGCCATACATTGAGGCCCTTGCATCGGTGAACATCGACCCGGAAAAACTGACGCTCAGCGGTTTACCCATCGCCCTGTGCCTGGCCCATCAGGCAGATCCGCAGGAGGACCTGTTATTTATCGAAATTGACGACGCTCATGCTACCCTCTTTGTTCTGGTGGGCGGCCGCCTGCAACTGATACGATCGTTTCCGCTGCCGGCCGCCGGACCTTCTAAGACGTCAATACTGTGTGCACAGATACAGCAGACACTGGCGGCTTTCCAGGAATCATCGGCGTTGAATTTTGAACCCATAGAAGCGGTCTTAAATGGCATCGCAGACGTCGAAGGCGAAATGACGGCCGCTATTGCCAAAGTATTGGAAATACCGGTTAAAGTCGCATCAGTTGCGGAACGACTGAACATCCCGCTGGAAACAGATACGGAAAGTCAGTGGATTCCGGGCCGAATGGACAATGCCCTGGCACTGGCGTTGATGGAGGTCGAGGGCTATGAAGCGCTCAATTTCCACAAGGGCCAGTTTGCCGCCCAGAAGTTTATAGCCAAGCATAAAAACGCCTTGATAAAAACCGGCATCCTGGCTGCAGCCGTATTGGTATTGATGTTTTTTAACCTGATGATGAAAACCCATACGTTAAACAAACGCATCGACGCCATCAAAAACCAGATGACCCAGATTTTTAAAGAGACCTTTCCGGAGGTACAAACGGTTCGTTATCCCTTTCAGGAGATGCAGGCCAAGATGCGCGAAACCAAAGGTAATGCAGCCTTGCAGGCCGAAGCCGGCCCCCATGTCCGCAGTATTGACATCATAAACAACATCAGCGAAAAAATACCCGCAAATATTACGGTAAATCTGAACCGGTTGGTCATTCAGCCTGAAAATGTGTTAATCTCGGGCACAACCGACACCTACGACGCGGTGGACGCGATTAAAAGCCGCCTGGAACAGATTCAGCCATTTAAAAAAGTTTCCATCAGTTCGGCCAACATCGATCGCTCGGGCAAAGAAGTACAGTTTATGCTGAAGGTTGATCTATAAAACATCCGCAACAACGTTTGATATGGAATTTATTCATAAATACCTGAATCTAAAGAAACTCAATCGCCGCGAAAAATATATTGTGTACGGCGTCGGATGCCTTTTGGGGTTGCTGATTATCGTGCAGTTTGTCATTTGGCCTTTTTTTGAAAACAAAAATCAGCTGGCGCGCAACCTGCAGACCAAAAAAGTGGAGCTTGGGCAAATGCGCGACCTTCAGGCGCAATATAAAGCCCTGGAGGGGAAAATGCAGCAGTCCGAACTAGGCGTCAAAAAAAGGCAAAAAGGGTTTACGCTTTTTTCGTTTTTGGACCAGCTGGCTGGCCAGGTGGGAATCAAGGACCGCATCAGCTCTATGAAGCCGTCAAAAACCGTCCAGAAAAACAGCAACTATAAAATTTCGCGGGTTGAAATGAAATTGGATGCCATCACACTGGAACAGCTGACCGCATATCTGTACGGTGTTGAAACATCAACAAACATGGTCATGGTCAAGAAACTATCGATCTCAAAAAAAGACCAAAAAGAGGGTCTCATAAACGTGATTTTGCAGGTCGAAACCGTTGAGGCCTGAGATAGTTCCTGATTGCGGTAAAACTCAATGGGGCGTTATTTGTTACAGGTTAATCGGTAGAGCCGATTAAAATCCGTTTCTACTGATAACAAATAACAGTTAACAAAAAACACCAACTAGGATGAATTTTTTTAAATCGCGAATTGCCTGGGCAGTGTACATCATCGGCGCAGCCCTGTTATTTTTATATGTCCTTTTTCCGTCCGATCCGGTAAAAGAATACCTGACGGATTTGATCCGCCAAACGCACCCGAATGTGACGCTGGAAATTGGCCGGCTTAAGCCTGGATTTCCACCGGGTTTAAAATTGTATGATATTCGTGTGTATCATTCGGGCCGAGCCGTCGCCGATTTAGAAAATCTGAAAATATCGCCGGATATTTTGTCCTTATTTTTAGCGACAACCCATATAGCGTTCAAGGGCAACGGCTACGGTGGCAATGTCAAAGGCGTTGCAGACATTATTAAAAAAGCTGAGAGCCGGGAGATCGTCATCGATGCTGATCTTGTAGGCATACAGGTCAATCAACTGGAAGCATTGAACGCTTTAACAACCCACAAAATCTCTGGCAACCTGGACGGAACATTGACATTTACGTTAGACGCGCCCGGGCAGGCACTCCAGGGAGAGCTGACCCTTACAGACGGAAAGATTGAATTATCACCCCCGGTTCTCGCGCTGAAGGTGTTGTTGTTCGACAGTATTGAAGCCGAGTTGACGTTCAACGGCCGTTCCCTGACCATTGAACGCTGTGAACTGGAAGGCAACCAGCTCGATGGCGAGGTGGCGGGTTCGATTAAATTTAGCAATCAACCATCAGGCAAGATCTTAGATTTAGCCGGTACCATAAGGCCGCATGAGGCGTTGCTGGCCCAGTTGGGGAATCAAGTCCCGAAATTGCTGGCAAACAAAAATTTGCAGACTCAGGGCGTTCCATTTAAGATAAAAGGATCCGTGGATTCGCTCACATATTCTTTTTATTGATCCGTCGCTTTACAGCGGCTGATGCTTGAAGCTCAAAAGGCGCAAAAAACATATCCGGATCGTTTAAGGCCGAATAGTCGGAGCCGAGCGATCCGCGACCGGATGAAGCTGATGATAATGACGCCAAAAAAATACTTCATGATTATCAACGTGCTGCTGATTACAACAGGCCTGTATTTTGGCGTCAGCGCCTTTTATACGGTCGGCACCGCCTGGCTCGGAGATTCCGTTGAAAAGCCGGTGACCCATTCGTCCAAAGTGGCTGTTAAGCCTCAGGCGGAAAACCGGCCCCTGTCGGCCTATGGCGCCATTGCAAAACGGAATTTGTTCAATACCAACCCGGATACCGCGGCGCCGGTTCAAGCCATTAATGTCGACAATCTGAGAGAAACTGATTTGAAATTAAAACTCTGGGGTACGGTAGCCGGCAGAGAACGCCGGGCGTACGCCGTTATTGAGGATACCAAAACCAGAGAGCAGAACCTGTATCGCATCGGGGAAACCATCCAGGATGCAACTGTAAAAATGATTTTAAGGCAAAAAGTGGTTCTGAGCGTCAACGGCCGCGATGAAATTTTGGGAATGGAAGAGATCGGCTCCACCAGCAGAGGCGGCCCAAGTCCGCGTGTTGCCAGACAGGGCACCGCACCGCCTAAAATGCCTGTATCATCTTATCCGCGCCAGCTGACATTGAAAAGCGATCAGATTGAAAATGCGCTGGAAAACCTGGATCAGCTCATGGAACAGGCCCGCATCCGGCCGCACATTGAAGAAGGCAGGCCGTCCGGAATTTCCATTACCGGGATCAAGCCCAACACGGTTTTCAGAAAAATGCGATTGCGCAATGGCGATATCATTACCGGCGTCAACGGCGCCCCCATCGAATCGGTGGAGGATGCGATGAGAATTTTTGGCGACCTGTCATCGGCTTCAGAAGTACAGCTGGAGATAAAGCGCCGCGGCCGGAAACGGGTTCTGAATTATAAAATAGAATAATATACACGGTTAATGAAAATGAAGACAAATTTTAATACCATTTTGACACGGATTATCGCAGCATTAGCGATAATTTTAATAATGCACCCCTTATGGGTAGCATCCGGCAGTGCTCAGGAGGCCAAACCGGCAGCGGCACAGCCACGGGGCTCGGAACAGTTTGTCTCGATTGATTTCAATAACGTGGATATCAATGTTTTTATCAAGTTTATGAGTGAACTGACCGGGACCAATTTTGTCGTTGATCAGCGCGTCAAAGGCAAGGTGACGATTATATCCCCTTCCAAGATATCGCTTAAAGAAGCTTACCAGGTGTTTGAATCGGTCCTGGAAGTTCATGGCTACACCACCGTCAAATCAGGAGAGGTCGTTAAAATTGTCCCGTCACCGGACGCCCGTTCAAAAAGCATTGAAACCCGCCTGCGCGAAGAAGCAACCGATCCCGGGGATCGGGTCGTCACGCAACTGATACCGCTGAAATACGCCGATCCGGATGCAATCAAACGGCTGTTTACCCCCATGGTCTCCAAAAGCAGCGTTATTCTGGCCTATCAGCCAACCCAAATGATGATCATCACCGATGTGCTTTCCAATATTCAACGGCTGCTCAAGATTCTCAAAAAAATCGATGTGCCCGGTATCGGCCAGCAAATTACGGTGATTCCCGTCGAGTATGCCGATGCCGCCAAAATGGTCAACCTGCTGAGCACGGTCTTCAAACCCACTCGCAAGCGCACTAAAGGCGCCCAGCCTGAAACAGTTACCATGGTGGCCGATGAGCGTACCAATGTCATTGTTATGCTGGCCAACACAGTGGATACCCTGCGCATCAAAAAGCTGATTACGATGATTGACAAGGAAACCCCCCGGGGCAAAGGCAAAATCCATGTTTATTATTGTGAAAACGCAAACGCTGAAGACCTGGCCAAAGTCCTGCAGGAGGTGCCCACCCAGCAGGCAGGGGCGGCCAAGGGCAAAGCGCCTGCCCCGGTGGTCGCCGGCAAAGTCAGGATCTCTGCCGACAAAGCCACCAACAGTCTGATTATCATGGCGGACCAGGAAGATTTTCTGGTTTTGGAAGAAGTCATCAAAAAGCTGGATATCCCGCGCTCCATGGTCTTTATCGAATCTTTGATCATGGAAGTTAACATGGACGCCAGCCTGGATATCGGGATTGACTGGCAGGCGTTTGGGGAGATAAGGGATGCAAATGTGGGTGCAGCCTTTAGCGATAGAGTCCAGCCGAGTTTTGATCCGGGTACCGGAATTCCCATAAATCCGTTTCAAGGAGGGTTTGCGGTTGGTTTGATCAGCGGCACAGTCGACATTGCCGGTATTACGGTCTCAAACATCTCGGCTATCATCAGGGCCGTTAAAACCGATGATGAATTCCGCATTTTATCCACACCCCAGATATTAACTACGGACAATGAAGAGGCCCGCATAACGGTCGGTGAAAACAGGCCTTATCAGACGCGTTCGACCACCGATCCCTCGGGTGGGACATTTGAATCTTTTGAATATCGGGATGTGGGCAAAATTTTAAAAATTACGCCAAGCGTGACCGAAGGCCGTCTGGTACGTATGAAAATTTCGCTGGAGGTCACCAACATCGACCTGGCCTCGACCCTGACTACCTCATCGACCCTGCCGGTCACCCAGAAACGTACGGTCGATACCACCGTTATCGTCAAAGACAACCAGACGGTGGTCATCGGCGGTCTGATAGATGATTCGAGCACACGCAATGACACCAAAGTCCCGGTCCTGGGTGACATTCCTTTACTGGGGTGGCTGTTTCGCAAACGAGACGAAAGAAATGAAAAAACCAATCTCTATATTTTTCTGACCCCGCGGGTCATCAAAAATCCGCTGGAGGCCCAGGAAATTTTTAAAGATAAGAAAGTGCAGATGGGCACCATCGAAGAGGGCGGCATCAAACTGTATGAAGAAAAGGCACCCTTACCCGATAAAAGCGAATAACGTGCCGGCGTGCGGGCATACTGGAGCATTGGAGCACTGAAGTAATATTTAGAGAGTGGGGATCTTTTTAAAACACTCCCATACTCCATTTCTCCAGTACGCCACGATCACAAAACTTAAGGGTTTTACCTTTTTATGGATTATCGCAACCTATAATTATGATCACGCGTTTAACCGATATACTCAAAGACAAATTCGGCCTCAATGAAGACCATCTGACTGAAGCCCGGCGCCTGCGCACCGAATCCGGCGATAATATTGGTCAGATTCTAATCGATCAAAAAAATTTATCAGAGGCCCAACTGCTGGAAGCTTTAAGCATTCAATATGGGATGCCCTTTTGGTCCCGATTGCCGTTTGAGAGCACTGAATCGGATTTCACCGATAAAGTTTCCATCCAATTTTTGAAAAAATACCACCTGGTCCCCCTGGAATACACCGAACCCATCTCCGCCAAAGATTGCGGTCGGCCACCTCAAAATGAATCACAAAACGAGACAACCCAATTTCAACCGGGCTGCGTTATCGCCATCAATGATCCGCTCAATTTTCAACCGCTGGATGATCTCGTAAAAACCATCGGTATCACCGATTATCGAGTCGTTCTGTCGACCCGTGAAGCGATCGTTTCGGCCATCAACCTGCAATATGATTTACGCCGGGATTCAGCTGAACAGCTGGTGCAGGACATGGAGGAAAACGGCAGCAACATTATCAGCGAAATTGAAGAAACCGCTGATTTGCTGGATGACACCAGCGATGCGCCAATCATTAAACTGGTCAATCACATCATCTCGCAGTCCATAAAAGCGCGAGCCAGTGATATTCACTTTGAGCCCTACCAGAACAGTTTTACGGTTCGTTATCGGGTCGACGGGATCCTGTATGACCTGCTAACGCCGCCCAAATGGATTCAGCCGGCTTTAATCTCACGGGTTAAAGTCATGGCAAAAATGAACATCGCTGAAAAACGATTGCCCCAGGACGGGCGCTTTGAAGTCAAGATCGGCGATCAGGATATAGATGTGAGGGTGTCCACCATCCCGACCGCTTTTGGTGAACGGCTGGTTTTGCGGCTGCTCAACAAATCCGGCTCTTTGCTTGAACTGGAGGATCTGGGCCTTGACCCCGGCCGCTTGAAATTGCTGAAACGGCTGGTGTCAAGCCCCAATGGAATTATCCTCAACACCGGCCCCACCGGTAGCGGTAAAACCACAACCCTGTATGCGGTTTTATCGTCTATCAACGAGCCCAACATCAATATTATTACCATCGAGGACCCCATTGAATATCAGATTAAAGGCATCAGCCAGATTCAGGTCAACCCCAAAATCGAGCTGACTTTTGCCCGCGGTCTCAGATCTATTGTGCGCCAGGACCCGGATGTCATCCTGGTCGGCGAAGTCCGCGACAAGGAAACCGCCGATATAGCGGTCCAATCCGCCCTGACCGGACATCTGGTCTTTTCGACCCTGCACACCAACGATTCCGCCAGTGCCATTACCCGCCTGGTGGACATGGGGGTCGAGCCCTTCTTAATTTCATCAGCCATTATAGCGGTGGTCGCTCAGCGCCTGGTGCGCGTCCTCTGTAAAGACTGCCGCAAAACCTATGAGCCGAACCCGATTTATTTAAAAAGCATCGGTTTTTTGCCGGAACTTTTCAGCGAATACACGGTTTACAAAGCGTTGGGGTGTGAAAATTGTTTTAGCACCGGCTACAGGGGGCGGCTGGGCATATTTGAAATCATGGTTTTAAGCGAGCGCTTAAAGGGCCTCATACTTAAAACCTTTGATTCGAACCGCATCAAAAGTGAAGCCGTGCGGCAAAAGATGAGAACCTTGCGCCAGGACGGCATGGCAAAGGTTTTAAAAGGGTTGACCACGGTTGAGGAGGTGCTGCGTGTCACCCAGAAATAAAAGTTTCCAGCCCAAAATGGCTATTTTTCCGCTGGGCTGTGTTCTCCGCGGTTTTACTTCCTCGACGTACTACAAGTACGCCTCCTTGTAAAACCTTGTGCGACCTTGCCCGGCGAAAAAATCTCTCATTTTTGATCTGGAAACTTAGCGTAAATCTACTTCACATTCCTGACCGGCAGTGCGCGGTAGCCGCGCTTGTGCGCCTTGCGCACCGTGTAGTGATAGACGTTGTCAAAATTAAAAATCCGCGCGGTGGGGGCGATCGGGTCGGTCTCGGATGTCCAGACCCAGCCGCAACTTAATTTTATCTCGGGCACCGTCTTTACCCACTGGCCACATTCCGTTTCATATCCTTTGTTATTCTTATCCTCCACGAGCAGGCTTTGCAATTCCGCCAGCGTCGGCAGTCGCCAGTTGTCATATCGCTTTGGAATGGTATCGGGAAAGGTAAATTGCACCCACTTTTCGGCCTGTATCCAGTTGATATCGCCCTGATTGTCCGTTTTCGACCACATCAGATTCAATTTGCGGTCTGTAACGGTTCCATCGCCATTATCGGTAAAACGATCACCGGCCATTACCGGGGCCCAACCGATCAAGATCCCGGCGACCAGGATAATGAGCGTCACACAAAGGTACCTGAACATCATGCCCTCCTTCCAGGGTGGCGGCCCCCAATTATGCTAAATGGATATGTTTTTTCAGACGTTCAGCAATGTGTTCATCCCGATAGGATAGTATCGGAATCGGGGAGCGGCGGAAAACTTTTTCCGCTACAGATCCGATCAGGGCATATTCGAGATCCGTGCGGCTCTTAATGCCCATGATGATTAAATCGACTTTTTCCTTAACGGCAATTTTCATCAATTCCTCGCCGGGATTACCGACTTTGAGAACCATGCGGATCTTTTCAGACGGATGACCGATTTTTTTTAAAATATTAACAAATTCCTGTTGTCGCTCAGCTTTGATGCCTGCCACGTAATTATCGCCGTCGACCTCATACCCCATGTCCGCAATCGTCCCCACGGCTTCGACATCACGCGTATTGATGATGCTGGCACAGATCAGCTCGGCACGCATGGTGTCGGCAATATCCGTTGCATATTTCAGCAGGCCTTCCGTATAACGATTCATTCCAACCGCCACCATAATTTTTTTTACTGCACCCATAATCATTTCCTTTCATGCGGTAACCGGTTCTGCGACTGTTTTCGGTGTCCGCGGTCGCTGCATCAGATAGAGCACGCCATAAAGGCCCAAACCCATCAGATAGGTCCAATAGCGCTGGTCGTGCGGAATGCTCAACCAACGGGCAATTAAATCCGGGCGCATCAGCGTCAGGGTGACACATAAAAACAGCGGGATCTCATAAAATCTATTTTTGGCCACAAACCATCCCTGGGTGGCCGATGCAAAAGCGAAGTTGCCGACACAGGCCATGGCAAAAATAAGCAGGCCCTGAGGCCAGCTGCTGATATTGTGCAGGATCAGGTCGGAGTTGAAGATGAACATGAACGGCAGGATGGCGGTGCGAATATCGTACATAAATCCCTGCAACCCGGTCGGAATCGGCGGTGATTTGGCAATTGCCGCGGCCGCGTAAGCCGCCAAACCCACCGGCGGCGTATCATCGGCCAGAATGCCGAAATAAAAGCAGAAAAGATGCGCCGCCATCAGGGGCACGATGAAGCCCTGCATCCCGCCGATGGTCACGATGGCCGGGGCGGTCAGCGATGCCATGACGATGTAGGTGGCTGTCGTGGGCAATCCCATCCCGATGACCAGACTGGCCACAGCAGTTATGACCAGCATCAGAAAAATGTTGCCGCCCGAAAGAGTATCGATGATCTGGGTGATCAACTGGCCCAGTCCCAGGGCCACCACCCCGACAATGATACCGGCGGCCGCAGTGGCCAGGGCCACCGACACCATGTTGCGCCCGCCGGCCGCCAGGGCCGAAAATATGTCGAAAACACTCTTTTTAAATGCCGGCCCTAGTGGTTCCTTGTTCAGATAGGCCTTTACCGGATTCTGCAAAAACATGACCAGCGCCATGGCCCAGATCGCATGAAAGGCTGCCAGCTCCGGAGAGTGCCGCACGACGATCAGCTCGTACAAAAGAAGAAAAAGCGGTATGAGAAAATGGGAACCACTCAATAAAGTTTTAAAAAAAGGCGGCAGCTCGGACCGCGCCATGCCCCTGAGTCCCAATTTGGAGGCTTCGATATGGGTAATGAAAAACAAGGCAGCGTATGATGCAAAAGCCGGAATGGCAGCGGCCTTGATCACATCGATATAAGGTACGTTAACGTATTCGGCAATAATAAAGGCGGCCGCCCCCATAATCGGCGGCGCCAGCTGGCCGTCGGTGCTGGCGGCCACCTCAACGGCGGCGGCTTTGGTGGCCGGGTAGCCGACTTTTTTCATCAGCGGTATGGTAAAGGTGCCGGTGGTGACGATATTGGCAATACTGGAGCCGGATACCAGACCGGTCAGTCCGCTGCCCATGACCGCGGCCTTGGCCGGACCGCCTTTAAAACCGCCCAGCAGGGCCAGCGCCAATTTGATAAAATACTGGCCCGCGCCGGCCTTATCCAGCATGGAGCCGAACAGGACGAACAGAAACACAATGGTGGCCGACACATCCAGCGGAATGCCGTAAATTCCCTCGGTCGACATGGTCATCTGCCCCATCAACCGGTTGAGCGATGTACCTTTAAAGGCAATTAAATCGGGCATGTAAGGGCCTAAAAGCGAATAGATCAAAAACAGTGTTGCAATGGCCGGAAGCGCTGGCCCGATAACGCGGCGCGTGGCTTCCAGCAAAAGAACGATCAGGATAACCCCGACGACGATATCCCGCGTAATCGGGGCCCCGTAGCGGGTTGTCAGCCCGGCGTAATCGATGACAATATAAACCGCCGCAAAGGTGGCAATGATGCCAACGACATAATCAAGGATGGGGATGCGGTCTTTGGCGGAAAAATACTTCAGGCCGAAGCGTGTTTTCTTGAAAAGGGGATAATTCAAGTATACGATGAGAAGGGCAAAACCCAGATGAATGGCACGAATGAAAGTTGAATCTAGGATCAGCCAGCTGGCAATGGACAGCTGAAAAAAACACCATATAACTGCAACGGTGGGAACCACATATTTCGCAGGGCCATGGGGTCTTCTACCGATGCCCTCTTCTTCTTCGGCCATCCGCCTTGCGATTTCAATGCCCCCGTCCTTTTCTTCGATTTCGTGGTTACTCATAATAATCACCTAATCTGTAAAAAAAGTTTGACGGCAAAACCCCGCTACCCGGAGCGGTATCCCAATATAACGGGCACGCAGATTCAAACGGCGGTTACGATCGGATAAAACTCAGCACAGTGGCAGCAAAGACAAGATGCGCCCGATCAGCGTGATAAAACCGTTTAGCTGACAAGGATTTTCAAAGCATTTGGGCGGCGGCGGCTGTCCACCGCCGCCTCCGCAGGCAGGTAACGCAATGTAATATGGGTATCGCTTACTTTAATCCGGCTTCTTTGTAATATTTTTCAGCCCCCGCATGAATCGGTGCAGATTGCCCTTCGAGCATGTTCGCTTTGGTCAAAACGATATAGGCCGGATGAAGCTTTTTGAAATCTTCAAAATTATCAAAAACTTCCTTTGTAATGGCATAAACAACATTTTCCGGCACCTTGGCAGAGGTGACAAAGGTGGCTTTGACGCCAAAGGTTTCGATATCGGCGTCATTTGCGGCCCCCGGATAAAGTGAAGCCGGAATTCTTGCTTTGGCATAGTAAGGATTTTCGGCAATGAGTTTATCAATACCCGGGCCGGTAATCGGAACAATTCGCACTTTTCTGGCACCGGCGGTCGCCTCCTTGATATTGCCGGCAGGGTGCCCAACAGTATAGAAGAAGGCATCGATACGACCATCCTGCAGCAGACCGGGGGCTTCGGCGGCCTTGACGCTTTCGGCCGTGATATCGGTCTCATAATTAATTCCCGCGGCCGTCAGGGCGTCAATCGAATTCTGGCGCTGGCCTGAGCCGGGGTTACCGATGTTGACCCGCTTGCCTTTCAGATCCTGAATGGTTTCAATACCGGCATCAACCGCTGCCACCAGGGTAATGGATTCCGGGTGAATCGTGAAAACCGCGCGCAAATCTTCCTGTTTGCCTTTGTCCTTCCACTCAGCCATTCCATTGATGGCCTGGAACTGCCTGTCGGATTGAACCACACCGAACTCCAGGTCACCGGCCATGACGGCATTGACGTTAAACACCGAACCACCGGTGGATTCGACCGTCGCCCGGATACCGTACTGATCTTTTTTCTTATTCATGATTTTGGCAATTGCACCACCGGTGGGATAATAAACACCGGTGATCCCACCGGTACCGATGGTCACAAAGATTGTCTTCGCCGGCGCCTCGGCGGCGGCTTTTTCTTCAGTTTTGGCCTTTTCTTCGGGTCCGCAACCCATCACAAGGGCAAAACCAAAGATCACGGCAAAACTAAAAATAAGTACTTTTTTCATCAGAACCTCCTTATTCGTTGTTCGTTAATGATGAGGTTGACCACAAAAAGTCGCGTGTGGCTTTGTTCTATTCTTTAAGCCTTTAAATAAGCGGCATAATGCATAATTCAATAGTGGGTTGCGTGTTGAAGATCTAACAAATCTGAAATGCGAATGCAAGAAATTTGTAGCAATTTCAAATCCAATGGCTTAATGACCGCAGGCGCTACAGCAATAAATAGAGTGTCGCTGTTGCGCTTGAACGCCCACTGACGCAAACCAGGATTTTCAAAAAGAACAAATAGCTACCAAACAGATGCCGGCAACACCCTTTTGCTTTCTGTCTTCTGTTATCTGTCTTCTGACTTCTGTTTATCGTATTTTACGGCCAGCTGAGAAAAGTATTTGGCTTCTTCTTCCCGTCCTCGCTTGCGGCAACCGCCGGCATAAACGGCACATTTTTCTTTTAACGTGGTAATCACAGCCTGCTTTTGTTGCGGTGCCAAAAGGTTGCCTTCCAGTAATTTCATTAAAGACCGGATACGATATTTGTCCAGACCCGCGGCCTTGGAAAGCTGGTCCTCATGTCCACCCCGTTTGATGATCAACGGAGTATCAATCAGATGGACCGGATGCCGGCAGCTGATCCGCAGCCACAGATCATAGTCTTCGCAAGCGGGCAAATGCTCATCAAAGACACCCACGCTGTCGAAAAGCTCTTTTTTCATCATGACAGCCGAGGGACTTACCAAACAAAGGGTCAGTGAGCGTTCAAATATCATTCCTGCAAATTTGAGGTGCCGCTTTTTGGGATTGACCCGCACGCCGTTTCGGATCCAGCGTTCTTCGGTCTGATTGATGACGGCATCCGGATTTTCAGCAAAAAATTTCACCTGGGTGAAAAGCTTCCGGGGCAGCCAGAGGTCATCTGAATCCAGAAATGCGATCAGGCGGCCCGCTGCCGCGGTAATACCGTAATTTCTGGCCGCACTGACGCCCCTGTTGGATTGGCGCAAAACCGTAATTTTGTTTCCGTATGCCGCCAGAATTGCCGAAGTGTTATCTTCGGACCCGTCATCGACCACAATCAGTTCATAATCACGAAAGTCTTGATCCAATACCGAATCAATGGCCTCCCCAACGATCCATCCCCGATTGAAGGTCGGGATGATGACACTCACCTGTGGTTTGTTTGAATGCTGAGTCATTTCGAAATTCAACTATACATTTGGAATATCACCTGGATTTACCCACAGCTGCTGGTCACTGGCTGCCAGTGGGCAGAAGCAAAGTTAGACCATTCTGTGTAATGCAGCGAGCTTCTTCTCCAGCCGTTTTTTGGAAACCGGAAATGCGGTTTTCAGCTCCTGGGCAAAAATGGATACTTTATATTCCTCGGCCATCCAAAAAAATTCTTCCAGCGCCTTTCTTTTTTCAGCAGATGCATTGGGCGAAAGTGCTTGGAGCAGTTTGTCCAGGCGATCGGTAACAATTTTGACCTCCCTGTCCTTAGCCTGATCTTTTTCGAAATCCAGCAAGGCGCGCTGGGCCCGGATCTGCATGGCTTTGATATAACGTTCAATATGGGGCAATCGCTCGACTTCGTAAAGATTGATGAACGATTTGGGAACGAGGCGCTCAAGCGCTGATATTAGATCTTCACAAAAATTTTGTACAGCCGCATTTCCCAGGTGGGCCCGTTTTAGCTTATCAAGTTCTTTACGCATACTGAGGTAGGCCTTTAAAACCGCCAGGCAGGGATCAAGCAGTTTCTGGCCATGGGCAATAAGGATCGGAGATACACGTGCGGCATGCGCATTGAAGGCACTTTGCGTTCGGATGTTTTGGCAGAACAGATCCGATATGACCCGATCCATCAATCGCCGTTCAATGTGGCCGGGACCCCCAAAATAATCCGCCGCCGCTTTGAACTGCTTGGGCAGTTTGAGCCCTTTCTTTAAAATTTTTAAATCCTTTGCAAAATGAATTCTAAAAAGGCCGGCAACACCGTGTCGATGAAACGCAAGCGCTTTGTCCTGCTGTAAAAATAATTTCAAACTCACCGATTTTAGAGGATCGTCACCGGCTTCAAGCGCCGGATAGGCCACCCATTTTGATTGCGCCTTTTGGGGACTGCTGATAAATTCGGGCACATCACCGAAATCCCAGCGGGTGATACCCGTCCTTTGCCATTTTCGGCGATAGATTTCAAATTCATCCGCAGGAATTGCTTTCATTGTCGACTGTGAGAGAATGCCGGTGTCCCTGCCCGAATGAAGCTCCCGACCGTCAGGCGCGATCAGGGAAATGCGCATTTTGAGATGATCCGGCAGGGATTCGATCGGCCAGGCGGCAGCGGGTATATCGACACCAAAACGCTGTAAAATAAATTCTGCCAGCGCCGAAAACAACGATTGCTTTACGCGGGGTATCTCCCGGCTGATGATGTCTATCGTTGCGTTAACCGGGACCAGCTTTTTGCGATATACTTTGGGAAGGCCTTTAATTAAGGTTTCAATTTTTTCTTTAATAAGCCCCGGTACCAGCCAATCAAATTTTTCCTTCGGAACAGCGGCTGCCAATGAAACCGGCACCTTAATGGTGACACCATCATCATCTTCACCGGGCCCGAAATGATAGCTATATTTAAACCGCTGTCCCTTAATTTTTGTGCTCAATGGATAGAGCGCCAGATCGCCGGCATCCGGATCATAATTCATCAGATCCTGTTTTTCTAAACGCAGAAATCGATCCCCGCCCTTTCTTTTTATTGTAGTTGAAAGCATTTGTCCGCTATAGACGTCCGGTAATTTTGCAGCGTAAACAGCAAAAAGCGCTTCTTCACTGATCAGCAGATCACGGCGCCGCAGCCGATCTTCGATCGTCTTGATATCATCGATCAGGCGCCGGTTGTGTGTCATGAAGGCAAACGGCTTTTTCAGATCCCCCTTTATGACGGCTGACCGTATAAAAATTTCGGCCGCTTCATCCGGGTTTATCGGGCCATAGGGAACCGATCGCAGGGCAATAATCAAACCAAAAAGACTGACCTGCTCGTCGGCCATGACCGCGCTCCGATTTTTTTGCCAGCGGGGATTCAGATAGGTTCGGCGGCACAGATCCCCCCCCAACTCTTCCAGCCAATTACTTTCGATGTTGGCCACTGTACGGGCAAACAGCCGTGAGGTTTCAACCATTTCAGCGGCCACAATCCAGCGGCCGGCCCTGTCAAACAATCCCGATCCAGGGAATACCATGACCTCACGATTCTGGGTCGCCCGGAAATAATTTTTTTCTTTCTTCTCGGCGATATTGGAAAGAAAACCGCTGAGAATCGATTGGTGCATTGATTGATACAGGGGGTCTTCTCGCTCCAGGTTTAAATTCTCCGGTTGCACTTTGAGTGCCCGAGGCCGTTTGCTCATGCCGAATTCGTCCAGAATGACTCGAATCTGATGATGAATATCTCGCCACTCGCGCATGCGGTTGTAAGACAAAAAGTTCTGCCGGCAAAACCGTTTGAGTTGATTGGCGCTTTTGCGGGTCTGCCAGACATGGTTGTAGCGATTCCAGATGTTCAGCAAAGTGGTAAAATCAGACAGGGGATCATCAAAGCGGGCATGCGCCTGATCGGCTTCGGTCGTTTTTTCCAGGGGCCGTTCCCGGGGGTCCTGGATGCTGAGGGCCGCGGCAATTACCGCGATTTGATCGATGCACCCGCGATCTTTAGCCTCGAGCAGCATCCTGGAAAGCCTGGGATCCAGGGGAATCCTGGCCATCAAACGTCCCTTCTCCGTCAATTTAGCGAGTTTTGATAGTCTGCCAATTTTGGGGCGGGGTTTGCTAGACTCAATTTCGGCGCTATGCGCTTTGCTCTCTGCCCTTTGCGCATTTGTAATGGCCCCCAGTTCATAAAGCAGATCAAAGCCGTCTTTAATGCTCTTTAAATCCGGCCGGTCGATAAAGGGAAATTCAGCAATGTCACCCAGCCCGAGGGCAATCATGCGCAGGATGACTTCCGCCAGATTGGCCCGCAAAATTTCCGGCCGGGTATACAGGGGGCGGCTTAAATAATCATCTTCGGCAAACAGGCGCAGGCAAACGCCATTTTGTACCCGGCCGCAACGTCCTTTGCGCTGGTCGGCACTGCTTCGCGAAATCGGCACCACCGGAAGAGAGGTGGTGCGAGATCGCGGTGAATAGCTGGAGATCCTTGCCAGACCAGAATCCACCACATATTTGATTCCCGGGATGGTAATGGAAGTTTCGGCCACGTTGGTGGCCACAATGATCTTGCGTTCAGCTGAGCGGGCAAAGACCCGGGCCTGCTCGGCAGCCGTCAGCCGGGCAAAAAGTGGCAGGATACGCGATTTTTTGGGCTTTGCGGCTTCGATCAGCTCACAGGTATCTCTGATATCCTGCTCGGTGGGCATAAAGACCAGAATATCGCCCCGGGAACTTTGCGTTAAAAGCCGGCTGACCGCCCGAAGGGCCAGCTCGACATGGGTCTCCTCATTTTTTCCCGCCTTTTGCAATTCCGGGCGATGATAACGAACGTCCACCGGATACATGCGACCCGACACCTCGATGACCGGGGCACCCCCAAAGGCTTTTGAAAATTTTTCGGTGTCGATGGTGGCAGAGGTGATGATGAGCTTAAGATCGTCCCGGCGAGCGAGCAGCGCTTGTAAGATGCCCAGGATAAAATCGATATTGAGGCTGCGTTCGTGGGCCTCATCGACAATAATCGTATCGTAGGCATTCAAATAACGATCGGTTTGCGTTTCGGCCAGCAGAATGCCGTCGGTCATAATCTTCAAATAGGCCTTTTGGGAGGTACGATCCTTGAATCGAATTTTGTAGCCAACAGCATCACCCAGATCCTGACCGAATTCCTCGGCAATCCGCCGTGCCACGGTCATGGCTGCAATCCTGCGGGGCTGAGTATGTCCGATGGTACCGGCGATGCCCCGTCCGGCGGCCAGACAAAATTTGGGTAACTGAGTGGTTTTACCGGAGCCGGTTTCACCGGATACGATGATTACCGGGTGCCGCTTAAGCGCCTTAATGATTTCAATCTTTTTGGCAGTTATCGGCAGCGCATTGACATCGCTGAATTTCGGCAAATGCTTCAGGCGCTGAATTCGTTTGCGCTGCGACGTCTGCAGGCGGCGTTCGAGCCGATCGAGCCTGGCACGCAGCTTATCGGCCGGCAGCGCCCCGGCCTTCCTGCCGGTCAGGCGCTCGATCTCCCGGATGGCAGCCCTGCGGTCGGAAACCATCACTTCGGACAAAAGCGACTTTAGTTTATTTATCTTTTTACTTTCCAATCTCGAACCGACAAATTTTCTTTCTGCATCTCGGATGCATATTTATGATTGTAAATAAACGGATAAATACGCTACATAATTATCAGATTAGTGCTAAAAATCAAGCGCTCAATCATCGTCTTTTAACCTAAGTCCTTAAAAATATATGTTTTTTATGGCCGGCACCGTTCCCGCCCTGCAAAAACCGAAAATGGGCCTGTGGGAACGGCTGCGACTGGGCTTAATACCCATAAGGAGGCTCATAATGAAAAACTATCGCAAAGAACTGTGGTTCGAGGTACCCACCCGCCGGGCATTCATTAATATTACGCCGCAGGTTGAGGCGTGCCTGCAGGAAAGTGGGATCAGGGAAGGCCTTGTGCTTGTTAACGCCATGCACATTACCGCTTCGGTATTTATTAATGACGATGAATCCGGCCTCCATCATGATTATGATGTCTGGTTGGAAAAACTGGCCCCCCATGCCCCCGTATCGCAATATCGCCACAATGTCGGTGAGGACAACGCCGATGCCCACATGAAACGCCAGATCATGGGCCGTGAGGTGGTTGTGGCCGTCACCGACGGGAAATTGGATTTTGGGACCTGGGAGCGGATCTTTTACGGTGAATTTGACGGTCGCCGCCGCAAACGGGCCCTGGTTAAAATAATCGGGGAATAACATTCGGCATTCGCAACCATAAATCAGCCAGGGAGGTATGCATTATGTCAAAAGCTATTAGAATATATGAGACCGGAGGACCCGAGGTGATGCGCTGGGAAGATGACGATCCCGGCCAGCCGGCAGCAGGTGAAGCCCTGGTGCGGCATGAGGCCGTGGGGTTAAATTTTATCGATGTCTATCATCGTACCGGCATTTATCCGTTGCCCGACCTGCCGGCTGTTCCCGGAATGGAAGGGGCAGGCATCGTGGAGGCCGTCGGCGAGGGGGTGTCTGAGGTTGCCGCCGGGGACCGAGTGGCATATGCCGGAATGCCGCCGGGTGCCTACGCTGAAGTTCGACGGATACCGGCCGATCGTCTGGTTCAGCTGCCGGATGCGATTTCCACCCAACAGGGTGCGGCCATGATGCTGCAGGGCATGACCGCGCGCTATCTTCTGCGCGGCTGTTATGCCGTCAAGGCCGGCGATACCCTTCTAATTCATGCGGCGGCCGGCGGGGTCGGGTTAATTGTGTGTCAGTGGGCCCGCCATCTGGGCGCCACAGTCATCGGTACCGTCGGGTCTCAGGATAAAGCCGAACTGGCAAGCGCCCATGGCTGCCACCATCCGATACTTTACAATCAGGAGGATTTTGCCGAACGCACCCGCGAAATCACCGCGGGTAAAGGGGTGGATGTGGTTTACGATTCTGTTGGGCAGGCCACCTTCATGAAATCACTGGATTGCCTGCGGCCCATGGGCATGATGGTCAGTTTCGGCCAGGCCTCAGGACTGGTGCCACCTTTTGATCCCGGGCTTTTATCGGCCAAAGGATCGTTATTTCTGACCCGGCCTACCCTGATGACCTACACGGCCAAACGCGACGCGCTATTGGAACATGCGCGGGATTTGTTTGATGTGGTTCAGAGCGGCGCGGTTAAGATCGAAGTCCGGCAGACCTACCCGCTGGCTGAAGCCGCCCGGGCCCATCAGGATCTGGAAGCCCGTAAAACCACGGGATCGACGGTTTTATTGCCCTAAGATATTAAAATGATTTTAATTAACTAAATCCGATTCAGCGCCCATGACCCTTGACAGATTCTTAATTTTCTGGCAAGTTGGCTCTTTGTTCAAATTTTAGACCTTAAGATTTTGGATCTTATTTTTTAACTTGAAACATATACGCATAAGTAAATAATTCATTTTTGCGCAGGCAAAAATGACACGGAGGATTTTAAAGCATGGCTGAAGAGGCAATCAAACTCGGCGGAAAGAAAAGGAGTAAATTTATCGACCAGGTTAAAGCGCTTTTACCGGAAGGCGGCAATCTGAATCTTTGTCTGACCTGCGGCGCCTGCTCTTCCGGATGCCCGGCCACGGGCCTGGAAGACATGGACCCGCGAAAATTTCTGCGGATGGCCGCCCTGGGAATGGATGAAGAACTTCTGAACTCCGAGTGGGCCTGGTGCTGTACGTTGTGCATGCGCTGCATCTATGTCTGCCCCATGAAAATCGACATTCCCCAGCTGGTGTTCAACGTCCGAAAGAGCCGGCCCAGAGAAGATCGGCCCAAAGGCATTTTAGGTTCCTGTGATATGGCACTGCGCAACGATACCTGCAGCGCCATGGGCGCCACCGAGGAAGATTTTCAGTTCGTGGTCGAAGACGTTTTGGAAGAAATTCAACAAACCCAGGAAGGATTTGCGGATCTGAAGGCACCCGTCAACAAGCAAGGCGCTTACTACTTTCTAAATCAGAACTCCCGCGAGCCGGTCACCGAGCCCGATGAAATGGTGCCCCTGTGGAAAATCCTGCACATCGCCGGTGCGGACTGGACCTACGGCACCAAAGGCTGGGCGGCCGAAAACTACTGCATGTTTATGGCGGACCTTGAAAACTGGGAAAAAATCGTCAGGACGAAAGCCAAAGCCGTCGATGACCTGGGCTGCAAGGTCTGGCTCAATACCGAGTGAGGGCACGAACTGTTCGCAGTCCGGGTCGGACTGCAAAAATTCAACATCGAGCACAAGTTTGAAATCGAAAGCATTATCCGATTGTATGCCCTGTGGATCCGGGAAGGCAAGCTGAAGGTCAGCTCCGAATGGAACAAGGACCGTCAGATTAAATTTACCTGCCAGGACCCGTGCCAGCTGGTTCGTAAAACATTAGGCGACCCTGTCGCCGAAGATATGCGCTATGTGGTCAAAGCCGTGGTGGGGGAGGAAAACTTTATTGACATGACCCCCAACCGCTCCAACAATTATTGCTGCGGCGGGGGCGGCGGCTTTTTGCAAAATGGCATGCCCGACCAACGCCGCGCCTTCGGCAAGGTCAAATTCGACCAGATCATGGCTACCGGCGCCACTTACTGCATTACCCCGTGCCACAACTGCCATGCACAGATTCATGATATCAGCGAACATTTCGAGGGCGGTTATCATTCGGTGCATCTGTGGACCCTGATCTGCCTGTCCATGGGCATCCTGGGTGAAAATGAGCGCGAATATCTGGGGCCGGATCTGGCGGATGTGGATGTGCTGCCGTCCAAAGAACTGGAGGAATAAGCGTAACAGCATCACGACAATTTAAAAACAAACAAAAACCCGGCCAATAAAAAGGCCGGGTTTTTTTATTACATGAGAATGCTTCTTCAAGATTAAATTTCGTGCCTGCAAAATTTGGAACCGATTGTAAACTGACCTTTGGTTATACGTTATTGGTTATTAGAGATCGTTGTCCCAGAGAGTCTCGAGCTCAGCAATTATCAAACATTCACTAATAACAAATAACTTATAACTTATAGCCAACGGCTAAGCCGCTTTTGAGACCTTGACCGCACAGACTTTGTATTCCGGGATACCCGAAATCGGATCCAGCGCTGCGTTGGTCAGCCGGTTGGCAGCAGCCGTCGCAAAATGAAAAGGAATAAAGACGGTCCCGGTAACAGCCTTGCGCGATATTTTGATCCGCGCCTGAATCGTCCCCCGGCGGGAATCAACGTTGACCAGGGTTCCTTCTTCTACTTCGAATTTACGGGCATCCTGTGGTGAAATTTCCACAAAAGCCTCCGGCGCAATTTGATTTAATCCGCCGGTTCGCATGGACATCGTGCCGGTATGGTACTGGTAGAGCAGCCGCCCGGTGGTCAGATACAGCGGGTATTCAGCATCGGTCATTTCAGCCGGCTCGATGTAATCAATCGCATGGAAAAGGCCCTTGCCGCGGGTAAATTGTTCGCCGTGCAAAATCGGGGTGCCGGGGTGTTCGGCCGTCGGACAGGGCCAGTGCAGGCCCTCATGTTCGATGCGCTCGTAGCTGATACCGGCATAAGACGGTGTCACCTTTGATATTTCTTCCATGATTTGCTGGCTGCTGTCGTAAGCCATCGGATGCCCCATCCGCGTGGCAATTTCACACAGTATTTTCCAATCGTCCCAGGCCTCTCCCGGTGCATCCACGGCTTTGCGCACCCGTTGCACGCGACGCTCGGTATTGGAAAAGGTGCCGTCTTTTTCGGCATAACAGGCTGTGGGCAACACGACATCGGCCCGCTGGGCGGTTTCCGTCAAAAAGATATCCTGCACCACCATAAAATCCAAATTATCCATGCATTTTTCGGCGTGGTTGACATCCGGATCGGAGACCACCGGATTTTCACCAATGATATACAGTGCTTTGAACGTGCCGTCATGGGCCGCCGGCATCATTTGGGTAGCTTTCATTCCGGGCTGGTCGGGCAGCTCGGCCACACCCCAGGCCTCGGCCATGCGCTTGCGCGCTTCAGCATCAATGACTTTCTGGTAGCCGGAATACACATCCGGCAGTCCGCCCATGTCACAGGCGCCCTGAACGTTGTTTTGGCCGCGCAGCGGATTGACCCCGCCGCCCGCGAGGCCCATGTTGCCGCACAGCATGGCCAGGTTGGCCAAAGATTTGACATTATCGGTCCCGGTGGTGTGCTGGGTAATGCCCATACAGTATAAAATGCAGCCGCGTTCAGCTTTGGCATAAAGCCGGGCGGCGTCAATAATTTCCTGCGTCGGAATACCGGTGATTTGCTCCACAACATCGGGGGTAAATTTTTCAACCATTTTTTGCAAATCGTCAAAACCCTCGGTCCGGCTTTCAATAAATTGCTTGGCGTGCAGACCCTCTTTAATGATCACGTGCATCAGGCCGTTAATCCAGGCCACATCGGTTCCCAGATTCTGACGCAACCATTTGTCCGCATAGCGGGTGATTCGGATGCGCCGGGGATCGACAACGATGAGCTTGGTTCCCTTAAGGGTTACGGCCCGCTTGACCCCGCTGGATATTACCGGATGGTTTTCAGTGGTATTGGATCCGGTGATTAAAATCACATCCGCATCTTCGATATCGGCGATGGTGTTGGTCATTGCCCCGCTTCCAAATGCCGCGGCCAGACCGGCCACAGTGGAGGAATGTCAGAGGCGGGCGCAGTGGTCGACATTGTTGGTCTGCACAACCGCGCGTGCAAACTTCTGGGCAATATAATTCTCTTCATTGGTAATTCGCGCAGACGTCAAGAACCCGATGGTGTCGGCGCCGTGCTCGGATTTGATGTCGCCCAGTTTGCGGGCCACCAGTTCCAGGGCCTCATCCCAGGATGCTTCGCGAAACGCGCCGTTTTCTTTGATCAGCGGGGTTTTCAAACGATCGGGTGAGTGGATAAAATCAAATCCGAAACGGCCTTTGACGCACAGGCTGCCATAATTCGGCGCCACCGCTTCCACCCCGCTGACTTTGACCACCCGGTTTTCTTTGACATGCAGATTGAGCTGACAGCCCACCCCACAGTAGCTGCAGGTGGTACGTACCTTGCGTGTTTCCCAGGGCCGGGCCTCGTAGCGCGAGTCTTTTTCAACCAGGGCGCCCACGGGGCAGGCCTGAACACATTCGCCACAAAAGACACAATCCGAGTTGATGTAGGGTCGATCGCCGGCAGCAATAATTTTGGAGGCAGCGCCGCGATATCCGAAATGAATGGCCTGGTTTACCTGCACTTCGTTGCAGGCCTGGACACATCGGCCGCACTGAATGCAGCGCGAAAAATCACGCAAAATGAACGGATTGGCCGTTTCCATCGGATAGGTGGTCTCGGTGGGCTCAAATTGCTCCCCGGTGACTTGATAGCGAAAGGCCAGATCCTGCAGGCGGCAGTCCCCCCAGACCGGGCAAAGTTTCGTATCTTCCTCAGCTTTGATCACGTTCAGTTGGAATTCGGTCCAGTTGTCGGCGGTGTTTCCGCTAACCGCGCAGTTGTGATTCCCGGAAGACAGCAGCAGCTGGAGGACCATGCGGCGAGCTTCAATAATCTTAGGCGTCTCCGTTTGAACTTCCATGTTGGGTGTGACCGGCGCTGAACAGGCGCTCACAAGGCTGCGCGCACCTTTAACCTCCACCACGCACATGCGGCAGGCACCGGTCGGGGTCGTTCCTTTCAGCCAGCACAGAGTTGGAATATCAATACTGTTTCGACGGGCCACCTCCAGGATGGTTTCTCCCGCTTCGAATGGAAATTCGTTACCATTGATGAGAACACTATTTTCGGAAGGCATCCGGTTTCACTCCTTTAATCGGTTGTTATGGCAGGGGTTGAAGCAATTCGAATAATCGCAAGAATCAGCATCTTCTGACCCTTCAAAATCCATTTATAGTGGTTGTCAAAAAAACGTTCCGATTGCGGAACGTTTTTTTGCTACAACACTTATGCCGCCATCCTTTTTTTCGGAACATTATGATGACAAGCGGTATAAGTTTTCTTTTTTACCGAAATTCACGGATCTTGTCAATCCGCAGGGCAGTCGAATATGCATTTTCAGCGTCACGCGCGGCAAGCATGCTTCCTCGCAGGGCTTGTTGCAATAAGCTCCGACCCGGCAGCGTTTTCAGCAGGCTGGATTGCCAGGCGGCCGCGATGTTTTCCGAACTTTCCACCGATAATAGAGGTATACCCCGCAAATGCTGCCGGCGGCGTTGGCAACCCCATCCAGGATATCGGCATGCCTGAACGGAATAAAATACTGATGGATTTCATCGCTGATGCCGTAAAGGGTTGCCGAAGCGATACTTATAAAAACCAGCAGCTTCTGGTTGTCTTTGAGCGGTAGGGTTTCATAGGCTCTGAAAAACAGGATGCCCAGAAGACCGTAGGCCCCAAAATGCAGGAGTTTATCTAAAAACCGCACATCCGGCATGCGCTCGGGGCCAGGATGGCTGGACTGGATGAATATGGCCAGACAGTAAACCATAGGCGGCAGCCAGCAGAGGAGGAAGATTTTGAGTTTTGATTGATCGGCAGCAGGCATAAAATAAGTCCAGAGGACAGAAGGCAGATGTCAGATTTGATAAAATAATAGACGTATAGCTGCGCGCAGAGGTATGGGGTTTTTCAAATACACTGAGAATCATTTTTTTTTACGCTATGCGCTTTGCCCCATGCCCCTTGCTAAGATCCTGTTTAATCCATGAGCAGAACGTATAAGCTCCTATGTCTAACCGGTACCAAGCGAGAGCCTAAAACCGGGTGGTCGGGCGGCGTCGGCCGAACTGCCTTTCACAGGGTGCATTTTTGGCGACATGCTTCTTGAGCTTTTTGCACCACAGGGATTGAAAGGTATGGCAACTGCCATCCAAGGCTTCGAGTTTGGCGGCATCCGCCCATTTACAGCGCAAATCACACCACTGGATTTTATGGGTCGTTACGCCTGGGTTATTATTCATATTATCAGCTACCTATGTTATCGCTAAACTGCTATAGAAGTCCAAAAATGGACCTTACAAGTGCCTAAAATGACTAAAGTGGGCTAAAGTGCCTAAAGTGCCTAAAGTTTCGGTGTCGCTGCGCTCCGTCTTTTTAAAATGATAGCATACATTAACTTTAGTCACTTAAGTTATTTTAGTTCACTTCTCACTTAAATATGTCCAGTGCTAACTCCCGCTTGCGAATATGCTCCCGCACCGTATTGAGAAATATCTCATGGGAAAGGCCGTATTTGACGTGGCCGTCCAAGGTGCGCACCGATAGGGTAGCGGCTTCTTTTTCTTTGGCCCCCACGGTTAGAATCAGAGGTATTTGATTTAATTGGGCTTCACGAACTTTTTTATTCAGGCTTTCCGTTCGATCGTCAATTTCCACCCGCAAGTCGGCTTTTTCAAGCTCGGATTTGACCGCTTGGGCATGGGATATCAAATCGTCATTGATTGGCAAAATCGTGGCCTGAACCGGAGCCAGCCACAGTGGAAACTTGCCGGCAAAATGCTCAATAAGGATGCCTAAAAACCGCTCAATGGAGCCGAAAACGGTGCGATGAATCATTATCGGCCGGTGCCGTTCATTGTCTTTGCCGATAAAGGTCAGATTAAACCGCTCCGGCAACGCCATATCCAGCTGGATTGTGCCGCATTGCCATGTCCGGCCAAGGGCATCTTTGATATGCAGATCGATTTTGGGCCCGTAAAAGGCGCCGTCGCCTTCATTGCGCGTATAGTCATGGCCGTAAGCCTCCAGACCCGATTCTAAACCGGTGGTGGCCTCTTCCCATTGTGTGTCGGTACCGATGGATTTCTCAGGCCGGGTCGACAACTCCAGATGAAACCCCAGTCCAAAGGTGCGGTACATCCGCTCGGATAAACGCAACACCCCCAGAATTTCATCTTTTATGTGCCCCGGCATCATGTACAGATGGGCATCATCCTGATGAAAGGCTCTGACCCGAAACAGACCCTGCAAAACCCCGCTGAGTTCATGCCGGTGGACCAGGCCGACCTCAGCCGCCCGCAGCGGCAAATCCTTGTATGAATGTGGTTTGCGGCCGTAAATGAGCATGCCGCCGGGACAATTCATCGGTTTGATGGCATAATCATTTTCATCAATTGCGGAAGTATACATGTTTTCGCGATAATTTTCCCAGTGTCCGCTTTTTTCCCACAACGCGCGGTTGAGCATGATGGGCGTTTTCGTTTCCACATAGCCGGCAACGCGGTGCTCGGCGCGCCAGTAGTCCAGCAACGTATTCCAGACCACCATTCCTTTGGGGTGAAAAAACGGCATCCCCGGTGCTTCTTCGTGGAAGCTGAACAGATCCAGCGCCTGTCCGATTTTGCGGTGATTTCTTTTTTTGGCCTCTTCCAAAAAATTCAGGTGGGCTTTCAACTCTTTTTTGGAAAAGAAAGCCGTTCCATAAATTCGCTGGAGCTGGGCTTTGGTCGGATCCGCCCGCCAGTAGGCGCCCGATACTTTGATAAGCTTAAGGGCTTTTACATGGCCGGTATGCGGAACATGGGGGCCGCGGCACAAATCGGTGAATTCACCCTGTTGATAGATCGAAATGGTGCCATCTTCCAGCTCGGATATCATTTCCTGTTTGTAGGGCTCGTCTTTGTAAAAGGCCAGCGCTTTGTCTTTGGAGACCTCTTTGCGGTAAATGGGCAACTTGGCTTTAATTATTTTTTTGATTTCGGCTTCAATTTTCGGGAAATCATCTTCCGATACCGGTTCCATATCGATGTCGTAATAAAAGCCGTCTTCGATTGCCGGACCAATGGTCAGTTTGGCATCTTTGTAAACCCGCAATATGGCCTGGGCCATCACGTGGGCTGCACTGTGCCGCAAAATATGCAGCCCTTCCGGATCTTTTTCAGTAATCAGGCGGACACGGGCATCGGCCGTAATCGGAGTGCTCAAATCTACCAGCTGATCGTCTAATTCCATGGCCACACACCGGCGCGCAAAGTCCGCTGAAATGCCTTCGGCCAACTCCATCCCCGTTGGAGAATTTTCAAAAGCCTTTTGGCTGCCGTCTGGAAGTGTTATATTTACCATTGTTTTTTCACCATGATTAAAATTGAACGATTGATAAAATGGTTAAAACCAGTATAAAATAAAAGATTAGCATCCCTGAGAGGCCAAGCAAAGACTAAAATAACACCGATAAGCGAAACGCTCAGAAGGGTCAAGAAAAAAAATGCGAAGGCGCGGCGCTCAACGTCATCTGAATATCGCTACCCACTCCGAACTCGACCGGTTTGCAGCGCAGCTGGCAAAACAACGAATCATCGGTGTCGATCTGGAAGCAGACTCTATGTATCATTTCCGGGAGAAGGTCTGTTTGATCCAGATTGCCACCCAACGTACAACTGCCGTCATTGATCCCCTGCAAATAAACAATTTGGCCGTTTTGAAACCGGTTTTCAAACGCGCCGATATTTTAAAAGTCTTTCATGGGGCCGATTATGATGTTCGGTCCCTTTATCGAGATTTCAAGATCAACATCGACAATCTTTTTGACACCGAGCTTGCATGCCGGTTTCTGGGATTTAAAGAAACCGGCTTGGAGGCCGTGCTTAAAAAACGGTACGATGTCCGCCTTGACAAAAAATATCAGCGCAAAGATTGGTCAAAACGTCCGCTGCCGCAGGAAATGATTGCTTACGCAGCCAAGGATGTGCGCTACCTGATTCCCCTGGCAAAAAGCCTGCATCAGGAGCTTAAACACAAAAGGCGCCTGTCCTGGGTCGAGGAAGAATGTCAGTATCTAAGCAAGGTCAGGACGGCAAACTCCGACTCAGGCCCTTTGTTCGTCGGCTTTAAAGGTGCAGGCAAACTGGGCCCCAGGGGCCTTGCGGTTCTGGAAGAACTGCTGCAAATGCGAAAAAAGATTGCGCAGCACCAAGACAAGCCCCTTTTCCGAATAATTGGAAACAAATCCCTGCTGAGGCTGGCCGAAACACGCCCCCAAAATCTAAATAAACTCAAAAAAACTGAGCTTTTAGGATCAAAACAAGCTGACCGCTACGGCCAAAGCGTTGTAGCGGCTGTGTCAAAGGCCCTGCAGGTGCCCGCAAATAATTTGCCGAAATATCCGCGTAAAACCGCCCCGATGGTTCCCGCGATTGTGGCCAAACGCGTCAAAGAACTCCGCGTCTGGCGAGACCGGAGGGCGCAAAAATTGAAAATGGATCCGGCGATTATCTGCACCAAAGCACTGATCAGTGCCCTCGCGGTGCAACACCCCCTTACAATGAGCAGTCTGTCAAAGATGAAAGAACTGAAAACCTGGCAGGCATCGGAATTTGGCCGCGACATAATCCATATTTTAAAAACAGTCGGCTGAGCTGTCTTAAACTGGTGGTCACCGGCAGCCGGGATGACATCGCACCTGCAGCTCAAATCCGCGATCTGTTGCCGGCCTGGAACCCGGACACCCGTTTTGAAATTATCGACGGCTGTGATCACTTTTACGGCGGCTACCTGGACAAACTACAGTCGATTCTAAATCAATATTTAAAATCAGCAAAACCGGACCCTACCTAAAAAAAGCGCTCGGAATTTTTTATTCTCACGCAAATCTCGCAAGGGAGATAATAATAATTTAGACAAAAAATCTTGGCGTCTTTGCGCCTTTGCGTGAGCCCATTTATTCATTTGTTGGATCCAGCTTCAAAATACCGAATGACGACTTTTTTCCTCCCCGTTAGCCCCTGATATTCTTCATCCGGGTAGCCGATGGCGATGACGCTGCAGACGGTTTCTTCGGCCGGAATGGTTAGAAATTGCTGGATAGTGGAATCATTTTTGATGGCCTCCACGGCAAAGCCGATCAGACAGGTGCCCAGCCCCATGCTGTGGGCGGCCAGCAACATATTTTGAGTGGCCAGCATGGCATCCTCTCTTGGGCAGCTGCCGCCGGGTTTGGTGGCCACAACAATAACCGCCGGGGCCCCGTAAAACAGGCGGTCGCGACCGTAAAGCTCCCATTCCTTTAAGCCGTCTTTTACCGACTGGTAAAAGTCGTGGTAATAATTGTCCAGGGTGGGTTTGCCGATCATTTTGAGCGCTTTACGCATCAAGCGTTTTTCGGCCAGACGATTTAAATTCTTGAAAAACGAGCCGATGCGCTGTCCGAATTCATTCACCGCAGCACGATCGGGTAAAACCGTAAAGGTCCAGTTCTGACAGTTGGTGCCCGAAGGCGCCGTGGTTCCAACTTTTATCAGATCTTGCAGTACGGATCGATCAACGGCTCGATCGGTATAATTGCGGCATGATCGCCGCGATGCCATCAATTGAACCAGATGGGCCGTATCAAAATCGCCCGGAGGCAGCCAGTGATTTTTGAGATTAAAACTGTTGAACGACAGACCTTGGGCGTCGATTGCATCCACCTGCACCGCATCAACCGGGCACACGGCCACGCAGTGACCGCATTGTAGCGAACGATCGCCGGTTACCCAGGCCTTGTCGTCTTGCATGCTGATGGTATCAGATGGGCATACCTTCACGCATAGTCCGCACCCGATACATTTTTGCGGATCGATGACCGTGGTAACTTTTCTATCAATCATAGGAACCTCTTGGCGTTTATAAATTTACCAAACAGGGTTGGCCGGTTCGCTTGCTGAGCCGGTTGGGCTTGTTCAATTAGAAGTCAACAAAAAATTGACACGGATTTCCGATGGTCTTAAATTTTGGATATCCCAATTTGCATAAGCCATGTCTTCAATCTAAAACCTAAGTTGAGCGATTATCGAGATTTGAAACGCTCAATATAGGTAAAAGAAAGGAGGTCATATGAAAACAATACCCCGAATCATTGAAGAGCAGGTGCATCGCTGGCAAATTACCCAGAAAAAAAAGGTGCCCGAACAAAAGGGCGTCTCCATCGTCACCCTGTCCAGAGAGCCCGGCAGCGGGGGGCGTATCGTAGCGAGCCGCCTGGCTGAAAAACTCGGCATTGATATTTTCCACCAGGAAGTCATCCATGAGATCGCCAGAAGTGCTGATGTCAGCGCAACAGTACTTGAGACCCTGGATGAGCGCGGCCTATCGACTTTGGAGCACTGGATATCTTCTCTGGTCCATGAGCGGCACCTGTGGCCGGACCGCTACATGCAGCATCTGATGAAAGTTATCGGTACGATCGGAAAACACGGTCGGGCCGTCATTGTGGGCAGAGGCGCCAACTTTGTTTTGCCGGCTGAAAAAAGATTTGCGGTTCGCATCGTGGCCCCGCAGGCATGGCGCATTGAAAATGTCTCCAAGGAATTCGACATTTCCAGCGAAGATGCGAAAAGGCGGGTTATGCAAACCGAGTCAGACCGCCGGGCGTTCATCCGCAAGTACTTTAACGCTGATATTGCCGATCCCAAAAATTATGATCTTGTCATCAATACCGCCACGCTGAACCTTGATGATACTGTCAATGTGATATCCGCCGCCCTGGGCATGGTGGAATGTGTTTTGGTGGAATAAACGCGTCAAACTGCCGGTCAACCGCTTTTTTATCGTGCCCGGCCAGAACCGCCATCATCACAAAGCCCGTTAAAATAAGGAGCCCCTGCATCTGGTATGGCAATAGATCATGTTTTATTCTGAGACGGCACACACTAGAGAAATTTGTGGAGCCTCTGCTCCAGCTCATCAAACTCGTCTCCTGTAAAGCAATACTGCATATCCACAAATCGTTGGCGCAAATCCATCACGTCTTTTTTAACATTTTTATCTTTCAGGATAACATCCGCCATGAGCTGGGCCAGCTCCGCAAAATCCGCAGCTGCCATGCCGAAGCGCGTCATTTCCTGCACGCCGGTCCGCAGCGATCCAGACGCCGAAAAACTTTCCTCATCCGGGGCCGCCTGGTAGTTGAGAATGATATGGTTGTCCTCCAAACGCCGGGCGATTTCAGGCGCACGGGCATATCCCACGTTAATAATCACCTGATGGGTTTCGGTAAAAGAAATCTCGGGGTCTCCGGCGATATCCAGGCCGCAGTCTTTTAAGGCCAGGGCAAATGCTTTGGCGTTGGCCACCACATTTTTCTGATATTCTTCTTTAAAAGCGTTCATCTCATAGGCCGCCAGCAGCAGGCCCAGCAAGGTACCCAGGTGGTGGTTGCTGGTGCTGCCGGGAAAAGCCCGCCGCTGAATGGCTTCCCAGAACTCATACTGCAGATCGTCTTCAGTATAATTTACGGCAGCAATGCCACGCTGGGTGCCGTAAAATGTTTTATGGGTCGAGCCGGTGACAATGTCCGCCCCTTCTTTAAAGGGCTGCTGGAAATAAGGGCCCACCAGTCCCAGCACATGCGCCATGTCATACATCAGCACACAATCCAACTCGAGCTCATCAATGATGGCGCGCATCTCCTGTACCGGCTCTTTATGGATGATCATGCTTTTGCCCAGGATCATCAGCTCCGGGCGGTGTTCGGCGATAAGTTCCCGGGTGGCTTCAACATCGATCTTGTAAGGATTGTCTTCCAGGACCGGAAAGTTGACCACTGCCGGCTTTTCCCATTTGGGCTCCCGCATCACAAAATCCCGCAAGGCCCCCATAGGCTGGGCGCTGAGATGCCCGCCCTTGATGATGTGATTGTTCATTATTTTGCGGATGCGGCGCTGCTCACTTTTGCGGTCGGCGCGGTTCAAATAATCCACCAGGGCACTGAAAACGGCCATGTTGGCCATCTGGCCCGATATGACCCGGGTTTCAACTTCGCTGCACGCCAAAAAACGTTGAAACTCACAGGTCAGCAGATTTTCAACCTCGGCAATAAAATCGGTGCCCTGGTAGTAGAACACATTGGCTTCCTTGAATGCCTTAACCTGTTTATGCTCGGCATACCGTCCGGCCGGGTCCGTGATGGAAAGCATGTGTGCCAGGCTCGAGGCGGTCTGTTCGGATGGTATCAAATTCACACATTGCTGCTGCCGCCAGGTGTGATTGTCGATGGCTTTGCCGATCAGCGTTTTGGCATTTTGCGCCATTTCGTCGGCCGCACAGACCGCTTCGCGGTCTTTGCGCAGCTGGTCGTAATAGATCGGCCAACAATGGGGTGGCGCTTCAGCCCTCATATGATAGGGGACGATTACGGCGCGGAGGCGTTTGCCCCGAATTTCGATGTCTATTTCATCGCCTTCCACCAGATCGCTGTCCAGCAGTGCCAGGCCGATGGCGCGCCGGCCTTTGTCGTCACTTTGCCGGGTGGACAGCCCCATCCCCTCGCTTTGCCACAGCGGCACCATGGTCCCGCTGGTCACATACCCCACCTGTTTGTCGTCACGAAACACCCGGGCTTCGGCCCGGGCAACGCCCTTGTCGATCAGCGCAATGGGTTGAATGATGCGCGGCAGGTCGGCCATCAAGGAATAGTCTCTGTCGACGATGCGCCTGAAGGCTTCATACTGTTTGGTCAGCGCCGACCGACCGATAAAGTCACCTTTTAGCGGCGAAAGACTGACGCTGAAGCGCGCCAGCATACTGGCATAGGCCGGTATTTCCCTGCCCTCGGGGTCAAGCCCCAGCTCATGCCCGTAAAGCGGCAGAACGGCCTCCAGTCGCAAGGTGTCTCTGGCACCCAGGCCGATGGGCTGTGCGCCTTTATCCAGCAGTGCGTTCCAGATCGCAGCAACATCCGGGCGGGCGATGAAAAGCTCAAAGCAAATCGGCTCACCGGTGTAACCGGTGCGGGAAATCAGCACCTGGCTGCCGTTGATTTGGGCTGTGCTCAGGCAGTTGCGCAGCGGTTCGGGCAATCGACCGCCAGAAATCAGATCCAGCATGATGTCTTTGGCCGCAGGCCCCTGCAAACTGAGCATGGCCAGCTCAGCAGTTCGATCGATGAACTCGACCTGGCCGAATGTTGAACGGATTTTCTCCAGATGGACAAAATCTTTTTCGCGGTTGGCCGCATTGACCACTAGAATGAATTCATCGCGAAAAAAACGGTAAAGATAAGCATCATCGATGACGCCCCCGTTTTCATTGGAAATCATCGTGTAATGGCCCTCTTCTTCCTCCAGCGCGGCGGCATTGTTAGTGAGCACGTGCTGCAAGAATTCAAGGGCATCTTTACCGCGCACTGTAAAGCGGCCCATGTGTGAAATATCAAAAAGACCGGCTGCTTTGCGGGTGATCAGGTGCTCCTGAACGATACCGGTTTGATAATGCAGCGGCATTTCCCAGCCCGCAAATTCCACCATGTTGGCGCCCAGTTTGACATGGCGATCGTTTAATGCGGTTTTGTTTAATTTTTCCATTGCTGATGATCCTTTTTTGGCAGAAGTTAAAAATTCTGTTGCGCTTTTATCGTAGAAAATAATAGATAAAACCATTCTGAGTGTCAAACGGATAACGCGGAAGCGATGCGATCTCTTCACCCCAGAATTTGTGAAGGTGACAACATGAATGCAACAACGAGCGGTTCACAGGATACCCGGCGAGCTCTGTTTCGATCAGGCAGCCGCACCGTCGGATGGTGGCAGTTAGGTGCCAACCTTATCGGGGCCTTTACCGTTACATCCTATTTTGTATTTTTTGACCGGGTGTTTCCGGCCATGCGGATTCAAAATACCTTTTATGTTGTTGGCATCATGTTTCCGTTCCTGGCCGCCATCGCCTTCTTCTTTTTCAATTTCTGGCAAAAAGACTTAGGCCGCTTTTTACGGTTAACGGCGCAAAATAGACAAATTGAGGCGGATCTACGCAAAAAGGCCCAGCGTAAAATCCTTCATCTGCCGTTCATATCTGCTCTGGTTAGTTTTTTTAACTGGTTATTAGCCGCCATCACCATGACAACCTACAGCATCATAGCCGATTCCGCCGGCGCCGAATCATTGGTAGTTGAGCTGATCGAAGGGCTAAGGGTTTTTGTGGGCTGCATTATCGGCGGCATTATCACCGCTGCGATTATTTTTTTCATTACCGAAGCCAAATGCCGCCAGATCTGGCCCGACTTTTTCCCCGAAGGCGGCCTGGCCAAAACCCCGGGGGTGTTTCGCCTGAAACTGCGCACCCGCATGTTCGTCATCTTTGTGTTGGCCAGCATTTTACCGCTGATCTTAATGGCCGTTTTATCGTACAACAAAGCCAGTATGATGCTGGAGATGGATCCAGGCCAGGTCATCCAGAGCCTGCTTTATTTAACCGCCTTTTTGCTGGTCGTCACGCTGGCCGTAGCCATCATCTTGTCCCGCTCATTTTCAACCGGCATCATCGATCCGGTTCGGCAGATGGAAAATGCCATGGCCAAAGTCGAAAAAGGGGATCTGACGGCAACCGTAATGGTTAACAGCAATGATGAGCTGGGCACGCTGGGCGAAAATTTCAATCAGATGACCGAAGGCCTCAAAGACCGCTATCGCCTGCGCCAATCACTGGATCTGGCCAAAGAAGTGCAGCAGAACCTGCTGCCCGCAAAAGACCCCCAGTTCCCCGGTTTAGACATTGCCGGCAAAAGCATCTATTGTGATGAGACCGGTGGTGATTATTTTGACTTTTTTGATGACGCCGGTGCGGATACCAAAAAATATGGGGTGGTTATCGGCGATGTGTCCGACCACGGCATCCCATCAGCCCTGCTGATGGCCTCGGCCCGCGCTTTTTTGCGGCAGCGCACGGCCCTGTCCGGCAACATTGCCGACATCGTCGGCGACGTCAACCGCCAGTTGACGCAAGACGTGGAAGATACCGGCCGGTTCATTACCCTTTTTTATCTTCAGATCGATATGCACACCCGCAGCCTGAGCTGGGTGCGGGCCGGGCATGAACCCGCATTGCTGTATGACCCCACAACCGATCGCTTTGAGGAGTTGACTGGCGAAGGTATTGCCCTGGGTGTTGATCGCCACTGGCAGTATGTTGCCAAAAAACGCAGCGATCTATTCGCCGGTCAGATTATTTTATTAAGCACCGACGGCATCTGGGAGGCACGCAATCCGCAGGATCAGATGTTCGGCCGGCAGGCCATTTCCAATATCATTCGCCAGCATGCGCACACCACCGCAGCCAAAATTCAGGATGCCATTCTGGCCGAATTAAACCAATTTCAACAGGGGGTTGCACCGGCCGATGACACAACCCTGGTGATCATTAAAATCAACGACGGTATTTGATGGTTACAACCTGAGGGGGCATAGCCGGAATTTCTCACCCCTAACACGGAACACGCGACGTATAAAGCGCAAAAAATTGGAGAAGCGACAATGGCAACAATAACGGTTCGCTGGGTAAATGAAAGCAACTTTGTGGGAGTGGATGCAACCGGCCACTCGGTTGTATTATCCGGCCAGAAAAACGGGATCGGGGTCAGTCCCTCCCAGATGTTGCTGGTGGCACTGGCCGCCTGTTCATCGGTGGATGTCGTTGGAATTTTAGAAAAAAAGCGCAAGAAATTAACGCTGCTCGAAGTCACTGCCAGCGGCGAACAGGATCCGGAGCCGCCCTGGACCTATCGTAAAATCCATGTCAAATATCGGCTGGGCGGAAAAAACTTGACCGAAAAAGCTGTTGAGCAGGCGATTGGTCTTTCCCAGGATAAATACTGTTCGGTGGCCGCCACCATCAGGGGTGTGGCGCAAATCACCACCGAATATGAAATCGTCGCCCCTGAATCCGCCTCATAACATCTTCCCATAGTGGTTTTTTCCGCACCTGCACAGCTGGAGTATAATAACGGCAGCGGATAAAATTGTTCCCCCTTCAGGGGCGCAGCCCTGGTCTAATTTAACCGCCTTCCATAATAATGTTCCAAAATACGGAATTGCGGCATAAGTGGTTGTAGAAAAAAACGTTTGGCTACCACAACGTTTTTTTGACAACCATTATATAACCTAACCGTCTAAAATTTAAATTAAATATTGACACTCGACCGGTTAACCAATAAGATTTTATGCGATTGGACCCTATAAATAATCAAAAAGGAGCAACACAATGCTGGATATGGATCCGCAGTTAGGCAGGTACGGTGTTACCGCCCGCCTGTTCAAGCTGATCAATGACTTGCCCAAAGACAAAAAATTGATCCTTTTAAAGCAACTCATCGGTGAAGATGTAACCTCCCAGTTGTGTAAATTGATCGTGGAAATGTCTGAAGATCAACAGGTCATTTTGCTCGAGCAATTGGAAGCCATGCCGATGGTGGAGATGCCCGAAAGAACGGTCAGCCTGGAGGGAAACGAATCTTCGATGCGGGAAAATCCCCGCAAACCGTGCTTGGTAAACGCCAATTACCGTATCCAAAACAAAGACTATAAAAGCTACATCCTGGATATCAGCGTCGGCGGGGTGTTTATCGAAACCGCTGAAACATTTACCATCGGTCAAAAAATTGGCCTGAATTTTACGTTGCCCAACTACCCCGAGCCGTTTAAGCTCATTGGAACGATTTCATGGGGTAGCCCGCGCGGATTCGGCGTGAAATTTGATAATGTGTCCGCGCCCCAGGGAGAATTTTTAAAATCTTTTATCGAGCAGGAAAAATAAGGGCGCAACGGCCCGGTTCAATTGACAGCGAATTTTTTCAGCGTTATTATGTCCCTGAGGAAAAACCGCACGGAAATCGTAAACCGCAACCCGCCCTTAACCGCAAGCTTCCCGGCAAAAAGCACCCCTTCTATTTGCCGATCGCTTCAAAAATAGGTGAATCATGAAACACATAGCCGTCATAATTTTTCTGATCGGAATTCTGCTGTGGGTTCCGCCTTTGCACGCGGATGTATATTCCTGGACCGATGAAAACGGTGTCAAATATTTCGGCAACCAGCCGCCCGACAATGCCGCCAATGTGAGAGTTGTATTCAAAGAAGAGCCCTACAATGCGGCTGCCGATAATCAAAGCAAGGCTGCCCAGAGCAAAGAGATCACCGAACTCATTAAGAATCTCGAGAAAGAAGAAGAGCGGCAGGCAGCCGAAGCCAGAAGAAAAGCTGAAGCAGCCGAGAAAAACCGACAGCCAACCCAACAAGAGCGCATCGCAGAGGAAAAGCAACGGCTGCAAGAAAAAATCACCGAACTTGAAGAAAAACCACTGAGTTATTACGGTTCGCAAAAAAACAAACGGGTTCGTATCGGATATTATCGGTATCGACTGGAAACCCTGATGCGGGATCCGGCAGAATACTTCAAACGACCGTCAGGCTTTGAAGGCAATGTTAAAGAACAGTGATCATACGTTTTAATCGCTCAGTCTCTGGCAGCCGGATCCATATTCGTCCTTAAAAAATATCTTCACATCACCATCGCCCTGCGATCGGTGCGTTCTGCCACATATTATCTTATTCTACAATGACCAACATTCAAACACCCAAACAATGTTTGGGTATTTGAAAAATAGAGCACCACAATAACCCCGTAAATCCATCCGATCAGCCGGCGCAACCTTTTGAATTGGCTGCCGCTGCCATGTGAAATAATGCTAAAGTTTATGTTCATTTATGCCGATATGGAGTTTCGTAATATTTATCGCACCGAATCAAATCAGGGTGCCTCAATTGCGTGCACCACCAATTGAGAATTTCTCGATCACTTTGGCTTTAAGGAGGACAGTTTGATGAAAATCAAGGTTTCTTTTTCCAGTGTTGTCATTTGGCTTATTTGCGCGTGCTTATTAATTCCGGCTGCCGGAGCCCAGCAAACGGATAAACTTGACGTTGTGGCGGCCGCCATCTGTGAGAACGTCGAAGGTCGGGAAGCGGTTAACGTTGGAACCCGTTTTGCCAATTCAACTCCCCGGCTGTATTGCTTTACCAAAATTGTGGGCGCCGGGTCGCCCACCGAAGTCGTCCATGTCTGGAGCTACGGCGATGTCGAACGGGCCCGGGTTTCCCTGGCAGTTAATGCGAACACCTGGCGCACCTACAGTTCAAAGGCCATTCAGGCTCATGAAATCGGTTCATGGCGCGTGGATGTGCTGGACACGTCGGGCAACCTGCTGGAAACGGTCAATTTTGAAATTACCCAGTAAGCAACGAACAATCGTAAACTGACGCATCTTAGCAGAAAGCCACACCCGAGGGTGTGGCTTTCGTTTAGCCTGCGAACAGCAAAATTTGCCGGCAACAGCAGGGGAAAAATTGAATTATCCAAAAATCGAGGGCCTCTAAAAATTGATATTGAACCTGTTTTTTGATAAGCTGATACAATACATATCAATTCCGAAAACTGCCGTCCGACGACCACGTGCATATTTGAACCGATCACGTTGCCCTCATTATTTGCCGCACTTCCGTATTGCGGAAAATTATTATGGAAAGCGGTATAAACCAAAATGGAGGGTTTTATGACATTTGCCAATATGCTGAACATCACCAACAGCCCGGCACTATCCATTTTAATATGGATTGTATTGTTTCTGCTGGCGCTTTATTTTGCCCGCCGGCCGTTTCACCAAGCGGTCATGTCGTTTAGCAAAATTATTCGCAACGCTCTGCGCCTTGGTGCCGCCTCCGTGCTGTCGGCGGAGAAACGCCTGCTGGTGCGCAATCGGGAAGTTCTGATGGCAGCCGGCCTGGAAAATGCCGAAAGAATCGTTGAACGGGAATTTGACCGGATCGCAGCTGCGGTGACACGGGATCTTGAAAGTTATCCCAATGTTCACCGTCAGTTATCGGAAGTCATCGTCAAATTGGATGAAGACTACACCAACAGCGCCGATGTGCCACCGTCCTTGCCCAACTGGATGCCGATTATCGAGTCCATTGCTAAGATCGAGCATAGCGGCGACTCGATGGTGGCCAATATGCTGGCCGAGATCAACCGCTCGCTAACCGAGCAAAACAAAAAAGCCATCGAAGACTATCGCAACTCCACAGCTGCGCGTCATGCAATTTTAAACAAGATGATGCCATTCTGGCGCAAATTGGAAAGATCCTTAGACGGCATCGCCAGTTCCATGAGCAACATCAAAAAGCGCGCCAAAACGGTTGATCGTTGCATGGACCAATACGAGAAAATCCGTGCCGGCTCCGATTCAGCGGCGCGTGCCCTATCCACCTCGGCGCTGACGCAGTTTGCCATCGCCGCACTGGTGCTGCTGATTGCCATCGGGGGGGCCATCATTAATTTTAACCTGATTGCCCTGCCGATGTCAGAAATGGTTGGTGGCGCCAGTTATATCGGCCCCTTCAAAACCTCAGATGTCGCCGGATTAGTGATTATTCTAGTTGAATTGACCATGGGACTGTTTCTGATGGAATCGCTGCGAATCACGCGGCTGTTTCCGATCATCGGCGCCATGGACGACAAAATGCGCCACCGCATGATTATCATCACCTTCACCCTGCTGGCCATTCTGGCAGGCGTGGAATCGGCGCTGGCCTTCATGCGGGATCGCATCGCGCACGACATGGAAGTGTTGCGGCAAACCCTGGCCGGAGCGGAACAAATGGGATTGTCCCCCAGCATCATCCCCACTGTGGGCCAGATGGTTTTAGGCTTTATCTTGCCCTTTGCGCTGGCCTTTGTCGCCATTCCGCTCGAAATGTTTGTGGCCTCTTCCCGCACCGTGCTGGGCGCAGGAATGGCATGGCTGCTAAGGCTGCTCGCCTTTTTTCTGCGGCTGTTGGGCAACATCGGTTTCTACACCGGAAGGTTCATTGTCAATATATATGACCTGGCCATTTTCCCGGCAATCTGGCTGGAGGGCATCATTCTGACATCCAAAGGCAAAAAAATCGCTCTGCCGGAAGCGGAGATCCCCGAAGATTCGAAGCTGGTCGAAGAAGCCGTCGACAGTTATGAAGAAACTATTAAAATAAAGGAACCGCAGGAATGAAAAAACTATTCGCAATAGCCGTTGTCCTTTGCCTTCTGATTGCGGGTTGCACCGATACCAAAAGTCGCTCCACAGGGGTTTATATGTTATTGGACACTTCCGGCACCTATGCCGTGGAGCTGAAAAAAGCCCAGAAAATTCTCAATTACCTGTTGGGTATTCTGGCGCCCGGCGATACATTGGCAGTGGCCCGCATCGATACCGGAAGCTTTAGTGAAAAAGATATTGTATCAAAAGTTACATTTGACGAACGGCCGTCGGTGGCCAACAACCAGAAAAGGGCCTTTATGCAGCAGGTTGAAGCCTTTGTGACGAAGGTCAAAGGCAGTCCTTACACTGACATTTCGGGTGGTATCTTACAGGCCATTGAATACCTGAACGAGGCCGAATCCGGCAAAAAATACATCCTCATTTTTTCAGACCTGAAAGAAGAGCTGGCCAAGGGGTATAAGCGCGACATTCCCTTCCAGCTGCCTGATTATAACGTCATCGCCTTAAATGTCACTAAGCTGCGCGGTGATAATATCGACCCGAAAGAATATATGGCGCGCGTAGAGGATTGGCGTGCCAAGGTGGAAAAAGGCGGCGGCGATTGGGGCATGGTAAATGACCTTGAGCGCCTGGATAACATTTTCGCCAATTAAAATTAAGACAGATACGGAAAACCTATCTGCTAATGGTAAAAGGGGGTCACTTTCAGTGACCCCCTTTTTTTCCCTAAGTTGAGCGTTTTAAATTAGGCCATTATTTCGCCCCACCTGCAGAATTATAGTGGTTGTCAAAAAAACGTTCCGATATCAAAACGTTTTTTTCTACAACCACTTATGCCCCAATTACATATATCGGAACATTAATATGAAAATCGGTATAAATCTTGTTTTTTGCCCCGCAGCACCTTTTTTGGCAGCAGCTGTGTTATCACATGAATATTGCACGAGTTGGAGGCTTTCATATGCAAGGAGGCGCACCTTAGTATTGAAAAATCAGATGCGTCATCCAACGGAACGGGACACTTAAGGGCGAGGCTATAGTGAACTATGCCTGGGCCTTAACCCGCCCGCCTCGCCTGAGTCCGCCTCAGGCGGACGATGGCGGGCAGGTAACGCAGCAGATGGAAGCCTTCGGCTTGTCCGCCTCTGGCGGGCTCGCCCATCGGGTGAAAATTAATGAGATAAAATAATTCTCATCCATCATACCGGATCGGTATTTTGGTCGACTTCGCTGACTTGCTTAACCTGCTACCATTAAAAATAATGACAACGTCTCATTAATTTTCATGCAATATTCAGTTATCGTCTTGACATCTCAAACAGCCAGGAATTAAAATCAGCGCTGTACATCAACCTTAACATCACCCAAACCAAAGCATTGCGGCCATCAATGGTGAAACCGACAGTCTCAAAAAAGCAGCCCCAGAAAAAGCGTAGCGTAGCGCATAAATTTGCGCCGCTGTTGTTGCTCGCAGGGATCATGACCATCGCTGGCTGTGCCGCTGATCAGCTGAAATTCGGTGCGGCTTCCGAGGTTGTGGGTGAACCGAAACGGTTGGGCAATCTGGCAAATCCGCAACTGAAGGAGGTCAGCGGGCTGGCTGCATCCAGCCTTTACCCGGGTCTGCTGTGGGCGATCAATGACGGCGGCGACGGCCCGCTGCTGTATGCCATTGGCAGCGATGGGGCTGATCTGGGCACCTTCCGAGTCGAAGGGGCCAAAAACGTCGATTGGGAGGCGCTGGCCTCATTTCGGCTGCAGGATGGCGCCTACCTTTTGATCGGGGATGTCGGCGATAACTGGGAACAGCGCCAGGCCGCCACACTCTATGTGGTCAAAGAGCCGGCCATCACCGCAACCGGGCTAAACAGTGACAGAGCGGTAACCATCGCCTGGCAAATCCATTTTACCTATGAAGATGGCCCGCAGGATTGTGAAGCGGCCACCGTGGACCCGGTCAATCAAAGTGTGCTGTTGCTCACCAAACGTGGCCTGTCGCCGCTGCTTTATGAATTGCCGCTGCAGCCCGCTGATCCGGACACGCCGGCGGTGGCCCGCCGCTTAGCCGCTGTGCCGCATTTTAATTGGCCGACGGACATGGACCTTTCACCCGATGGTCTGGCTGCGGTCGTGCTGACATACAACCACGCTTATCTTTTTAAACGCAGGCCGAAAGAAGACTGGCCAAAGGCCTTCCAGAAAAAACCCCGGCGCCTGCGTTTTGAAACCTTGTTGCAGCAAGAAGCCATCTGTTTTGGATATTATGGAAAATCGGTCTGGGTAACTTCCGAACGGCGACCGGCACCGTTGGTGCGGATCGATCTGGAAGAATAAGAGAAAAACCCTGAGCCAGTTGAAATGAAGCGCTGAATGGCCTCACGCAAAGTCGCCAAGACGCAAAGGTTATATATAGTGGTTGTCAAAAAAACGTTCCGTTATGCCAACGTTTTTTCTACAACCACTTATACCCCAATTCCTTAATCCGGAACATTATAATGAAATGCGGTATAATATATTAATCAGCGATTTTAATAATTAACATATTGGAAAATCCACGAACAACATCACCGTTTAAAATTCGCAATGTTCGCCTGTTTATTGCCTTCCGGGTTTTCTTTAACTGCCGCTTTTATTATCCGGTATTTACCATTTTATTTTTGGACTACGGCCTGACCCTGCAGCAGTTTGCCCTGCTGAATGCCGCCTGGGCGGCGACCATTGTGTTGCTGGAGGTGCCCTCCGGTGCCCTGGCCGATACGGTGGGCCGCCGGAATTTGCTGGTTTTTACCGGTATCCTGATGGTCATTGAAATGGTCCTGCTGTGTTTTGCACCCCGGGGTAACGCGCAGCTTTTGTTTCCCATATTTCTGCTCAATCGGATACTCAGCGGGGCGGCCGAGGCATCGGCTTCCGGTGCGGATGAAGCCATTGCCTATGACAGCCTCCAGGCGGAAGGCGATATCCGGGATTGGCCGCGGGTTCTCGAAAAGCAAATGTGGGCGCGATCCAGTGCCTTTATCTTCGCCATGAGCCTGGGGGCAGCCGTTTACGATCCCGATCTGATGCAACGCGTTGCCGATGCGGTGGGAATCAACGTGCAGTTAAATCAGGGCATTACCCTGCGTATCCCTCCCCTGCTGACGCTGCTGATGGCGATCTTAACCCTCATCACCGCATTGCGGATGCGCGAAAGCGGAAATCGCAACCATCAGACAAAGGCCGGCCGGGGCCCTTCCATCGCAGAAGCCTTTAAACTGACCCTTGCCGCCGGCGGCTGGATCCTGCGAACGCCCTTTGCGCTGGTCATTATTCTGGCCGGGGTGGTCTTTGACAACTGCATTCGCATGATCATCACGCTCAACAGCCAGTATTACCGCATGATTGACCTGCCGGAAGCAACCTTCGGTTTGATCGGATCCGGCCTGGCGATTCTGGGATTGGTGATGCCGCGGGTGGCCCGGGGCATGGTGCAGAAGCATTCTCCAGTATTTAATCTGGGCGTCATGGGCGGACTGACCCTGATCGGGCTGTTCGGCATGACACTTTTCTGGCCGATTATCGGATTGCTGCCGCTCATCATCCTGGTTGCTGTAATGTACCTGGAAAATTTTTTTCAAAGCCATTACTTGAATCGCATCACCGACTCCCACCAGCGGGCCACGGTCTTGAGCTTTAAAGGACTGTCATTTAATCTGGCTTACGGCCTGATCGGGGTGCTGTATTCCCTGCTACTGGCATGCCTAAGTTTGGAGGTCACCGGCGGCAGACCTGACATCAGCGGTGTTCAACTGGAAAACCTGGTGTTTGTCAAATCCATCGCCTGGTTTCCGGGATATTTTCTACTGACGCTGCTGGCTGTGCTGGTATTTGCCCGTTGGCTGCTGAAAAATACCGATGAGCACAAAAAACCTGGATAACATCCAAGTATTCATAATTTTTTTGTTGCCTTTTAATTTAAATAAAATTAATTATGCAGGGAGGGCTACAGCCGCCCAAATTCCTATTAACTCTTTCTAAAAAAATTGGACAAAAAATGGCACAATCCGAAAATGGTCGTGACAAGGATTTTGTATTGAACAGCAGTTACCGGGAAAGCGACGCCATGGAACCCCGCGAAGAAGGTTATTATGGATCCGGCAGCAGTTCCGGCGGCCAGCCCTTTAAGCACATTTACATTGCTATCGCCGGCTTCCTGGTATTAATCATTTTGACCGTGGTGGTTATCGCCAGAACCTATAGTCTGGCCGAAAAATCGCAGCTGCTGGCGCTGCAATCGAGGCTCGAGCAATTGGAAAGTCGCCTGGGATCGATGGCAGGCGAAGGCGGATTAGCCCAGACCGGCGGCTCGGGAAACCAACTGATTCTGTTGACCGAACGCCTCGACCAGTTGGAAGCCAATATGACCTCCCGGATCAACAACCTGGCCACCCAGCTCAATACAGCCGCGCTTAAACCGTCCCGGGAAGCCGTAAAAAAGGCTCAAACCGCTTCAAAAGCCAAACCCGCCATAGCCGCCCCGGCGGCTAAAAAAGAGACCTCGGCTAAAATTCACACCGTCAAACAGGGCGAAACTCTTTATCGTATAAGTCGCCGCTATAATCTTTCCGTTGACCAATTGAAACAGTATAACCAGCTGGATTCAAAAACAGCCATTTATCCCGGACAGAAATTAAAGGTCTCCTCACCCAAATAGGGCTCCGTCGCCCTGCCGCCAGCCGCTGATGGCAAGCAGCCACCGGGGAGCGGGCGGACTTGCCCTGCGCTTATCCGATGCCTGGCTTATCTATTTTAAAGACACCCTCTTTTTTTCTTAAGTCCACCCGTCACTAAGCCGATAACAACCCCAGGTAAGTGTATGCAAAAACAGAAATTTTGCAGCCTACCGAAATAAATAACCGGGAGTGCCCGTGGCTAACCGAAAAAAAACGGAACATCGGAAGCGCAAAATCATCGACTTGCTGATTGAGTTTGTTGTTACCCCCTTTTACCGCCTGAATATCGCCAAAAAGCTCATGCTGGGCTACAGTGTCCTGCTGCTTCTGCTGGTGGGAATCTCCGTCATTGCGCTGTATAATCTGAACCGGCTCAATGAAATTAACAGCAGTATCCAGGAGACCGATCTGCCGATCGTCAACATATCGGGAAAAATGATCGATGTCATCCTGACCCAGGAATTTTATGTCCAGCGCTACCTTATTTTAAAAAGCCCGGATGTTTTTAAGGATTTCTGGCATAAGGAAAAAGAATTTAATCAGCTAATCGAGCAGTTGAAGGCCTTACCCGGTCAAAAGGCCTATCCCATCTATAAAATCGTCAACCTGCAAACGGAATATAAATACATCCTTTCAGAAGCCATCGGTTGGATCGAGGACCCTGAATCCCCAATATCAAAAGCTTTTGAGAAAAATATCAAAACTCAGCAGGAAAAAATCATTGCTGTTATCAAAAAAATGCAGGCCCGCGCGCTGCAGGAGCAAAATAAAAAAACCGCGAAGACGGCAACCATCGGCCGCAGCGCATTTGAAGCCGCAGCTATCTTATGCGGCCTGGGCCTACTGTTCTCGCTCATAGCGGCTTTTGTGATCACCCATAATATTGCCGGGGCCATTAAAAAATTAAAGTACGCCACCGGCAAGATCGCAGAGGGCAGATTTGATTATCGGCCCAACATCCGCAACAGAGATGAACTGGGCGATTTGTCCCGGTCCTTTGTCACCATGGCGCAACGCTTGAAGCGGCTCGAGGAAATGTATCTGGATACCAGTCCCCTGACGCG
>Ga0265306_10000012_pt1 | contig 59335 bp, 52 predicted proteins | sample Helome_3_FD_192493 | JGI IMG/M metagenome (GOLD analysis project Ga0265306, IMG submission 192493) | Marine sediment microbial communities from subtidal zone of North Sea - Hel_20160420 (Illumina Assembly) | ecosystem: Environmental > Aquatic > Marine > Subtidal zone > Sediment ... | reverse complement strand
TCTGACGTTGATCGCAGTCACCTGGGCTGTTCTGACTTTGGCCACCTGCCTGGTCCCGGGCCAGGAAACCGTTTCCCACTTTTTGATTATCGCATCGCTGTTCGTGGTCAGATTCCTGGTGGGCGCAGCGCACGCACCGATTTTCCCGGTAATGAACGCCAGCATCGTGCGCTGGTTTCCGCGAGGCGGCTGGGCCTTGCCGCTGGGTCTTTCAAGCACGGCTTTGACACTGGGCGGCGCAGCGGCAGCCATTGCACTTCCGCTGGTCATCAGCGAGCTTGGATGGCGTATCGCTTTCATGTGTCTGGCGCCGCTCGGCATGATAACTGCGGGTATCTGGTGGTGGTATGCGCGGGATAACCCGGCCAGCCATCATGCGGTGAACGAGGCGGAAATCGAGCTGATCAATGCGGGCCGGGACAGTTTTGCAGAATCGGGACAAGTGCCGGATGACGGCGACCAGCTAAGCTGGCTCGATGTTCTGAAAAACCGGGATATCCTGTTCCTGACGTTGAGCTATTCATCAATGAACTTCGTTTTTTACATCGTCTTCAACTGGTTTTTTTACTACCTGGTTGAGGTCAGGGAGTTCAGCGCGACTGATGCCGGTTTTGTCGCGTCTGCGCAATGGGTGGCGGGCGCCGCCGGAGCCGCCCTGGGCGGTTGGCTGTGCGACCGCTTGTGCCGGCGGCTCGGTCTACGCTGGGGTTGTCGCTGGCCGGTCATCATCGGGATGAGCGTTTCAGCGCTATTGCTGCTGGTCGGCGCCCTGCATCCCACGCCGGCCATCGCCGTTTCAGCAATGGTGTTGCTGTTCTTTTTCAACCAACTGAATGAAGGGCCCTACTGGGCAACCAGTGTTGCCGTGGGTGGCCGGCAAGCAGGTGCGGCCGGTGGGGTCATGAATACGGGCGCCAACGTCATGGGTGTTGTGAATGCGTTGCTGGTGCCCTTCCTGGCCCACGTATTCGGCTGGACCACCGCCATTGCCTCGGGCGCTATATTCGCCCTGCTGGGCTTGCTGTTCATGCTGCTGGTTAGGGCAGACCACACGATTGAGTGATCGTCAGTCAGTGCCGGTCAGTGTGCCGGTCAGAGTGCCAGCTCTGGCAATGAACCGGCCCGGCCGCGCAGCCGTTGCCCGCTGGTCTGAAAAAACGATTTGCCCATTGACCCATACCTTGCTGATGCCGCTGCTCAGTGCCCCGGGATTTTCCGGCGTGGCGTGGTCCAACACGGTTTCAGGGTCGAACAGTACGAGGTCGGCTATTGCGCCAGGCCGGATCACACCACGGTCTTCAAAACCCATGTGACGAGCTGATAAGCCGGTCATTTTGTGAACCGCTTGCTCCAGGCTGAGCAGGCCCTGCTCACGAACATAGCGCCCCAGCACCCTGGGAAAAGACCCGGCGCCGCGGGGATGCAGGTCATCCAGCGAACCATCGGTGCAGATATTGGTGTGTGGCCAGGCCATCAGCTCCCTGATATCGTCTTCGCGCATGCTGGTGCCGATGATCATGTCTGCGTTCTCTCCGGTATCTGCTGACATCTGTTCAGATTCAGCGATCAGTTGCATGAACGCAGTGACCGGGTCCACGCCGCGCAGGGCGGCTACTTCGACCAGCGTTTTGCCGACATACTCAGGCTGAGGTGCGAAGTATGTGAACCACATGCCTTCCGGCGGCGCCAGTTTTTCCAGTGCAAATTCAACTTCCGCGCGGTCGGTGATATCACGTTCCGGAAGTAACACCATCATTCCTGACTGCCAGTACTCGTACGGGTAAATATCGGCAGTAATGTCGATGCCTTCCGCCCTGGCCGCGTCCATTTTTGCCAGGATATCAGGTGCCCGGCCCCACAGGGTGGTCAGCGCCAGCTTGATGTGGGATACCTGGACGGGGATTTCTGCCTGCCGTCCGATTTCGATGATTTCGTCGATGGCCTGTTCGAACCAGCGGTCCTCACTGCGCACGTGGCTGATGTAGCGGCCGCCATGTTCGGCAGCTATCCTGGCCAGTGCGATCACTTCTTCAGTTTCCGAGTAGATTCCCGGATCGTATTCCAGGCCGGCAGCCAGACCAAGCGCCCCGGCCTGCATGTCTTCTCTCAGGAACTGGCCCATCACGGCGATTTCCGGCTTTGTGGCGTGCCGCCGAAAGCCCTCCTGCATGACATGTGCCCGCAACGTGTTGTGGCCCGAGTATGCGGCAACGTTAACGGCAACCGGATTGTTCAGCAGGTTGAAACGGAAATCCAGCAACGGAAAAGGAGATCCGCCGTCCTGTCCTAACACCACGCTGGTGATGCCCTGGCTGGTCGCAGCTAGGGCATCGGGCTGATCGAACAGTTGCGCGTCGGCGTGGCTGTGCGTATCGATAAACCCGGGCGCCAGGACCTGGCCGCCACCATCGATTACGCTATCGTTTGGGCGAGGTCGCAAGTCACCCACTTCGATGATTTTTCCGCTTTGGATGCGAACAGCGGCTGCACGCCGGGGTGCGCCTGTGCCGTCAATCAGGCTGACACCGGTAATCAATTGCGTGGCAGGATCAGCGGACGGCAGAGGTTCAGATTCGCAAGCGGTCAAGGCAGCAAGCATTAATCCACTCAACAGAAAAGTAGTAACAGGTTTAATCAACATAGCCCGGATTATTAGGAGAGCTCTGGCGAAACGCAAGCCTTTAAGCCCGTGGAATTATTTTCCGAGTGCAGGTACAGTCTGCGGACAATCCAACATCCCTGAATCTGGAGGTGGCCAGTGACCGAAAAAATCGGCAATCAAACGGTAGAGTGGAAGAGCGATGATCACCGCCATTACATGCATCCTTTCACCGATCACAAGGAACTGGGTGAAAAAGGTGGTGCGCGCATTATTACGCGAGCGCAAGGCGTGTATATCTATGATTCCGAAGGTCATCAGATACTGGACGGCATGGCCGGTCTGTGGTGTGTGAATCTGGGTTACGGGCGTCAGGAGCTGGTCGACGCGGCAACGCAACAGATGCAGGAACTGCCTTATTACAACAGCTTCTTCCAATGCACCCACCCGCCGGCTATCGAGTTGTCACAGCTGCTCAGTGACCTCAGCCCTGGCCAGTTCAATCACGTGTTTTTTACCGGCTCAGGTTCAGAAGCCAACGATACCCAGATCAGGCTGATTCGCCGTTACTGGGATCTCAAAGGACAGCCCGAAAGGATGACGATCATCGCCCGCAAGAATGCCTACCACGGCAGCACACTGGGCGGAGCAAGTCTGGGTGGCATGTCGGCCATGCACGAGCAGATGGTCATGCCGGTTCCGGGAATAACGCATATTGATCAGCCCTATTCCTTTGAACTGGGCGCAGACCTTACTGCCGAGGAATTCGGCCTGCAACAGGCACAGTTGCTGGAACAGAAAATTCTGGAGATCGGTGCAGACAAGGTAGCTGCCTTTTTCGGTGAACCCGTGCAGGGGGCAGGGGGCGTGATCATTCCGCCGGACAGCTATTGGCCGGAAATCCAGCGTATCTGTGACGAGTATGGAATTTTGCTGGTGGCTGATGAAGTCATCACGGCATTCGGGCGCCTGGGTGAATGGTTTGGATCAACGCACTTTGGGATTAGTCCTGACCTTATCTCCTTCGCCAAGGGTGTAACTTCGGGTTACCTGCCGCTGGGCGGCGCCCTGGTCAGCGACCGGGTCGCTGACGTGGTTATCGCCAATGGTGGCGAGTTCGCTCACGGCTATACCTATTCCGGGCACCCTGCAGCCTGCGCAGTGGCGCTGGCGAATCTGCGCATCCTGCAGCAGGAGAAGATCGTAGAGCGTGTCAAGGAACGCACGGCGCCCTATTTCAGTGAACGCTGGGGTAGCCTGGCTGACCATCCCATAGTTGGTGAAGCCCGCAGCCTGGGACTGGTTGGCGCGATTGAAATTGTTAAGGACAGGAATAGCCGGGAACGTTTCCACAAAGACCTGGGTGCGGGCAGCCGTTGCCGTGATTTTTGTGTCAATAATGGACTGGTCATGCGGGCTGTGGGCGACACGATGATCGTTTCCCCGCCGCTGATTTCAGAAAACCGGCACATCGATGAACTGGTGGAAATAGCCTGGAAAGCCCTGGACCTCACACAACAGTCACTGGAATCGGGTTCATGAGCGAAGCCAAAGGCTGGGACAACGCGTTTACCGCAAAGAGCCCCTATGGCACGGTCAAGGGCTCGCCTTCCTATGCGGGCGCGCTCAGTTTCATGCGCCGCCGCTACAGCCGGGATCTGGAAGGTGTGGACGTGGCTGTTACCGGCATTCCGCTGGATACCGCCACGACCAATCGTCCCGGCGCGCGTTTCGGGCCCAGGGCGGTGCGTGCGGCGAGCGCGGGAATCAGCTGGGAACGGCCCTGGCCCTGGGACTTCGACCCGTTCGATTCGCTCGCGGTGATTGATTACGGAGATTGTGAGTTTGATCCGGGTACGCCTGAAACCATCGTGCCCTTCATCGAGGAGTATTTTGACCGGATTCTGGATGCGGGCGCGGCCAGCCTGGTGCTGGGCGGCGATCATTTCGTTACCTATCCGGTGTTGCGCTCCTATGCGAAAAAGCACGGCCCGTTGTCGCTGGTACATTTCGATGCGCATTCCGACACCTGGGGCGAAGATCAGCAACGCCTGGATCACGGCACCATGTTTTATCACGCCGCCCGGGAAGGGCTGGTAGATGACAGCCGCTCGGTTCAGATTGGGTTGCGTACCACCAATGACGAACCGATGAACTTCAATATCCTGGATTCACGCTGGGTTCACAGCCACGGACCCGAGGCCGTTGCCGCCGAGGTGAAGCGGATCGTGGGTGATAACGAGGTCTACCTGACTTTTGACATCGACTGTCTTGACCCCTGCTATGCACCCGGGACAGGAACACCGGTTTGTGGGGGCCTTTCGACTCACCAGGCGCTGGAAACCATCCGTGGCCTGGCGGGGATCAACGTGGTCGGTATGGACGTTGTCGAAGTGGCGCCTGCTTACGATGTAGGAGAAATTACGGCATTGGCAGGGGCAACCCTGGCCGCTGAGTTTTTATGCCTTTACGCGGCGAATACTGCACGACAGGCATGATAAACGGAGAAATTTGACCATGACGATCAAGGGAAACCGTCCGCTGGTTGGAGTGATTTCAGATCGCAGGATGCAGGGTCAGCATCCGTTTCACATGGTAGGTGAGAAATACCTGCAGGCTGTCAGTGACGCGGCTGTCGCCTATCCGGTCGCCTTGCCATGCCTGGCGGAAGGTTTCGATGTGCTGGACATTCTTGAGCGGCTGGATGGCTTGTTCCTGACCGGTAGTCCGTCAAATGTCGAACCGCACCATTACCTGGGCGATCCGAGCGAACCCGGAACCTGGCACGATCCGCACCGGGACCTGGCTGCATTGGAACTGATACCGGCCGCCATTCGTGTCGGCATGCCATTGCTGGCCGTATGCCGGGGCTTCCAGGAAATGAACGTCTCCTTTGGCGGCACATTGCATCAAAAAGTACACGAAATGCAGGGCTACCGGGTTCACAAAGAAAACCCTGAAGATCCGTTGGACGTCCAGTATGGCCCCTCCCATGACGTCGAATTCACCGCGGGCGGGCTGTTGCACGAGCTAACCGGCCAGGCCCGGGCCACGGTCAACTCGTTGCACTCCCAGGGCGTGAATACGCTGGGCGCGGAGCTCGAAGTAGCGGCCATTTCAGACGATGGCCTGATCGAAGCATTCACTGTTATCGACGCACCCGGCTTCACGCTGGGTGTGCAATGGCACCCGGAGTGGAAACCCATGGAAAATGAAGTTTCCAGGGCAATTTTCGGCGGCTTCGGGGATGCCTGCCGTGCTTACCGCCGCAGCGAGTTTAGTCAGTGAACGGGGCGCTTTCCCATCACGGGAAATTTCTGCACCCACATCGCGTATTCACCATTTTCAAGTGGACGGTGTACTTGCTGCTGGCCTGGAATGCTGTCCAGTTTTTGCAGGAGGACATCGCCGCCAGTGCTGAAACTTTTGGAAACACCATCACCTGGCGAAATATCGTCGAAGCCTTTTCTGCGTTTATCGATACGATCGCATGGCTGGTATTGTTGCTCGTCTTCGAGTTTGAAACAGCGATCATTTCTGATGAAAAACTCAAAGGGGGGCTGAGCTGGTTGCTGTTGGCTATCAAAGCGATCTGTTATTTTTTTATTGTTTACGCGTTCTACGGTTACATTAGCAAATATATTGTCATTACAAATTTACTACCCTTCACTATTGCCGATGTCTGCAGCCTGGTTGGTACTGACTGGAACTATGTGGTCAGCCTGGACGATTATCCGCCCATTGACGCCGCTGGCTGCACGGCAATGCAGGGACAGCAATTGGTGCAAGTCGCCGGGGCAGAGATTATCGGCACGCGTGCAGCGCTTGCCTCAGCCTGGGGACTGGCGGTCAATGACATCATCAATGCCTGCACCTGGCTGATCATCGTCATGTTGCTTGAATTGGAAGTCTGGATGCAATTGAGGGACCGGTTGACGGACCGTCTGGTGAGTCTTGGCAAGTACCTGAAGGGCTTTTTCTACCTGGTCCTGTTCCTGGCAGCGGTCTATTGGGGCTTCGAGGGCAGCTTCCTCGATTTCTGGGACGCGTTCCTGTGGCTTGTCGCTTTTGTCTTTATCGAGCTGAATATCTTCCAGTGGCACGAGGAAGTCGAAGAAGAAAAATGATTTTAGTTAAGCTGAACGCACTTAAACGCTCTTTTATGTGAGAGATACACTGCGGTTTCTCAGTAATCTGAGTAGGAGGAGCAAAGAAAATACAAAGAGAAGTGGTGCTGTATAAACTCCTGGGAAATATTCTGCTCCCCTCACAGCGAAGAATGTGTGACCAATACTGTTACCCAATTCCAATAATGCCCAAAACCACATGAAGAATGTCGCGCTTTTCCAATTGTGGCGGATTGGCCCCAAATAACACAACAAGCCGAACACAACTATCGTTGAATTCGCAATACCAAAACCTACTGCCAAATCGGCTGAAATTACGCTGCTGATTAATCGTGCAGGGGCCAGCACCTCCCAAAGCTGGAAGGCATATTCTTCGACAGAGTGCAGAGCCTGGCTGAAGATTAACAGTAGAAAGATGGTTTGTGTTTGAAGATGCACGGGCTAATCACATAACTACATATAACGACACCGATTATAAATGCAGCCCGGCTAGGGGTCCTCTTCATCTTCCGGCTCAGTCGGGACGTTGGCGCCTTCCAGTTTGTCGAGGTCTTCAATGGCGATGATGCCGCGGGTATCGATCTCGACCGTTTCCGGTGAGGCTTCGTCTTCGCTCTGCTCGCTTTCCTCCGCCTGTTCCTGTGCCTGCTGCTGGGCGTCAGCCTGGGCTTGCTGCTGGGCGTCAGCCTGGGCCTGCTGCTGGGCGTCAGCCTGGGCCTGCTGCTGGGCGTCAGCCTGGGCCTGCTGCTGGGCGTCAGCCTGGGCCTGCTGCTGGGCGTCAGCCTGGGCTTGCTGCTGGGCGTCAGCCTGAGCTTGCTGCTGGGCGTCAGCCTGAGCTTGAGCGCCTTGCGGCGGCGGTTGTTGCCGCCCCTGGCCGCCTCTCAGGAAATCGAGCGCGCTTTCGGAAACTCCAGCCGTACTGATTTCTTCTTCAGAGCCATTGGCGCCAGGTTGATAGGTTCCCGCTGAGCCGGATCCACTTGCGCCTTCACCTGCCTGGCCGCTGCCCTGCTGGCCGCCTTGCTGTCCCTGTTGTGAGTCTTCGCCCTGCTGGCCGCCTTCCTGCCCAGTCGGGTTGCCCGGCCCGGGGACCGGCCCGCGATGAGTGCCGAATGCAGCAGCTTCGCGCTCATGGTATTTCTCTATCTGTTCTTCCCAGGCTTCCTGTTCCTGTTGCTTCAGTTCGGGATCGCCCTGCGCAGCTGCCGTTGGCGTATAAGGATATTCTTCGAGCGCGTCTTTGGGTTCCCACTCACCGTTTTCCACGATGATATCGACCAGTTGATCGCGGATATTTTCCCGCGACTCCTTCGGAAGCTTATCAATTTTTTCCTGTCCGGCGCTTTGCGTGTACGTGTTGTCGACATAAGTCCGGTCTCTCGACCTGGCGTCTTCCAGTTCCATCTGCTGCCGGTAGGAGTCTTCACGCTGCTCTACCTGTTCACTGGACCCATCTTCATCCTCCGCCGGCGTCGAATCCTGGGCGTGCAAAGCAGAGGACGCGAAGCCCAAGACAAAAATTAAAGTAGAAAACAGTCTCATCATGCCAAAAGTATGCACCATTACCCTGAACGCCACCTGAAGCGACCAGCGCTGCAACAGGCCGGGACGGTTTTGCCACAGGCAAAGAAGAACCGGCCTGTTGCAGCGCGAGTTCCTATCAAAGCAGTTCCACCCTACGCACCACCCTGAATCCAGTAAAGTCGTTGCGATCTCCGTTTTTCAGATTGAACCGCGCCGGCAATCGAATTTCGCGTGAGCCGGTGAACCAGGACCCGCCACGGGTCATGCGCGAACTGCAGATACCCCGGCCCCAGGCACTGCCATCGGCTGGTGCATCCAGGTAAGACAGGTTCATGCAGTCGAGCGTCCATTCGGCCACGTTCCCTACGACATCGTGAACACCAAAGGTATTGGCTCTGAATGAACCCACCGGCAGGGTTCCAATGGCGGTATTGTCACTGCATTCCTCGTGCTGCCAATTGAACCCGGATTCACCACCGGCGACGTTTCCGAAAGCGCATAAGCTGGCAGGGTTGCCACCCAGCCAGTCACTTTCTTCACCGGCCCGGGCAATGTACTCCCACTGGCTTTCGCTGGGCAGGCTGTATGACTGTCCGGTTTTCCTGCTTAGCCAGTTGGTGAACTCCTGCGTGTCATTCCAGGAAATCATGATGGCTGGCCTGGAGCCTCGTCCCCAGCCATTATCAGGCGGGCGATTGTTGCAGGCGCCATCTGCTACGCACAGGTCCCATTGCTCCAGGGTAATTTCGAAAACGCCCACAGCGAAGGGGTCGGCGATGGTGACCATGCGTTTTGGTGTCTCCATTTTCAGCGCAAACGGAGCGGTATCTTCAGATCCTTGCCAGAAAGAGCCCGCCGGAACGACCACCATGGTCGGGCAGTCTGCACAATCCTTGAACGTCTTACCGGGGCGCAGCGTGAGATCATCGATGGCTTCCAGCGCCCTGGCGATGTTTCTGCCCTTTGGAAACGCATTGACATAGGATTCGTAGGCATCGATCGTATTGAGTCTGCGTGCCGCCTGGAAAGCCTTTGAGTCGTTGACGTCGCCTTCGATCTCCCGGCGCAGGGTGCGGGCCTCATCAGCATGCAGGCCACCTGGCCATGCGGACAGATACCTGTCCATGGCAGCAAGGTTTCTCTCAGTGCGGGCCGCTTGCCAGGCAGCTTCGTCCTGTTGCTCCTGTTCGAGCCTTTCGCGTTGCGCTGCTTCTTCCGCCAGCTTAAATTCGTGTAACAGGATCTCTGCATCGGCCAGGTGATGGCCTGCAGGATAGTTCTGCAGATAGGTTTCAATGGCGGACCGGGTGCCTTCGGCTTCGGCGTATCCCCAGGCCTGGTGATCTAGCCGTTCCAGGTGCACCAATGCCTGGTCTTCATGAATGGAATCCGGGAAGTCCTGCATGAATTTGTGGTAACCAAAAGCGGTGTCGGCGTCCAGCGCTGACTTCCAGCGCGCGGTTTCCTCGGGTGATGAAAATCTCGTTTCGCTGGACTTGCCCTGGACATCTGAGACCGTAGTTGCCTGATCAGAGCCGGGTTCTCCGGGTTGCGGGCCTTTGCCGGCAAACAGGTAAATGACCGCTGCGATGAGAATCACACCGAACACGCTCAACAAGATCATTGGCAGCCATTCCCGGCCTTCCTGTTCGATGCCGTCGGCAATGGGTGCGGCTGCGGCACCCCTGGTTTTTTTATCCTGGCTGAACGCAGGTCGCCATTGGGCAACCGTCTGGGGCCGGGCATCGTGTTTTAACGCCAGACCCTGCCTGACGGCATTGTGGACAGTGGAAAACTCGCTACCTGGCACCAGGGTTTCAATGGGTATAAGCGGGTCCGGCTCATTGTCGCCTAAAGCCCTGAGGCGCTGTACAGCGGCCACCGGTATTTTCCCGCTGACGCAGCGGTAAAGTGCCGCGGCCAGACCGTAGATGTCTGTCCACGGCCCGATCCGGCCGTCGGCCTCGAACTGCTCGAGGGCCGCGTAGCCTTCACTTCCCAGTTTCCAGCGGGTCGACGTGCCCGCCTCCAGGCGTTGTCCGGCCGCGCCGAAATCGAGCAATATGGGCTGGCCATTTTCGGTGATGTATATATTGGCAGGCTTGATGTCCTGGTGGACCAGCTCTTGCCCATGGATGTATTGCAGTGCGTCGAGCAGGGGCCTGGAGAGCGCCAGTGCCTCATCCGGCCTGAATGTGCCGCTGCGCTTGAGTAACTTGTCGAGCGGTTCGCCGCGGTAATGGGGCATCAGCAGGTAGGCGCTGCCATTGGCCTCGAAGCATCGCAGTACTTCAACGATATTCGGGTGTTTGAGCTGCGCGACCAGCCGCCCCTCTTCAAGAAAGTGAATCAATCCGGAGCGATAGGCCACCGAATTTTCCTTGTCGCTGGGCTGGAGTTTGCCGTCCTCGCTGCGGGCAACAAGGTTGCGCGGAAGGTACTCCTTGAGCGCGAAGGATTCATTCGATTGCAGGTCTGTGACCAGGTAGGTAACACCGAAAGCGCCATGCCCCAGTTCCCGGTCAATGCGCAGATTGCCGATGACGGCGCCGGGCGCCAGGGCCAGTGAGACTGCGGCCATCAGTCTTTTTCGCCCCCGTCAGCTTCGCGTGGCCTGATTTCCAGGCTGCAACGCGCATCACCCAGCACCAGGACATCGCCGGGCTCCATGAACATGATTTCGCCTTCCAGGCACGGCACACCGTTGATCGACGTGCCATTGCTGGACCCCAGGTCGGATACCGTCAACTCCCCGAACGATCCCTTCAGGCTGACGTGCCGCCTGCTGACGGCGGGGCTGTCGATCACCAGGTCGGCATCACCCCTGCCGATGATCACATTGATGGCATTCTCACTGACCGCACAAGCGTCTTCAAAGGCCGTTTCGTCCCTGAGCACACCGCTGATCATCAGCTCGCTATTAAGCAGGGCCGGTAATTCTTCCGGTTCATCTTCAGGCTCGACCACGGCTGGAGCGCCACTCTTCTCACTGAGATCTTCAGAGTCTGGCGAACTTTCCTGGGCATGCTTTCGAAGACGGTGAATTACGAAGCCAAGGCCTGTCAGTACAACAGCGGCCAGCAGCCACAGCCAGACACCCAGACCCAGGCCTTTATCCTCTATCGGCGGCAGCATGTCGGGCAGCGGTTCTTCGACAACGGGTTCTTCAATGGACAGTTCTTCTTCCACTTCGGATTCGGGAAGTTCTTCGTCAGCTATTGCCTCTGCCGGCTCTTGTTCCGGCTCTTGCTCCGGTTTGGGGGGCGGTTCTTCTGCTTCCGGCTCAGGCGGTGGCTCCTCTGCAGGCTCTTCGATAACAGGTTCGGGTTCAGTTTCCTGCCTGGCGAAACAATCATATTCGCGCAGCGGGATCCCCATCTGTGTAAACACCTTTAGCAAGGCGTCACGCCACTGGTAACGTGTGGCAGGCGATGACTCCATGCTTTGTACATCGTCCGCCAGGCTGACCCCGACCAGGTTCCCGCAGCTGTCCACCAGTGCGCCTGTTACGTTGGGTAACCCGGACTCGGCAGAAAGGGAGGGCCGGTCGTTTTCTCTGAACACGTCAACCGTGGCGGAAATGCTGAGTGGCGGTTTACCTTCGGCAATCAGTTCTGCGGGTGGGAATGCAGCCAGCACGACCTGGTCACCCTGTTGCAGCGCTGTGGCCGCCAGCGTCACGCCCTGCCTGGCGAGGCCTTCGACCGCAAGGACCTGCAGGCCTTCAAAAGCAAATTTTTGTTCAATCCGTGCAGGCCGGCCGTTTCGAATGATATCGGTTCCGCCATCGAGCACGATGATTTCATCACCCAGGCTGGCGAAGTCCTCGGGCACCAGCACCAGACCGGTATCTGAAAGGATCACTCCGGTCGTCGGTTCCACGTGGGTTGCAGAAACCAGCCTCAACACAGGCACGGTCCACGCGGGCATTGAGCCCGGGGGCAGGGTATACGGGTTGGCTCCCGGTTCCAGCCCTTGCGCCAGCAACGGCCCACCCGCCGTCAGCAGCCAGCAAAGGCACAAGCCATAAATCCGGATTAGGCCACTTGGTCGCATCAAAAGGCAGTTCTCAGGGTGAATAGAGTCGGTTGATCAGGTTGTCCAGGCAGTACTGTCCCGCCTTGTTCAGCGCGTTTTCTTCTTTTCCCTGTACTACGTTCTGGATGAACACCAGTATCGAGGCCATCACCAATGCCACCAGCGTGGTCGAAAACGCAACACCCAGGCGCTCGGTAACCTGGTAGAGCATATCCGGGCTTTCCACATTTGCCCGGTCACCGGCGTAGTTCAGGGCCAGCATGATACCGATGACCGTGCCGATAAAACCAAGTGACGGAATGACCCAGGTAATGTAGCGGATGATGTTATAGCGCAGGTCAATTTCATGCAGGTAGAGTTCCAGGCTGGAATTGAGCAGCGAATTGGTCTGGTCTGCCGAGTGGCTGAGGTTGAAACCCAACACACAGCGCTCGATCAAGCGGGGAACGAAACAGATTTCCCGGTAGTTGCTGCTCCGTACCTTCTGATAAATCGGTGTCATGTCATCGCCCGGACGCAGCACTGTTTCTTCGTCTTCGGGCAGGTAATTGCGGTCGATCTGGCTTTCTTCCAGGCGTCCGGCCCGCCACCGGATGGATAATTCACCGAGCCCCACAAAAAATGCCAGCCAAAGTATGTTCTGGACTGTGATTGGCCAGGAAGAGCGCTTGATGTCCAGCAGAATGGCTGCCATCTCCGGAGGCAGCAGTTTGGAAAGCAGGGCGATGACCACCACGGCGGTCACCAGGCTGACGAGCAGGGTAATGAGTCGCACTATTTATATTCCTCGATATCGCCGGTCAGGGGGTTACGCCTGGGATGCTCCAGCACAATCTTCGGCTTCGGCAAATCGGCCAGCATGTCATCAAACAGCAAAGGTTTGCCCCGTACTGAGTAACCTTCCCTCAGTTGCACCCGGCTGCCTTTTCCGAACAGGTTGACCAGTTGATCCAGCGGGACTTCATGCTCGCCAAACCGGATCCGGTCCTGGGTTCCGAGAATCACTTTCAGGCTACGGATCCAGCGTCCATTGCGATGCAGGAAAGTACCGTTACTGGAATGCTGGTCCTGCACCGCGAGATAGCCTTCATCGCTTACCTCGATTTGGGCATGAATCCTTGAAACAGAGTCATGATCCAATACCAGATCACATGTGCCGGCGCGCCCAATCGTTTTGCCATCAGGTTTCATGTCGCTATGATACATTGTAATTTCGTTTCCAACAGGTGGCTTATCCATGATTTTCCGGCGTACTAAACCAGCAACTCCTGCGGCAGGCAAGACACCCGTCCTGCGTGGCAGGGACAGCGCAGAGAACAGCGATAACCCACTGGCTCGCAGATTTCACCCGGAAGATGAACCCGATACCATCGACCTCCAACAACCGGCAGGGTTCACTGATGAACCTGGAACCGCGGATCTGGCTGATAAGTCGCCAGGAAAATCACCGTTGAATTCTCCTGCTGACAGCCAGGTCGGTATCGTTTCGGTGGCGCCGGAAACCGGAAAATTCTATGTCCAGCCCGGCACTGCCGAAAACATGACCTACCTTGGCGATGAACCGGTGCTGGCGCCAACGGAACTTCGTCCGGGTGATCGCATTCGAGTGGGCAAACTGGAGCTGCGTTTACTGCGCCAGGGCCAGGAATGAGCCGCCATTGGCGCGTGCCAGTGACTCCATGAACTCCACGGTGCCGCGATACTTGAAATAATCACCCACAGTCACTGCGTGAATCTCCATCGGTTTGGCATTCGCCACCGTGATGTTTCGTACCAGGCTGCCGGGGCCCATGTTTTTATTGAACGCGGGGTTGGGCAGGCCGTCACTGATCAGGATGATGGCCTCCGCCGGGCTTTGGTACGCGACATTGAAGGCATCGATCAACGATGATGATCCTTCGAATTTTCGTGACAGGGACTCGAGAAATCGTTTCGCTTCATCCCGGGATTGATTCGTCATGCTGGCCAGGCTGCCGTCGGCCGGCCAGCGATAGTATTTCGGTCCGGCGTCCTGTTGCTGGAATCCGAGGATGCCGAATTCATACCCGGTCTGCAGCGATTCCATGCCCCTGATCACAGTCCGCCGGACCAGTGATTCATGTCCTGCGAGGTATTTGTTCATGTCCACCATGAACAGGATTCGTTTCTTGTCAGTCTTCAACCCCAGAAACCTGAACGTCACCTGGTTGCTGCCTTCCTTGTCGGGCGTAACCACCGGGCTGGGGGGCGGCGGCGGTGGCTGGTCGTTTCGCGCCTGTTGCTGGGCTTCCAGTGTTTCAAGTTCGCTGGAAACAATTTTTTCCCGCGCCTGTAATTGCTGGTGCCGCGTTTGTGCCGCAAGCAGGGCTTCGAGAATGTTCTTGCTGCCTTCTTCGGTTTTATCGAGCATGGCCTGGGTTTTTCCGGCCAGTTCTTCCAGGTATTCCATGTCTCCCTGGGAGCGGACTTCCTTCTGGTAATCCGGCATCAGGATAATGGCAATGATAATGAAAGCGCCCATGGCAGAGGCGAACAGGTCGATGGCCGAGAGCGAATAGACCTCGAAATTGCGCTGCCGCGACCTCACCTTGAAACCCCCACGAAATCGCCACCATTTTGCCGGGCCAGCGTTTGCAGGAACACGACCAGGCCGCGGTTCTGGGTGTAATCGCCAATCGCCACCGTATGAATTTCCTTGTTCTCATAACGGTTGAGCCCGGTAACATCCTGGACAATAAAGCCCGGTGCGTTGTCCGGTTCGCCATCGCTCATCAGGATGATGGTATCGGCCGGATACTGCATTGCAGAAAGGACGGCGTAATGTGTAGGGGTAGAACCGGCAAACCGCCTGGCCAGTCCCTGTATAAAGTTCCTTGCTGAGTCCAGGTTGCCACTCGTGCCTTGCACCAGCCCACCCCCTTCCGGGAAGTTCCACAGTACCGGCGAGGGGTTGCCCTGGTAGCCGATAATGGCGAAGTCATTGGTATCATCCAGCGGCTCCAACACCTCCAGTACTGACTTGACCATCAGGTCGGTGTACGAAAGCATGCTGCCGGACATGTCGACGACGATAACAAAGGATTTTTTTTCTGTCGCCAGGCCCAGGATAGAGAACTCGACGCCAGCGGTAAGCGCCTCCGGTTCCGGCTCTTCAATGATTTCCTCAACGGGCTCGGGTTCCTTCACGGGTTCTTCGGCCAGTTGGGTCTTGATATCGGCCATTTTTTTGCGAATGCGTGATATTTCGGCCTCAATACCCCGGTTTGCTTCGTTGAAATCCTGGACTTCGCTCTGCGATACTTGTTGGTCAGACAGCATTTTGGCTATCTCACCGGAAGCCAGGCGCCGCAATTCCTGGATTTCCTGGGTTCTGGAGAAAGCATCATCCGAACCTGCATTACGGTAGTAAGGGAACAGAATCATCACGAGCAGGATAAAAGCTCCCAGCGCCGATGCGAACAGGTCGATCGCGGAGGTTGTAAAAACGGAGGTTTCTCGGTTAAGTCTTCGCATTAGCCTCTGCAAACTATCAAAAAGGTGCGGCTGGAGCAATTGGCGGTTGACCTTGGCCGCCATCACCGTAATCTATATGGAATGATACGGGTCCTGCTCTCAATCCTGTTGCTGGCTTTTTCCTGGCATCTGTCCGCTGCCCAGTCTGGTCAGGTATCAGAAACCCGTCCTGCCGAATACATGATTTACCAGTACCCTGATATTTCCCTGGTCGTGAAAATCGAGGCGCCGGAGACCGAGTTTGATGCAAAAATTTACGGTCCCGAAAATGCTCTGATCAAATCATCAGGGGTTCCATCCAGCCGCAATGGCCCGCTGTACCAGTTGATCGAGGCGGTAGACAATCCCCGTCAATTGATGATCAAGATCACAACTGGGCGGCCGGTGGAACGTTCACGTATCAGCCTGGAATTGATCCAATTGCCCAACCGGGACTGGAGCAGTGCCGCCTTTGCGCAGGCCTATAAGTTGTTCTCTCACGGCACCGAAGAAGTTCACAGCAACGACTCCACCACCTGGTCGATGAAAACCTACACGTTGAGAAACGCTGCGCGGGCGTTCGAGAGCCTCGGTTGGGAGGAAATGCGGCTCTGGTCCGAGTTTTACGCCGCTCACCTGGTGTTACATAAGCTAAATGACGTCCTGATGGCTCTTGAGCTGGTTCAGGACGTGCAAAGCTCAGCCCGCAAGATCGGTTTCGAAGAAATCGAACTGGCAGCCCTGATACTTCAGGGCGAGGCGTTGCAACGAGCCGGCGACAGCACCACGGGCAAGGTTGCATATCAACGCTATGAGCAGTTGCATGATGTTCTCGACCAGGTGGTTATTCTTGCCGACCGCCTGGATTTAGCTTCTGAAAAAGCCCTGGCGCTCTTCAATAATGGCCTGGCCTACCAGCAGCAGGGTCAAATGGATGAGGCTGTCAGTCAATTCCAGGCTGCGCTGGATGTGTCACTCAGCACGAATAATTCGGATCTGACCAACGAAATTCGAAGTACAGCGGCCGTCGTTTATGAATCGCAGGGCAGTACCGCCGGAGCGATCCAGTTACTGGAAGACATCAGTAGTGATCTGAAAAGCGACGCGGGACAGGAATTTACCGATAACCTGTTTGAGAAGGGAAGAATACTCAATGACACCTACCGCTACGAAGAGGCAGTGGTTGAACTCGGCCAGGCCCTGTCAGTTCAGCAAGCCGATGCGGCATCCACGGCGTGGGGTGCGACCGGTCTGGCGCTGGCCTGGTCCTATTTTTCGCTGGGCGAAATGGAAAAGGCGCGTAACCTGACACTCGACTCCATTCCCAGGACAGAACTTGAAGCCAATAGAAGTGCCCTGATCGAGGCCTACGACAATCTTGCACGCATTCACCGGCAACGCGAGCAGTTCAGCCAAATGACTCAGTACCGCGAAAAACAGGGGGAACTGCTCACTTCCGACCAGTCCCGTGTGCGTTTTCTATTTGAGTCGGGAATTGACGCCTGGAAAAAGGACGGTTCAAGTTCTTCAAGCGCGGAGGATCTGATGGCACAGAGCGCCCGGCTGGCCGCAGCTGCTGGACAGGTCCTGGGTGGCCACCGGGCGGCGCTGTACCAATGCCTCCTGAAACTGGAAAAGGGCGGGCGGGGAGCCTGCACCGCGGCGAGTATTCGGCGGCCTTTTGATGCTTTGGCCAACAGCGGGATTCCTTGGGTAGCACTCGATGCCAGCCTCGTCAAAGCCAGGATCCTGTACCGCCAGGGACAGCCGGGCGAGGCTCTGGCACAGCTGGAAGGCCTGGTGAATGATCTGCTCTTCTTCCGCCAGAAACTTCCCGGTGTGCTGGGTGCCTGGTACTGGCTGACAAAAGGAGAAATTTTTCAGCAGTACCTGGAAGCTGCCTCTGCCGGATCCAGTGGCAAGCAGACCCTGGTTGCGCTGGACCGGGTGCGCCTGGTCGATAGCCCCGGGACCAAAGCGGGGACCAGCGCGGAACAGGAAGAGCCACTGCGGGCATTGCTGGCGCGCCGCGAATCGGCGACCGGACCGGAAACTTCCGGGCTGGCCGAACGTGCCAATGCGCAATGGAGGGATCGAAGGCGTGGGTTCTCGCCGCTGATCAGGCCACTGAATGCTGGAAGTCTTGAGAGCTTGCTGAGCGGTCTGGCCAGGGATGAGGTCATCCTAAGCTACTATTTTGGCAGTTCTGCCGCCTATGCCCTTGTGGGGAGCAGGAAAGGCGTGTCAATGAACAGGCTGGACAAGTCCGTGACGATCTCGGGACAACTGTACCGTTTGTGGCAGAACCTGGAAGACCGGACCGGTGGCCTGGTCCCTTACCTGGACGCCGTGGGCAAATCTCTCTTACAGCCGGTTTCAGATTCGCTGACACGAACCATCTACATGTTGCCAGCTGGACCATTGAATGGATTTCCTTTCGATGCGCTACGCCTGGATGGAGCCTTTCTGGCTGAAAAACACCGGGTGATTAATCTGATGAACCTGGCCGGTGCATCGAGGTCGGGGTCCGTTCTGGCCAGGGATTTCGGAGATTCCGTATTTCTTGCGGGTAACCCCCGGACTGGCCAGGATCTGTTCAGCTACGATATGCAGGTTTCAGCAGAAGTAACCGCTGTAACCGATGCTTTTGTCGGCCCCGGGCTGAATATTGTCCAGGGTGTCGCGCTAAAGAAAGATGAGTTTCAGGACCAGAGGTTTGCCGGGGCAGGGCTCCTGCACCTCGCGATTCCTGGAACCCTTGACCTGGCGATTCCAGATTATTCAATGCTGCTGATGTCCAGAACCAGTGAAGAGTCCATCATGGACGACCTCCACCCTGCTGATATCCGCGGACTGGATTTCAATGCCAGCCTGGTGGTCCTGAGCCGCACCAGCGTCACTGCCCGCGCACTGTCAGGTTTTGACAGCAACCTGGGTTTTGTTTCAGACTTCCTGTTGAATGGTGCCAGGAATGTTGTGGTTAGCCTGCGATCCGGTGATGATTCCGAGACAGCGGTCTTCATGGCTGATTTTTACAGGGAGCTCCAATCCAGCGAAAATGTTGCCGAGGCACTGTTCCGCAGCAAAGTAAGACTGATGCTATCCACCAATTCTGAGAATTTCATGTCTTGGGCGGGTTTCCAGCTTTATATCAGGTAGAATGTCAAAACCAATTATCGTCCGGAGGGTTTTTAAGTGGAAAAAAGAAAGTACCTCGTCATCGTTGATCCATCTCATGAGGAGCACCTCGCCTTAAACCGAATGCTTGAGATTCTTCGTCAGCAACACAAGTGGGACCTTGAGTTTCACCTGCTGATCGGGTTCGAAAGTCCGGACAAAACAGAGCCTGATGCACCCACAGAAGTTGTTTATGAGGTCAACAGGTTTGCTGAATTGCTGAAACCGCTGGATGATCTGAACGTGGAATACTCAGCAGAGCTTTTCTGGACCCGTGACTGGCGTAAATCGATCACTGACGCAGCAGAGCGTTACGCCTGTGACACGATCATGTTGGCCGAAACTTCAGCTGAACATAAAACCGGTATTGCCGACTCCAAGTGGGACCTGATTCGCCAGGCAACCTGTGATGTCGTCATCGTGGATGAAGGAACAACGGCGCCTATCGAATGCATCCTGGCCGCGGTCAATACACAGGCAACAGACGCAGTACACGTTGCGCTGAACGAGAGAATCATTGAGCGTGGACTGTTCCTGTCAAAATTTTTCGGTGCTGATTTTCACGTAGTCAATGCTTACAAGGGCAGCGAGGACTTCCCTGATCGCGCCCTGATCGGTCGCATGAGCGGATTACCGCGCGAGAAGATTCACCGCGATATGGGTAAGCCCGAGGACGTGATAGCCGGCGTCTCTGAAAAGATCAATGCTGACATGGTTATTCTCGGCATCTCATCGCGCAAAGGACTGGCGGCGACATTCAGCAGCCATACGACTGAGAAAGTCATGGAAAAAATCACCATAGACGTGGTTGCTCTGAGTTAGCCTGGCCGCAAAGCAGGACAAAAAAAGCCCCGGAACCCGGGGCTTTTTAATTTCAGTTAACTGGCCTCAGTTGTTGGAATCAATGATATCTTCCATGTCGTCGCGTTCGCGAGGCTTGTAATCCGGAACATCCTGGGCCATCAATTCGCGCCGCTTAATTTCGCTGTCAACGTATGCAATCCACTGGGTTGCGGCACGTTTGGAGCGATTGTCTGAGGCGGCCCGTGAAAAGGCCCTGCGCGCCTGTTCCAGGCGTTTTTGGTTAAACAGTGCCATTCCAAGCATGATGTTGGCAGTATCGTTGCGCTTGAGACCGCCCAGCCTGACGCCCTCCTGGATGGCTGTGGCAGCTTCAGACCATTGTTCGAGGTTAATGTGAGCCTGGCCAAGCCGGACATAAAGCTCGCCCTCTTGCGAGATTTCAGCAGCCTGCTTCAGGGGAGGGATTGCCCTCTTATCTTCGCGAGCCTGGTACCAGGCCTGGGAGAGAAGCCTCAGGTTACGCTCGTTGGATTTGACGATGTTCTCGTTCATTTCCTTTTCAAGCACCATTGCCGCCTTGTAAGGCAGTCCATGCATCAGGTAAAGGTTTGCCAGGTTGGTTACATGCGAAGCTGAAGTCAGCAGGCCTTGTTCATACAGAACTTCGGTGAGCGCCAGCTGTTTCTTGGTATCGCCGAGTTCACTGTAGATACCGGCCAGGGTCAGCACGTAGGTATCCTTGGGATAGTAAACAATCAGCTCTTTAACCACGTCGATCATGCTTTCGTAATCTTTTTGTTCAAAGTAGATCACGCGTAGCAGCAGCAACCAGTTTTCCTTGGGCCTCTGGCCCTGATTCCGATACATGTCGATGGCGGTTTTGATCGGAACCAGCGCTTCGTCGTACCTGGCCAGTTGGAACAAGGCCTGGCCTTCGAGCATCAACACGTCGGCACTGGGCTCAGAGATTTTGGTCATCAGGTTCCGTACGGTCGCCAGAGCACCTTCATAATCCTCGAGGGTGAACTGCAACTGCGCCTTGGTTTTCAGAGTGCTGAGCACCAGGGCTTCGGGTAGATCCGGCTGGGCCATGACCTGGTCATATGCCCTGATGGCGTCCTGGTAGCGTTCCTGCAAGTAGAAGGAGTATCCAGAAATGTTCCAGATTTGTGCCAACTCGTAAGGGCTCAGTCCTTTCTTGGTCCTGAGATCAGCGGTCAGACGCTCTGCCGTAGCGTAGTCTTTTGCCTCGATCATTTCCTGGATTTCAGCAAGTTTTTCGTAAACTTGCTGGCTCATGGCAACGGTTTCCTTGGTCTTCTTTTCGCTTTCCTTCTTCTGGGCGAAAGCGCTGCCAGAGGCGCCCAAGAGCAGCGTGCCGGAAATGATGGCGATGATCAGTTTTGACATAAATTTGTCCATAAATTTCCGCCTATTCCTGAATTTCGAAGGTGAACTTGTTCTGTACGCCGGGAACTTCAACGGCCTGGCCGTCAAGAACTCTTGGCTTGTACTTGAACTTCAGAGCGGCCTGAACGGAGGCGCGATGGAACAGCGTACTCGTGCATTGGTCTTCCACTACGAACGGATCGCGTATCGTACCGTTCTTGGTCACCACGTACTGGACCACGCAATATCCTTCGAGACTGCGAGACAAGGCTCGCTGTGGATAAATGGGTGCAACCTTGACGATGGGCAGGTAGTCGCCTTCACCTACGCCGAGACTGAAACCTCCGCTCATCTCTATATCCGTTTCTACCGGTGCGGCGGAAATGGCGATTTTCTCAGCATTCGGATTCAGGTTGTCCAATTGAGGAGTCGGCGGCTGTGGCGGCGGTGCATCCGGCGGCGGTGGTTTCTTAGGTTTCAACTGCCGCCGCTCGATGGATTCGTCCCGTTTCAGCCGGACAAAATCGACCAGGTGGCCGGACGCGCCCTCGTTGAGTTGGCGGTCCGCGGTCTCGATCAGGTACTGCATGAACCAGAACAGTCCTGCCGTGACCACCGCACCGAGTACGATGCCGATTACCATGCGGACGATGTTACCGGATGTGCTTACTGTTAATGTTTCAATAATCGTAGCCGACATGGCTTACCTCTTTAAGGATTCTGGGCCGCAATCGAGACGTTGAAAACACCGGCAGAGCGGGCTGCATCCATCACCTGAATCAGGGTATCCGTCTTGGATTCCTTGTCAGCCTGGATGACGACGGAACCCTGGGGATTCTCGGCGTGCAAGCGCTCAATATTCGGTCGTACCGAACGGATATCGATTTGGCGGCGATCGATCCAAATGTCGTTATTCGGACCAATGGCCACCAGGATGTTGGCTTTCTCCTGCTTGACAGCAGTTGCTGCGTCAGGCCGGTTAACTTCGATTCCAGCTTCCTTTACAAAAGTCGCTGTGACGATAAAGAAGATCAACATGATGAATACCACGTCCAGCATGGGCGTGATATTGATCTCCGATTCTTCTTCGTCGTATTGCGTGGCTAAATGTTGCCGCATATTTCTATCTCCTGGATCGGCCGGCTGAAGGTTGCAATCTTCAGCCGTGCTCGATAAGTAATTCGTCTGCTATGAACTCACGTTCCCTGCGTACCTTGTTTTCAAGGAACGCAGACATCGCCACTCCGGAAAGTGCCGCTACCATTCCTGCCATCGTAGGCACGGTAGCCCTGGACACACCGGAGGCCATGGACCGGGGGTTACCCGATCCGGAGATGGCCATTACCTCGAAGACTTCGATCATACCCGTCACCGTGCCCAACAGCCCCAGTAAGGGGCACAGGGCAACACAGGTTTTAATCAGCGCCATATTGCGCTCCGCATTTGCGGAAACCTGCGAAATAATGCGGGTTCTGATCTGGTGGGCCTTCCAGGACGAATAGTCGCTGCGTTCATCCCAGTAGTTGTGCGCCCTTCGGATCATGGCTTTATGCCCCGTCCGGAAGTACACAATCCGCTCGATAATCAGCATCCACATGACCAGGGTGACGATGGCGATGACATTCAGCACCGGACCGCCGAGTTCAAAGAAGTCCCGAATGGTCTCGAGGAATGGCAGATAATAAAAGATGGCGTCCATCTGGTTTATGCCGTCCTTTCAGCACGCTCGGAAAGCATGCCTGCAGCCTCTTCCTGAAGGATCTGCGTCAAGCGCTTGGCACGGCTTTGTACCAGCGTATGCAGGAACACCGTGGGAATGGCTACCACCAGGCCGAGAACCGTGGTTACCAGCGCGGTTGAAATACCGCCAGCCATCAGTTTCGGATCACCAGCACCGTACAGCGTAATGGCCTGGAAGGTGACAATCATACCGGTAACCGTACCCAGCAGTCCGAGCAACGGTGCAACCACAGAGATGATCTTCAGGAATGGAAGCATGGAGTTGAACTTCGGCAGTTCCTTCAGAATGGCTTCACCCAGTTTCAGTTCCAGCGCTTCAACATCGGAATCAGGATTGTCGTGAGCAATCTTCAATACACGGCCCAGCGGATTGTTGCCGGCCTGCTCAAGATTTTTGGTCTGCCGGTTAACCTTGGCAGCCGTACCGGATAATGCCAGCAGACGCCAGATGGCGATGGCGAGACCGACAATACCCAGTGCGATGATAACGTAACCCACTTCCTTACCCTGTGCGATGCGTTCCGTCAGGCTGGGAGATTGAACCAAAAGTGCCAGCAATTGGCCGCGGGTCGGGTCAACTGCGAAACCTGTGACGCCACCGGATGAAGACTGCAGGTCATCTGCACGACCGGTGTAGCGGCCAGCCGGTTGGCGCTGAAGCTCGACCAGGCGGCCGGTCTCGGGTACGTATTCGAGGTACTGGCCGTCTGAGACAACGTTGAACAGGCCCACGCGAACCACGTCGCGTTGCTCTTCTTCACCGCTCGCATTGATCACCGTGGTGTTGATTTTAGTAACACGCGCAGATTCAGTCATTTCGCGCTGCAACTCAAACCAGATCCGCTCGATTTCTTCGAGGGTTGGCATGCGAGTTGTTGAACCCATCTTCTGGGCGAACTCGGTCAGCCATTCTCCCCGATCGGGGAACTGAATCTGAGTAACGGAGGTATCGAAGTTACCGCGGGCGTCACCGGCGGCTTGCTGCAATACACCGAACAGTTCTTTCAACTCACCGAGGCGTTCCTGCAATGCGCGCTCAAGATCGATGATCTGCGCGTCATTGGTTTCGAACGTGGTTTCCAGTTGTTGAGAAAGTTGTTCCTGGCGGACTTTTTCCGCTTCCATGTTTCTAAGCAACTGCTGTTGCTGGCCACGGGCCTTCTGAAATTCAGCGATTCGCTTTTTGTTGTCATCGGCATCTTTAACGCGGCCAGACCTGACCTGCTCGAGCAGGGCGTCAAGTGAAACAGCCTGCGCCGCATACGCGGTGTTGCCCAGGCCAATTACGAGTCCAGCAATCACTGCTGCTTTGAATATTCTGTTCATCATGATTATTCCTCCGAAGGAGCAGCGACGGGAACGATAAGGAGATCAGGGGCGACTTGCTTGCGTGCCACCCGGAGGCCATCGGAAACTTGATTTTTAAATTCAGAGGCTTCGAGCTCAACCCAATCCCCGGCTTCCTTATCCCATGCACCGGTAGTACCACCGCCAACGGACTGGTATGCCAGTGACACGCGACCGATTCGCAGGAAGTCGACTTCCTGTGGGTTGCCGTTGATCGGCACGGTGCCCTTGTAAGCTTCGATGGTACGGCCATAATCGTTTTCGATCTGGTAGGCCTCTATGACACGGCGAAACTTCTCGGCAGACGAAACATCGGACCGCTCCATCATGCCGCGCAATCTTGCCACACGCTCGGTACGTTCTTTAAGAAGGAACGGAGTGTCGAGCTGGATGAACACTTCCAGTGAATCCAGCATGCGCGTCATCATCGGTGTGATCTGACGTTCGATCAACGCAACGTTGGTAATGGACTCGGCCAATGCGGCCTTTTCCTCTTCCTGGTTGTTGACTTGCCGCTGCAGAAGGCTGTTATAAATAACCAGCCCGTCCACGACTTTGGAAAGCGTGTTGAATTCATTTAACAAGTCATCAGTCTGATTGGCGATTTGCTCGACGCGCTGCTGTTCGGCAGCACCGGCGTCAGAGCGTTTTTCGCCTGCCAGGGTGACCTGGTCCACAGTTGCCTGAGCAAATACGGGTGCAGAAAAACCAACGGAGAGGGCTGCAACCAGGATCGCGCTCAGCAAGAGCCTTTTATTCATTCGATTAATTAGCATGCTTAGGTCTCGGTTTTGAAAATGGATAATGGTTGAAAAAAATCTAAAGTATGTATTCCGGATCAAGAAGGGTATAACTTGCAGAACGCGCGAGTCAATTGTTAATAACGCTTAAACGCAGTCGTTTCGGCTCAACTAACGCAATTTTTACATGAAAACCTGTTTAAACGACGAAAATAACACGTTATGGGAAAAATCAATCTGATTCTGTTTTTTGTGATGTTTTCGCTACAGCCGATCTGCGCGGGTGCCAATCCGTCCGAATTGCAAATTCTTGGCTGGGTAGAAAACGCGTATCTGACGGATCTTGGCATCGAGCTCAAGGCCAAGCTCGATACCGGAGCGGAAACCTCTTCGCTCGATTCACGCGTGCTGAAGAAATTTCGCAAGGCAGGAAAGCGCTGGGTCCGCTTTGCCGTGCAGGATCGGGAAAGTGGAGAGGAATTTGTGCTGGTGCGGGAACGCGTCCGAACGATAGGCGTTGTGCAACACGATGGTTCGACACAAACCAGGCCTGTTGTCATGCTGAAACTTTGCGTTGCGGGAAAGCATCTTGAAACCGAAGTCAGCCTGATTGACCGTAGTGAGTTCAACTATCCCCTGCTGGTTGGGCGTAATGCCTTGTCGACTTTTGCACTGGTTGACGCTTCAGAAACCTTTCTTGGGCAGTCACGTTGTGATGATGTGCCGCTGCCGGAGACCGGCACATGACGCGCAACCGGCAATGGGTGGTTCTCTCAGTTTTGCTCGTTGCCCTGGGTAGCCTGACTTTTGCTTACAAGGTGGTCAGGTTGGGTTATCCCGTATTGCCAGACCAGACCAGCGAACAGTGGATCGTGCAGGCGCGTCTTGAAATTGAACCCGTCAAGGGCCCGGTGCGCGCCAGTCTTTTGCTGCCCGTGCGTTCCACCGGTTTCGCCGTCAGTAATGAAAGTTTTGTTTCCCGGGACTTCGGGTTGACAGTAGAGGAAGACCTGTTCCGGCGCCAGGCTGACTGGGCAATTCGCAGCCTTGATGCAAACAGGACACTTTATTATCGGGCCACGCTGATCAGGGATACGCGCCAGAGCCGATTCGCAACCCGTCCGGAAATCCCGCAGGCGCCTCAGCTTGAGGAACCGTGGGCCAGTGCGATGGCAGACCTGGTTGAAGAGGTGAAAACAGAATCCGCGGATGTCCAGTCGTTCGCGGCGGAAGTCCTGGATCACCTGAGTAAAGATTCCGATGATGCGAATTCAAAGCTCTTTCTGGAAAACGTTGAATCGCCGCTGGATCGAGCCAGGCTCGCCCAGACAGTGTTGGCAGCCGCTCAGATCCCTTCAACGCTGGTTCACGGAGTCATGCTCAAAAACGATGTTCAGCGCGCGGCGGTGCATTCGATGCTGGCGGTCTGGGATGGCGAGGACTGGCTCCTGTTTGACCCTGAAACGGGGCACCAGGGCCGGCCTGAGGAGTTCATGATCTGGTGGCGCGGCGAAGAAACGCTGGCGGGTGTCAGCGGCGCCCTGATCAATGATTTGCAGATATCGGTCAAAAAACGAATGACGAGTTCGCTGGAACTGGCCTCCCGGCGAACGGAGCTCAAGGATTCTTTTATCGGGCGAATCTCGCTGCTTCACCTGCCGGTGCAAACTCAATCGGTTTACGAAGTGCTGCTGTTGGTGCCGTTTGGCATCCTGGTGATTGTTCTGCTACGTAACTTCATTGGATTAAGTTCGTTCGGAACTTTTGCCCCGGTGTTGATTGCACTGGCATTCAGGGAAACAGAGCTGGTCAAAGGGATTCTTCTGTTCATGATGATCGTCTCACTGGGACTGGTGTTTCGTTTCTACCTGGAGCGGTTACGACTGCTGCTGGTGCCAAGACTCGCTGCGGTAGTGACGATTGTCGTACTGTTAATGACGGCTATCAGCCTGATCAGCGAAAGCATGGGCGCAGAAACGGGTCTTTCAGTTTCCCTGTTTCCCATGGTGATCATTTCCATGGTGATCGAACGGATGTCAATTGTCTGGGAGGAACGCGGCGCCATTATTTCAATCCAGGAAGGCCTGGGTAGCCTGTTGATGGCATCGTTGGCCTACTCGGTCATCTCAATAAATGTGTTGGAATACTGGGTCACGGTTTTTCCCGAGGTTAATCTCATCGTACTGGGCCTGATCGTAGCGCTTGGGCGATACACCGGGTTCAGGCTGACCGAGCTGATCAGGTTTCGCCAGCTTGCAGGCAAGGATCCGGCATGAGCGGCGTGCTCCAGAGCATGCGGTCCAATGGCGTTCTAGGCCTGAACCGGCGAAATGGTGATTACATTCTGAAAATGAACAACCGGCGGTTTTTCCCCCTGGTTGACGACAAAGTACTCTGCAAGGAAAGGCTGCAGGAGCGTGGTCTTGCTGTTCCGGAACTCATCGCGCTGGCTTCCTACATGCAACAGGCTTCGCACCTCGGTGAATTGCTGGGTGAGCACAACGAGTTCGTGATCAAGCCTGCCCACGGCAGTGGCGGTGACGGCATCCTGGTCATCAAGGATCGTAAGTCAGATTACTTTGTTGACTCTGATGGACAACTGGTTAAGCGGGCGGACCTGGAGCACCACCTGACCAACGTGATCGGCGGTTTGTATTCGCTGGGCGGGCAACCCGATGTTGCGATGATCGAATCACTGGTGCACTTCGACCCTGCGTTCTCCGACCTGACGTATCACGGTGTGCCGGATATCCGGGTGATTGTTTATCGCGGCTACCCGGTCATGGCCATGGTCCGTTTGCCCACCCGCGAATCTCACGGCAAGGCTAATCTGCACCAGGGCGCCATTGGCGTGGGTGTGGATATGGCAAGCGGGATAACAGTGGGTGGGGTTTCCGGAAACAGCGTCGTCTCGGTACACCCGGACACAGGGTCACAAATTGCCGGCTTCCAGATACCGCACTGGAGTCGCATGGTATCGATGGCGGCGCACTGCTTCGAGGCGGTTGAACTCGGTTACCTCGGCGTCGATATTGTGCTCGATGAAGAATTGGGACCGCTGATCCTGGAGCTCAATGCCCGACCCGGGTTAAACATCCAGATCGCGAACCGGCGGGGACTGCGTCACCGCCTCGACGCCGTCGATCAGCTGGGACAAGTCAACGAGAGTCCGGAACGGCGCGTTGAATGGGCCTGCCAGGCGTTTGGTGACCCGCAGCCGGACCTGCTGAATCAGGCGCCCTGGTGATTTCTGATCGATTCGGAATGTTCAGCCAGTAGCTCAGAAAAATGCTGGAATCCTTCTGAGAACTGGTCACACGCCCTTTCCAGGTACGCGTGTACTTCGTCCACGTAACCGTCGGTTGAAGCTGACCAGACCCTGTTGATGTAGCGCTCACCCGCTGCGAAATTGCTCATGACATCGGCGTAATTCTGAATGCCGAAGACATGGATCATGCTTTCCCTGGCCTCAGCGAAGTTATTCAGGTCTTCGCGGAATAGCCGGTCAATTTCAAAACGGGCTTCGTATACCGGCAGATCTTCTCGCCGTGCCTGTAGATTCTCCAGGTTGCCGAGAATGTTTTTCAGGCTGTCTTCGAGAATTGCGATATTTTCAACAAGACGGCTTCCGGCCCGGGTTTCCGCATGTTGAGCCGTGCGGTATTGCCACAGGCCCAGGACCCCGACCAGCAGGGTTGGCGCCAGGTAATTCCAGTCGACCAGCCTTGGATCCAGTACCGAGATAAATGCACCGGCAAGAAAGGCAGCGATGATCAGGATCAATGCGAATATTTTCATGATTACACCGCTTTGAGAATCATTGAAATGGCATAACCCACGCCCACCAGCGCCTCGCCGACGATGAACCCGGCGGTAATCGGTATGCCCGTGTTTTCAGAATAGGAGTGGCCCATCTTGTAATCGCTCACGACTCTCAGGAGGGTGCCGAGGCTGTAGGTCAGAACAATATTGAACGGCAGGTAAAACCCCAGTCCGACGGTGATGCCCAACCCTGGCTGAAACAGGCTGAGCATGGCGCCCAGTCCGGCGCCAGCGAGATATTTCTGCGCCGGGACATCGCCCCCCATGATGCCGTTAACCATGCTGGCCAGGGCCTGGCCTTGCGGCGCCGGCAGTTTTTCGCTGCCAAGCACATAGGCCTCGTTGAGTACGAAAATCAGAACAATGATTACAATCGGACCCAGCCAGGCACCGATAAACTGGCCCAGTTGCTGTTTGCGGGGTGTGGCGCCGACCAGGTAACCGGTTTTGAGATCCAGCATCAGATCGGTGGCTTGTGACATGGCCACGCAGGCAGCCGCGCCGACCATGATGGCCGAGACGATCGCTGCCTTCGTGTCACCCAGTCCACTGGAAATGAAGATCAGGATGGTCACCGCTATCAGCGTCATACCGGATAATGGTGACCAGTTGGTGCGCCCGATGGCTTCCGACAGGATGACCCCGGCAATCCAGATCCAAAGGGTCCCTACCAGCGCCATGATGAGACCACGGCCGATGCCCATTTTGTCGGTAGACAATACAGCCATCACGGCCAGCAATACGGCAGCCCCGACGATGGCTGCGTAGAGCAGCTTGATGGGCATCTCGTCACGCGACATCGCCGCTTCCGATTTTGCAGCGTTCTGCATGCTGCGCACGGCACTGACGATCATCGGAAACGCCATCGCCACTCCGGCGACCGCACCGCCGATCAACATGCCTATCCCCACCGGCCGGAACAGCAGCAGGCGCAGGGCATCGGGTTCCTCGGTGACTATTCCCGTGGCCGGATCAATCGGGAACATGCCCAGGCCGGATAACATGGGGGCCAGCACCCAGTAACAGACGTAACCGCCGATGATGAATGCAACGCCGCCTTTTCCGGCAATGTAGCCAACGCCTATGGTCAGAAGTGACAGATACCAGACACCGTTCATATATCCGGGCATCCCGATCAGGCTGCCCAGGTCCCAGTTATCGACGCCGCTGGACTGACTCACTGCGTGCAGACCGCCGCTGAGCAGCGCACCGCCAATCAGCAGCATGGCTTTTTGAATGCCGGCGCCAGGTGATTTGAGGATCGTTGCCACCGCCACGCCACCGGGGTAGGTCAGGCGCTCGTAATCGATCATCTGTTTGCGCAGGGGAATGATAAAACCAATGCCCAGGAAAGCACCCGCGATGGCGCCAAAAGTCAGTAACACCGGGTCGAATTCTGTCCCGTAACCCAGGATGAATATGGCCGGCACGGAAAACATCATGCCGCTGGAAGCCCCGTTGACGGCACTGGCAACCGTTTGCGCGATGTTGTTCTCGATGATGCTGTTACGTCTCAGGATACCGCGCAAAATGCCAAAACCAAGGATGGCCGCGAGTTCGGACCCTTCGATGGAGAAGCCGAGGATCAACGCCGCATAACCAATACTGATTGCGATGATGACGCCGAGAAAGTAGCCGACCAGGATCGCTGCCCAGGTCAGTTCAGGGTAAGGCCCATGGCGAACCACAGCGGCGGCAGCAGGAGTGGATGTCATTTATTGTTTTCCTTCTATAATCCGTAAGCCCAGACCAGGACAGTCGTCAGGATAAGCCAAAGGCCAATGGACAGGGGCACGCCGATGCGAACGAAATCACTGAATTTATAGCCACCCGCATTCATCAGCAGAATATTGGTTTGATAGGCCATCGGCGTTGCGAAGCTCAGGTTTGCGCCAAACAACACGGCCAGAACAAAGGGTTCCAATGGCATGCCCAGCCTTTGTGCGATTCCGATCGCGATGGGCGTCCCGATGACAGCGGCGGCATTGTTTGAAACGATATTGGTCAGAATGCCCATCATCAGCATCAGCCCACCCAGTACAACCGATGTCGGGGCGCCAAATGTGATGTAGACAAACAGCTTCGCAAGGTAGTCGGCGCCGCCGGTTTTAAGTAGTGCCGCACCCATGGCCAGTGATGACACGATGATCAATATAACCTGGGTGCTGAGCGCGCTCATGGCATCTTTCCAGTTCAGGCATCGGGTGACGATCAGAGCCATGAAACCCAGCATCGCACTGATTTCAATGGGCATGATATCCAGGGCCGCCAATGCCACAACGCCGAGCATCGTGGCCATCGCGATGGGAGCTTTCTTGGTACTCGGCAGTTGGATACTGCCATCGAGGATCAGAAAATCAGCGGTTTCTTTCAATTCCCGGAGGTTTTCGACAGTCGACTGAACCAGCAGAACGTCACCCGAACGCAACTGGACTTCATCCAGCCCCGGGGATTTTCGTTCCTGCGAATCCTCGAAACGATTGAACGCCAGTAAGCGTAATCCATAGCTTGACCTCAGCCTGGCGTTGCCGATACGAACACCGTTCAGCCTGGATCCCGGCGTGATAACCACTTCCGCAATCTGCTGGCCTTCAGCACTCAGCGGATGTTCCGCATCGACTGCCTGGTCACCCGAGAACAGCGTGCCGCCCAGCAGGCGCGCAAACTCGCGCAGCTTGGGTTGCGTATCACTGGTGGTGAGCCGGTCGCCGGCCTTGAGCACGACATCGGGCAGCGGATTGATAAAAACGCCCTTGCCGCGCTGCACGGTTTCGATTTTCATGCCCTCGCCGACGCGTAGAGTGGCATTGGCCAGGGTCTTGCCCACCACTGTGCTGTTTTTGTCGAGCCTGATCTGGGCGGTGTATACCCGCGAAACTGCGCCGCTCATTGGAGGTTGCCGTTCCGGAATCATGTGTGGCGCAATCAGCCATAGGTAGATGATCGCGAAAAAGCCTGCAATCACTGCCGGCCCCAGGAAATCAAACATGCTGAAGGCATCCATCCCCATGTCGGCAGCCACGTTGACCACCAACAGGTTGGTCGATGTGCCGATGGTGGTTGCCATGCCGCCAAGGATGCTGGCAAAACCCATCGGGATCAGTGATCCGGAAGGGGACGCGCCGGTTCGAACCGCCACACCGATCAGGATGGGCAGCATCAGCACTACAATCGGAGTGTTGTTGATAAAGGCGCTCAGAACGGCTGTGATCAGGATCGTTACCAGCAGTGAGATCGCCGGTCCTTTACGCCACAGTCGCGCAAGTATCCGCCCCACCGGCTCGAGAGCACCGGTTCGAATCAAGCCCTGGCCCACAATCATCAAACCGCACACAGCCACCAGCGCCTTGTGGCCGAATCCAAGGAAAAACTCGCTGGCCTGAAGGGTTTTACCATCGGACACGTATGGAAACAGGGTAAATCCCACGGTCAGTGTAACCAGCACCAGCAGGCTGGTAGTCTGCAGGGGAATGCTTTCACGCGTGAACAGGATCAGGGCGCCAATGATGAGAATCATCACGCCCAGTGCATGTGAATTAGGAAGCGCCAGTTCCAGCATATTAAGTTTTCCTTTGCTGCTCCAGTTCCGCCTGCGTTCAAATCAGGTAGCAGTCTACCTGATCGCAGTCGTCTACCCACCGATTTACTTACTTGCGGCGTGCCTGCCGCTGACATATGCTGCCACAGCCCGTCGGGAAAATGGAATTTACACCCCAGAGACAGAGCGCAGCGTTTTGTGACCAGTTCCAAGTATCTTTACATCGCAATCGATCCGGTGGCCATCTCAATTGGCCCGCTGGATGTCCACTGGTACGGCATCACGTACCTGCTGGGCTTCCTGTTTTTCTGGGCAGTCGGCACCTGGCTGGCAAAAAAACGGGAATGGTCAGGCTGGACCTCACAGGAGGTTGGCGACTTCCTGTTTTACGGCATGCTCGGCGTGGTGCTGGGCGGGCGGTTGGGTTATGTGTTTTTCTATGGATTCCAGAACTTCCTGGACAATCCCCTGTTTCTGTTTCGAATTACAGACGGCGGTATGTCGTTTCATGGCGGCTTACTGGGTGTACTGGTGGCCATGTGGTGGTTTGGCCGGCGCACGGGCCGGTCATTCTGGCAGGTTTCCGATTTCGTGGCGCCACTTGTTCCGGTTGGCCTGGGTCTTGGCAGACTGGGTAATTTCATTGGCGGGGAACTATGGGGCCGGTACAGTGATGCGCCATGGGCCATGATTTTCGCCAACTCAATACAAGTCGGCGGATGGCGTTCCGAAGAACTCGAAGCGGCCTGGAGAGCCGGTGCGCTGGACCATCTCGCCAGGCACCCCAGCCAGCTTTACCAGGTGCTGGGTGAAGGACTGGCCTTATTCGTTATTTTGTTGGTGTACTCCCGGTTGCCGCGGCCGACAGCCGCCGTGTCCGGCCTGTTCCTGGCGGGTTATGGCTGTTTCCGCTTTGTGGCAGAGTTCTTTCGTGAGCCGGATGAACACATCGGTTTCGTCAGTGGTGACTGGTTAACCATGGGCATGGTGTTGTCACTGCCTATGGTGGCGGCCGGGGCCTTTATCATGATTCTTGCCTATAAGGGCTGGGGAATAAAGTGAAAACATACCTGGATCTACTGCAACGGATTCTTGACCAGGGAACGAGAAAGGCGGACCGGACCGGCACCGGGACCATCAGCCTGTTCGGCCACCAGATGCGCTTTGATCTGCAGCAGGGTTTTCCTGCAGTCACCACCAAGAAACTTCATTTCAAGTCAATCATTCATGAACTGTTGTGGTTTCTGAATGGTGATACCAACATCCGTTACCTCAATGAGAATGGCGTGCGAATATGGGATGACTGGGCAACCGATGAGGGTGAGCTGGGCCCGGTCTATGGGGCACAATGGCGTAACTGGGTGGCTGCTGACGGCCGCCGGATCGATCAGATCGCACGCTTACTCGAAGATTTGAAGAACAAGCCTCATTCGCGCCGTCATATCATATCCGCCTGGAACCCGGCCTTGTTACCGGATGAATCCCGCAGCCCAAAGGACAATGCCGCGATGGGTCTGCAGGCGCTGCCGCCCTGCCACACGATGTTCCAGTTCCATGTTGCTGACGGCAAACTGAGTTGCCAGCTGTATCAGCGCAGCGCCGATGTGTTTCTGGGTGTGCCGTTCAATATTGCGTCCTATGCGCTGCTCACGATGATGATCGCGCAGGTCGCCGGTCTGCAGCCGGGTGATTTTGTTCACACTTTCGGTGACGTGCATATTTACCTGAACCACCTGGATCAGGTGGATACCCAGTTGAGCCGGGACCCGTACCCGTTGCCGGAAATGAAAATCAATCCTGACCAGCGGGACCTGTTTGGCTTTGGTTACGAGGACTTCGAACTGATTGGGTACCAGTGCCATCCGGCGATCAGGGCTCCGATTGCGGTTTGATGGAGATTTCTGCCGCGATTCACATCTGCCCAATGTGCCCCGAGGTCCGCAATGCCGGGCCTGGCGTGTGTCCATCATGCGGGATGGCCCTGGAGCCTGAAACGATTACCCTGGAAGAAGAAACCCAGGGTAATCCCGAATTGCAAGACATGTCTCGCCGGTTCATGGTCGCTCTCGCCCTGACTCTCCCCGTGTTCGTTATCGCAATGGGTGGCATGTTTCCGGGTTTTCACAATTTCGTGCCGCTCGAATTAGCCCGCTGGCTCGAGTTTGGCTTCGCAACCCCGGTGGTTGCCTGGGCGGGCTGGCCGTTTTTTGTCCGTGGTTGGCAATCACTGCAGAACCGGCACCCCAACATGTTCACCCTGATCGCCCTGGGTACCGGTGTTGCCTATATATACAGCGTGACCGCATTATTTTTCCCCGGCCTGTTTCCGGCCTCGTTCCGCAGCAATGACGGGCGGGTTGACCTCTATTTTGAAGCCGCCGCCGTGATTATCACCTTAGTCCTGATGGGACAGGTGCTGGAGCTGAAGGCGCGCAACAAAACCGGAGAGGCCATAAAAGGCCTGCTTGGGCTGGCACCCAAAACAGCCCGCCGGTTGACACCCTGTGGGCACGAAAAAGATGTGCCGCTTGACCAGTTGAATGCCGGTGACACCCTGCGGGTGCGGCCCGGCGAGAAAATACCGGTTGACGGTGTCATTCTGGAGGGGACCAGTAACATTGATGAATCGATGATGAGCGGGGAGCCGCTTGCGGTGACCAGGTCACCCGGTGATGAGGTCATCGGCGCAACCGTCAATGGCACGGGAAGCCTATTGATCGAGGCACGGCGAGTGGGTTCAGATACCCTGCTGGCGCAAATTGTTCAAATGGTCGCCCAGGCGCAGCGCAGCAGGGCCCCGGTGCAGAAACTGGTAGACCAGGTGGCAGGGTATTTTGTGCCACTGGTTGTTTTGGCGTCGGTGCTGACTTTCATAGCCTGGGCCGCGCTGGGCCCGGCGCCTGCGATGGCGTATGCAATGATCAACGCCGTGGCCGTGTTGATTATCGCCTGTCCCTGTGCCCTGGGCCTGGCCACGCCGATGTCCATCATGGTGGCTTCAGGGAAGGGTGCGCAGTCAGGCGTTTTGTTCCGCAATGCTGAAGCCATAGAAGCACTACAGCAAATTGACACGCTGGTTGCAGACAAAACCGGAACCCTGACGGAAGGCAGGCCCAGGGTTGAGACCATCAGGACGATGGCAGGGTTTTCCGAAGAACAGGTTTTAACCCTTGCTGCTGCGCTCGAGAAAGCCAGCGAACATCCGCTGGCTGAAGCGCTGGTGGCCGCCGCGGAGCAGTCAGGGATACAGGCAGGCCGGGTCAGCGATTTTGAGTCTCATACCGGGAAAGGGGTTAGCGGTACCGTGGACGGCAGAAAAATCACGGTCGGTAATGCGGCGATGCTCGGCATCATCGGCATGACGGACGACCGGTTTCCGTTCAACATCGAAGAATTGCGGACACAGGGACTTACCGTCGTGTTCGTAGTCGTAGGGGGTGAACCTGCCGGTGTGATTGGAATCAAGGATCCACCCAGGCCATCCAGTTTTGCAACCGTTCGCGCCCTGCAGGATCAAGGCATCCGCGTAGTGATGTTGACCGGTGACAGTGAATCGACGGCGCGGGTGGTTGCCGGCCAATTGGGTATCGATGAAGTGATCGCCGAAGTGCTGCCGGGCGAAAAAGCTGACCGGATTCGTCAACTGCAGGACGATGGTTGCCGGGTTGCGATGGCTGGAGACGGCATTAACGATGCGCCTGCGCTGGCGACGGCGGACGTCGGAATTGCAATGGGAACGGGCACTGATGTGGCCATCGAGTCCGCTGACGTCACATTGATGGGAGGCGACCCTGAAGGCATAGTAAAGGCCATTCGCCTGAGCCGTGAGACCATGCGCAATATCCGCCAGAACCTGTTTTTTGCTTTTGCCTACAACGGCATCGGTGTGCCGCTTGCGGCGGGCGTCCTGTATCCCTGGTTTGGGATACTGCTGAGCCCGATGATCGCGGCTGCAGCCATGAGCTTCAGTTCGGTATCGGTCATTAGCAATGCCTTGCGCCTGAACCGTATCAGGCTTTAGGCAACCGGTGTATCAGAACAAAAAAATCACGATTATTGCCGCAATGGCCCGCAACCGTGCCATCGGAATGGACGGTGAGATGCCCTGGCGCCTTCCTGGCGAACTGAGGCACTTCAAGGAAACCACCATGGGTAAGCCCATAGTGATGGGCAGGAAAACCTGGGAGTCGATTGGCAGGGCTTTACCCGGCCGGCAGAATATTGTCGTTACCCGGAATGCTTCCTTTCACGCCCCTGGATGTGACGTCGCCGGATCTCTGGAGGCGGCCATCAGAATGGGGCGCGGCGACGAAATCATGATCATTGGCGGAGGCGAGCTTTACCGCCAGGCATTGGCCACATCCGACCGGATGATATTGACGGAAGTGGATTGTGAGCCCGAGGCTGACACCTGGTTTCCGGAATGGGAATCAAGCGGGTGGCGCGAAGCCAGTATTCGCCTTGAGCAGGCTGATGCCCAAAACCCTTATGCGTACCGGGTGGTTGAGTGGATCAGAAAATCCGGCCCCTGCGAAACTTCCCCGGAACCTGGAATAACTGCTGATCTTCCAGCCTGATCGCACTTAGCCTGCCACCCCAGACACAACCGGAATCGAGACAGGTGGTGCGTTTCTTCAGGTGCAGCCCCAGGGCAGCCCAGTGCCCAAAAACGATTTTCACATTCCTGGTTCGCCTGTTCTTGTGCTTGAACCAGGGCTTGTAGGAAGAGGGTTGCGAACCCGGTGGCCCGCTGGCTCTGGACAGGATTTTGCCATTCGCGTCGCAAAAACGCATACGGGTCAGGATATTGCTGATCAGGCGCCGGCGTTTCCAGCCTGTGCGCTCGTCACGCCAGCGCCTGACCAGGTTCTTGTTCATCTTTGAGAAAAACTTTCCGGGCTTGTTCGATCGAAGGACCTTTTCCACCTCGGCCGCACACGACAAGGTTTGCTTGAGCGTCCACTGGGGAACCACTCCGGCGTGCAACATCAGTGTGTTGTGTTTCTTTGACCAGTGCGCCAGCGGTTGTTTTTGCAGCCAGTCCATCAACTTGTCGCGGTCATGGGCGTGGAGAATGACGTCCATTTCCCGGTTCGAACAGCCGCCATCCGGGAACCTCCAGTGCTCCTTTAGCAGATAAAGATCATGGTTGCCCATGGTCATCCGGAAGTTGTCACCCATTCCTTCGAGCAGGCGAAGAGTTTCCAGTGACTGACCACCCCGGTTAACCAGGTCACCCGGGCACCACAACTGGTCTGTTGCGGTATCAAACGCAACTTTGTCCAGCAGCCGCTGCAGCGGATCGTAACAGCCCTGGATGTCTCCAACGACGTAGGTGGCCATTCAGACCCCGCTTTCCAGTTGCCTGGCAAGTGCGGCAAACTGTTCCAGCCCCAGGGTTTCTGGCCTGGCTCCGGCGTCGATTCCGCAGGCCTCGATCTGCGTGACATCCAGCATCCCGCGCAAACAGTTGCGCAGGGTTTTGCGGCGCATTGAGAAAGCCTGGTTGACCAGGCGCTTGAAGTCTTCCATGTTGTTTATTTTAACCGGGGGCTGACGATGTGGCACCAGTTTCACGAACATCGACTGGACTTTGGGTGAGGGCGTAAAAGCTTGCGGCGGCACGTTGAACAATGGTGTGACCTCGCAGTGGTACTGGCACATCACAGAAAGCCTGCCCCAGGCCTTGGTTCCGGGTTGGGCCGCCATTCGTTTTACCACTTCCTGCTGCAACATGAAGTGCATGTCTGTGACGAGTTGATGCCACTGCAAAACGTGGAACAGTAACGGTGTGGATATGTTGTAGGGGAGGTTTCCCACCAGCCTGAACATCCGGTTGTTGACGATTTCCGAAAAATCTATTTTCAGCGCGTCACCCTCATGGACACGGGCCAGGCCGGTCGGTTCGAACATGAGTTTCAGCCGCGCGGCAAGGTCACGGTCGATCTCCAGCAAATGCAGTTCCGCATCGGACTCGGCCAGGGGAACACTGATGGCAGCCTGGCCCGGGCCAATTTCAAGGATGAGTTCACCGGCGGCCGGCTGGATGGTATTGACGATGCGCTGGATAAGCGTCTTGTCGGTCAGGAAATTCTGCCCGAAACGTTTGCGTGCCCGGTGTTCCATGCCTGTCTTTCCCCTATGGGTGTGCCGCCTGCTTTTGCATGGCCATGTTCTCGGCAGTCAAAACGGCCGCGTGCAAACTGCCTGTATCTGCGATACCTTTTCCTGCCAGGTCCAGAGCCGTGCCGTGGTCGACCGAAGTCCTGATGAAAGGCAGGCCCAGGGTAATATTAACCGCATTGCCAAATCCCATGTGCTTCAGCACCGGCAGACCCTGGTCATGATACATCGCAACCACGGCATCACACACTTCGATGCGTGCAGGATTGAAGGCGGTGTCGGCAGGCACCGGCCCGTCCAACTCCATTCCTTCAGCGCGCAGCTGAGCGATGACAGGCTGGATAATTTCGTTGTCCTCATGGCCGAGGTGTCCCCCTTCGCCGGCATGTGGATTCAAACCCAGGATTTGCAACCGCGGGCGGTCAATCCCGAATTGCTCGCGCAGGGCCGCTTCGGTGATGCGAATGACCGCTTCCAGCTTGCCCGGAGTGATGGCATCAGCTACCGCGCGCAGCGGCAGGTGCGTGGTCACCAGGCTCACTCTCAGCCCCGGTGCGGCCAGCATCATCACCACCTCGGGTACACCAGCCAGGCCGGCCAGGAATTCAGTGTGCCCGCTGAAACGGTATCCTGCCTCGTTGATGATTCCCTTGTGTACGGGGCCGGTCACCAGGGCGGAAGCGTGGCCTGAAGTCACCAGGTCGACCGCAAGGCGCAGTGTTTCAAGTACATAGGGGGCGTTTGCAGGATCCAGCTGCCCAGGCTGTTCCGTTGCCGCCATGTTGACCGCCGCACAATTAAGCATTCCGGCCCGCAGCCCCGTTCCCGGCTGCCAGCAGCAGATACTCGTTGCAATGTGCATGGAGGCAGCTGTTCGTTGCAGCAATCCGGGGTCCGCGACGGCCAGTATCCGGGTTTCGGGATGCATCGCCTGGTAGCGGAGGAGAATTTCGGGCCCGATGCCCGCGGGTTCTCCAGGTGTGACGGCCAGAACCGGCTTGTTACGGGTCATTCAGATTTGCCAACGCTGTCTATGGTATTTAGCCGGAACCACTCTCGCTACCGGCCAGCCGAATTTCAACGAAAGCCTCATCCCTGAACTGGCGCAGGACTTTTTCGATTTCCTGGTCAGCTTTTCGCATCATGATTTTTTCCCTGGCTTCGGCTCGAATCGCCAGTTCCGTGCGATCCATTTCGCGGGTGTCCAGCAGTTCCATGATATGCCAGCCGCCCATGGTCTGGAAAGGCTCACTGGTTTGTCCGGCTTGCATCGCAATCAGCGTCTGGTAGACCCGGTCGCCAAAGGCCTCAGCTTGGAACCAGCCCATGTCACCACCCAGGTTGGCGCTGGTGGGGTCGTCTGAATATTCCTTGGCCAGGGCCGCGAATTCTTCGCCATCATCCAGCTTACCCTTGACTTCGATAATGGTGTCCATCGCCAGGCGCGGAGTCATCAACTCATCCACTTCCACCATGATATGCCGGGCATGGTATTCCTTGATCACGACCTGGCGCTGTTCCCGGTAGTCATTCACTTTCAGGATATGAAAGCCTGCCGGACTTCTTATCGGCTGGGTGAATTCGGGCGGTCGCAGGTCACGTACCGCATCGGCAAAAAAAGCGGGCACGCTATTCAGGTCGCGCCAGCCGACCAGGCCACCCTCGAGGGCTTCCTGGCTGTCAGAGTAGCTGATGGCCGCAGAGGCAAAGTCCAGCCCCTCTGTCAGGCGGTTATAAATATCATCTGCCTTGGCCTGGGCTTCGCTGATCTGAGTGGGTGTCGATCCATCAGGAATGACGACCATGATGTGCGAGACATTGTATTCACCGCCACCGAGATCTTCCGAAGCCAGCAGGATATCCACCTCGGTATCCGTAATCGGGTCCATGCCATTGACAATACGCTGGCGCAACCGCTCGGTCATTAGCTCCTCGCCGATATTACGGCGAAACTCGGCAAAATCTTCACCGTCTCCCTCGATGACCTGGCGCAACTGCTGCACGGTCATACCGTTCTGCTGGGACAGGGTGACCAGGGCCTGGTCAATGTCTGCATCAGAGATACGGATGCCGGTTTGCAGTGCTCGCTGGATCTGCAGTTCACGGATAATCAGCCGCTCCAGCACCTGGCTTTCCAGCAGGTTCATCGGCGGCATGGATTCACCACTGGCGCGCACCCGGTCAACAATGCCGGCAACTGCCAGGTCCAGTTCGCTGCGCAAAATAACGTCTTCGTCCACCAGTGCAACGATTGAATCGATGGAATTGTTGGTTCCGGCCATCATCTGCGCCATGGCTACCGCAGGTGCCAGCAGGCAGCTTGTGAGGGCGATAAACGTGGCGGCTCTTAGCGGCCAGGAACGACAATTCTGGATCATCAGGGGTTTCTCCGAAAAGGAGCTATTCTACCTCATGCGGTCAGTTGGAGAACAGCCGGTTAGACTGGTTTCCAACACTGGTGAGGCCTTTCAGGTTGAGCTCGATGAATATTCCGTTGCGGTAATCACCGTCGCGGTTCCGCAGATAACGCCGCACAACTGTTCGAATGGCCCAACAGCAGCTTTCGTATTCCAGGCCACCCTGTACTTCGAGCAAGTCGCTGTCGGCGAAAGAATAGTTGACGCGGGACAGGATGCGCCAGGCCTCGTTGATCGGCCAGAAAACCCTGAAATCAAACTGGTCGACGCGGTCGCGGCGAAAGCGGTATTCGAAGCGAATACGCTCGCCCCGTTTACCCCGGTAGTCCAGGCCCAGGGAGCCGACCGACACCCGGCTGCGCTTCCAGTCCCACTGCAGTCCGGCAGTAGTGCTGAAACGCGAAGTGATGTGCCAGGCAAACTCTCCGAGAAAAGGTGAATAATCTTCATTGATGGCAGGCTCTTCTCGCAACTGAACCCGGCGCTCTTCAAAATAGAAAATCTGCCCCAGGCTCAGGCTCCACAGGGCCTGGCCGCCGGTGCCGTCATATTGATTGGTGGTTACCGCCAGCGACAGCTGATTGGCGTCGCCCTGGCGGTCGGCGCCGGCGAAGCGATTGGTATTGAAGAGCTGGCTGAAGCCAAAGGTGAATTCTCCGGTATCGAAAACCGGCAGGTTGTCCTGTTGCTTGTAGGGAACATACAGATAGAACAGTCTCGGCTCGAGTGTTTGCAGATTCCCGCTGGCGGTGATGCGGTCAAATACCAGCCCTGTGTCGAGGCTGGCGATCATGGTGCTGCGGTTGGGTGACTCTTCTCCGGGCAAGCCCTGCCGGTCCAGGTCATAGCCGGTGTATCTGAAACCGATGCTGGGTTTGATGAAGCCCCAGCTGGAGTAACGGTTCCAGTACAGCCTGGGGTACAGGTCGACGCGCGCCCCGGTCACGCCAAGGTCGCGGTCGAAATACACCAGTTCGGAATCCAGCCCGACGAACAATCCGGTGTTACCCAGCGGGCGGTCCAGCCAGTAGCCCAGCCGGGGCAGCCTTCGGTACGGGGAATTTTGAGGCAGGATGGAATCATCAATTACCTGGAAGTCATCCACCATCAATTCGAAATCCCAGTATCGCCCCACGCCGGTCAGGGTGCCGCTGCTTCTCAGAAACTGGCGTGAAGTCTCGGTCAGGTTCTTGCCAAAATCCTGAAAATATTCATCGTCGCTGACGCGGTCCACGATGATGTGAGAATTCCACCGCTCCCTGGGATAGGCACGATGGTCAACCAGGTAGTGATAGCGGTGCTTTTTGGTCTTGCGGTCGTCCGGCATGTAATCAAAGTTAACTTTGGCGTAGGTCCTGCGGGTCATCAGGCGATATTCACCTTTCAGCATGAATCCACGCTCTGACAGGTAACGCGGTTCCAGCGTCGCATCCTGGTTCGGGGCGATGTTCCAGTACCAGGGTGCACCAAATTCAAACCCGAGATCGTTGCTCTGCCCGATATTGGGATACAAAAAGCCGCTCTTGCGCCGGTCGTCAATGGGAAACGTGAAATAGGGTGCGTAGAAAATCGGCACGCCCTTGAAAAAAAGCTTGGCGCCGCGCGCCACGCCCTGGCCTTCTTCGTGCTTCAGTTCGAGTTGACGGGCATACAGCTGCCAGTCCGGTTCGTCGCCGGGACAGGATGTGTAATCGATCTTGTGTAATTTCGAGGTGTGTCCGCCAAGCAATTCGATATTCTCGGCGCTGCCATTGGCACTGGAGCTGGAAAGTCCGTAATCGACCAGTGAAAACTCTCCGGATTCATCGGTGAAACTGTAATTTCCTGCTTCACCCGTAATCCATACCTGCTGGTCTTCATACGACACGGCGCCCGGGACGGTAACGATCTCTTTTACCGGATCGAACAGAACCTGCTCGGTGGAAATGTGCTGATCCAGCCGGAAAAGTTCGACATTGCCGCTGGCTTGACCTTCACGGGTTTTACTGGCATCCAGTTCTTTTGCGTAAATAATGACCGGGGACTGGCTGCGATCAGGCGCCGGTGGAATGGCCGGCCCCATCCTGGAGTCGGGGCATGCCGTAATGGGCATGCGGACCGGTCTGGTGCCTTCATCCTGCCCGAAAACCGCGGCGCAAGGGCACAACAGGCAAATGCTAACCGCGAGTGCAGCTGAAAACTTGCTATTTAAAAGCTGAAGTAAAGGCAAAAGTAGTAGCGCTGTCAGTCGTGAGCCAAGCTGGTTCGGAGTAAGTTGTCACAGATCGCTGTTGGACGCAATGGCCCCGCACGGCTGATTCAGCCAGGTGGTCCTGGCTTCCCCCGTCAGCCCGGCTTTGCTGGCGGCCAGTTGATGGAATTGAACCATGTTGCCGGCAGCTTCCAGGTAGAGTTTTTCAAAGGCGCATCTGCCGCCCTGGTAGCTGTTGATCAGTGCCAGGCTGGCGTTGTTCAGATCGCCGGCCATCATTGAGCTGAAGTAGGTTTGGCCTTCCCACTGCGAGTCCACCAGGGATTGATATTCCCTGCGCAGTTGATTGAATGCGTCAGCCTTTGCCACCCTCATTTTTTGTTCAGGCTGGCCAGTGGCGTAGAGGGATCTGAGTTTTTCCTGCGTGGATTGAAGTAATTTGTTGAATTGCAGTGCAGCTTTATCCGCTTTCCGGCGGCCAGCCAGGTCATTGGTCCGGCCGCTGGACTGCAGCCACAGGGTCAACCCGGCATCTTCAACGAAGCTGGCGTAAGCTTCGTTAAAACGGGTATCCCCCTTGATGTATAGCTGCTGATGGGCGAGTTCATGAAATATGAATGCGGCAAGTTGCTCGTCGCTGTACTGGAACATCGTATCCAGCAGCGGATCATCAAACCAACCCAGCGTCGAGTACGCGATTGCCGGCGAAACGGTCGTATCGAAGCCCTTGTTCGACAGCGTGCCGGCAAATTTTTCAGCGGCGTCGGCTTTGAAATAACCTCGGTAGGGCACGCAACCGGAAGCCACAAAGCACCACTTCTTTGGCGCCAGTGAAAATTCAGGCGCCGCCACCACGTTCCACGTGACCGCAGTCTGGCCGGTCCGCACTAACTGCGTGTAACTGTTGTTGTCCGGCAAGCCCAGCTGATCCACTGCAAAATCGTGGATATCAATCGACAGCTCGAGTTCCCGCACCAGTTCGGGATCTGCTGTGCCTGAATCCAGGATTTCCCGGACATCCTCTCTTTGATTCATCAGGCGCATATGGCCGGAGATGGCCTGAGTGTAATAAGAGGGGCCCGCGCAGCCAGTCAGCAGGAGAACAGCCGGCCAGATTACGGCCAGGGCCATCGCGAGCTGTGATCGTGTTTTTGACATTGGGTATGCGGCCAGGAACTATTTGGTTAATATCGCAGCATGGCAAAAATAAACAAGACTGACCAGCAATGGAAAGAGCAACTCGATCCGGAACAGTACCGGGTAACCCGCCTGGCCGGCACGGAGGCGCCTTTCAGCGGTGAATACGACCAAAGTTGGGAGCGGGGCCAGTATCACTGTGTGTGTTGCGGTAATCCATTGTTCGACTCGAACAGCAAATTTAACGCCGGCTGTGGCTGGCCCAGTTTTCATTCAGAGCTCGAGGAAGCCAACATCGTGCAGCGCCCGGATGACAGTTTGCGAATGAGCCGGATCGAATTGATTTGCCGTCACTGCGACGCTCATCTCGGGCATATTTTTCCAGACGGCCCGCCACCAACGGGCATGCGATATTGCATCAACTCTGCATCGCTGGACTTCAGGCCCACCGGGGACGAAGAAACGCAAAACTCATGATCAAGGTATTTGAAGACTTCAACTTCAGCCGGGTAGGGCAGATGCAATCCCTGCTCGAATCGCACGGTATTAAAACGTTCCTGAAAAATGAATTTGGCTCTTCGGTGGTTGGTGAGCTGCCCTTTGTAGAAGTGGTCCCGCAGTTGTTCGTGTTAGAAGAAAAGGATGCCTCAAAGGCCATGGAATTGCTGAGTGCAGACTCTCTGAACCACCGCCAGGCCGCTGATTGGACCTGTTCTGAATGCGGTTCCAGAGTGGAAGGTAATTTTTCACAGTGCTGGAAATGTGGAAGTACCGTTCCGTCTTCAAGCTGACAGGATTCTGCTGAATCGTAACGACATACAGGACAGCCCGCCGTCCAGCAGGCTGGGCTGTGTGACCGGCACCTGATTGATTGAATAACCTTCGCGCGCCAGCATTTCGGCAGTGGCAGGAAAACCGGTGGGGAGCAGCACCGTGTCATTGACTCGTATGGAATTTGCTGCCGGCTCTTCGCCTGCTGGAACAGTCAACACCCGGAAAGATGCAAAGCAAGCTTGCTTGCTCAACCGGGAAGTGGCCAGGATGGTGGTGCTGTCCAGCACACAACAGTCAGACTTGAAGTGCAGCACCTGTGCGGGAGTCTCCACTGCCAGCACCTTGTATTCCCACGCTTCGAGCAGGGATTTCAGCCACTCAAATCCGGCCCGGTTTGTTCTGCTGGATAATCCGACCAGGACGACGGAATCAGTCACCAGGATGTCACCACCGTCGATAAAGCCGGCAGAAGGGTTCGGATGGATTTTCAGGCCCAGGCTGGAGAGGTCCGGGGCAAGCAGATCAGCTTCGCCGGTGCGCGTAGGCGTCCCCGGTTTCAATATGATTGCCCCTTCGGGCAGGCACAGAGCTGCGTCTTCGATAAACACCGAGTCAGGAAATTTGTCGAGGGAACCCAGCACCGTCACATCCAGGCCGGCGTGCTTCAACGCATTCACATAGGAGCGGTGTTCGGCTTCAAACCGGCCGATTTCCGGCGCTCCCCGGTCTACCGCCCTTAGCCCGTGGCCTATGCTGCGGGCGGGCGCCCGTGCGATCGCATGGGTGAAACAATATGAGAGGCCGGTGGGTGCCATTCAGCGATCTTCACCCCGCAACTTCTGAACTTCACGTTGCAACCGTTCCGCCGTGACCTCTTCGGGCGGAATGGGTTCGCCGATTCTCAGTTCAATTCGAGACCAGAGCTTGTAAGGCCGCCGCTTCAGCAGCGGGTCGCGCCTGCTGAACAATGAACCCCACAGGTTACATAACGCCACCGGAATGACCGGCACAGGCTGCTCTGCGATGACTTTGTCGACGCCCGGCCGGAATCTCTGTATTTCTCCATCGCCGGTGATACCCCCTTCCGGGAAGATTCCCAGCACATCCTCGGCAGCCAGCACTGCATGCATGCTGTCGTAGGCATTTTCCAGAATTTCCGGGTTTTCGGCACGCCCGGCAATCGGTATGGCCTTGCCGGTCCGGAAGATGAAATTAAGGACCGGGATGTTGTAGATTTTGTAGTACATCACGAAATTTACAGGTCGCCGGATCATGCCGCCAAGAATCAGCGGATCGGCAAAACTCACATGATTGCTGGCGATGATCACCGGCCCTTTTTCCGGTATATGGTCCATTCCGGTCACCTTCACCCGGTAGATCGTATGGATCAGAATCCAGACCAGGAAACGCATCAGGAATTCCGGCACCAGCGTAAAGATGTACACCGCAACGATTGCGTTCAACACAGCAGTTATAAGAAACAGCTCGGGTATGGAGAGCCCGGCCGGGCCGAGTATCAACATGGCGGATACGGCCGCCACTACCATGAACAGGGAGTTGAGTATGTTGAGTCCGGCGATGACCCGGCTGAGGTGGGCCGGCTCAGACCGCGACTGAATCAGGGCGTAGAGCGGAACGATGTAAAAACCACCAAAAGTGCCGATCAGTAACAAATCAATAATGATGCGCCAGTTGTTGCCTCCGGCAAGGAACTCAATGGCTGTGATCCCGGCTGTCGGGATTTCCGGTGAAGCGAAATACAGATCCAGCCCGAACAGCGTCAGGCCGATAGCGCCGAAGGGAACCAGCCCGATTTCAACCTGCTTGCCGGAGAGCCGTTCGCACAGCAACGAGCCGGTGCTGATGCCGATAATGAAAAGGGCCAGCAGGGCAGACATCAGGTGCTTGTCGCCTCCCAGGACGTTCTGGGTGTAGCTGGGAATCTGCACCAGGAAGATGGCGCCGAAAAACCAGAACCAGGAAATACCCAGCACGCTGTTCAGGACCGTTTGGTTCTGGTTGATGAATTTCAGGTTTCTTGTGGTTTCGGTGAAGATGTTCCAATTGATTTTCAGGTCAGGCGCCACCGCTTCTGCGACCGGGATTCTCAGGCTGTAGAGGTAGCCCGTGGCGGCAACCGCGAGGCAGGAAACACCAGCCCAGTATGGCCAGCTGACCTCGATGCCCGCCAGCTGAGGGCCTGCGATGGTACCGCCCAGGATCGCAACGAATGTTCCCATTTCAATCAGTGCATTGCCGCCCACCAACTCTTCCCGCCGGAGAATCTGCGGCAGGATGCCGTACTTGATCGGTCCGAAAATGGTTGACTGCAGGCCCAGCAGGAACAGCACGAACATCAGCACAGGTACGCTGTCCAGCCAGAACCCGAGGGTGGCAAGCAACATGATGACCACTTCCAGCAGCTTTACCCTGCGGATCTGCATGGATTTCTCATACTTGTCTGCAAACTGGCCAAACAGGGCTGAAAACAAAAAGAAGGGCAAGATGAAAACCATGGCGCTGAAATTGACCAGTTGATCCGTATTGAGGCCTGCCATTTTGCTGCTTTCGAAAACCAGCAGGGCGGCCAGGGCATTTTTGAAAATATTGTCGTTGAACGCACCCAGCCCCTGGGTCATGAAGAACGGCATGAAGCGCCGCTGGGATAAAAGGGAAAATTGTGAACTGCCGGACATTTCAGGCGACGCTGGTCAAAACGCCGGCGATGGTTGCGGTCATCATCGTGGCGATTGTTCCGCCAAGAACCGCACGCAGACCGAGACGCGCGAGGTCCGACCGGCGCTCCGGAGCGATCCCGCCAATCCCACCGATCTGGATTGCGATAGATGAAAAGTTGGCGAAACCGCAGAGAGCATAAGTTGATATCAGCAGTGCTTTCGGGCTGAGTGTCTCTTGAATTTCTTTCAAATGCGCATAGGCCACGAACTCGTTGGTGACGACTTTTTCGCCGATCAGGCCGCCGACAGCAATGGCGTCGCCCCAGGGTACCCCGATCACCCAGGCGAGGGGTGCCAGCAGGTAACCCAGGATGGTCGAAAGACTCATGGCCCGGCCGGTGGCTGAATTGAACCCGCTGACTTCGCCAATCCAGCCCAGAGGGTAGTCGATCATCGCGATCAGGGCGATGAAGGCCAGCAGCATTGCACCTACGTTCAGGGCCAGTCTCCAGCCATCAGCAGCGCCATTGGCTGCCGCCTCGATCACGTTGGTGGCTGTCTTTTCGACATGCAGTTTTACCTCGCCACGCGTCAGTGACTCCTCTGTTTCCGGCTTGAGGATTTTTGCAATAACAACAGTGGCGGGAGCAGCCATGATGCTGGCCGACAGCAGGTGCTTGGCATAGAAAATCCGCACGGCTTCATCGGCCCCGCCGAGCATCGTGATGTAAGCCGCCAGAACGCCGCCGGCAATAGTGGCCATGCCGCCCACCATCATCGTGAACAGTTCAGATTCTGTCATACGGGATATGTACGGCCGCACGACCAGCGGCGCCTCGGTCTGGCCGACGAACACATTGGCGGCTATCGACAGTGATTCCGCACCACTGATGCGCAGAACCTTCAGCATGACCCAGGCCATGCCCTGTACGATTTTCTGCATCAACCCAATGTGATAAAGCACAGCCATCAGGGCAGCGAAAAAGATGATGGTCGGAAGCACCTGGAACGCAAAGATGAAACCCAGGTTGGACGGATCGGCAAGGGGACCAAAAATGAAGGTTGCGCCATCGAGTGCGAAACTGATGATGCGCACGAAGACACTACTCAGCCATTCAAAAAACTGCCGTCCGCCGGGTACCAGGATCACGATGATGGCAAACAGCAGCTGCAGCCCAATGCCGGATACCACCAGTTTCCAGTCGATGTGCTTGCGTCCGGAAGAAAAAAGCAAAGCGATGCTGACCAGAACTGCAAGGCCGAAGATGCCAAAAGCAATGGTTCCGATCATCTACCGTTCTCCCCGTCGAATCCTGTTTTATACACTATATCTCGATGTGCGCCCATTTCCGTCCCGCCCATTGCTTGCCACAACTGATGGCCTGGCCCACACGATAAAAGCCATTGATGACCCAGACGCCAAGCAAACCGTAGCCCAGCACCGGCCCCGCTATGAACGCCAGTGGCAGGAAGAACAGCCATTGCCAGAGCAGGCTGATCCACATACTCCGGCGGGTGTCACCGGCACCGATCAGGGCGTTCATCAGCACCATGCCGGCAGTATCAAAGCTGATCATCAGGGCCCACAGCACCATCGGCAAATGAGCCAGTTGCCGGGTCTCAGGATTGGTCAGAAACAGACCCAAAATCGGTTCCGCCAAAGGAATCAGCAACAGGCTCATGATCAGACCATAGACGAAAGTCAGCGCTGCACAATTCCAGCCCCAGGCAGCCGCGTCTTCGATATTCTTTTTACCCAGGGCATTGCCAACCATGGTGGTCGCTGCCAGTGCAACGCCGAAAGCGGGTAGCATCGCGGTGATATGAAACGTCATCAGAATATTGATGGCAGCGACTTCTGCGGTTCCTATCTTGCCGACAATCCAGATCAACGTGACCAGACCGCCTGAAAAAAACAGTTGCTGGAGGCTGCTGGGCAGGGACAGCTTGAATTGTTTCCACAAGGTGTCGCGCGAAGGAATGCGGTGGAGAAAACCCTTGTCACTGGCCTTGCCAATGGCAAAGAAGAAATACAACGCAGTCCCGATGTACAAAGAAATAGTGGTCGCCAGCCCGGCACCGTAAACGCCGAGTTCCGGTGCACCGAGGTTGCCAAAAATCAATACCCAGTTAAGGAAAATATTGATGGCATGCATGATCAGCAACGTTTTCAGATAGATGCCGGTCATGTGGATCGCACTCCAGTACCCGCGAAACGAGAAATTCATTCCAACCGCAATCATGCTCGCGATTCTGACTTGCAGGTAGGGAATGCCCAATTCCCTGACTTCGGGGTCTGCTGAAAGAAAGGTGTAGGCATACGGCGTGGCCAGGATCAGAATGATGCAGAGTGGCAGGCCGATCATCAGGGCCAGTAACAGTCCGCCGTTCAGAGGTATGGCGGTTTCCGCATCCCGTCCTTCACCCAATCGCCGTGCGGCGAGTGCCTGAACGCCGGCGGACAGACCGATGATGAACGAGATCGCCAGGTAGTTGGTAAACCCGCCGATTCCCGTGGCAGCCAACGCGCTGTCCCCGAGCCGCCCCACCATTCCGATATCCACCAGGTTCAGGACGTTTTGCGACATCATTCCGCCCATGATGGGCAGTGCGATACTCCAGATCATTTTCCGCCTGTCCCGGTCGGGAAACAGCCTGTGAAATGAGGAGCTGGCAGTCGTCATCGATTCAAGTGGCGAAAATCGTGGTCTCTCTGGTGGCGGAGAAGCGAATGTCGGGCCAACGTTCTTCGGTCAGTTGCAGGTTGACACGGCTGGGGGCCAGGTAAACCAGCTGGCCGGCACCGTCAATTGCCAGGTTGTTGTGCAATTGGCGACTGAAATCATCAAGCATCCTGTCGTCCTCGCAATGCACCCAACGTGCGGTCTGTATGTTGATTTTTTCGAACGTCGATTCGACACCGTACTCGTTTTTCAGACGGTAAGCCACGACATCGAACTGGAGAATACCCACGGCGCCGAGAATCAGGTCGTTACCCAGCAGGGGTTTGAAAAATTGCGTGGCGCCTTCTTCAGATAACTGGGCCAGGCCTTTTTGCAGTGCTTTGAGTTTCAACGGGTCACGCAGTTGCGCCCTGCGGAACAACTCGGGTGCAAAATGGGGAATGCCGGTGAACTGCAGCGATTCGCCTTCGGTAAACGTGTCACCAATGCTGATGGTGCCGTGATTGTGCAGGCCGACAATATCACCTGGCCATGCATTTTCCACGTGTTCGCGATCCTGCGCCATGAAGGTCAGGGCATTGGCTGCTTTCACTTCTTTACGCAACCGGACATGCTGCATTTTCATTCCGCTGGAAAAACGTCCCGAACAGATGCGCATGAAAGCCACCCGGTCACGATGGGCGGGATCCATGTTCGCCTGGATCTTGAAAACGAAGCCGGTCAGCCGGGTTTCACCAGGCTCCACACTGCGCCCCATGGTTTCCCTGGGTCCGGGTGGCGGAGCGTTGGCGACAAAAGCATCCAGCAGAGGCGTAACACCGAAATTATTGATTGCCGAACCGAAGAATACCGGTGTTTGTTCGCCGGCGAGATAGGCTGCTGCATTGAATTTGTGACTGGCGCCCTGTACCAGTTCAATTTCATCACGTAAGTCTGCTGCATCGGCCCCCATTCGCCGGTCCAGTTCCGGGTTGTCGAGGCCCTGGATAATCTCGGCTTCCTGGGTGACATAGTTCTTGCCGGATTCGTACAGGTGAATGGTGTCATCCAGCAGGTGATATACACCCTTCAGGCGCTGTCCCATGCCAATCGGCCAGGTGATTGGGGCGCACTGGATACCCAGCACAGACTCTACTTCATCGAGCAGTTCGATGGGCTCGCGCCCTTCACGGTCCAGCTTGTTGATAAAAGTAAAAATGGGCGTTTGCCTGAGTCGGCAGACCTCCATCAGGCGAATGGTCCTTTCTTCCACGCCCTTGGCGCAGTCGATAACCATCAGGGCGGAGTCAACCGCGGTCAGTGTGCGGTAAGTATCTTCGGAAAAGTCGGCATGGCCCGGGGTGTCCAGCAGGTTGACGACGCAGTCCTGGTATTTGAACTGCATCACGGATGAAGTGACTGAAATACCACGTTCTTTTTCCAGCTTCATCCAGTCCGAGGTAGCATGCCGGGCCGCTTTTTTTGCCTTGACCGCACCGGCCATCTTGATCGCACCGCCGAACAGCAACAACTTTTCAGTGAGGGTGGTTTTACCTGCATCCGGATGCGAAATAATCGCAAAGGTGCGGCGTTTTGCAATTTCGTTTGTGAGTTCAGTCATGTTCGTCAGAGCGGCAAAAAGCGCGCCATTCTAGCAGATGGCTGCCTCAAGGGCTGTATGCCGTTCCCAGCAGAATCTTTTTTGCTTCGGGGGTCACGGCGGGGCCTTGCGCCGTTTTGAACCTGAACGGTACAGAAATGAGCTTCAAGCCGGTGTTCTGCTGGATGGCAAAATGCAGATGCGGCCCTGAACTGAATCCCGTGTTGCCTGAGCGGGCAATCTGCTGGCCGGCGCGGACCCGGGCGCCTGGGCGGACGCTGACACTGGCCAGGTCGAGATGTGCATACAAAGCCATCGTGCCATCTTTGTGCAGAACCCGGACGTGATTGGCTTTATCGACAAATTTTGTCTTGTCGGTGCCGCCTTTATTGAAATCCTCCTCTACGTCCATGACAGTACCTGCCCGCACCGCGTGTATGGGCGTCCCTACCGGCATCGCTACGTCGATTGCATATTCACTGTCGGGCGTCGCGTGGGTTTGTTCGCCCTGGAACCCCTGGCTGATCGGGTATGCTTCGGTCGGTGCAATGGGTGGCAATATCACCAGGTCCCGGATCGGCGTGGGCACAGGTTTACCGGGCACAACAGACATGGACAGGCGGAACTGGTAACCGCGTTGCGGATCCAGTGCGCCGAGCCCGACCAGGGTCTGTTCCTTTTGGCCGGGAATGACGAACCGGGCCGGCAGCTGCGGCTCGGAAATAACGTTTTTGTCATCGAGCAACTTCAGTTCAATTTCGACCGGCCCCCAGAAATCGTTAAAAACGAGGAACACGGGGCTTTCCCTGGTTCCTTCCTGGCGCATCCTGATGCGGGGTTCAGGGTCACGTTCCATATAGACCGTCTCAAACTCTGTTTCGTCGGTGGGTGCACGGTCAGTGAAATGCCAGATACCATTTTCGTCCTGGTATTTGTATATGTTTTTCGCACCGGATAGCGCGGGCAGTAGCGCCGTAAAGACCGCCAGGCATACAACTATTGATTTCCTGAAATTCAGCATTCGATCACGTTAACGGCCAGGCCGCCCCTGGACGTTTCCTTGTAATGGCTCTTCATATCAGCACCGGTATCGCGCATGGTCTTGATCACCTTGTCCAGCGACACCCTGTGTTTACCGTCTCCCCGGGCAGCCATCCGCTGCGCGTTGATGGCTTTGACTGCTGCCATCGCATTGCGTTCTATACAGGGTATCTGCACCAGGCCGCCGACCGGGTCGCAGGTCAGACCCAGGTTATGTTCCATTCCAATTTCAGCAGCATTTTCCACCTGGTAAACCTCACCGCCCATCGCGGCAGTCAGGCCGCCGGCGGCCATCGAGCAGGCTACACCGACTTCTCCCTGGCAGCCAACTTCCGCCCCGGAGATGGAAGCGTTTTTCAAATACAGGATGCCAATGGCACCGGCTGTCAGCATAAACTCGATAACTCCATTTTCACTGGCTGCAGGAACGAAGTCACAATAATACTGGATGACGGCCGGAATGATACCGGCTGCTCCGTTGGTGGGTGCGGTAACGACCCGCCCTCCGGCTGCATTTTCTTCATTGACGGCCAGGGCATAGAGGTTGACCCAGTCCAGCGTTGAGAGTGAGTCTTCGCCGGGAAGTTGTTGATTCAGTTCACGGTAGAGCACGGGTGCGCGCCGTGCTACGTTCAACCCCCCCGGCAGAACACCTTCCTGTCGAAACCCCCGCTCCATGCAGCTTTTCATTGCCCCATGGATCTCCAGCAGGCCGTTCCGAATCTCTTGCTCAGAGCGCCATGTACGTTCGTTGGCCAGCATGATGTCGGCGAAGCTCAATTGTTTTTCGCGGCACAGCTCCAGCAGATCATCAGCAGACTCAAACGGGTAGGGGAGGCGGGTTTCATCCTTCACGATGCGATCCCTGGCCGCTTCGTCCTGGCTGACCACGAAGCCACCACCAACGGAATAGTATTCCCTGGACTGCAGCACCGTTCCGTCCACGGCGATCGCTTCGAAGCGCATACCGTTTGGGTGATGGGGCAGCAACTCGCGTTTCCTGAACAGCAAGTCCTGCTTTTGCGAAAAGGGAATGTCATGCTGGCCGAGCAGCGCGACTGAGTTGTTCGATGCGATGTTTTCCAACATCGAATCGATCAGGTCCGGATCGACTGAGCCCGGCAATTCGCCCTGCAAGCCCAGCATCACGGCCTTGTCGGTACCATGCCCGCGGCCGGTATGCGCCAGTGAACCGTACAAGCTGATCCGGACGCGACGGGTTTCCCTGATCAGGCCCATGCGCTCGAGGCGCCGGGCAAAAGTACATGCGGCCTTCATCGGGCCCACGGTATGTGAGCTCGATGGTCCGATTCCAATCTTGAACAGGTCAAATATGCTGACGGCCATGGTTAAGATCTTGCAATATCAATCCTCGATTGCGCGAGTTTAACCTGCGAGAATGACCAAATGACAGCTATCGAACCGCTGATTTTGTATTCAAGGGCGGATTGCCACTTATGTGATCTGGCGGCAGCCATGCTGGAAACAGCCGGCGTGCACTGGCGTGCGGTCGATATAGACACTGACCCGGGCCTGGTCCGCAAGTACGGAATTCACGTTCCCGTAGTGTCCCGGCCTGGTGATGGCCAGGAGTTGTTTTTTCCATTTGATGAAGAAACCCTGCTGCGTTTCACAGCAGGCGCGTGAAACGTCTAGGCTCTCTCCGGCCTGAACATGTCGCGCAGGGATGAGGCACACTTTTCGACCGTTTCCCGGGTAATGACGGCCAGTCCACTAAAGAACCTGCGGGTGCGGCTCTCAGTCTCATTCAAAGCAAACCCCAGTACGATATACGCCGCCACGGCGGGCAGGGTCCAGAACAAAGTGAGTACCAGGGCGGCCAGCCGGAACACCCACGGTTCTTTGCCGGATTTTTCGGCCAGGGCTTTGCACACACCAAATACGATCGGCTGGCCCGGTCGGCCATTCAGTGAATCACGTATTTCGTTCAGCACATTATCTGCAGACATCATTTACTCCCAAGCATCGCCTATCTTTAATAATGCAGAATACGTGCCAGCGCTACATGGGCCAAAAGTAAGGACCGTACATTCTATGGGCGCGAAAATTGAGCGAAATTTACCAACGACTGGGAGAATTGGCCATATAATTTACCTCAATGGAAAAATCATCTGCCGCTATTTCCTATCTTGACGCGCCACGATTGTTGCGCGCCCTGTCCGCAGGCATCGGCCATGTCTTCCAGCGCAGGGAGTATTTGAACCGGATCAATGTATTTCCGGTACCCGACGGGGATACCGGCACCAACATGGCCTTTACCTTCAAAACCATCCTCGAGGCGACTGCAACATCGCCCCAGGACCGGGTTGACCAGTTAATGGACCATGTGGCCGATGCGGCGCTGGACGGTGCACGCGGTAATTCCGGGGCCATCATGGCGCAGTATTTTCACGGCTTCAGGGAGGCCATCGCGGGCCACCGGTTACTTTCAGCCAAACGCTTTGCAAAGGCGGCTGCCGCAGGGTCTGAAGCAGCCTGGACAGCCATGTCCAAACCGGTTCCCGGTACCTTGCCAACCGTGCTGGATGATTTTTCTCAGGAACTGACACAACGGGTAGCGGAAGGGGTGAATGACATCCAGGCGCTTTTTGCGCATGGGCTGGAACGGGCCCAGGCCTCGCTGGCTAATACGCCCAACCAGTTACAGGTACTCAAAAATGCCGGCGTAGTTGATGCCGGCGGGCAGGGCTTTGTAGACCTGCTTGAAGGAATCTGGACGTTTATTGTCAGTGGAGAAGTGGACCCGGCAGTGGCTGATCTGCAGCAGGATCTGACCGGAAATCTGCAGGCGTTCGATGTGGGGGCGCATCGATTCTGCACGGAGTGTGTGGTTGAAGGTACGGCTATTGATCGTGATGCGGTGATGGCCAGGTTGGAAACACTCGATGCCAGTTCATTGGTGGTGGCGGGCGGGAACAGGCGGGTTCGGGTACACATCCATGTTAATTCTCCGGCGATGGTTTTTCTCGCCTGTGAAGAATTTGGCACCATCAAGCAACAAAAAGCCGATGACATGGAGCGCCAGCATAGCCTGATGGATCATGTGGGCGAAGTGGCCATCGTTACGGATTCCGGCGCCGATATTCCAGTGGATGAGGTTGAAAGGCTGGGTATCCATATGGTTCCTGTACGCCTGAGCTTTGGCGACCGCGAGTACCTGGACGGCGTGTCGCTCACTGCAGAGGATTTTTATCATCTGCTGGCCGAGGCTGCCGAAGCGCCCTTGACGTCTCAGCCTCCGGCCCAGGATTTTTCGCGGGTATACTCCTTGCTCACCTCGCATGGTTATGACGTGGTGTCGGTGGGCCTGTCCGAACAACTCAGCGGAACGACGGGGGCGGCCCGGCAGGCGGCCAGCCGGATGCAAGACGGCAACGTTCGCGTGATTGATAGCCTGAGCGCCACTGCGGGCCAGGGCTTGCTGGCGATGGCGGCCGCCGAGGCAGCCATTGAAGGCCGCAGCGCGGATGAAGTGGAAGCTCTTCTGCACGAACTGATACCAAAAACCAGGGTCATTGCCCAGGCTGATGACCTCTCCTGGGCGGTGAAGGGCGGCCGGGTTCCTGCCTGGGTAAAGCGGGTCGCCGATTTCCTCCGCTTAAGCCCGGTGCTGACTGCAAGCAAAGAAGGCAAAATGAGCCTGGGCGGCTTTCTGCCCGGCCGCGGCGCCAACCCGTTGAAGCTGGCGCGAACCGCCGTGAAGAAAATGGACCCGGATACCATGTACCGCGTGCTGGTTGCCCATGCCAATAATGAACAAGGCGCCACGCAGTTACGCCATCACATTCTCGAGCAGCATGCACGAATACACTCATGCCATATCACTGATGCTGGTCCCGCACTCGGCGTCCATGTCGGTCCCGGCGGGCTGGTTGTCGGCTTTACACCCAGGGCGGGTGAGAACTGCTGATGATTCTCATCTCCATCAGGTACTTTTTGCGGTAGTCTGGTTGTGATGATCGATTTACTGGTAAAAGTGCTGCTTGCCTATCTGCTGGGATCCGTTTCCGGCAGCATGGTGATGGGTGCTGTCCGGCACGTCGATATCAGGAAGAGCGGCAGTGGCAATGCCGGTGGAACCAATGCATTTCGCACCCAGGGGTTCTGGTTCGCGCTGGTCGTGGTAATTATCGATATGGGCAAAGGGGCCCTGGCCGCCTGGCTTTTACCTGCGCTTGGACTGGCGGCGCTGGGTCAGCCATTATCCGTCGAACTGCAAATGCTGAGTTGTGGATTTGCCGTGGTCATCGGCCACTGCTATCCGGTCTGGTACGGTTTCCGTGGCGGCAAAGGCGCCGCGACGGCGGTCGGTGCGCTGGCCGTGATTGAGCCGATGGTGCTGTTGCCGATGATTATCACCTGGTTGCTGGTGCTGGCATGGACCGGTTGGGTCGGCCTGGCTACGATGTTGGCTGCGCTCAGCATGATTCCAGCGTTCTACTGGCTAGACGCATCCGCTGAAAAGCTGTCATTCGGGATATTGCTGGCGCTTTTTATCATTTTTATGCACCGGTCGAATATCGTCAACATGCTCAATGGTTCGGAATACAAGTTTCAGCGCATTCGCTTCGTCAACTGGTTTCGTTAGAGTCCGGCAGGTGAAACCTATGAGTGATGTCGCATTTGACGCTGGCCGGATTCGTCAGGAATTGGGCCCAACTGCCCTGTCTGGCATTTCCCAATTAACCGTATTGAAGGAAGTTGATTCGACCAATTCGGCCGTACTTCGCTTGCCCGGCGAACAGCAACACGCTCATGTCGTACTGGCCGATCACCAGACGGGTGGACGGGGCAGACGGGAGCGATCATGGCATTCGCCGCCGGGGGGCAATATCTATCTCAGCCTGGGTTGGCTGTTCAAAAATCCTCAATGGACACTCTCCACGCTGCCACTTGTCGTTGCCATCGCGGTTTGCCGTGCACTGGAACGGGCAGGTTTGCAGGGGCACGGAATCAAATGGCCGAACGACATCCTCTCAGGCAACAAAAAGCTGGTGGGGATTCTGGTCGAAATGCAGTCAGCGGGGGCCGGTCCGGCCCTGGCGGTCATGGGAGTTGGCCTGAACGTGCGCATGCCTTCATCAAGCAGGGAACAGCTGGCAGCCGCGATAGATCGCCCGTGGACAGATGTGGTTACAGAGCTGGGTAGCGAGACCGGCCCGGTCAATCGTAACCATCTGGTGGCCTTGTTGCTGGATGAGTTGTTCAGGTCTCTCGAGCTGTATGAAGCGGGTGGTTTCGAAGTGCTGAGACCCGCCTGGTCGCAGCTGGATTTGTTGCAGGGCAATATCATCCGGTTGCAGCATAAACAAGAACAACTGATTGGTTTGGCCAGGGGCGTTGATCAAAATGGCGGTCTTTTACTGGAAACCGAAGAACGGGGTGTGCAGGTTTTTCACTCCGGTGAGGTGAGCATCCATCGTGACTGATCTCGGCCTGCTGATTGACCAGGGGAACACCCGGCTGAAATGGGTGTTTGCCCGCGATGGACAAGTCGATGAAGAAAGCCTGGGGAGGGGCTCACTTGATGAGTTTATCCAGGTTTTCGGCCCGGATACGGCAGACCGTCCCGGTTCCGTGTTGTTCTCCAGCGTGGCGGATTCTGAACTCGCAGGGAAACTCGTTGGCTTCTGTAACCGGCGCTGGAGCGTCGAGACCCGTTTGCTGGAGTCAACCCGGGTTCGGGGGGGAGTGCACAATGCCTATGCCGACCCCGCCAGGCTGGGCGTAGATCGCTGGCTGGCGATAGTGGGTGCGGTTGCACTTTATGGAAAACCCATAGTGATCTGGGATCTTGGCACGGCCACTACGCTGGATGCAGTCGACGGCCATGGGAAACACCTCGGTGGAATGATCTTGCCCGGCCCCGAGACCATGCTCAGAGCTTTGCGCAGGGATACACGACTCACAGTGCCGCCCAGCCTGGATTCCGCCGGTTCGGTACCGGGTGGATCGACCGCGGAGTGCATCAGGAACGGTGTTTTCGCAGCCCAGGTGGGTGCGCTTAACCAGTTTTTGCGCACCGTGTCGGCGACCGTTTCGAGTGAGCCAACACTGGTCGTCACTGGAGGCGCGGCACCGGATTTGCTGCCGTCACTGGATTTCAGCTATATCCATGATCCATTGCTGGTATTCCGGGGGATGCTGGTGGAATAATCCGTATTGGCTTATTCGGGGTTCGCTATCGGCTCCACATGGTTTAGAATACGCCTCCCACGCAGTACACGTGCCGGTATAGCTCAGTTGGTAGAGCAACTGATTTGTAATCAGTAGGTCCCGAGTTCGAATCTTGGTGCCGGCACCATTAAACTTCCCACTCCGAGACTGAATCCTGCACGTGGTGTCTATTGGCACAATTCGAACTCGTTCGACAA
>Ga0265306_10000011_pt1 | contig 59418 bp, 56 predicted proteins | sample Helome_3_FD_192493 | JGI IMG/M metagenome (GOLD analysis project Ga0265306, IMG submission 192493) | Marine sediment microbial communities from subtidal zone of North Sea - Hel_20160420 (Illumina Assembly) | ecosystem: Environmental > Aquatic > Marine > Subtidal zone > Sediment ... | reverse complement strand
CTCCCAAAGCGGCAGTCTCCAGGCCCGGTCAACGATGGAATCACCCGCCTGGAGCAACGCTTCGGCCAGTTCATCATCATTGCTTATCAGCCCGGTTGCATGGTGTCCGAGGGCGACCACGCAGGCACCGGTCAGGGTTGCTACGTCGATGATCACGTCCGGATTGTATTGCTCGGCGTAGGTGATCGCATCACACAGCACCAACCGGCCTTCCGCATCGGTGTTGAGCACTTCAATGGTCTTGCCGGACATACTGGTTATGACGTCGCCGGGCCGGCATGCGTTGCCATCCGGCATATTCTCTACTGCTGCGATTATGCAGATGACATTGATAGGCATCTGCAGCCTGGCGCAGGCTACGAAAGCACCGATCACGCCCGCTGCCCCGCACATGTCGTATTTCATCTGCATCATGTTTTCGCCGGATTTCAGTGAAAGTCCGCCGGAGTCGAATGTAACGCCTTTGCCAATCAGCGCTACCGGAGCCTGATCTTCAGCAGCACCGGCGTACTTCAAAACAATCAGCTTGGCGTTCAGGGTGCTTCCGCGGGAAACGGCCAGCAATGCGTCCATTCCCTTTTCAGCCATGTCGTCTTCTTCCAGGACCTCCAGGCTGACGTTTGCATGCTTTTCTGCGATGCTGAGGGCATCCTGTGCCAGGTATGCGGGTGTACAAATGTTCGGCGGCAGGTCTCCCAGTATTTTGGATTTCTCGAAACCTGCGGCAAATGCATCCGCCTGCTCAATCGCGGATTGCAGTTCCGGGCCGCCCTGGAAAGAGGCGCTCTTCAACGGTGCAGGGGAATCATCCTTCATCGACTTGGTGGTCGTATAAAGGAAGTTGGCTCGGTGAACAGCGAGCGCCGCCTGGAGTAAACGCCGGTCCGAACCGATGTTGTCAAATTCAATGTCCTGGACGCAAACGTGGCATTGTTTGAGAGGGTGGTCACGCAGAGCCTTACCCGCGGCCAGGCAAGCGCGGTCGAAACGCGCCAGGTTGAGTTTCTCCGGTTTGCCGAACCCGACAGTTAATACCCGCGCGGCGCCCAGGCCCTGAAGCCCGTGCAAAAGGCTTGTTTTGCCGAGGCCTTTTTCGATATCGCCACTTTCGAGCAAGCGGCTGATACTACCTTGGGTCGCTTCGTCTACTGCCTTTGTGGCCGGGGAAAAAGATCCGCTGTCGCACACGCCAATAACGAGGCACTCAGTTTCAATGTCGGCAGTCGGGTTGTTATCCAGGTGCAATTTCATCTATTCAATCCTTGGTCATTGGTTGCGCCGGGGCCAGACTCCGGCGAATTTGTAATTATCAAACCGTCCATTCTACAAGAAATCTCCGCCGTGATAGGGTTTCATTTTTGATTGCGTGTAATACTGATAAACTGCTTCCTTTGCCATCATTTGCGTGTTTAACGAGGTCACTCTGAATATTCTTCAAAAGTATATATTCCGCGAGTGGTTGTGGACTTTTCTGGCCGTCACGATCGTTTTATTGATCGTCATGATCGGAGTGGCCCTGGGTGAACTGCTGAATGATATCGCGGGCGGACGGATTCCCTCCGGCCTGCTCTGGACCCTGATCGGCCTCAAAATGCCGGAAGTGATGGGTACCATTCTCCCACTTAGCGTGTTCATTGCCATCATCTGGGGCCTCGGACGAATCTACAGGGACCAGGAAATGTCCGTCATGCGGTCCAGCGGATTCCGCTGGCAAATGATGTTGCGGCCACTTTTTAACCTGCTGTTACCGGTGGCTGCCGTTCTGTTGATGATCGGCCTGTTCCTGAACCCGGTTGCCGCTTCGGCAACCCAGCAGAGACTCATTGATGCCTTTAAAAACGCCGCTGAATGGGGGTTGCAAACGGGCACATTCCACGTGTTGCGCGGTGGCGAACTGGTTCTGTATGTCGAAGCAGTAGAGAAGGACGGCCAATCCCTCAGGAATGTTTTCATTCAACAAAGAGAAGGTGGGCGCGAGCAGGTCTGGAGCGCTGAGAAAGGCTATTACTGGCTGGACAAAAAGACCGGTAACCGATATCTCACACTTGAAAATGGACAGATTACCGAGGGCGGTTCCGAGACGCTTGATTTCGGAATCATGCGTTTCAGCAGGAATGATCTGAAGTTGCCGGCACCGGAGGACCGGGTAAAGCAGGATGCTGTGGAGGTCAGAAAGAGTGCGGATATCCTTTTTTCCGGTTCCCTTGAGGGTATCGTGGAATTCCAGTGGCGGATCGCGCCCGCCATCATTGTCATCGTACTGGGTCTGCTGGCCATTCCACTGTCACATTCCGCGCCAGGGGAAGGACGAGGGGGGCGGGCTTTGCTGGGTATTCTGGCGTACTCGGTCTATGTCAACACGCTTTACATGTGTCGCAACTGGTTGTTGAAAGGTGAGATGCCCCTGGTTCTTGGCATGTGGTGGGTTCATGTCCTGGCTTTGCTGATTGCAGTGATCTGGTTGCGACGCCAGGGCCGCATAGTGGGCAGGGGCTAGGGTATGGTTAAGCTGGTTGACCGCTATGTCGGCCGGGCCGCCTGCCTGGGAGTTTTGGCCGTATGGTTTGCCATGACAACCCTGTTCCTGGTGATAAACCTGCTGAACGAATTGCGCGCCACGCAAAATGACTATGGAACGATGGATGCCTTGTGGTTTGTGGCTTTAACAACCCCACGAGCCGCCTACCAGATTTTTCCTGTATCTGCCCTGCTGGGAGCACTGGTCGGAGTTGGCGGCCTGGCGGCAGCAAATGAGCTGGTCGCTTTTCGGACTTCGGGTATTTCCCGCATGCGACTGGCCTTTGCCGCAATGGCCGGTACCCTGCTGATGACTGTCCCCGTTATGATCATGGGTGAATGGATAGCACCTGCCGCTGAACAACAGGCACGTGCTTTCAGACTGAGCGAACTTGTAGGGCAGGCAATTATTGGTGGAGCCCGTGGCATGTGGATACGGGACGGTGCGGATTTCGTTAACATCCAACGCCCCATTTTGAATGCCGACCGGGGCCAGCAAACCGTTGATTTCAAAAACATCGTTATCTACAACTTTTCCGACGAGGCTGATTTGCAATCCATTACGCGGGCCGAGAGTGCTGCGCATACTGAAGGGGTCTGGACCCTGGATAATGTGATGAACGTCCGTTTTGTCGATGATGGGGCTAATGTCAGCCGAACAGAACAACAGGACTGGCGAACTGAAATCAAACCGGAATTACTGGACTCGGCCGTTACCCGGCCCAAATTCCTGTCGATTCGATCCTTGTGGGAATATCTAGAGTACCTCGGTGAAAACGGCCTGGATGAGGCGGTGTACGCGGCTGCATTCTGGGAAAAGGCCATGTTTCCCTTTACCGTGCTGGCCCTGGTTCTGGCAGGCATGCCGTTCGTGTTCGGTCCGGCGCGAACACACAATGTAGGCGTCCGTCTGTTTTTCGGTATGACCCTGGGGGGTGTCTTTATGATTATCAGCCGGGCAGTACAAAAATTTGGCACGGTCTATGACTTGCCGCCAGTGCTGTCCATTTCCGTACCCATACTGGTGCTGGCATTCCTGGCGATCATCACTTTGCGCCGCTCGGTGTGAGTACCGGGTCAGGACCTGACCAGGCGTGTGCCACTCAGAATGTCGTGCCAGGTCCGCTTGCGGGAATCACCCAGCGACCATAAAAAACCGATGCCCAGGGCAGCTGCGGATAACAAGGAAACCAGGAACCGGATGGTGGCTTTCCCCCAGCCGGGTTTCTGTCCAAGATCGTCCTCGATCCGGACCCGCCAGGCCCTCATGCCTACCGTCATCCCGCCTTTGTGCCAGCACCACGTAAGGTACAGGTACCAGACCAGCAGCAGATACAGAGTGAAGCCTGGATCCTTCAGCGCGGTCTTTTGGCCGACTCCAAGCAACATCGCCAGTAAAGCGGCCAGCATCAGCAGCGCCAGGACAATGGCGCTGTCGTAGATGATGACGGCCAGGCGGCGGACAAGCCCGCATGGATCGCCATAAAATTCTTTTTTTGGTTGCACCGTTTTTTCCACTTGCCTGGAGACGGACATTATCGCCGAAACTGTCCTTGCTGTGGCAAAGTAGCGTCTGCTTCGGTTATCCTGATCGACCCGAAAAGACTGCATGCTTATGCCCAAAAAATTAAGTCACCGATCCCTTCTGGCGGTTTTCGGCACTTGTGCAATGTTAATGCCGGTCAGCCCCATTTTTGCGCAGTCGCTGGACTCTGCAGTCACTGTCGAAGAACAAATCACTGAAGATTCAGCTTCATCGCAAAACCGGGTGTCAGATCTCGCACGGCAGACCCAGGACCTGTTGAGTGAGTACCGTGCGGTAGTACGTGAAACAGAGAGCCTGACGATTTACAACGACAATCTCCACATGGTTGTCGACGATCAGCACAGTGAAGTGGAATCAATTAACCGTCAACTTGCCGGGCTGGAAGAGACCAACAGGGGCGTCATTCCGTTGATGCTCGAGATGATCGATTCGCTTGGCCGGATCGTGGAAGCTGATATCCCGTTTCGTATTGAAGAACGCCGTCAACGGGTAGAACGACTGCGCGACATGATGGACCAGGCTGCAGTAACCGCTTCGGAAAAATATCGCCGGGTCATGGAGGCCTTCCAAAGTGAGCTTGAATTTGGCCGCACGACGGAAGCCTACTCGGACAGCTTGCCTGCAACCGGCCAAACGGTTGAGTTCCTTCGCGTCGGCCGCACCCTGCTGGTCTATCAGACCAGTGATAGTTCAGTCACTGGCTGGTTCAACCCACGATCACGCGAGTTTGAAGAGCTCGATGACGACCGCTTCAGGTTGGAGGTCAAAGATGGCCTGGCGATTGCGCGGAATGAAAAAGCGCCAGACCTGGTGATGCTTCCCGTACCGGGACCGGAGGCAGCGAAATGACGATCCTGCTCAGGAGTTTACTGGTCACATTGGCGGTGTTTATCTCGGCGCCGGCCTGGGCACAAACCCTGGAAGATCTGGCGAAAGCTGTGCGCGAGGCAGCGACCACTGAGGCTGAGATCAACCAGGAACGGGAAGCCCGATTCGTTCGGGAGCGCAATAATCAGCGTCAACTACTGGCAGATGCCCGCTCGGAACTGGCCAACGCAAATACTCGTGCCGACCGGTTAAAGGCTGAGTACGACCAGAATGAACGGGTGCTGGCAGACCTGGAAACCACGCTGGCCGAACGCATGGGTAATCTGGGCGAACTTTTTGGCGTGGTTCGACAGTCCGCCGGCGACGTGCAGGCGGCCCTGGACGATTCAATGGTGACAGCGCAAATGCCGGGACGTACCCAATTCCTTTCCGGTTTGGCGCAACGCCGGGAGTTGCCCACCGTACCTGAGCTCAGACAGCTTTGGTCCGCCATGGTGACTGAAATTGCCGAGTCCGGCAAAGTGGTCCGCTTTGCAGCGACAGTTGAGCGTACCAGCGGCAAGAAAGAAGACCTGGAAATTGTCCGGCTGGGCGTTTTCAATGCTGTCTCCCAGGGCGTATTTCTGGATTGGGATACCCGTAAAAGCCGGGAAAACTTCATAGAACTTGCACGTCAGCCTGCCGGCCGGCATGCCGGTATGGCGATAGACCTGCAAGGCGCAGGTGAAGATGAAATCATTGCAATGTCCGTGGATTTTACGCGCGGCCAGATTCTGCGAGCCGTGGTGCAGTCCAAAACACCCATCGAACGGGTAAAAGAGGATGGCGGGCCGGTTGGCTACGTCATCATTGGCGTGGGCCTGTTCGGATTGTTGCTTTGCCTGTGGAAAGCCTTCGTACTGTATTCAACCGGTGGCAAGATTTCCCGCCAGGTGAAGCGTGAAGATGCGAACAAGAAGAATCCTCTCGGAAGGGTGCTTGCGGTTTATCTGGATAACCCCGAAGTGGATCTTGAAACGCTTGAACTCAAGCTGGATGAAGCGATTCTGAGGGAGACTGCGCCTATCGAGAATGGTTTGAGTTTCATCAAGGTCTTGTATGTCGTGGCGCCCCTGTTGGGGCTGCTGGGTACAGTGGTGGGCATGATCGCTACTTTCCAGATGATCACACTGTTCGGCACCGGCGACCCCCGCATGATGGCTGGCGGGATTTCAACCGCGCTGGTGACAACCGTGCTTGGACTGACCGTGGCCATTCCGTTGACGTTGTTCCACAGCTTCCTGCAGGGCAAGGCCAGGGCTTTGATCCAGGTGCTGGAAGAACAGGCGGCAGGGATCATCGCGAGAATCGCGGAGCAACGTGCGTGATCTGGTTGTATGAAGCGATCGGAGCGGTCCGTGATTTCATCGAGCTGGGTGGCAATGTCCTCTGGGCCATCATGTTTGTGTTGTTCTTGATGTGGACATTCATTGTTGAGCGCCTCTGGTATTTCTACCGGGTTCATCCCGCCAGAAAGACCGCCATTGTTGATGGCTGGGAGTCACGCGCGGATACTGATTCCTGGTATGCCAAACGTATCCGGGAAGGGCTGGTGTCTGAAACGTCCATCGCCCTGAGACAGAATGTCGGGTTGATCAAAGTGTTGATCGCCATTTGTCCGTTGTTGGGCTTGCTGGGCACGGTGACCGGGATGATCGCCGTGTTCGACGTGATGACTTATAGCGGAGGTGGCAATGCCCGCGCCATGGCGGGGGGCGTTTCGATGGCTACCGTACCGACCATGGCCGGCATGGTTGCAGCGCTTTCAGGAGTTTACTTCGGGACCTGGCTGGAGCATAAAGCCCAGGTGGAAACCGAAAAGCTTGAAGACCTCTTGCAGCACCACTGATGGGAACCAGGAGATAGCATGGCTCGAAGGCATGCACATACAGAAGAACCTGAAATCAACATTACGCCGATGTTGGACATCGTCTTCATCATGCTGATCTTCTTCATTGTGACCACATCCTTCACCAAGGAAACCGGCGCAACCATTATCAAACCTGAAGCGGAACAGGCAGCGGCGCTGCAAAACGGAACTATTCTGATCGGCGTGCGGCCTAATGATGATATCTGGATGGAAAAACGGCAAATTGCATTGCACGAAGTAAGGCAGATGGTTGAGCGTGCCAGGGCGGAGAATCCTGAAGGCAGTGTGGTCATCATCGCAGACAAGGGTTCACGGATTGGAACGGTCACCCAGGTCATGGACCAGGTAAGACTGGCGGGTGTGGAAGGCATCGCCATTTCCGCTGAGAAACCAGGCGGATAAGAAGCATGAAGAGCCTGCGTGTCCTGATTGCAGCATGGGTGGCCGTTGGCGTTACCTTCGGCCTGTTCCTTTTCATGTATGCCCTGATTTCCTCCGGTGGCGATCAGCGGGCTGAACTGGACGCTATTTCGGGCATTCATTTCGGTCCGGTAGAAATTCAAGACGAGATTATGACCAGGAGCAGGCGTAAGCCGGAGAAGCCGCCCCCGCCCAAACAGCCTCCATCTCCGCCCAAAATGCAGGTTTCGAAAATGGATCAGCAGGTTCAGGACATGCCGCGAATGGATATACCTGATCTCGACCTGCCCATGGCCGGTGGTTCGGGCATGTTTATTGGAAATTTCCAGCAGGTCGACCAGCGCGCGGAGGGCGACATTATTCCGGTTGTGGTTATCCGCCCGATGTACCCGAGAGAGGCTGCGGTCACGGGTATCCAGGGGTGGGTCAAGGTTGAATTTACCATCACGGAAGTGGGTACGGTGAAAGATCCACGTGTGATAGACGCCAGGCCCCCGAGAGTTTTTAACCGCGAGGCCATCCGGGCCATATTGAAATGGAAATTCAAACCGCGGGTGGTTGAAGGGATAGCGGTTGAGCGGCGTGCCACCCAGGTTATCGACTTTACTCTGGATGAGTCCTGAGGCCGGATGAATGGCTGAATTTCCCAACAGGTTCAATCGTGCTGTTGCCCTGCTAGTGTTACTGGCTTTGATACCGGCCGGTACGATTTTCGCCCAGGCCGGTTCCTGCGGCGTGGTCCGCGACGTCAGCACCAGGGCCCTTGATGAACTGGTCTGGAAACAGCTCAATGCCATTTATGAAAAAGTGTCCGCGGAAGCGTACGACGAAGCCTACGATGATTTGCAGAAAATGCTGGATCGGACAGGCCGGGATGCCTATCTCCAGGCCATTCTAAACCAGGCCCTGGCTCAGGTTGAATGGTCGCGGGGAAATTATCCTCAATCGTTGGCCTATTTTGAAAAAGCAGTTGAACTGGATACGCTGCCCGACCAGGCCCATTTCACCCTGATGTACCAGCTCGCCCAGTTGTATTTCATGCAGGAGCGATATGATGAGGCAATGGAAAAGCTGGACCTGTGGTTCTGCAAGTCTCCGCCGGATTCCATCACTTCTGCTGCCTACATTCTGCAAGCGTCCATTTATGTCCAGAAAGCAGATTACGCGGGTGTATTGAAGGCTGTCGATAGCGCCATTTCCATGGATGCCGACCCGCAAGAATCCTGGTACCAGCTCAAACTGGCGGCGCACTATGAGCTCGAGCAATATCCTCAAGCCGCCGCAACGCTCGAAGTCATGATTTCCAGGTGGCCGGAGAAAAAGATTTACTGGACGCAGTTGTCGCAGATTTATTTCAGGCTCAAGCAGGACGACCGGGCACTGGCCATCCAGGCACTGGCTCATCGCAACGGGCTGCTCGACAAACAGGCCGACTTGCTTTACCTGTCCAGCCTGTACAGTCATGCGGAAGTTCCCTACAAGGCGGCAGAAGTTCTTGAGCTGGGCATTGAGTCCGGTATCGTTGAGCCCAGTAAACGTCATTGGACAGTGGTTGCTGAATCCTGGTATGCCGCAGATGAGCTCGAAAAAGCGTTGCAGGCCTATGAGCAGGCCGGCAAGGCGGCCAGTGATGGCAGCATTGACTTGCGGCGGGGGTACATTCTGGTTGATCTGGAGCGCTGGCCTGCCGCGTTGGAGTCACTGGACCGGGCCATGCAAAAAGGCGGCCTGGACGAGCGCAAGACTGCAGAGGCCTACCTGCTCAGGGGTATGGTCCGGTTCAATCTGGGTGATTTTGATAACGCCAGCTCCGATTGGGCGAGAGCCAGCCGCTATGAAAAAACCCGCGAAGCAGCCCGGCAATGGATGAACCACCTGGAGGAAGAGCGGCGCCGCCGCGCTTCGTGAGCTGTGAAGGCTGAACAACAACTGCTCGAATCATTCCTCGACACCATATGGGCCGAGCGCGGGCTGAGCGAGAACACGCTGCAAAGCTATCGCTATGATTTGACGCTGCTGGCCAAGCACCTGGAAAAAATGCACAGCGGCCTGCAGGCGGCAAAGCGTGAAGAAATTCTGAATTTCCTGGCCACTCAGGTGCAGGCAGGCCGCAGCCCCCGTTCCCTGTCCCGTTACCTTTCAGGCTTCAGGCAATTTTATCAGTGGTTGTTGCGTGAAGGCCGTATTCAGAAGGATCCCTCTGCACTGATAGACAGCCCAAAGCTGGGCCGGGGGCTTCCCAAGGCGCTCAGTGAACAGCAGGTTGAAGCCTTGCTGGAAGCGCCTGATACTGAGTCGCCACTTGGTTTACGTGACCGGACCATGCTGGAGCTGATGTATGCGACGGGATTGCGGGTGAGTGAACTGATTTCACTGCAAGTCATCAACCTGGGAATTAATCAGGGCGTTGTGCGGGTCACGGGCAAAGGGGGAAAAGAACGGCTCGTGCCGCTGGGAGAAGAAGCATTGTCCTGGCTGCAGCGTTATCTACAGGATTCACGGCCGGAAATATTGCAGGGTGCTGATTGCCGTCGGGTTTTTGTTACCAACCGGAAATCTGGAATGACGCGTCAGGCTTTCTGGTATGCCATTCGCAAGTACGCCGTTATTGCGGGGATCAGTCAGAATGTATCGCCCCACATGCTCAGGCATTCTTTTGCCACCCACCTGCTGAACCACGGGGCTGATCTGCGGGTTGTTCAGTTATTGCTTGGACATAGTGATCTTTCGACCACCCAGATATATACTCACATCGCCCGCGAGGGACTGAAACAACTGCATCGTGAGCATCACCCTCGTGGGTGAACGTTTACTTGAACGTGCGGTCTGTAAGGAAGCATAGATAATAAGAGGTTCGCCATGAGGCACATTAAAACAATAGTAACTGGCTCACTGCTGGCAGTTTCCCTGACCGCAGCCGCCCAGGATGATTATTCGGTAGTTGAAGAACGGATCCGCAGCCTGGCTCCCAATGCTCAATCAATCGCCATATCCGAGACGCCCATCGAGGGGATATTGATGGTTCAGATCAGTGGGGACATCGTGTATGCAACCGCCGATGGAAAATTTCTGATCCAGGGCCGTGTGGTCAATCTCGAAACCCGGGAAGACCTCACTGAAACCGCCAAAACAGACGTTCGCCGGGAATTGATCGCCGAAGTCGATACCTCCAAGCAGATCGCGTTTTCACCTGAAGACCCGGACTATGAGCTGATGGTATTCACTGATATCGATTGTGGCTACTGCCGCAAATTGCATGCGCAGATGGAGCAATACAACGAAAACGGTATCGCGATCCGGTACATGGCGTTTCCGCGCGCGGGCATCGGATCGAAGTCCTATGACAAGGCCGTGTCCGTCTGGTGTGCAAACGACCAGCAGGAAGCCATGACCCAGGCCAAAATGGGCAGTGATCCCGACCCGGAACAATGTGAAAATCCGGTGGCAGAGCAGTATCAGATTGGAATGGCGCTGGGTGTGACAGGCACCCCCGCGTTATTGACTGCTGATGGAACGCTTATTCCTGGCTACGTGCCGCCGGAACAGTTGCGTGAACGTCTGGACAAGATGGCTGCTGCCAACACTGCTGCCGAATGAGTGAAATGCTCAATCCGGCCCCTAATTAGGTTAAACTATTTCCCCAGAAAGCCGGCGCTTCACGCCGGCTGATTGCCATAATCCGGGAGTACTGTCTTGTCCGAGTTCACCTGCCTTCTGGGAGAACCCGCCCTTTCCGACTTTCGCAAGCGCAAGCTTGTCCAGCTGATCAAGAAACCAGCCGAAGATGACATCGAAGTGGATGCTCATTTCGTGTACCTCATCGAATCGGCAGACTCACTGAATAAATCAGACATAGGTGCACTGCGCGACTTATTACATGGCGAACCTGTGGACCAACTGGATGGGGCAGGCTTGCTGCTGGTGGTGCCTCGCCTGGGTACACAGTCCCCCTGGTCCAGCAAGGCCACCGATATCGCCTGGCACTGTGGATTGAAATCTGTCATGCGAATTGAACGGGGTGTCGCCTATCGCATACGTGGTTTATCGATGGAGCAGCGATCCGATGCCATGCAGGCATTGCATGACCGCATGACACAGTCGGTTCTGGGTTCGCTGGATGAGGCGCATGCTATTTTTCAACATAGCCCGCCGCGTCCGTTGAGCTACATACCGGCCTCCGTCGATGGTGCAGAAGCATTGCGTAAAGCCGACAGAGAGCTTGGGTTGGCGCTATCGGAAGACGAGATCGACTACCTCGTCAAGGCATTTGCCGGGATCGGTCGGGATCCAAGCGATGCAGAGCTCATGATGTTCGCCCAGGCCAATTCGGAACATTGCCGGCACAAGATTTTTAACGCCGACTGGACGATTGATGGTGAGCAGTTGGAGCAAACGCTGTTCGGAATGATTCGGAATACACATGCCAAATCCCCGGCAGGCGTGCTCTCCGCCTATCACGATAATTCTGCAGTTATCGCCGGCCCGGATGGCCAGCGTTTTTTCATTGATCCGGAAACCGGGGTCTATTCCCGGCGCTTTGAAAGCCTGCCTTTCCAGATCAAGGTGGAAACGCATAATCACCCGACTGCAATTTCACCTTTCGCGGGCGCGGCAACCGGTTCAGGCGGCGAAATCCGGGATGAAGCTGCTACCGGCCGCGGCGCACGGCCAAAGGCCGGAATCAGTGGTTTTTCTGTGTCCCATCTGGATATTCCGGGGCTTGATGTTCCCTGGCAAAGCGAATTTGGAAAACCAGACCGGATTGCGAGCGCTCTGGAAATCATGACAGAAGGCCCGATCGGGGCGGCATCGTTCAACAACGAGTTTGGCCGTCCTGCATTGTGCGGATATTTCAGGACGTTTGAGCAGGAAATCGATGGCACCATGTGGGGCTACCACAAGCCCATCATGATTGCGGGCGGGATGGGAACCATCAGGGAGCAGCATGTCGAAAAGCTGGCGCTGCAGCCTGGCGCGTTTATCGTGGTGCTCGGTGGCCCTGCCATGCTGATCGGACTGGGTGGCGGCGCAGCTTCTTCGGTCGGCAGCGGCCAGAGCCAGGAAGACCTCGATTACGCTTCCGTCCAGCGCGGTAATCCTGAAATGCAGCGGCGTTGCCAGGAAGTGATCGACGCTTGTTGGGCGATGGGTGAAAACAACCCGGTTCTTTCGGTTCACGATGTAGGTGCCGGCGGATTATCCAATGCTTTGCCGGAGCTGCTGAATGATGGCGGCCATGGCGGCGAACTTGAATTGCGCCTGGTGCCCAACGCTGATTCATCCATGTCACCGATGGAAATCTGGTGTAACGAATCACAGGAACGATATGTGCTGGCAATCGATGACAGCGGGATTGCAGCCTTCGAAGCCATGTGTCTGCGCGAGCGTTGCCCGTTTGCTGTCCTCGGGCAGGCCACGGCCGTTCGGCAACTCAAACTGACGGATAAATTGTTGGGTCAGGACCCGGTTGACATGCCGCTGGACGTGCTATTGGGTAAAACACCGCGCATGGCACGTGACGCACAACGCTGTTCGTTCGCTGGTGATGATTTCGATGGTTCAGGTCTTGATACAGGCGAGGCACTGAAACGCGTGCTTCGATTCCCGTGCGTAGGCAGTAAGTCTTTCCTGGTCACGATTGGTGACCGAACAGTTGGCGGCCTGGTGACCCGTGACCAGATGGTCGGACCCTGGCAGGTTCCGGTTGCTGATGCCGCGGTAACGCTGAGCACATTTACCGGCGATACGGGTGAAGCCATGGCTTTAGGCGAAAGAACGCCATTGGCTGTTCTCAACGCCCCGGCTGCGGGGCGCATGGCTTTAACCGAGGCAGTGACCAATATTGCCTCAGCCGCAATCGGTGATATTTCAAAGATCCGCCTGTCCGCAAACTGGATGGCTGCGGCGGGTGAGCCCGGTCAGGAGGCTGCGTTATTCGATACGGTGCGTACCGTGGGTCTTGATGTTTGTCCTGAATTGGGCATTGCCATTCCGGTTGGAAAAGACTCCCTTTCCATGAAGACCGTTTGGCAGGACGAAACCGGTGAGAAGCGCATGTTGGCGCCAGTCTCATTGATTGTCTCAGCGTTCGCGCCGGTTGCAGACGTGCACCGGACGTTAACTCCGCAGCTCAACCTGCAGGATGGTGATTCGCGACTGCTGCTGATCGATCTGGGGAATGGCCATAATCGTTTGGGTGGCTCTTCATTAGCGCAGGTTTATCGCCAATTCGCCAATCAGGTACCCGACCTGGATCGGCCGCAACAGCTGAAGCAGTTCTTCAACGTAATCCAGGCATTGAATTCTGCCGGTTTAATCGAGGCCTATCATGACCGCTCGGATGGTGGACTGGCCGCAACCTTTTGTGAAATGGCTTTTGCTTCGCATTGCGGCCTGGATCTGGTGTTGGATGTCCCCGCTGATCAACTCAATGCATTCCTGTTTGCAGAAGAACCCGGCGCAGTGATCCAGGTGCTCCAGGTTAATTACCCTGAAGTCATTTCCCGCCTTGCGGAAGCTGGGCTTGAACAGCTGGTGGTTGATCTGGGGTCCCCCGTTCCAGGTGATCACCTGACGGTTACTTGCCGTGGTTCGATTGTTTTGGATGAGACATTACCAGCGTTACAGCGGCTTTGGTCTGAAACCAGTCATGCAGTGCAAAGGCTGCGTGATCATCCGCAGTGTGCTGACCAGGAACTGGAGTCGGTGGTTGACTGGACCAACCGCGGTATGCGTCCGCGGCTGGCATTCCAGGCGGATGAAAATCCGGCGGCGCCGGCCATCGCCGGAACTGCCCGGCCAGCCATTGCAATACTCAGGGAGCAGGGGGTCAACGGACACGTGGAGATGGCAGCGGCCTTCGATCTCGCGGGCTTTGATGCGACGGATGTTCACATGTCTGACCTTGCGGAAGGCCGCAGGAGCCTGGATCAATTTGCAGGAATCGTGGCCTGTGGCGGTTTTTCCTATGGTGATGTCCTGGGGGCCGGTCGCGGCTGGGCCAAATCCATTTTGTTTCACCGGGAGTTACGGCGACAGTTCGGCCGGTTTTTCAACGATCAGGAGAAATTTGCGCTGGGCGTATGCAATGGCTGCCAAATGCTTTCTGCGCTCAAGGAGCTGATTCCCGGAGCGGATTCCTGGCCGGATTTCGTGGGTAACCGGTCGGAACAATTCGAGGGCCGTTTCAGCCTGGTCAAAATTGAACAGTCTTCATCGATATTGCTTGCGGGCATGGCGGGCTCTGTCATTCCGGTAGCGACAGCGCATGGTGAGGGCAGGGCGGAATTTTCTGCAACCCCAACGCCTGACAAATTGATTGCATTGCGTTACGTTGACAGCAATGGCGCGCCAACCGGACACTATCCCGAAAACCCGAACGGTTCGCCGGACGGGATCACGGGTTTGTGTAACACTGATGGGCGGGTGACGATCATGATGCCACACCCTGAACGGACCCTGAGGAGTGTCAACTTTTCCTGGGCGCCGGCGCAGTGGGGTGACGTGTCGCCGTGGCAGAGAATGTTTCTGAATGCCCGGAAATGGGTGGGATAAACCATGCTTGAACAAACAGATAAAGAAGAGCTGAAGCTAAGCGAACTGCTGATCCTTGCATCCATGTGGATGCTTTTTGGTTTCATGTTGTGGTTTTACCTTTCGGCGTTTCACGGCGCGCCTGCACGAATTGCAGCAGAAGCGATCCTCGGGCAAATTCTCGGAGATGACTTTTACCGCATCATTGTTGAGCCAAACCAGCACTTCTTGTTCCAGGTAGAAACACAGATCCAGTTTACCTTCAGGGATGGCACGACCGACGCGCTTGGGTTCGTGATCAATCCATTGATTTTCAGCTATGGATTGCCTCTCTTGTTCGGCCTGGTCATGGGTTCAGATGTCAGTTGGTTGAGAAAATTTGTCATCATGCTGGTGGGTTACGTGGTGATCACGGGGGTTCAGATCTGGGGTGTGGTGTGGTCATCGCTCAAGATGCTGGCATTTAATTTCGGTGAGCAGACTCATGCAATCGTAACGTCCCACGGCGTGTCGGACGCGTCCATCGCCCTGGGGTATCAACTGGGCACACTGATTCTGCCGGCACTGGCCCCCATTTTTGTCTGGGTGCTCAGCAACCGGCCGCTGGTTGAACAATTCGTCGGCTGGCAGATCGATCAATTGGACAGTGAGCGGAACCGATAATTCTTTCGGGTGTCTGTGCTCTGAGACCGTTTATTCGGTAACCTAATACACGGACCGCAGTAATTATTCAGGATGGAGCCAAGTGCAGACAGGCGGAGAAATTGTAGAAATTGAAAATCCGGAAGAGTCGTCCGGGTCTGGATCGGATGATGCTGTTTGTGACTTTCTGCTCGAGCAAGACCGGCTAAAATCTTCTGATCTGAAGCAGGCGGTGAGCTACCAGGAGCAGCACGGCGGTGATCTTGTTTCGCTACTGGTGCGACTTGGACTGGTATCGGAAAAAGATGTGGCTGAAGCGGAAGCGGCATTGCTCGAGTTACCCCTCGTACGAACGGCCGACCTGCCCGAGGAAGTGCCTGAACTGCCTGGTGTTTCGGTTCGTTATCTCAAGCAGAATCTTCTCTTGCCTATTGCTGAAGCAAATGGTGATTTGACCGTGGTGATGGCCAACCCCCGTGACGCATTTGCACGCAAGGCATTATCAATGGCCAGCGGGAAAAACATCATTCCCCAGGTTGGAATTGCCTCTGAAATCGAGAACGGAATCGAGAAGTTGCTGGGCGGCGGGCGCAGCGCCATGGGGCAGATTGTCGAGAGTCTTGGTGGAGAGGAAGATAGCGACCTGGAGGATGTTGAGCACCTGCGGGATCTCGCATCGGAGGCTCCGGTGATTCGGCTGGTCAACCTGGTCATGCAAAGAGCCGTAGAAGGCCGGGCATCGGATATTCATATCGAGCCTTTCGAGAACCGGCTCAAGGTTCGTTACCGAATAGATGGCGTACTGCAGGAAGTAGAAGCGCCTCCTTCCAAGTCCACTGCAGCGGTAATCAGCCGCATCAAGATCATGGCCAAGCTGAATATTGCAGAGCGTCGTTTGCCCCAGGATGGCCGCATCATGCACCGGGTGCAGGGCAAGGAGCTTGATCTGCGTGTTTCTACCGTTCCGACCTCACACGGTGAAAGCGTTGTCATGCGTATTCTTGACCGCGAAAGCATCGTGCTGGATTTTGATTCACTCGGGTTCGATGATGAAATCAGGGCCGGCTTCGTCCGGCAGCTTGAAATGCCTCATGGCATCATCCTGGTGACCGGGCCTACCGGGTCCGGTAAAACAACCACCCTGTACACGGCGCTGAGCACCCTGAACACCCCTGAAAGAAAAATCATTACGGTTGAGGATCCGGTCGAGTATCAGCTGGAAGGTATCAACCAGATCCAGGCCAAGGCTTCTATCGGGCTGGATTTTGCACATGCTTTGAGGTCTATCGTGCGACAGGATCCGGATGTCATCATGATCGGCGAGATGCGAGATCTTGAAACGGCGAGAATTGCCATACAGTCGGCACTAACAGGCCACCTTGTGCTCTCCACCATTCATACCAATGACGCTGCCGGTGGTGTCACCCGAATGATGGATATGGGCGTCGAGGATTATCTGTTGACTTCAACGGTGAATGCCATCCTGGCTCAGCGCCTGGTGCGAACACTGGATGCCGAGAGCAGGGAGGCCTACGAAGTGTTGCCGGAACTGGCAAAGGAACTCGGCCTGCCGGAGCTGGAAGGCCAGCAGCATTACCAGTTCTACCGCCCCGTTCCAAGCCTGGAAAACCCGACCGGTTACCGTGGGCGGTCATCCATCCTCGAATTGCTGGAAATGTCCGATCCAATCCGCAGGTTGATCATGCAGCGTGCTACTTCAGGTGAGTTGCAGGAACTTGCCGTGGCTGAAGGTATGAGAACCATGTACCAGGATGGCTTGCTGAAATGCCAGAAAGGGGTCACAACCCTGGAAGAAATCCTGAGAGTAACGCAGGAAGCCTGATGCCTCTGTTTGAATACAAAGCCGTGGCGCCCAGTGGCGAAACCGTGCAGGGGACGATGGAGGCCGCTTCCCAGGACATGGTGATCCTCAAACTGCAGGAAGCGGGAAATGTTCCGCTGCACGCCAGGGAGTCCGGCACAGGCGCATTCGGTCTTTCTGTATTGCGCATGGGCCGTCGCAGCATGAACGCGAGGGAAGTGGGCGAGTTCACGCAGCAATTGTCAACATTGCTGGTGGCCGGTCTGCCGCTGGATCGTTCTTTGCAAGTGTTGCTGGAGCTTTCGGAAAATGAACGGGTCAAGCGAACAGTTTCTGAAATCCGTGACAAGGTAAGAGAAGGTGGAAGCCTTTCCGATGCGCTGGAGGAACAGCACGGCGCGTTCAACCGTCTGTTCGTCAATATGGTCAGGGCAGGTGAAGTGGGTGGAACCCTGGATGTAACGCTGCTGCGCCTGACCGATTACCTGGAACGCTCGCGCGAACTGAAGGACAGCGTTGTTTCTGCACTCATCTACCCCATTTTGTTGCTGGTGCTGGCGGCCGGGTCGCTCATTCTTCTGCTGGTTTATGTCATCCCGCAATTCACACCGATATTCGAGGAGTTGGGGGGAGACCTTCCTTTCATTACCAAGGTGGTGCTGGGAGTTGGCTCCATATTGCAAAATTTCTGGTGGGCCATTGTGTTGGTCACTTTCCTGGTTGTCGTGCAGTTTCGCCGGATGCTGGCAGATGCTGACAAGAGATTTGCCTGGGATGGGCGCGTCCTGGCCATGCGCTGGGTTGGCGACCTGGTCGGCAAAATTGAAATTGCGCGCCTGAGCCGGACACTGGGAACCCTGCTGACCAACGGCGTGCCATTGCTCGGGGCACTTTCCATTGCGCGTAATGTCCTAAGCAATACCGTATTGAGAAAAGACGTCGGTGATGCGGCCAGGGAAGTCAAAACCGGGGGCGGACTGGCGCAAAATCTTACCAAGAGTGGGCGGTTTCCCCGGTTGGCGCTGCAAATGATCAGCGTGGGTGAAGAAACCGGTCAATTGGATACGATGTTGATGAAGGTGTCAGACACCTACGACCTCGAAGTCCGCAATACCATTGACCGTCTATTGTCCGTTTTTACGCCGGTAGTCACCTTGCTGCTGGCGGTTTTGATCGGCACCATCGTTCTTTCGGTGCTGGTTGCAATTTTGAGTATTAACGACCTTGTGGGCTGAATGCAGGGAAAGAGGAATCTGAGAAAATGAAATTGAACAGTGTGTACAACAGTAAAGGAATACGCCACTCTCGCGGCTTTACCCTGGTTGAGCTGCTGCTGGTACTGGTGATCCTTGCGTTGATCGGTGGTCTGGTTCTGCCTGGAATCATTGGCAAGGCAGAAGGGGCAAAAGTCAAGGCGGCTGGCTCGCAAATAGACCGGCTGTCCATGGCCGTGGAGAGTTTCTACCTGGATACGGGAACGACGCCGGATGAGCTTTCTGACCTGGTGGGCGAATCCAGTGATGTCGATGGCTGGAACGGTCCGTATGTAAAGACCTCCAGTCTCAAGGACCCCTGGGGCAGGGAATATGTATACACCTACCCCGGTGAGCACGGTGATTTCGATATTTACTCGCTGGGCGCAGACGGCCAGCCGGGTGGCGAAGACAGGAATGCGGACATCAACAGCTGGGACTGATTGCATTTGACCTGCCAGGGTAAATGGCAGCATAAGCTCATGGATACCAAACCCGCAAAAGGTTTCACCCTGGTCGAAATGATTGTTGTCCTGGTCATTGTATCTTTGATGCTTGCACTGGTCGGAACTTCAATCTCACGGAATATCAGCGGTGCGGAAATGAGAACGGCAGCGAGAAAAGTTGCCGCTTCCCTGAGGTACACGCGCACACATGCGATTTTGACGAAATCTGAACAGGTCTTTTTGGTAGACACCGAGAAGCTTAGCTACCGCGCGCCGGCACGTGATGAAGTAGAACTGCCTGAAGGGATGAAAGTGGAACTCAATACAGCCCGCTCAGAATTGACTTCGGAAACGGCCGGTGGAATCCGTTTTTATCCCGATGGGGGTTCGACCGGTGGTAATGTACGGCTCGAATCGAACGGCCGTATATACAAGGTGAACGTGGCCTGGTTGACCGGCGAAGCGTCGGTGGAAAGGCCCGATGAGTAACATGATTGGCCGCCCAGGTTCAGCCTTCCCCAGCGGTCGCATCAGCAGGGGTTTCACCTTGCTGGAGCTGTTGCTGGCCTTTGTTGTATTTGCCCTCAGTTTCGCCACGGTGCTGGAAATTCTGTCCGGCTCGATGCGCAATACAGTCAGGGCGCGGCATTATTCGGAAGCCGCACTGACGGCGCAATCACTGATCGACCAGGTGGGCCTGGAAATTCCCCTGCAACCGGGTTATTCAGCCGCAGGGGAGTCCGGCGAGTACAACTGGCAAATCGAGGTTTACGAATATCAGGCTGTTGGTGAGAATGCACACAGCGTTGAATTGGCGGAGCTCACCGGTATTATGTTATTGCAAATAGACCTGTCGATTGCATGGGGAGAGCCACCCCGCGAGCAGGTGAGGCATTTCAATACCGTACGGGCCGTGCTTCCCAGCGGAGACCTGGAGCCATGACACGCGATCGCGGATTTACCCTGGTCGAGGTTCTGCTGGCCCTGAGCCTGATGGGCATGTTGCTGGCATTGGCCTACGGCGGCTTGAGGGCTTCAACGCGGGCCGCCGACAAGGGGCAGCAGGTGCTCGAAGACAGCGGCCGCATTCGTATGGCGCACCAGTTCGTCAGGAAACAAATCAACCAGATGGCGCCATTGGCTTTCATGGACGAAGCACTGGGCGAGCGAACGGTGTTTGTGGGCGATGCAAGAAAAATTCGCTATGTCGCCCGGATGCCCGGGTATCTTGGGTTTGGCGGCCCACAGGTCCAGGAACTTGCCATTGTGCCTGGTGAGAAGGGTGATGCGCTGGTTTTATCTCATTCACTTTTACAGGGATTTGAGGAACAGAACCTGTATGCACGCCCCCCCATTTATCTGATTGAGAACATAGACTTCGCCGAGTTCAGCTTTCTGGGCAGAGACGAGACCGGCGAACTTACCGGCTGGACGAACGTGTGGATCGATCCCACCAAATTGCCGGATGCCGTAGCGCTGAATGTTGAATTTACCGAAGACGTTTACCTCAAGTGGCCGCAACTGACCGCTTCAGTTCGCGTGGATGCTTCGGCGCTCGAAGAACTCGTTGCCACAGAGGGCGGAGAAAAGGACATGTCCCGGGCTATTCGTGACCTGATTGACAAGCGGAAGCAACAGTGAAAGGGGCCCGGTTTCAGCAATGGCCTTCAGGCACGCCGGGAAATCAGCAAGGAGTTGCCCTGGTGCTGGTGCTTTGGGTGCTTTTGTTGATCACGATATCCACCGGCGCCTATACGCTGATGGCAAGAATGGATGTGCTCGAAGCCCACACCGTTATTTCAGGTACGCGCGCCCGAATGGCTGCCGAAGCCGGGCTTAACCTGGCAGTATTGTCGTTACGGGATCCTGATGAAACAACCCGCATGGTACCGGACGGCAGACCCTATTCGGTTCAGTTTGAAGACGTGCTGATTGAAATCAAGGTGACCGATGAAAGAGGCAAGATCGATATCAACTCTGCAAATGAGGATACCTTGTTACGTCTTTTGCAGGGCAATGGCCTGGAAGAAGAGTCAGCGGCTTACCTTGCCGCTGCCATCATGGACTGGTCCGACAAGGATGAAATGGAACGTGCCAACGGCGCGGAGTTAGCTGCCTATTCCTCGGCGGGGCTGGAAATCGGACCTGGAAACCGTCCTTTCATCATGATCGAGGAAGTCTTGCAGGTACTCGGCATGCCGTTCGATGTGTTCAAGGCAATCGAACCGGGGGTAACTGTGTTTTCGGGTGCGGCAGTCCCTGAACCGGCCTATGCGCCAAAGGAAGCGTTGTTGGCGCTTGAGGACATGACAGAAGAAGACGCGTTGAACTTCATCGAGGAAAGACAATCTCAGGATGCATCAAGTGGCGTTGGAACAGCGCTTCCAAATGGCCAGGTGGCGATGGCGCGGGGCAGGGGGCTAACGTATAGTGTGCTCGCCAAAGCAACCCTGCCAAATGGCGTTTGGGACCAGATAGAAGCCACCATACGACTGGGCGCCAGCAAGGACGGGAGGCCGTACAAGGTTTTGCGCTGGCGTGAAGGATTTCATGACTGAGAACACCATGCTCAATGTATATCAAGTAAAATTACTGCTGGTCTTCGGTTGGCTCAAAGCCAGCCCGGCGGGTAAATTTTTCCGCTGGTGGACCGAGGAACTCAGTCAGGCAATGCCTTTGGCCTGGAAACAAAAACTCCAGTATGCACAGCGCCGGGTAACGCTTTCGTTGAAGCCTGATTCGCTGTCGGTAGGAGTGGACAAGAATCGCACGCTAAGTCCACTGCAGACGATTTCCATGGCACAGGATCCGTCACTGCAGAAACAGCAGGTGGAAGACCTTCTTATCGATCACGAACTACAGGAAGCACCCCGGTTCCTGTTGCTTGATCTGGATTCTGTCCTGAATACCCAAATGCAGTTACCGCTGGCAGCTGAGCCAAACCTGGCACAGGTGCTTTCATTTGAAATGGACCGGCAAACGCCCTTCAAGGCTTCTGACGTCTATTACGACTGGAAGATCCTGCACAGAGGAAGTGAAAGCGGCAAGATAAAGCTGGATCTGTTCGTTGTTCCCCGTGCTGATGTTGATGGGCAGGTGAAGTCTGCCTCGGATTGGGGTTTCCAGTTGGCAGGGGTGGATATTCTGGATGGTGAACGCACTATGGGCCTCAACCTGTTGCCTGCAGACCGCAGAGTGCGCTCGGCCAATCGCAAAGCACGGCTCAATTTTGCCCTTGGTGGTGCGTTCGCCATATTGCTGGCACTGGTAATGGCGCAATCCCTGTCGCTCAGATCGCACCAGGTTGCTGAGCTTGAGCAAGCCATTACGGAGGTGCAGGGTGAAGCAAGGGCGGTCTCACAGGTAAAGAAACAGATTGGGGACAGCAGCGAAGCCGCAGGATTCCTGGCTACGAAGCGTGCTGAGACCCCACTGTCCATTGCGGTACTGGCGGATATCACCAGGATTCTGCCGGACGACACCTACCTGGACCGGTTGGTTATTACCAAGTCCAGTGTCCAGCTGCAGGGAAAATCCCAGAATGCCCAGCAGTTGATCGAGTTGGTCAACCAATCTGACTTGCTCGATGACGCCGCATTTCGTGGTTCGACAAGATTGGATGCGCGCTCCGGGCTGGAGATTTTTGAAGTGAACGCAGTCGTTGTGAAAATCGGATCTGACTGATGGCTTTAGTCGCCGAACAGGGAAACAACCGCCTCGCCGCCATTTTATTGCTGGCGATAGCGTTTATCCTCGTTTATCTTTTGTGTTTTCACTGGTTTATCGTGCGACAAATAGACTATGGCAATGAAATTTCGGAGTTGTCTGACCAGTTAGGGCGTTTTCAGCGTGTGGCTGAACAGAAAACACAGTACGAAACACTGCTGCAGGAATTGCGCGAACGCAGGCCTGACCAGAGCCTCTTTCTCGAAGGCGGCGATTTCAATGAGGCGGCCGCAGAAATGTCGGAACGCCTTGGCCAGATGATCAATACCCAGGCTGAAGATACCTGTCAGATTGTAAGCCGCCAACCGGTTCGGCCAAGGGTCCAGGAACGGTTTCAAAAAGTCACGGTTAACGTTCGCATGCGCTGTGGTATAGAGGATTTACGGAAAATTCTGTATTCCCTGGAGACCAGCATACCGATGGTGATTGCAGATGAAATCACTGTCATCAAGCCCAGAGCGCGCAGGCGGGCCAAAACGGCTTCTTCGAATGCGAACACTGCGCTTGATATTCGGTTTAATATGTCAGGTTATCTCAGCACGGGAAGCGAATCATGATCAAGTGGTTTGAAGGTAATCCGGCAGCTGTTGTGCTCGCAGCGATGTGCGGCGGGTTGCTGGTGATCGCTTTGCTTCTCGGTGTCCTCTGGTCTTTCCCGCCATCGGCTTCTGCGCCGGGCGCAGCAAATGACTCCACAGTTGTCAGCCTGAACATTCCGCAACTGGAGAACAGTGAACCCATTGAGGCTTATGCAGTCATAACCGAACGGCCGGTTTTCAACGAAAGCCGCTTGCCGGTGCTGGAGGATAACCTGGGTGATGAGGATGAATTGCAGGAAGAAGAGGATGTTGATGCGCCGGATGTTCAGCTTGCAGGTGTCGTCATCACCCCGTCGATCAGGATGGCGATGCTGAAGAGTGCCGAACTGCCGCAGTCACTGGTTGCTTTCGAGGGGCAGCCGCTGGAGGGGGATTTTGGCAGTTGGCAGGTGAGCCAGATCCAACCGCGCCAGGTGACCTTGTCATCGGCCAGTGGGGAAACGTTTGAACTCAAGCTGCAGGTTCACGACGTCAAGATCAAGGAGCCACCGAAAATGGAAGTACCGGCTGCCGGGGGGCAGGATGAGCCGGCGGCACAGGATGCTGACAATGATGCGCCCCTTTCCCGGGCTGAGGAGATTCGGCAGCGGATTGCCCAACGCAGGGAAGAGCTGAGACGGGCCGCGGAAGAAAAGGAACAGGGAGAGGAGCCTGAAATCGATTATCGCACTGCGATTCAGTCGATGAGCAGCGGATCCAGGCGGAAAAAAGAACAAGATGAAAACAGAAACTAAAAGGATATCGGGCATGAGAGCGATAATACAGTCAGCGCACAGCAGGGTTGATCATCAACCGGGGCGAATTGCCAGGTTCTTGTTCCTGATGCTGTCGGTTGTTTTGATCGCCGCCAGTTGTTCGACTACATCGCATCCGCCCATGCGGCCGACCAGTACGGGCAAAACGATAAAAACGGCATCTACCACGGTGCCGGACAGCAGTCCGGTCATTTCCAGCACGTTGAACTCCGGCCCGGGTGTGACCGACGTAGAAATTTTCGAAGGCACCGGCGTGTTTATCAACGAGGAAGCGGCTGAACGGGCTCCTGAAGTCGTAGCGGCGGATGGTGAAATCGTCCTGAACTTTGAAGGAGAGTCCATCCAGTCCGTAGTGCACACGATCCTCGGCGAAGTTCTGCAGGAGACTTTCGTGATTGGCCCAGGCGTTGCTGGCGAGGTCACTTTTTCCACCTCCAGGCCGGTCAGCAGGGAAGAGTTGATGCCCATTCTGGAGTTATTGCTGCGCTGGAACGGGGCTACCATGGTTTACACCGAGGGGCGTTACCATATTTTGCCGGTTTCAGATGCCATCAAGGGGCATCTCTTTCCGGAGATCGGCAGGGCTGAGCGGGCCAGAGGTTTCGAAGTCCGCGCGGTTCCTCTGCAGTACATCGCGGCGAGCGAAATGGCAAAGATCCTCGAGCCTTATGCGCGCGAGGGTGCGATCGTTATGGCTGATGAGTTTCGCCATATGATTTTCCTGGCCGGCACACCGGAAGAATTGAACAATTATCTCAAAACCGTAGAGATATTTGACGTCGACTGGCTGGAAGGATTGTCCGTTGGCATCTTCCCTCTGACTACCGTAGATGTTAATTCCGTTATCTCGGAGCTGGAAACCATATTCGGATCGAATGCCGAGTCACCGCTGGCCGGGATGTTCCGATTCGTTCCGCTGGAGCGCCTGGGTTCCATCATGGTGATTACTTTTCAGGAGTCATACTTGTACAAGGCTGAGGAGTGGATTGAAATCCTCGATCGTGGCGCGGCCGGAGCCGGTAAACAGCTGTATGTGTATCGTGTGAAAAACCTGGAAGCGCCCATTCTCGCAGGCTACCTGACCGCGTTGTTTGGAGGCCAGGCCGGGCAGCCTACCCAGAACATTTCACAAGGCACGCTTGCGCCGGGACTGGAACCGGTCACGGTCGGCACGGTTTCTGACTTCAATCAGAATCGCCTGGGCGCGCAGCAGGGGCAAAATAACCAGCAAGGTGATCAAGGTGGTGCCATAGACATGGGTACCGGGGACATTCGCATTACTTCGGTGCTCGAGACCAATTCGTTGTTGATCCAGGCAACCGCGGCCGAATACAACGCGGTGGAAGCAGCGATTCTACGAATCGACATTGAACCGTTGCAGGTGCTTATCGAGTCGCAGGTACTCGATGTGGAACTCAACGAAGAGCTGCAATTCGGTGTCAACTGGTTTCTAACCAATAATCCTGCCCTGATCCCTCCTGGTACGGCTGACACCAGCAGTATTCTGCAAAATGCCGCTTTCGGCAGCGGCAGCGCCGAGTCCGGAGGATTCAATTTTCTGACCACGCTGGCTACTCCGCTGTCCAATGGTCTGCCGTTTGTTCAGGCGACCATAGCTGCGCTTGATGAGGTCACCGATGTAAGATCCCTGGCGGCGCCGTCTTTGCTCGTAAGGAACAACGCGACGGCTACGATAACGGTGGGTACCCAGGTACCGGTGCAGTCCTCTTCCATTTCCACCGGCAACAACAATGTGGTCAGCAGCGCGCAATACGTCTCAACCGGCATTACCCTGACCGTAACGCCGCGGATCAATCCGGGTGGGTTGGTGTACATGGACATTTCTCAGGACGTCAGCCGCCCTGGAGCACGTGATCCGGATATCTCGGTCAGTGGTAACCCGCCGATCAACAACAAGTCGGTTACCAGCCAGGTAGCGGTACAGTCCGGTCAGACCGTTTTTCTTGGCGGGCTGATTTCCGAGCAGGATTCGCGGGGACGCACTGGTGTGCCCTTCCTGAGCCGGGTCCCGGTGATCGGTAGTTTGTTTGGCTCCAAGACCAAGGCGTCGTTCCGCAGTGAGACCCTGGTTATGATCACACCAACCGTGGTTGAAAGCGCGATGGATCTGAAGCATGTCAGCGTGGATATGGAAGCTGAGTTTTCCAGGGTTCCGCCACTGAAAATCTCCACCTTGAACAAAGCTGCAAATGAACCTGCCGGGACAGTGGAATCCGGCCAACAGTAGAACACCCAATTTTTTTTAAGGAATAAAATATGTTGAAAATATCCAAGAACCTGGCACCTGCAATCGTTTTGCTTGCCACGTTGCTGCTTGCAGGCTGCGCCGGCGCTCCGCTATCCCCTGACGAAGTGGTCAAGGACAGGGCGGAGAAGCGTTGGGAAGAAATATTCGCCAGGGAGTATTCGAAGGCCTACGAATTCTATTCCCCGGGTTACCGGTCAAAGTTTTCAGCAACGGACCTGGAAATTGCCCTGCGGGTTCAGAAAGTGCGCTGGACATCTGCCAGCTACATTGATCATGCCTGCGATGAAAACGCCTGCATGGTCAGGTTTAAGCTGGGCTACCGGGTGGCTTCCCCGGTGCCGGGTGTTAACGTTTGGAGTGGCTGGGATACGATAGAAGAGCAATGGATCAAGACCGGCGGGGAGTGGTGGTACCTGCCGGAAAAAGGGTAGTTTTTCAGCCTCTCATCTTGCCCTATTTTTACATTCGCGTTTGTTGCTTTGATGTGTCACTTATCGTAACATTGAGCCGCTAATGGTCGGAGCTGATATATCGGCGGGTCCCAATATGGGCTTACTGATTCGGTTTCGGCATATTAGTAAGCCCTGTGTACACAACTTAGGAGTGTTGTAATGAATAGAAAAAATCTGACAGCTGCTGTATTGGCTGGTTTGGCAGGTGCTGCCGGGCTAGCGGGTACTGCACAGGCAGTCAACCTGAATCCGGATGGGTTAGGACAAGTCCTGATTTATCCTTACTATACGGCCAATGACGGCAACCAGACCATCCTGTCTGTGGTGAATACCACTGATAACGCCAAGGCAGTTAAAGTCCGGTTCCTCGAAGGCTTCAACTCACGCGAAGTTCTCGACTTCAACCTGTACCTGTCACACCACGACGTGTGGGTGGCAGCTATCGTTGTTGATGCTGCTGCTGCAAATGCAGAATCATACGAGACCGATACCTTCCTGCTTATCCCTGATGATTCCTGCACGGTTCCTTACCTGTATGAAGACAAGCAGATTGAGATGGATGACGGAACCCTGGCTGGCATGCAGCCGTTCCTGGATATTGCCTACACCGGCGATAATGATGACTCCGGTCCTCAAACGCAGGATCGTGTTCGTGAAGGTCACATGGAAATAATCGAAATGGGTACCATCGTACCTGGTTCGGATACCGAAGAAGACATCACCCATGCAGCAACCAAAGATGGTGGCTGGGCACCAGGCGACTGCGACCAGTTGGTTGACAACTGGACCGATTTCGCAACCGGTGACGACGGTATGTGGTTAGAGGAAGCCGAGAGTTCTAAAGGCGGCTTGGCTCAGGCCTATACTGATACCATGCGTAACAGTGGTGGACTGTTCGGCGGCGCAGCCGTTGTCAATTCTGGCCATGGCTCCATGTTCAGCTACGATGCCAAAGCCGTTCAGGGTTTTGACTCGACCGACGACGGTATCCACTACGTGCCTGGTCTGCGTGAGCCTTCGCTGAACAGCGGTAACGAAAATACCGCATGGGTATTCTTCGGCGTTCCTCAGAATACCGCCATACCGCTTAGCTATACCTTCACTGTTGACGCAGTTTCAGCTCTTTTCATGCATGAATTCACCATGAATGAATACACCACGGCTGACATTCCTGCCGAAGCTGCTACCGAGTGGATCGTTACTTTCCCGACCAAGGGTTTCTACACCGATACAGATTTGTTGACTCTTGAGCAAGGTGTTTCCTGGCAGCCGTCATTGAGTGAAGGTCTGAAGGGTGCGCCTCTTGCTTCCTGTGTTCTGTGGGAGCCGGGTGATGACTTCCCGACTGTCGACGAAGACAGTGACAATGAACCCATCAATGAGATTTGCGAAGATAATGAACTTGATGAAACTTGCGGTCCTTTCAACTCTAATACCATATGGTCAGAATGTCCGTACGTAGGTGTTCCATTCGCGTTGGACGACACGGCACGTGCGCCGTTCACCGAAGTCTACGGTGCTGCTGATTGTGAATATGTTGCTCTGGTAACCTATGATCGTGACGAGCGTACTTTCAAGGAAACTCCGGAAGGCAGACCGCCTACCGTTTCTCCTGCACCTCCGTCTACTCCGGGCGAAGACATCATCTTCGAGCTGTGTAACGAAGTTAACGTGCTGCGTTTCGGCGCGCGTTCAGTCTTCGGTACACCGGCTGAAGTAGATGGTCAGGATGGCCTGCTTGTTACCGTGAACCAAGAGTTCACCGACGGTTGGGGCTGGATTGATTACGGCATCGAATCCGGTCATGAAGACAGTGTCGGCATGATTGGCCTGCCGGTAACCGGTTTTGCCGCTTACCAGTTCGAGAACGACTTCGTAGAAAGTGATGATGGAACCGTTAAAGCCTTCTACGGCGGTCTGTTCCAGCACAAAGGCAACGTGCGTCGTATCAGTGTCAGCAATGATTCTGCTAGCCAACGTGATGATGCTACCAGCGGTAGCTGATCGCATATTAGCCTGAAGAAATAGCTGAATTTAACGATTCAGTGAAGAAAACGAGGGGCTGCATACGCAGCCCCTTCGTTTGTGTGAAATCAATGATTTTAAATTGAGTGATGTAAGCCAAAATGAAGTATTCAATAATTTTTCTCTCGTTGTTTTATTGTCTGAACCTGTCAGCCGAGCAGGCCGAAGAATCAGTATCTTCCCGCGAATTGGGTGTGTCACAGGAGCCATTGGCCACTATGGGTGATGTGGTGCTGACCCAGGGTGAAATCGACGCGGCCTTCAGCAAGATTCCGGAAGACATTCGCCTGACATTTATCCGGGACGGGAAAAAAGTGGAGGCCCTGGTCAGAAATCTACTCACAAACAAGGCATTAGCCGCGGAAGCGTTGAAAATCGGATACCAGCAGAATACGCTGGTCAGCCTGCGCGTGGAGCAGGCAAGAGAAAGCGCACTGGCGCAGGAATGGATAAAAAAAGTCACCGATGATGCCCCGGATGGGGATTATGAGGCCATTGCACAGGAAAAGTACCTGGTTAACCCCGGGCAATGGAAAACACAGGACAGGATCGACGTTTCCCATATCCTGATCAGCAGTGAAATACGCCCGGTTGAAGCAGCCGAAAAAATTGCCACTGAACTTTGGCAGGAATTGGAGCAGGATCCCGGCCGCTTTGACGCAATGGTCACGGAGTATTCTGATGACCCTTCAAGTGCGGCTAACGGCGGACGTTTTCCGGACGTCAAGCGGGATGATATGGTCGAAGCTTTCCAGGCAGTTGCTTTTTCGCTGGAGTCGCCGGGAGAAATCAGCGCCCCTGTTGTGACTGAGTACGGAGTCCACATTATCCGCTTGAATAAAAAAATTCCCGGCACTGTTCCTGCATTCGAGGAAATCAGGGAAAAGGCGGTGTACGAGGCCCGTGTGGAGTACCTGGAGGAATATCGCAACAAATACATGAGAAACTTGTTGTCAAATCCAATTGTTTTGTCTGACGGGGCGGCAGAAGCCATGGCCAAGCGTTATTTTGGCGAGAACCTGGAACTGGCGCCGGATTACAGTGATTAACAATATCTGGAAAAAGATCTAAGAATTCGCAGGTGAACCTGTTCACTAACAATGTGTTCCGGCAGTTGGTATCTCGCGCTGTCCGCACGGACTATCTTGAAAACCTTACCGGATTCGCCTGGCTCATACTGCAGCCTTTGATTCTGCTGGCCGTTTACGCTTTCGTTTTTACCACTATTTTCAAGGCACGTATCCCGGAAGCGGGACCAGGCGGCTTCGTGCCCTACCTGGCTATTGCGTTCTGGCCGTGGACCGCGTTTTCGGAGGCTGTGTTGCGCTCCTCCAACACGATCAGTGCCAATGCGGCATTGATTGGCAAGGTGGCTTTTCCCAGTGAACTGTTGCCGCTTTCGGCGGTAACCGCTACATTTTTGATGAACATGCTGGGTTATCTGGCCGTCTTGCTGGTGTTGCAGTTGATGGGAGCGCCCATTCACTGGCTTGGCCTGATCGCCGCATTGCCGGTGATTGTTTTGTTGTACCTGTTCGCGAGTGGGCTGGCCCTGTTCATTAGCGCGCTACAGGTTTTTATTCGCGATGTGTCCCAGATCTTGCCGCCATTGATGACGTTCTGGTTTTTCACCACGCCCATTTTGTACAGCTCCAGCATCCTGCCTGAGCAATTCGCGACCCTGATGAAATTCAACCCGATGTCCTGGTACGTAGAGCGGCTTCGTGATTTTCTTTTATTGGGAAATTACCAAATTTCCCCGTGGGACCTGGTGGTGCCGGTGATCACCGTGCTGCTGTTCGTAGCCGCGTTGAAGTTTTTCCGCAAGTTCAGCGTTCACTTCGAGGATTTTCTTTGATGGAGACTCTGGTTCAACTGCAGGGTGTTTCCAAATTCTATCCACGGGTGCATCGTCCGCGGGAACGGCTGCGGGCATTTGCTTCTCTGATGACGGGTAAACAGGTTCTCGAAGGCGCCGAAGTGTTGAGTGACATCAACCTGGAAATCACCCGTGGACAGTCTTTTGGAATTATCGGTGAAAACGGCGCAGGCAAATCGACCCTGCTGAAAGTATTAACCGGGGTTATAAGCCCCAGCCGGGGCAGTGTGCAGGTCAACGCCCGTGTCGCTGCTCTGCTGGAACTGGGCGCGGGCTTCCAGCCCGAATTTTCCGGCATTGACAACGTCAGGATGAAAGCCGCTTTGCTGGGTATGACTACCAGTCAACTGGACGATCAGATCGACCAGATACTGGCGTTTGCCGATATCGGTGAATATGTGTATGAGCCGGTCAAGCACTACTCGTCGGGAATGGTCGTGCGCCTCGGTTTCGCCGTGGTTGCGGCATCCGATCCTGAACTGCTGATTACTGACGAAGTACTGGCCGTGGGCGATGAATCGTTCCAGAAGAAATGTATCCGCTGGATCGAGTCATTCCTCGAGCGCGGCAACACCCTGCTGATGGTGTCCCACAGCATGTACATCGTTCAGAAATTGTGCCGGCAGGCTCTGTGGTTGCACGAAGGGCGCAGCAGGGAACTCGGTGATGTCTTTCCGGTTACCCAGTCATATCTGGCTTATCATGAGGAGCGCAGCGCTTCGGAGCGGTTGCAGCGGCGCTCTTTGCGAGGCGACGGTGGCCTGTACCAGGTCAGCGATTTCAGTCTTCCGGGGGACTCAGGTGACAAAGACCGGTCCATTACCTATGGTGAGAACCTGGAAGCCGAACTGGTGCTGGAGTCACCCGATGGCCAGGCCCCGGTCGCCCTGTTTGGCGTGATGCGGGCTGATGGCACTCCGGTCTACGGTGTGGCTTCCGATTTTGATGAAATTACACCGGAACGCCTGGATGACACTCACTTTCGTTTTCGGATTTGTTTTGACAGTTTGCCGTTACTGCCGGGCAGCTATTCGATTCGGGGGCATGCGATGGATCCGCAGGGAATTCGTCTCTGCGACACGGCGGAGTTGAGGTTTACCGTTGCAGGGGAAAGCCGGGAGATGGGTATTCTGCGCCTTCCGCACACCTGGAAAAGCAGCGGCTAGGCAGTCGTGGCCAGTCACATGACTCCAATTGCCGTCGTCATACCGGTTTTTAATGCGCCGGATGAACTCGAGGCCTGCCTGGCAAGCGTCTGTTCCACTGTTCAGGATCAAACCGAGGTATTGATTATTGATGACGCCTCTCCTGATCCAGCTACCCGGGCGGTTCTGCGCAGCTGGAGCAATCGCAGCGGAAATCGCTGGATATTCCGCACTAATGAGAGAAATCTCGGTTTTGTTGGAACAGCCAACCTGGGCATGTCGCTGACCACCCGGGATGTCGTGTTGCTCAACTCAGATACCGTGGTTACAACAGGCTGGCTGGAGGGGCTGCAAAAATGCCTGGCATCCGACCCATCCATTGCCACGGCCACGCCCTGGACCAACAATGGTGAAATCGCTTCGATCCCTGCGTTTTGCCAGGTAAACCCTGTTCCGGCCGAGCTGGAATCTGTAGCCCGGATTATCCGGCAAAGCGGAACAGTCTCTTATCCTGAACTGCCGACAGCCGTTGGTTTTTGCATGGCGATCGCACGCTCCGCCATTGATCGAATAGGCCTGTTTGACCAGGCCCTGTTCGGCAAAGGTTACGGAGAGGAGAATGATTTTTCCGTGCGGGCGCAACAGGCGGGACTGCGTAACGTCCTTTGCGACGATGTTTATGTAGCGCACCTCGGGGGGCGGTCGTTTGGGCCGACCGGTTTGAAACCGGATGAATCCAGTATGCAACGCTTGCTTTCGCGACACCCGCACTACCTTGAGCAGGTGCAGGAATTCATCACACTGGACCCCCTCGCGCCAAGAAGAGAGGAGTTGCTCGACGCATTGGAACGGGCGGGCGTCGCTTTGGGTTAAAATCAGTCCCAGGCAACCAACGGCTGCGGAGACCAAATGTCCAATCCCCTTGAATTTACCGGTGAACGGTTTACGCCAGAGTGCGTGCGTGAGATCTGGTATGAGCATATTCACCGCTACGTTTTTGCCCGGGATTTGGTCAGCGGTCTGAACGTGCTGGATGCCGCTTGCGGTGAAGGCTATGGTACGGCACTGCTGGCTACGGTAGCCGCCAGCGCGACAGGCGTGGATGTTTCCGCCCAAGCGATCGAGCATGCAAAAGCGCGGTACTCTTCAGAATCGCTGGAGTTCAGGCTGGCCGATTGCCTCGCACTGCCGTTCGAAGACGACGAATTCGACTGTGTCGTGTCGTTCGAGACGCTGGAGCACCTGGAAAATCACGACGGGCTGATGACAGAGTTTCGCAGGGTGTTGAAACCGGATGGGTTTCTGTTGCTGTCTTCACCTGACAAAGCGATCTATACAGATCTGCAAAAAAACGACAACGAGTTTCACTTGCGGGAACTGTATCGTAGTGAATTCGAAACTCTGCTGGGAAAATATTTTCCCGCTTTCAGGCTGCTGGGGCAAAAACTGGTGTTCCAGTCAGCTATCTGGTCGCTGGGAGAAGCCGGCAGCGTGAAGTTTCACCAGGAAAGCAATGGCCTGGTCGAAACGAATCCTGAACTCAACCATGCTCCGCTTTACCTGATCGCGATCTGCGCTGCTGATGAATCCTGCTTAGCCCGGTTCGAACCCGGGCTGAGCCTGTTCGATGATGCCGGCGAATCGGTCTATGAGCATTATTACCAGGAAATTCGCAAGCACATGGCGGCGGGTGAAAAACTGGCTGCAAAAGATAAAGAACTGGCGGCATTGAGGGCGCAACTGGATAGCAGACAAGCAGGGCCTGGCTGGTGGAGCCGCTGGTTCGGAAAATCCTGATGCCTGTGCCCGGCGGTCCAGTGCTGATAGAAGTTGTCATCGTCAACTACAACGCCGGTGACGCACTGACACGCTGCGTTACATCGGTACTGACCCAGCAGGTTCCTGTCAGGGTAACCGTTGCAGACAATGCATCCTCTGATGACAGCGTGCAATGTCTTGAGAGCACCCTGGGCAGTTCGGAGCAATTCAGTGTAATTCCCAACCGCAGCAACCTGGGTTTTGCAAAAGCAGTGAATTCAGTGCTGGCCCGGCTGGATGGAAATGCCCAGTACATTTTGATCCTGAATCCGGATTGCGAATTGCTGCCGGGCTCGCTGAATGAATTGGCTGCTGCGCTCGATAACGATGCCGGTGCCGCCCTGGCGGGACCGCTTGTGGTAGACCGGCATGGTCAACCGATGAGGGCGACATGGCGGCGGTTTCCCGAGCCCTTGACCGCACTGCTGACGTTTTCCGGCCTGTGGCGCCTGGGCCGCTGGCTGCCGTCTTTCAAAGGTGTCGATATGACAGGCCAGCTGCCCTCCGAAACGGTGCAGGCCGAGGCGGTTTCAGGCGCAGCCATGCTGCTCCGGCAGTCGGTTTTTAATGACCTGGGTGGCATGGATGAGAGTTACGGCCTGCATTGCGAAGACCTCGACCTGATGTACCGTTTGCGCCAACAGGGATTTCATTGCCTGCTGGTGCCGTCGGCCCGGGTCTTCCATGACCAGGGCATTTCCAGCAAAAGCCGTCCTGCCTGGGTGCATTGGCAGAAACACCTGGGTATGCAGCGTTTTTTTCTCAAATTTCAGGCCAACCGGTATATATTCCCGATGCGTTGGCTGGTGATCGCGGGCATCTGGATTCGCTTTGCCCTGACCTGGCCGCTGATCTGGATCAGGAACTGAGGGGTAGGCAATGTCGCGAACTGTCGGCGTGACAGGAGCAAGCAGCCAGTTGGGTGTATTTTTGTTGCCGCGTTTGCAGGCAGCGGGTTTTCGAGTGCATGCTTTCAGCCGCCGTGTGGCTGCTGCAGCCATTGAAGTATCGGCGCAGGTCCGTTGGTTACCTGCGCCGGCCGGCGCAGGCTCTGACGGTATCAACGCCCTCGTTTCCTGCGGCCCTCTGGCATTGGCTGAGACCCTGGTTACCACCGCTAGCGGCTTGCAACGGGTCGTGGCCTTCAGTACGACGAGCGTATTGACCAAGGCCGATTCGGAAAACCGGATTGAAAGCCAACACATGGGTTCTATTCTGGCGGATGAAGAACGCCTGAAAACGGCTTGCAAGGAAAGGGGGATTGGACTGGTACTGCTCCGGCCGACCCTGATCTACGGTTGCGGGCTCGATCAGAATATCAGCCTGCTGGCCCGGTTTGGGCGGCGTTTCGGATTCATACCGATGGCCGGCAATGCGCGCGGCTTGCGGCAACCTGTGCATGCGGATGACCTGGCGGAGCTTGCTGTAGATGCGTTGAGTGCGGAGGATGCACACACCCTCGAAAGCCCTGCCTGTGGCGGCAGCACACTGACTTACCGCGAAATGGTAACGCTGATCGCGGCCTGCCTCGAACGAGTTCGCCCACTGTCCGTTCCGCCCTGGATGTTGGCTGCAGCTGTTAGCCTGGCTGCCCGCTTGCCGGCTTACGAAGGTGTGAATCCGGAAATGGTCAAGCGCCAGGGCAGCGATATGGTGTTTGACGATTCGGTACTGCGAAAAACGCTGGATTATGACCCCAGAACGTTCAGTCCCGGGCCTGCGGATTTTGAAATCCCTGCGGCCGCCGCGATGCTTCAACTACCCCGCTAGCGGTCGGTACTTGACGCGATGAGGCGTGGCGGCGTCATCGCCGATCCGGCGTCTCAGGTCAGCCTCGTACTCTGAGTAGTTTCCTTCAAACCACTCGACCTGGCTGTCGCCTTCAAAAGCCAGCATATGGGTCGCGATCCGGTCGAGGAACCAGCGGTCATGGGAGATCACCACAGCGCAACCCGGAAATTCGAGCAATGCTTCTTCCAGTGCCCGCAGTGTTTCAACATCCAGGTCGTTGGTTGGTTCATCGAGTAGCAGGACGTTGCCGCCGGAGCGCAGCAGTTTGGCCAGGTGAACCCGGTTACGCTCACCACCCGACAGGTCCTTGACCCGTTTTTGCTGGTCCGATCCGCGAAAATTGAAACGCCCGACATAGGCGCGAGACTGGGTTTTGTAGTTGCCTACCTGGATGATTTCCTCGCCGTCTGCAATTTCTTCCCAAACACTGCGCTCGCCGTCGAGGCTGTCACGGCTCTGGTCAACATAAGCAAGGTCAACGGTAGGGCCGATGGTGATACTGCCGCTATCGGGTGTTTCTTCACCTGTCAGCATGCGAAACAGGGTGGATTTACCTGCGCCATTGCCACCAATTACGCCAACGATAGCGCCGGGTGGAATACTGAAGCTCAGATCATCGATCAGCAGGCGGTTGTCAAATCCCTTGCTGAGATGTTCGATCTCGATCACCTGGTTGCCCAGTCTGGGACCCGGCGGAATGAAAATTTCGTGAGTTTCGTTGCGCTGCTGGTGATCTTCTGAACTCAGCTCTGCAAAGCGCTGCAAGCGGGCTTTGCTCTTGGCGCGCCGGCCCTTGGGGTTGGAACGCACCCACTCCAGTTCCGCCTGGATGGAGCGTTGCCGTGCCCGTTCACGCCCTTCCTCCTGCTGCAGACGCGTATCTTTTTGCTCGAGCCAGGAAGAATAATTGCCTTTCCAGGGAATGCCGTAGCCGCGATCCAGCTCCAGGATCCATTGCGCCGCGTTGTCCAGAAAATAGCGATCGTGGGTGATGGCGACGACCGTGCCAGGAAATTCGGTCAGGAAACGCTCCAGCCAGCCAACCGATTCCGCATCCAGGTGGTTGGTGGGTTCGTCCAGCAACAGCATGTCCGGGCTCGACAGCAACAGGCGGCACAATGCGACCCTTCTGCGCTCACCGCCGGACAAGTGGCTGATGGATGCGTCCCATTCGGGCAGGCGCAGAGCATCGGCGGCAATTTCCAGCGTGCGCTCAAGTTCCCAGCCGTTGGCATTTTCTATTGATTCCTGCAATTCCGCTTGTTCGGCAAGCAGGGTATTCATCGCCTCGTCATCCATGGGTTCGGCGAATTTCATGCTGATTTCATCAAATTGGTTGAGCAGGTCACGAACTTCACTGACCCCCTCTTCAACGACCTGGCGAACCGTTTTGCTGTCATCAAGTTCGGGTTCCTGGGGCAGGTATCCAATCCGCGTCCCGGGCTGTGGCCGGGATTCGCCCTCGAAATCCGGGTCAGCGCCGGCCATGATCCTCAGTACCGTGGATTTGCCAGCCCCGTTCAGGCCCAGCAGACCGATCTTGGCGCCCGGGAAAAAGGACAGGGAAATGTCCTTGATGATGGTGCGGTTGGGGGGAACGGTCTTGCTTACCCCGATCATTGTGTAGATGTATTGAGCCATGGCGTTTTCCGGAACAGGTGGGTGATAACCGGGGCGAATTATGCGTGATGCACGCCTCCGGGTCCAGATTCCCGGCTTACAGAATATCCTGGCGGACACTCCACGTTTTGAGACTTAAAAATGTTAGAATGAAAAGCTTGCCATAAGACACGGAAGCAGGAATGTTTGACCAGACTTTTCGCATACGCGGATATGATGATGAATTGGCTGACGCGATTGCGGCGGAAAGCACCCGGCAGGAAGAGCACATAGAGCTGATCGCCTCTGAAAACTACGCCAGCCCGCGTGTGCTGGAGGCACAGGGCTCGGTCCTGACCAACAAGTATGCAGAAGGGTACCCCGGCAGACGTTATTACGGTGGTTGCGAATTTGTCGACCACGCAGAGGAGTTGGCAAGGGAGCGGGTGAAAGAGTTGTTTGGTGCGAATTATGCCAACGTCCAACCGCATTCCGGCTCCCAGGCAAATGCAGCCGCCTACCATGCACTTGTCAACCCGAGTGACACGATCCTGGGTATGAGCTTGAACGAAGGTGGGCACCTGACACACGGCAGTCCGGTCAACTTCTCAGGCAAATTGTTTAACGCGGTGCAATACGGCATCAACACCGATACCGGCATGATCGATTACGAGATTATCGCCAGGCTGGCCAGGAAACACCGGCCAAAAATGTTGATTGGAGGGTTTTCGGCGTATTCACGGGAAATTGACTGGGCCCGGATGCGGGAGATTGCAGATTCGGTTGGCGCCTGGTTCCTGGTGGATATGGCTCACGTGGCTGGGCTGGTAGCTGCCGGACTGTATCCCAACCCTCTGCCACATGCACACGTGGTGACCTCCACGACGCATAAAACCCTGCGCGGCCCGCGCGGTGGCGTCATTCTCGCCTGCGCCGATGAAGAGATGCAAAAAGCACTCAATTCAGTGGTTTTCCCTGGCACGCAGGGTGGTCCGCTGATGCATGCGATCGCTGCCAAGGCGGTCGCTTTTAAAGAGGCGCTGGATCCGGAATTCAAGATTTATCAGCGTGATGTGATAGACAACGCACGCGCGATGGCTGCGGTCATCATGGAGCGTGGCTACAAAATCGTATCCGGCGGTACCGATAATCACCTGTTCCTGGTAGACCTTATCGGCAAGGACTTCACCGGCAAAGAGGCCGAGGAATCTCTGGGTCGCGCGTTTATTACCGTCAACAAGAACACGGTGCCGGGAGAGCCCCGGTCGCCTTTCGTGACCAGTGGCCTGCGCATGGGTACTCCGGCTGTGACCACGCGTGGATTCACGGTTTCCGACTGCCAGGAACTGGCGGGATTGATCTGTAACGTGCTCGACAATATGGGCAATGCAGAGGTAGAGCAGCAGGCTAAACAGGCGGCTCTCAATTTATGCAGCAATCATCCCGTGTATTCGGAATAGCCGGATGTGGTGTCCATTTTGCCAACATGAAAACACCCGGGTTGTGGATTCCCGCCTGACTCGCGACGGCATGCAAATCAGAAGGCGCAGGCAGTGTGAAAGCTGCGCATCCCGGTTCAATACCTACGAGGCTCCGGAACTGAAGGCACCCCGCATCATCAAGGTCGATGGCGCAAGGGAGGCTTTCTCGGAAGAAAAGTTGCGCGAAGGCATGTTGCGTGCCCTTGAGAAAAGACCGGTGGAGACCAGGGAAGTGGAACGCGCCATCCGGTCTTTGCTGCGTGATATTTCCACCGTCGAAGATTCCGAGATTCCAAGCTCCTTGCTGGGCGAGTGGGTGATGCGCGAGCTCAGCAAGCTGGATCAGGTTGCTTACGTCCGCTTTGCATCGGTTTACAAGCGATTTGAAGATTTACAGGCCTTTCGCGAATTGATTGAGAGCCTGGAGCGGGAAGCTCCCGCCGACGGCGACAAACGACAGATTTCACTGCTGGACCGCAAGTGACCTTTTCCAGGTTCGACCACGAGTGCATGGCCACTGCCTTGAAGTTGGCCCGTAAGGGTATGTACACCACCGACCCCAACCCCCGGGTTGGCTGCGTGATCGCCGATTCTGAGCAAATTTACGCTGCCGGCTGGCACGCCCAGGCAGGCGCTGCACACGCTGAGATAGATGCGCTCAAACAGGCAGGCTCCGCAGCCCGGGGGAAAACAGCCTATGTGACGCTGGAGCCTTGCAGCTATCACGGCCGCACACCGCCTTGCACGGAAGCTTTGCTGGAAGCAGGAATCATACGCGTAGTGATCGCCGCTGAAGATCCAAATCCCCTGGTCAGTGGAAATGGCGTTAAGCGTTTACGAAGAGCCGGCGTCATGGTTGATTTCGGACTTATGGCGCAGCAGGCAGAATCACTTAATCCGGGTTTCCTGATGCGTATGCGGGAAGGGCGCCCCTGGGTACGAATCAAGACAGCGATGAGCCTTGACGGCAGGACTGCTTTAGCCAACGGGGAAAGTAAGTGGATCAGCAGTGAGGCTTCGCGCAAGGACGTTCAGCGCTGGCGGGCCCGCTCTTCTGCCATACTGACGGGGATTGGCACAGTGCTGGCAGATGATCCTGCAATGGATGCCCGCGTCGATGATGCCGTTTTACAACCCATAAGGGTGATTGCTGACAGTCACTGGCGTACGCCCCCGAACAGCAGAATTCTGAACACTCCGGAAACTGTGGTGATCGCTGGCAACCAGGACGCTGATATTCCAGTGGAACTGGCGTCCTGCAAGGCCAGGTGCCTGCCGCTGCCCGCACTAAGCGGAATGGTCGACCTGACAGCCTTGATGGGAGCGCTGGCCAATCTGGAAGTCAATGAGCTCCAGGTCGAGGCCGGGTCCCGCCTGTGTGGCGCATTAATGGAAGCCCGGCTGGTGGATGAAATCCTTGTCTACCAGGCGCCGATTTTGATGGGCGCAGGAGGTCCGGGACCTTTCGCGTTCGGGCCGCTTGAATCCATGGCCGATAGAACGCATTTAAAGGTGCTGGAGACTTCTCAATTGGGTGACGATTTGAGAATCCGTTTGCAACCCGAATTCAGGCTCTGAACATGTTTACCGGAATCGTTGAAAGTACTGGAATCCTGCAGGAAAAAATTCAAATAGGCGGCGACTGCCGTCTGCGTGTGGAGTGTGCTGATTTGAATCTCGAGGCCGCACGGTCCGGAGACAGCATCTCTGTATCCGGTGCCTGTCTGACCATGCTGGAACCCGGTCAGTCCGGCTTCCATGCGGATGTTTCCCAGGAGACACTGAGCCTGACCACGCTGGGTCAGCTGGAGGAGGGTCAGCAGGTAAACCTTGAACTTGCGATGGGGCTGGAGGCACGCCTTGGCGGGCACCTGGTCACAGGACACGTCGATGGCAAGGCCCGGCTTGTGTCCCGCCGTGGAGACGCACGCGCAGAGAGGTTCGAGTTCGAGGCTCCAACTCAACTTGCCCGGTATATCGCCAAAAAGGGTTCAGCCTGCATCGACGGTGTCAGCCTGACCGTAAACGAAGTGGATGGGACGTCATTTTCGGTATGCCTGATACCGCATACACTGGAGATTACGACCCTGGGCAGTCTTTCACCGGGTGATGAAGTGAATCTCGAAGTAGACTTGATTGCCCGTTACCTGGAACGCCTGATGGTTGCGGAGTACCGGGCAACGGATACACAGCAGGATTAAGTCATGACGACAAAAACAAGACTCAACACAATTCCGGAGCTTCTCGATGAACTGCGGGCAGGCAGGATGATCGTCATGATGGATGACGAGGAGCGCGAAAACGAGGGCGACCTCGTGATGGCGGCGTCCAAGGTCCGTCCGCAAGACATCAATTTCATGGCGCGTTTCGGGCGTGGACTGATTTGCCTGCCTTTGACGCGGGAGCGTTGCAAGCAGTTGCAGTTACCCTTGATGGTTAATGAAAACCAGGCACGCTTTGCAACCAACTTCACCGTGTCCATCGAAGCCGCAGAAGGCATCACAACCGGAATTTCCGCCTATGACCGGGCTCACACCATTCGAACGGCCGTCAAGCCGGACGCCGAATTCGGGGACTTGTCCCAGCCGGGACATATTTTTCCGCTGATGGCCCAGCCCGGTGGTGTACTGGCCCGTGCCGGCCATACCGAGGCCAGTGTGGATCTGTCGATGCTTGCAGGGCTTGAACCCGCTGCAGTCCTGGTGGAAATCCTGAATGAGGACGGCAGCATGGCCCGGCGGCCGGAATTGGTCAGTTTTGCCCGCGAGCATGGCCTTAAAATCGGCACGATCGCTGACCTTATCCATTACCGGATGGAAACCGAGAAGTCGGTGGAACACATTTCATCGCATGAAGTCACTACGGATTTCGGTGCGTTTACGCTGCACACCTACCGTGACATGATCGAAGACCGCTTGCACCTGGCCCTGATGCGCGGAACCGTGGATCCGGAATCTGCCTTCCTGGTCAGGGTTCACGTGCAGAATCTGCTCAGTGATGTATTGTCCATTCAGCGTTCTGATTTTGGCATGCCGTTAAGGGCAGCGCTGGCCAGGATCGATGCTGAGGGCAGTGGCCTTGTGCTGGTGCTGGGTGGCAATAAGGAAGATGCTGAAATTCTTCGGCAAATCCAGCAAAAGCCCGCGCCGGTCATTGAGGCCAGTGGTGACAATCAACGCTCGCGGGAATTACGGACCTATGGCATTGGTGCACAGATCATCGCGGATCTGGGTATCAGGAAAATGAAAGTCATGAGTGCACCCTGGAAATTGCTTGGCCTGGCAGGTTTCGGTCTGGAGGTCGAAGAATACATCGAACCATTGGAAGACAGGGTAACGCAGCCATGAAAGACATCAGTCCCGCTGAACTGGGCGCAAACATGAGCATCGCGGTGGTCGCCGGCCGTTTCAACCGGTTTATCGTGGAGCAACTGGTCGCCGGGGCCAGCGACGCCCTCAGCCGGCAGGGGATCGAAGATTCCCGACAGGTATTGGTATGGGTGCCCGGCGCCTTCGAATTGCCAATACTGGCGAACCAGTTGGCATCATCGGGCAAATACGATGCCGTTATCGCCCTCGGGGCGGTGATCCGCGGAGGCACCCCGCATTTTGATTTCGTGGCTGGAGAATGCGCCAGCGGCCTGACCAGGGTTTCACTGGATCATGGTATCCCCGTGACGTTTGGCGTGTTGACCACCGATACCGCAGAGCAGGCTTTGGAAAGAGCGGGTACCGGTGAAGGGAACAAGGGTTTTGACGCCGCGATTACCGCCATTGAAATGGTGGCAACCATGCGCGCCGTGAACACACATCTTGCAGGCTTGAAAGCCTGATGAACGATCCAAAACGATTTGAGCCACGCAGCAGGGCACGGCGCAGGGCTCTGCAAGCCCTCTACCAGTGGCAGATGACGGGGCAGGATGCCCGGGAAATCCTGAAGCAGTTTCAGGCTGTACAGGATATGACAGGTGTGGACGAGGCACATTTCGAGAATTTGCTGCTTGGTGTCAGTTCAGGCAGGGAAGGACTGGACCGGGAACTGCAACCGTTTCTCGATCGTCCGATCGACCAGGTTGATCTGATCGAACAGGTGGTGCTCAGGATCGGCGCTTTTGAGATGCTCAATTGCCTGGAATCGCCGTTCAGGGTCGTGTTGGATGAGTGTGTGGATCTTGCGCACCGGTTTGGTTCGGAGCAGGGACACGCGTACGTCAATGCCGTGTTGGACAAGGCAGCAACAGAGTGGCGGCCCGTCGAAACGGGCAATGTAGCAACACCTTAATACCATGTCAGAATTCGACCTGATTGGTAGGCTGAAGCAAATGATCTGTCTGCCTGCCGATGAGGAAGTCAGTGGCTGCATTGTCGGAATTGGCGACGACTGCGCCGTGCTTGAAATCTCACCTCAACATGAACTCGTGGTTTGCACAGACACGCTGGTGGAAGGCGTTCATTTTCCGCAGGAAACTCTGCCGGAAGCCATTGGCCACAAGGCATTGGCAGTCAACCTGAGTGATCTTGCCGCGATGGGCGCACAGCCGACTTTCTTTTTGCTGGCATTGACACTTCCAGCCGATGATCCGGTATGGCTGGAGTCTTTCTCACAGGGTATGGCCAGGCTCGCGCGGCAAGCGCATATTCAGTTGGCCGGTGGCGATACCTCATGCGGTCCTTTAAGCATTACGATTACCGCCCTGGGAACGGTGGAAAAAGGGCAGGCCTTACTGCGCACGGGGGCAAGTCCCGGTGACCTGGTCGTGGTTTCCGGAACGCCCGGAGCCGCGTCCTGGGCTTTGCAATCGATGCAAAACGGCGTGCAGCCCGAGCCATCTGACAAAGCGGCCCTGGAATACCCTGAGCCTCGTCTGCGCCTGGGGCGCTCACTGCTCGGCTGGGCCACTTCCTGTATTGATCTGTCCGACGGACTGGCAGCGGATTTGGGTCATATTCTGGATCAGTCCGGAGTCGGTGCGGAAATTGAATTGAATCACTTGCCTTGTCCGCAGAGCCTTGCGAAACAATCGGATGAGCTGCGTTGGCATCTGCAAATGGCAGGTGGCGATGATTACGAATTGTGTTTTACCGTTCCTGCCGGCGCCGCTTCGCAGTTGGCTGAAATCTCGAGTTCCTGCGGGCTCGCTTTAACCACCATCGGAACGATCGTGCAGCAACCAGGTTTGGTTTTGAAGACCCAGGAAGGCAAGGTGTTTGAGTTGACCTCCAGTGGTTATCAGCATTTTGCTGACCTGGAGAACCTGTCTTGATCATGCTGTTTGAATCCGACCAGGCGCTGCGCAGGGTAGCACTACGGACTCTGCCGGGATTTCTGGCCTTTGGTTTCGGTTCTGGCCTGTCCCGTTACGCACCAGGAACGATCGGAACACTGGCTGCGATACCCTTCGCTTTTCTGCTAAAGAGCTTACCAGCGGTCTGGTTCTGGACGTTTCTCGCTGGCCTGTTTTTCGCGGGGATCTATTTTTGTGATGTCAGCAGCAAGCGTCTTGGAGAACACGATCCCGGAGGCATCGTCTGGGATGAAATGGTCGCTTACTGGCTGACAGTAGCTTTCATCCCCGTGACCTGGCAGTGGTGGTTGCTGGCATTCGGCCTGTTTCGATTCTTCGATATCGTCAAACCCTGGCCCATCCGCTGGGTGGAGAAACAGTTTGGTGGCGGCCTGGGCATTATGCTGGACGATATTGTTGCAGCTGCGTATGCCATGTTGTTGTTGTTCGGCTTGCGGCAGCTTTTTTGATTAGCTCACATCAAACGCATTCTGAATCCAGTCGAACAGGGTTCTGCCGTCCCGGCTGCCAATTGAAATAACATCGAACCTGCAAGGAAGGTGGCTTTTGGCCGGGTGGCGGCAAAGAAAACTGCGGGCGGCACGAATGATTCGCTGCTGTTTAAACCAGGTGACGCTGTCAGCACCACTGCCATGAGTTTCGTTTTCCCGATACCGCACTTCGGCAAAGACCAGCGTTTCTCCGTCCATCATGATGAGGTCGATTTCACCGACGCGGGCCAGGTAGTTGCGCTCGATTGTGCGCAATCCACGTTTCTGCAGAAAGGATTCAGCGGCGAGTTCCCAGTGGCTGCCGCGCTCACGGGTTGTCGCCACGCGTTCTATGGAGCGTCCGGAGTTTCTGTGTTCTTTAGCGCTGTGGGAATACCGCGGCTGAACTCGGCCCAGGCAGGTTCACGGCGGAGCATGTCGCTGTAGGCAGACCGGTAGCTTCCGGATTGTCCCGGAAAATTGAAATCAGGGTCCTTTTTCATCAATTCCAGCCAGGGCAGGAGATTCCAGGCATCCTGACCTAACGCGAACAAAGAACCCAGGCTGCCCTGCCTGATGCTCGCCAGCCCCGGGATGTCGCTTTTCCGCGGGTGGTTCAGTTGCCAGGGATTTGCTGGAAATCGCATGCCGTTCAAATCCTGGTTACGTGCGGGATCGGGCTGTCCGGAGTAAATCCGGGCCGTGGCGTAGACGGGGATGTCGCCCGCATCGTGAAACTTGAGTTGAGGCCGGATCAAGCGGGCTTGTGTTGCGTTTGCAGCCAGGAAAATGACATCAATATCCTGCCGGCGAACAGGTTCGAACTCCAATGTCATTTGCAGTGTATTCTGCAGCCGTTGTTTACGTGCCTTGCTCTCATCAATTTCAAGTATTCGTTCCAGGTCTGTACTGTGATCATTCTGTGCCGAAAGATAACGTGCCGCAGCTATGATTTGCCGGTCTTCCTGTAGGAATTCGGCTTCGAAAGCATAAGCCATTCTCTCGCCCCAGGCGTCTTCCGGCGCGATTACGATGGCGCGTTCAAAGCCTGAGCTGACAGCGTGTCCGGCAATGGCACTGGCCTCCCTGTCTTGTGAGAGAGAGATGGCTGAGACTTGTCCGGCCAGTCCGGGCGGGGCCACAAAACCCTCCGGTAAATCATTCAGTGCCAGCAGCGGCGTCGACATTCCTGCGAGGTTCAGCATGGCCTCAACTGATTCTTTTCGAAGTGGCCCAATAATCAGGTCAGCACCGGCGTCCAGGGCATTGAAGTAAGCTGAAACCGCAGATTGTTCGTTATCACCGGTAGTGAAAAACAGAATTTCTGCGCCACCAGGGTTCGCCAGGTACGCACTCATGACGCCGTCACGAATGGCGTCGCCAGCGGCTTTCAGCCGGCCGGTCTGGGGCAGGAGTACCGCGACTTTGCGGGGTGGCGCAAACAGTTGACGATAGCGCAGCCAGGTGTCGAGCGCCTGTTGTTCAGTCAGAACGTGGTAAGGGTGGCGTGACTTCCAGCCGCCAACTGCTTCAGCAACACCTTCGGGAATAACCAGGTGCTCCCGGATAACCCTGGTCAGGTCCAGCCAGCCGGTCAATTGGCGTTCACCCCCGGGGTTCTCGGCGCGAACGGCCAGTTCACCGGAGGAAACATTTTCCAGTGACCGGACCAGCTCGACAGCACTGGCCGGGTCATAAAACCGCATGCCTTCACTGAGCTTTGCAGCACGCCCAATGTCCCTGGAACCGGGGCTGGCAAGCTGCTGAACCATTCGGGAATAGAGCCCATCGTAGCGTTTGCTGGAGCGGGTAGACATGCCTTGCCTGGCTTGTTTGAGCAGGACCTCCGCCTCGTCAGGGCGCTGGTTACGCAGCGCCAGGTCCGCCAGCACGAGGTCCAGCCTGGCTTGCTCACGGCGGGACAGGGTTGCACGCTCCACCCAGCGCAATTCATCCTGTGCTTTAACCGCTTGGCCGGCCAGCAGCCAGGCATCCGCGGCCTTGACTCTGAGGCCTGAAGCCAGGTTGGGACCGGCATTCAGGGCATCCTGCTGCCAGGTTCGGGCCGCCTGTTCGTATTGTCCTCTGGCAAACGCGGCCTCTGCGCTGGAGCCGCCGGCCTGATCCGTTGTCCAGCCAGGACCTGTGCTGGTGCACGCAAAAAGCATCAGTACAAGCAGAAGGGTTAGAGCGCGGAGCAGCGCAGTTGCTTTAAGGCAGTTTTCTTTTAAGGATCGGTTCTTGATGCTAATAACCATGGCAGCAGAATGATACCGCAATGCGCAGATCTTTGATTCATAATAATATGCCGTAATGACACATGCCCGACTCTACGTGGTGGCGACACCGATTGGCAACCTGGAAGACATCACTCTGCGCGCGTTGAATGTGCTTTCGAGCGTTGCTGTGATTGCTGCAGAAGATACCCGCCGCACCCGAATTCTCCTGGCCAGACATGGTCTTGACAAGCCGATGCAGTCTTTACAGGAGCATAACGAGGAGAAAAAGGCGCCACGTCTCGTGGAAAGGCTCTGTAACGGCGAATCCATCGCCCTGGTTTCCGATGCCGGCACACCGTTGCTTTCTGACCCGGGATTTCGTTTTGTCGCCCTGGCTGCCGCCGCGGGAGTTGAAGTGGTGACTGTACCCGGTCCCAGCTCAATCACCGCAGCGTTGTCGATCAGTGGGCTGGCTACCGATCGTTTTACCTTCGAGGGTTTTCTGCCGTCTCGTCACAGCGCCAGGGTGAAATGCCTTGAACGACTGCTCAATGAGCCACGTACCCTGGTCTTTTTTGAATCCAGCCACCGTATCCGGGACTCTCTGGCAGACATGGCTGAAGTGTTCGGTGCGGGGCGGCCGATTGCAGTCTGCAGAGAGATGACCAAGCAGTTTGAGACCGTGTTGCGCGGCAATTTGGCCGAAGTCGGGAGTCAGGTAGCTGACGATCCCAACCAGGTTAAGGGCGAGTTCGTGCTGGTGGTGGAAGGAAGTAAGGAGCAGGCCGGGGACAGCTTTGTCCAGGCGCTGGCGTTAGCGAAATCGCTGCGGGACTTTATGCCAGCCAGCCAGGCCGCCCGTGTGGCTGCCCGAATCCACGAAGTGTCACGCCGTGAGTTGTATTCAGCGCTGGCTTAGGTCGCGGCAAGCTTCACAGCGCTATGATTCTGAGCCGGAGTAAGAGAAAATAGCCTCTGGAGCCGGCCAGGCAATCGCCTCGTTCCAGCCTTTGGGTTGGAAAGGGGAGGAAAGTCCGGGCTCCATAGGGCAGGGTGCCAGGTAACTCCTGGGGGGCGCGAGCCTACGGAAAGTGCAACAGAAAATATACCGCCCCGGATCGTTTCGACGTGAAGGAGGTAAGGGTGAAATGGTGCGGTAAGAGCGCACCGCGCAGGTGGTAACACTCTGCGGCATGGTAAACCCCACCTGGAGCAAGACCAAATAGGAAAGCAATGCCGTGGCCCGCGGTGCTTTCGGGTAGGTTGCTTGAGGCTGCCGGTGACGGCAGTCCCAGATGAATGATTGTCCGCGACAGAACCCGGCTTATCGGCCGGCTCCTCCTTATTTCCTTTGGCCGGGGGAAAATTGGGCTCATGGCCCGTTGTTTCCGGCCTTTCTTAACCGGCCCTTCGGGCTGCCCTCGGTCAGGAACCCGCCTGATCAGGACCGGCCCGGACGGGCTTCCTGCCCGTTCGGTCCTCGATTTTCGTCCCTGAAAATCGCCCTGGGCGGAACCCTTCCCTCGGCGGATAAATGGCCGGAAACAACGGGCCATGAGCCCAATTTTCGGCAGCGGCAAAAGAAATGACTCGTCGCTTTGCGCCCGAAAGCTGAACTCATTTGAATACTAAATTCAACGATGCCAAAAAACGGGTTCTGCTAAAAGCGGAATTGGTCATCGAGAAACGGGGCCGCCAGAGTGGCGGCCCCGAACTTTGACATAGTGATTAGTTTCTGCAGTTCCAGCTCAAGGTACCGTTGGCGCACAATTGTAAGGCTGGATATACTGGACAATCATCGCCCGTGCACGTCAATACGTCCGGGTTGATATCGCGCCTCCCGGAGGGCGTGATCAGTAATCGCATGATCTCCAGTTGGCGGGCCATGGTGATCTTGATCAGCCTTTGGTTTTCATCTACTGCTCCCTGGAGGTTCTCCAGTAAAGCTTTAATATCTGTGTCATGCTGGACCAGGTCCGCGTCAATGTTGGCATCATGAGCTGCCAGGTCCGCGTCAATGTTGGCATCGTGTGCTGCCAGGTCCGCTTCAATGTTGGCATCGTGCGCTCCGAGATCTTCGTGGAGGTGTGAGACATCTCCGACCAGCCCTTTGGTATTCTCGTAGGTGGCTTCAATTTCAGCCCCATCGATGGCGCCCTGGTGTATGTCGCAGGCTTCCAGCGGTACAGCGGCAACTTTCAGCGCGATTTTCGCAGTCTCCAGGATTCCGCAAGTAACTGCACAGGCGATTCCTATCGGATCACAGCCGGCTACTACACACGCCCCATCAAGCGTATCGATTCCTTTGTTCAATGGCCACCAAACGCCGACGTAGTCGCCCCAGTCGCTCGCATCGCAACGATTAGTGCTCGACGCCCCACTAATACCAAATCCCGCAATGGCGTCGATAATTGTGTCCTTGTAGGCCCCTGAACCTGGTGGATAATCAGGCGGGAACAATGTGGTCAGGGTCGTGGGACTCATTGGTGCAGAACGTGCACCTGCATCTGACTCCGGACCTGATGCCAGATACTTGTCCGCTCCCTGCTCGGCCAGCAGCGTGGAAACCCGCTCCATCGAACCCAGGAATGCCGCGGGATCATCGATCGTGGCAATCCAGTCAGTGATCTGTTGGTTTGTCAGAACATTAATCTTGAAAGCAAGATTTTCTCCCGATGGGCTGGCCAGTTCTGATGCTATGGCCCAGTCAACCATCCGATTGCGGAACTCTTCGGGACTTATTGTTTTGGACTTTTCCGTCGCCGCATATCCGTGGGTTGACATTAACAGGCCAGCGGCAATTATTAAGCTGGCCAACAGCGATCTTTTCGTCATCTTCATAGTGTGCATTAGTGATCTCCATCAAGAATTTCCCAAATGTAAAACGCGTAACTGACACGCGTACCCAAGAAAACATAAATTGAACTTCAATAAGGGGATTGGTGTTCGAAACGATTGCACTCTCGCGCATTTAATAAGAGCCGCGCTTATCTTATTTACGTGCAGAATGAATCAGTCTTCGGAAAGGCTGACCATGCTTCTCATCCTGGATATCCCTCACAAGTGAGTATAGGTGCATTTGGAAAAATTGCTCGATTCGACCATGTGAGGACCCCTGCTCCAACCCTCGAAGCCACAAAGTCGCGAAGCCACAAAGTCGCGAAGCCACGAAGCCACGAAGCCACGTAATTGCCATATTGCGGTCCCCGCCTCGCCACCCCTTTCGTATGTAATTGAAAACGGAATTCAAATCTAAGTCATTGTCGTGCTTGACATTCGCCTCTGAAATCACTATCGTGCACTTTAGTGGGAATTTGTGGTAAATAGTGACGGATTAGTGGGGAAGCAGTGTTTTTTGGAGAGACCGCAATCAATTTGGACGCGAAAGGGCGTCTGGCCATACCGATGCGCTACCGGGAATCTATCCAGGAGCAAAGCGGGGGGCAGCTGGTTCTCACCTACAGTGCTTTCGATTCCGGAGCTTTGTATCTCTACCCGGAAGAAGAATGGAAGCGAGTGCGGGACGAAGTGACGGGACTGAGTACATTCAACCCGGGGCACCGCAGCTTGCAGAGAAAACTGGTGGGGAGTGCCAGCGCAGTTGAGCCGGACGGCAACGGACGGATTCAATTACCGCAGACCTTGCGGCAGGTAGCAGGCCTGGAAAAACGGGTGGTGCTGCTGGGAATGGGCACCCGTTTCGAAATTTGGAATGAAACGATTCTGAATCAGAAGCGGGTAGAGGAAGAACGCAGTCTTGACGAGGCTGCATCTGAAGAAATGACCCGCCTGGTTTTATAGGCGGGAGCAAGACTGCCAGAGGTGCGCAACGGAGTAGATGGGCGGTTACCAACACCAGCCGGTATTACTGGAAGAAGTGGTGGAAGCGCTCAACATCCAGCCCGACGGGAAGTATCTCGACGGAACTTTTGGCAGAGGAGGGCATAGCAGGGCGATTCTGGCCTGTTTGTCCAAGCAAGGCTGCTTGATGTCCCTGGACAGGGACCCGGAGGCGATAGCCGCCGGGAAGGAACTAGAAAAGGACGATTTTCGATTTTCCATAGTCCAGGGCAACTTTGCAGATTTGGAACGCTACGTCCGTGAATGGGGCGTTGAAGAAGGCCTTGATGGCATTTTGCTTGACCTGGGGGTTTCTTCACCGCAACTGGACGATCCGGATCGGGGTTTCTCCTTTATGGGGGATGGTCCACTGGATATGCGTATGAACCCATTACAGGGTGTGTCGGCCAAAGAGTGGTTGACTGATGCGCCGGAACGGGAATTGACCCGCGTGTTTTGGGAGTTCGGAGAGGAGCGCCACGCGCGCAGGATTGCCAGAAACATTGTGTCGGCCCGGCAAAAGCAGCGGCTTGAAACAACAGGTCAATTGGCGAGATTGATCGAAAACACAATAGGTCGCCGGGAAAAAAATAAACATCCAGCAACACGATGTTTCCAGGCAATCCGGATATTTGTAAATGATGAACTAGCTCACCTGGCAACAGGTTTGGCTACAGCAATAGAGTTGTTGCGCCCGGGAGGAAGGCTGGTGGTTATCAGTTTTCATTCCCTCGAGGACCGCCTGGTCAAACGGACGATTAGAGAAGCCGTGCGACCAGGAAAGGTCCGGAGAAACATACCGCAGCACCCTGATCTGAAGCCTGTGTTGAAGCCAATTGGTAAAGTCATCAAAGCCTCTGAAACCGAACTCTCCGTCAATCCCCGTGCACGAAGCGCTGTCATGAGGGTTGCGGAGAAACTCGGTTGAATGCACGTTTAATTGTCTTACTAATAGCACTTACAGCTGTGATATGCAGCGCGCTTGGGGTGGTCTATACCCGTCATGAAAGCAGACGCGCTGCGGTGCAGCTCGGCTTGCTGGAAGATCAGCGGGACGAATTTATTGCCGAGTGGAGTCGCTTGCAACTGGAGCAGGCCTGGCTGGCCGATGCCAGTCATGTAGAAAGTAAGGCACGCGAACATCTCGGCATGAAAATTCCTGAAAAAGCGGTAATCCTCGTGGTAGAAAAGCCATGACCGAGCGTGGGCAGCACAGAGCACCGGTAAGCAGGCTGTATGCTTTCCTGCTGGTTTTTCTGCTGTGTTCCATCGCGCTGGTTGCGCGTGCCGTCAACCTGCAGATCGTGGATACGGAGTTTCTGCAAGACCAGGGCGAGGCCCGTTATCTTCGCGAAGTCGTTGTTCCGACCCGCCGCGGCAATATCCTTGATCGCAATGGCGAACCGCTGGCGGTGAGCACGCCAGTGGATTCGGTCTGGGTCAATCCGAAAATGCTGTTGCAATCACCCGAAGACATTCAGCCACTGGCAGATATTCTCGCAGTCGACGCTGACGAGATCGAGCGCCGTTTGACGCAGCGCTCGACCCGGGAATTTGTATGGCTCCGCCGCAGATTGCATCCCGACGTCGCCACGCAAATCAAGGCGCTTGGATTGCATGGCGTGTTCCTGCAAAAAGAATATCGCCGCTTTTATCCGGCTGGAGAAGTAACCTCCCACGTCATTGGTTTTACCAATATTGACGACGTGGGACAGGAAGGCCTGGAACTGGCATACAACAACTGGCTACAGGGTAAGCCGGGCAAGAAACGAATCATCAGGGACCGGCTGGGGCGAACGGTTGAGCACGTTGAGATGGTTCGTGAATCCGTGCCTGGCCATGACCTGAGCCTGACTATCGATCGCCGCCTGCAGTACCTCGCTTACCGAGAGCTCAAGCGCACCGTGCTCAAGCACGGTGCGCGCTCCGGTAGCGTTGTGTTGCTGGATGTGAAAACAGGTGAAGTGCTGGCAATGGTTAACCAGCCGTCCTACAACCCCAACCATGCCAGCATGGACAACGAGGGGTTGCGGAATCGCGCCGTTACCGACGTCTTCGAGCCTGGCTCGGTGATGAAGCCTTTCGCGGTTGCCTCGGCGTTGGAGACGGGCCGGTGGACGCCAACGACACCGATAGATACGACACCCGGCCATATCAATGTTTCAGGTCATACGATCAGCGACCACCATAATTACGGCCCCATAGACGTAACCCGCCTGATTACAAAATCTTCCAACGTAGCCGCAACCAAGATTGCGCTCGATCTTGAACCGGAACATATGTGGAATACGTATGACCGCTTTGGATTTGGTGATGTGACCGGAAGCGGTTTTCCGGGTGAATCCGCGGGCGTGTTGCGTAATCATCGCCGCTGGCGGCGCGTGGAGCAGGCAACCCTGGCCTATGGCTACGGAATTTCGGTCACGGCATTGCAACTGGCCGGAGCTTTTGCGGCGCTGGCTGATGATGGCCGGTTGCGACGTCCCAGCCTGGTAATGGGGGCAGCCAATCCGCCGGCATCCATATTGGATCCCATCATCGCCAGGCAGGTTGCGGCGATGCTTGAAACCGTTACGGGACCGGAAGGTACAGGTAAGGCGGCGCGGGTAGATAATTACCGGGTATCAGGTAAAACCGGGACCTCGCGCAAAGCCAGTGCTTCCGGATACGCCTCGCGATACATCTCGAGTTTCGCAGGGTACGCTCCCTCCAGCGACCCGAGGCTGGTCGGCATTGTTGTGATCAACGACCCCTCAGGCAAGGTTTATTATGGTGGGCTGGTTGCAGGACCACTTTTTTCAGAAGTCATGACCGGCGCATTGCGGTTGTTGGACATTCCACCGGACAACTACGAAGGAATGATGGTACGGGCTGAGAAAGTGAACACGGGAAGTGGCCAATGAGCTGTCCCATGAGTGTTCAGACGCTGCTGGAAGGTTGGTGCGAAAGGGTCCCTGATGTAATCATCACCGGGATTGCGCTGGATTCCCGTCGCGTTAAAGCGGGTGACGCGTTTCTGGCGGTGGCAGGCGCCAGCACTCACGGCATGGTGCACGCCGGCCAGGCTTGCGCCCGGGGCGCCGTTGTCGTCATTCACGACGGGCAGGCAGAATTGCCTGACCTGGACATTCCCCTGGTGGAGGTCGCGGAGCTTGGGCGGCTCATGTCGAGCATTGGAGCACGGTTCTACCACTCCCCTTCGGATCACCTGGTGATAGCCGGTGTGACGGGTACGAACGGTAAAACCTCAACAGCACATTTTATTGCACAATCCTGGCAAAGAAGCAGTGGCAACGCCGGTATCATCGGCACAATCGGCTATGGCCCGCTGGCTGCGCTGAAGCCTGCAAACATGACGACGCCGGACCCGATTTCACTCCAGGCCATGCTTTCCGACAGTATCGACCTTGGTGTTGAAAAGCTGTCCATGGAGGTTTCATCCCACGCCCTTGACCAGGGCCGTTGTGATGACGTGGCTTTTGACGCAGCCGTCTTCACTAACCTGAGCCGGGATCATCTTGATTATCACGGCACAATGGAAGCTTATGCAGCTGCCAAACGCCGCCTGTTTATTGATGCACACCCCCGTTTTGCCGTCGTAAATCTTGATGACGCATTTGGTAAAAGCCTGGCTGGAGAGATCAGCAATGGCACGCAGGTCTTCACCTATGGAACCAACGGCTCCAGTGAGTTGCGAGGTTCGATACTGCAAATGGATTCTCTGGGAATGACATTGAAACTCGCCTCTCCCTGGGGTGATGGTGAGGTGCGCACGGGTCTGCTGGGCGCATTTAACGTATCAAACCTGCTGGCGGCAGCCGGCACCCTGGCTTTGCTGGGTATGCCCTGGGGCCAGGTGATGCACCACCTGGAGATCATGCGCGCCGTTCCGGGCCGTATGCACTGCATGGGGGGTGAGATCGCGCAGCCCGTGGTGGTTGTAGATTATGCCCATACCCCCGATGCTCTGCAGCAGGCATTGACTGCCCTGCGTTCACATTTGCACGGTCGCCTGGTGTGCGTGTTTGGCTGTGGGGGTGACCGCGACAGCGGCAAACGCCCCTTGATGGCGCGCATTGCGGAATCACTGGCTGATCGCATCGTTTTGACTTCGGACAATCCAAGAGATGAAGAACCCGCTGCGATCATCAACGACATGCTTGCCGGCCTTGATCAGCCGCAGGACGCACTGGTGATTGAAGACAGGGCCACGGCAATTCGCCAGGCAGTTTTGGAAAGTGGTTCCGGAGATATCGTATTGGTGGCCGGGCGAGGACATGAAAACTGGCAGGAGTTGAAAGGACAGAAAATCCCTTTCAGCGATGAAGCCGCTGTGAACGCAGCGCTGGAGGATGCAGCATGATCCGCTTGCATCTCGGTGAACTGGCTGCGGCCCTGGGTTGTCCCGTGCCTGCAATGGATGCGGTGGTTGAAAACATTGCCACGGACAGCCGGAAAGTACATCACGCAACGCTGTTTGCCGCCCTTCCAGGCAACAACGTGGACGGCCATGACTTTGCCTCTACAGCCGTTGATCTCGGTGCAACCGCTTTGCTGTTGGATCACCCGCTGGACCTCGCCGTCCCCCAGTTGATCGTAGATGATGTTCTGCTGGCCCTGGGCAAACTCGCGGCCTTCCTGCGCACGCGTCTTGACCCGGTTGTAATAGGGATCACCGGCAGCAATGGTAAAACAACGGTCAAAGAAATGGTGACCAGCATCCTGCGCCAGGAGTCTTCTGTCCTGGCCACCCAGGGAAATTACAATAATGAGCTGGGCGTACCCCTGAGTTTGTTTGGTTTAACGCAAGAGCACCGCTATGCTGTGCTGGAGATGGGGGCAAGCAAAGGCGGTGACATTTCCTATCTTTGCGGCATTGCCCAACCCGACATTGGCCTGATCACGAATATCGGGCCTGCTCACCTGATGGGTTTTGGCACCGAGCAGGGAGTTGCCACTGCCAAGGGAGAGATCTATTCAGCTTTGCCCGTGGACGGCTGCGCTGTCATCAACGCGGACGAGCCCTGGTCTGATTTGTGGCAAGAAATGAATCAAGCTGGCCGTTCAATCACATTCGGCAGTCATCCGGGGTGTGACGTTCAGCTTGTAGATCAGGAGGTGCACCCGAAGTTAAAGGTGCCTGGTGGTGAGATTGAACTGCATCTTGCCCTCCCCGGAAGGCATAACCTGCAAAATGCGGCAGCTGCCGCGGCTGTTGCTCTGTCCCTTGATATCGGTCTTGCAGAAATCGAGCAAGGCCTCAAAGCGGTCAAACCGGTGCCTGGCAGGCTCAACCTGATCAAGGCTGAAGCAGGCTGGACAGTGATCGATGACACCTATAACGCGAACCCTGCATCCCTTTATTCGGCATTGCAGGTCCTGGCGCAAATGCAGGGCACCCCCTGGCTGGTGCTGGGGGATATGAAAGAACTGGGTGAAAACAGCCGCAAAATGCACCGCGAAGTGGGGGAGGCGGCAAAAGCCATGGGCGTGGGCCGGCTATTTACAACGGGTGAATTATCGGCCTTCACGGCAGAGGCTTTCGGCGAGGGTGCCGAACACTACGATGAGCGTGAGGAATTGGCCCGCGCGCTGTGTTCCCAACTCCGGCCTGGAACGACGTGCCTGGTGAAAGGTTCGCGTTCGATGGGTATGGAAGCCATCGTTGAAGCTATCACCGATGCAAGCTGTATGAGAGAGGCCAGCTGATGCTTTACTGGCTGACCCAACAACTGGCCGAAGTAAATTCCGGGTTCGCCGTTTTTGGATACATCACGCTGAGAAGCATCCTGGGGGCACTCACTGCCTTGCTGATTTCATTGTTGCTGGGCCCCTGGTTTATCCGCCGGTTGGTCAAACAGCAGGTGGGTCAGCCGATCAGGAAGCTGGGGCCCGAAAGCCACTTCGCGAAAGCCGGGACGCCAACAATGGGCGGTGCCCTGATCCTGTTTTCCATCGTGACTGCGACCCTGCTGTGGGCGGACCTGACCAACCGTTATGTCTGGGTCGTGATCGTGATAACCCTGGTATTTGGACTCATTGGCTGGATAGATGATTACCGCAAGCTGGTGCTGCAAGATTCAGAGGGCCTGCCGGCGCGTTGGAAATACCTCGGGCAATCCATTGGCGGACTGGCTGCTGCTTTCTTTTTGTACTGGACGGCTGATGTCCCGGCAGCAACCGAGTTGATCGTTCCATTTTTCAAAGATGTAGCCATTCCCCTGGGCGTGTTTTACATAGTGACTACCTATTTCATGGTTGTCGGCTTTTCCAACGCGGTCAATCTGACAGATGGGCTTGATGGACTTGCCATCATGCCGTCGGTTTTTGTGGCGGCCGCACTGGGTATTTTTGCCTATGTGGCCGGCCACTCGGTGTTTTCGGACTACCTTGCACTACCTTTCCTGCCAGGCTCGGGTGAACTGGCTATCTTCTGCGGTGCACTGGCAGGCGCCGGCCTCGGATTCTTGTGGTTCAACACCTATCCGGCCCAGATATTCATGGGAGACATCGGTGCACTGGCCGTGGGAGCAGCGTTGGGACTGATCGCGGTCATTGTTCGGCAGGAACTGGTATTCATCCTGATGGCGGGTGTTTTCGTTATGGAGACAGTTTCCGTGATCTTACAGGTAACTTCGTTCAAATTGACCGGCAAGCGCATTTTCCGGATGGCGCCGATCCATCATCATTTTGAACTGAAAGGATGGCCTGAACCCAGGGTGATTGTCCGATTCTGGATCATATCAGTCATTCTCGTTCTGGCCGGGCTGGCTACATTGAAAATCAGGTGATGACAGCACAATGAGAAAAATGACAGCGGCAATGAGGCAACCGGTAAACAGGAACCAGGCCTGCCAGGCAGGCTCCATGCCCGCGCCGGTGAGACTTGATTCCTGGGTGCTGCTGCCGGCCCTGTTGCTGCTTTCTTTCGGGATCATCATGGTGGGATCAGCTTCGATTGCGATTGCAGAAGGGCAAGGCGCCAGTACCTATCACTACCTGATAAGACACCTGATCTTCATTGCTGCCGGGGTAACTCTTACCTGGTCGCTTAAGATTATTCCGATCGCTTTCCTGGAGCGAATCAGCCGGCCGATGCTGGCCATGTCCATCTTGCTCCTGCTGGTAGTGTTGATTCCCGGTATTGGACATACCGTGAATGGAAGTACACGCTGGATCCGGTTGGGATTCGTCAACTTCCAGGTGGTTGAAGCGGTCAAATTGATGGTCATCATATATCTGGCCGGCTACCTGGCCAGAAAGGCGCAATTCGTTCAATCCCGGTTTTTTGACACATTCAAGCCGCTGATCTTTGCAGGCCTGCTGTCCGCCATCCTGCTGATACAACCGGATATGGGCAGTGCGGCAGTCATTACTGCCATCGTTGTCGGAATGGTGTGGCTGGCAGGTGCTGCCTGGCGCCACATATTTGTATTGGGCATGCTGACCCTGCCGGCCTTCGCTTTTGCCGCGATGGAGCCTTATCGCCTGCGCCGCATTGTCAGCTTCATGGATCCCTGGGCGGATCCTTATGCCAGCGGATTCCAGCTGACCCAGGCACTGATTGCCGTTGGGCGCGGTGAACTGTTCGGCGTTGGCATTGGCGCGAGTATTCAAAAACTGTTTTACCTGCCTGAAGCGCATACTGATTTTATATTCGCGGTGCTGGCGGAAGAGCTTGGTCTGGCCGGTGTCATTGCAGTACTTATGTTGTTCCTGCTGCTGGTCACCCGGATCATGATCATTGGCATCATGGCCCACCGTAATCACAAACCATTTGCCGGATTCGTGGCCTATGGCATCGGCTTATGGATTGGCCTTCAGGCCATCGTCAGCGTCGGGGTGAATCTTGGTGTATTGCCAACCAAGGGTTTGACCTTGCCCTTGATCAGTTCTGGTGGCAGCAGCATGTTGATGACCCTGGTGGCGATCGGGATTGTGCTGCGCATCAAATATGAAATGGACCGCGATAACGTAGTGTATTTCAGGAAAAAGAAACCGTCCTCAGGAGCAGTTAAATGAGCTCGGAGCCGCGCGCAGTGTTGATCATGGCTGGCGGCACGGGCGGCCATATTTTTCCAGGGCTCGCAGTGGCAGATCAACTGATACGCCAGGGGGTGACAGTACGCTGGCTAGGCGCCCGCGGTGGAATGGAGTGCCAGAAAGTACCCGAAGCAGGAATCCCGTTGGATGTAGTGGACATTTCGGGACTGCGGGGCAAAGGACTGGTCCGCTGGATTTTGATGCCCTGGAAATTGTTGCGCGCAGTATTTCAGGCTTTCAGACTTCTCGGTGATAACAAACCGGTCTGTGCCGTGAGCTTCGGCGGTTACGCAGCCGGACCGGGTGGGCTTGCCGCCCGGTTGCGCGGCATACCCTTGCTGGTGCACGAGCAAAACCGGATTCCCGGAATGACAAACCGGGTGCTGGCCAGGCTGGCCCGAAATATTCTGCAGGCTTTTCCCGGTACCTGGCCGGCGAGCCTGAACCCGGTGAGTTGTGGTAACCCGGTGCGCAAGTCCGTGGTTGACCTTGCCAGCCCTGCCATTCGTATGGCGGACCGCAAGGGCGCAATCCGGGTCCTGGTAACCGGTGGCAGCCAGGGGGCCCGCGCTTTGAATCTTCTCGTTCCTGAAGCGCTGTCAATGTTGCCTTCGGATATCACATTTGAAGTCAGGCACCAGGCAGGAAAAGGCCGGGCCGAAGAGACCCGCCAGGCTTATGGCGACATGAGAATCAGTCTTGATGTGACGGAATTTATCGTTGACATGGCAGCAGCCTTCGAATGGGCTGACCTGGTCATCTGCCGGTCCGGCGCGCTGACTGTTTCAGAACTCGCTGCGGCTGGTGTGGCGTCTGTGCTGGTTCCATTTCCGTATGCTGTTGATGATCATCAGACACGGAATGCGGAATACCTGGTTGAGGCAGGTGCGGCCGTGCTGATGCCGGAATCCGAAACCGACGCACAGTCATTGGCCGCTGTACTCGAAGAGCTGATGAACAATCGTAAAAGACTGCTGGATATGGCGAATAAGGCGCGTAGCGTTTCTGTTCCGGACGCTGCCGAACGAGTGGCGAACCTGTGCATGGAGTACCTGGCGGCATGAAAAGCAGCGGCTCACATCTCAG